>OBLW0100003627.1_pt1 | contig 11979 bp, 9 predicted proteins | sample 1520161 | NCBI WGS metagenome assembly OBLW01 (sample SAMEA3539309, study PRJEB22396) | soil metagenome | biome: tundra; feature: field; material: soil | place: USA | collected 2010-05 | depth 0.15 m
CGGAGATGGTCCAGCAGATCCACTCGTTGCGCGCGAGCGGCGTTATGTCTTCCCAAGCCATGAGTGCCTTCGCGTCGGACGCGAGCGCCTTTCGAAGATCAGCAGGAAGGTTATGTACGACTCCTCCGGAGATTCGAACGGTTGTCATAAAGTTATCTCGCAAGCTAAAGGATTAAGCATCTGATACGAGCGTACAACTCGGATTCCGGGACTATTGTCGCCGATCCTTCCCTGATATGGTGTGACCCTGTCAACATCTTCGAATCGTTGGGGTGGTTTTTGTATTTTTCTTTTCGAGGACAGGGTCAGCAGTAGCCGTGACAAACGCCTCCGGCTTCCTTCTTGCCTCCAAATCGAAAGCGCCTCACGGATAAATCATCCGCAATAATCGACCCTTCCGTGCGAGGCGCTTCCGATCTTGGCTACCGGTGATACAAGCGTTACTTGCAAACAGATGAGGCTCCCGCTCCGTAGGCCGGACACTTGGCTTCCATCCCAGCTGCGAGACAATCATCTCCGCTTCTTCAATTGTCATGCCGTCCAGAAGAAAGCAGTTCCGGAAGAGCGTCTGCGCGTCCGATCTGAACGCCTGGTTCGACCGGAATCAACGCCTCACCAAACTAACTGCAAGAGTCCAAGAATCCAACGCTCAAATCGTCTAGGCGACAACCTCTTTCGCGGGAACTTTCTTGACGACAGCCACCTCCGCGAGAGCCTCCTTGGCGACCGCCTCGTCCAAGGGAGCTTCCTTAGGAACCACTTTCTCCGCCGGAGCTTTTTTGGCGACCTCCTTCTTTACAGGAGCCTTCTTGGCGACAGCCTTCTTTGCGCGAGCTTCCTTGGGAACCACTTTCTCCGCCGGAGCTTTTTTGGCGACCTCCTTCTTTGCAGGAGCCTTCTTGACGACCGCCTTCTTTGCGGGAGCTTTCTTGGCGACCGCCTCCTTTGCGGGAGCCTTCTTGGCGACTGCCTTCTTTACGGGAGCTTTCTTGGCGACCTCCTTCTTTGCGGGAGCCTTCTTGGCGACAGCCTTCTTTACGGGAACCTCTTTGGTCAGTGTTCTCTTAACGGCCGCTTTCTTCGCCGCAACTTTCTCGGTGGCCTCAACGATCGCCTGCCCCACGGTGTCTTCAATCTCTTTTTTGCTGACTCCCTTGCCCACGGCCTTCCTGACAGCGGTTTCGATCTTCTTGACAGCTTTTTCGCGCTTGCGCTCTTCGTTAGTCATGCTGAGGTCCCTCGGTAGACCATCTGCTCTGCAACTCGGAATTCTACATCGCGACTCCGTGCCCTCGCCGCAAATTCGTTTCGCCCAGCCATGTGCGCCTTGCTTGTCACTTAGTGAAACCACTGGATTAAATCAGGAAAGAAGTCTGTCGTTGTTTCTTCAGGTTTCCGAGGGGCTTGTCGCCGACTCTTCTCCAACCGTGGCCGGTGCCTGCCTGGGACCTTGGGACGGCCGAAGACCGGGTTACGGACGGAATGACGGTCAAACGCCCGCGATTCGGCGACCCGCCTTAACCGAATGAGTGTGACACATCTATAGCGCCACAATCCCAACCGCGAATGCTTCCCACCTAGCCTCGCGCCAGGACAGGACCATCGTCGCGTTTGCCCTCGCCACCCAAATGCGGCTGTGAGAGAATAGGGCCCTATGGTGCGCACTCTAGGTTTCCTGCTGCTGTTCTGGTCGGCCGTGACCGCCTCTGGCGCCGCTTCAATGCGGCTCTACGTAACTAACAGCCTCGGCGACGATGTCAGCGTCATCGACCTGGCGACAATGAAGCGCGTCCAGACGTTCAAGGTGGGCAAAGAGGTCCACGGCATCTGCGCGGGTTCTGACACGCGCACATTCTTCGTGACCATCGAATCCGAGAACAACCTGAAGATCGTGGATGCGCGGACCGGCCGCATCCTCGGCGCGATCCCGCTTACCGGCCGCCCCAACCAGTGCGCCGTCACGCCCAACGGTCGCTACGTGGCGGTTCCCATCCGCGATGGCAATAGCGTCGACATCGTCGACATGCAGGCCAAAAAGGTGGTCAAGACGCTACCTGTCAAAGTGCCCCATAATAGCTACAACTCCGGCAGCAACGATGTGTTGTGGATCTCATCGATGGGCGACAATGAGATCGACCGCATCGACCTGCGCACGATGAAGTACTCGGCGCACGTTCCAACCGGCGGCATTCCACGCCCCTACGCAGTATCCAAAGACGGCAACACCATTTACAGCGCACTCACTGACCTGCACGGCTTCGTGGTAGCAAGCGCGTCGCAGTCCAAGGTCATCGGCAAGTTCAATCTGCCCGCCGCGCCTCCCGAAAATTGCCCACTCGAACCCAATACTCCCACTCATGGCCTGGAGCTTTCGCCCGACGGCCGCCGTCTGTGGGTAACCAGCCTGGCCGACGGCTTGGTGTATGTCTATGACACGGCTTCCCTCAAGCTGGTGGGACACGTATCGGTCGGCAAGTGCCCCAACTGGATTTCCTTCTCGCCGGACGGCAAGTACGGCTGCATCAGCAACAGCGACACGAACGACGCTTCCATCGTCGACACCGCCACGCTGCACGAAGTTGCACGTGTGCCGGTCGGCAAAGGTCCCAAGCGCCTGCTGGCGCTAAATGTGCCGTAGACTCAAAACTTGACGACCCCAATACTCAGCGCCCAAACCACCCAACATCCATCGAACAAGCGTACGGAATCAACGTGCTTCTCACCATCTCTCGAAGTCTCTACGAATGTGGGGTTGTGGGAGCGGCGTTGACCTTTTCTTGCGACATGCTCCAAGTACGCGGTCTCTCGCTGCGCCCAGTCCAACTCTCCTTTCGCAGGACATTGTTGACGGGTTGTCGGCAAGTGGGAAGTAATCCCGTTTTTTCTCCATTGTCCGGTTTTTGCCGGTAAACCGCCCGCAACTAGCAACGTTGCTTTCAGGGCCTCCAAAACCGGGAGACCTTGGACGCCCAGGGGGTTTAGGCAACGGCGATCACGACTTTGCCGCGAACATGGCCTGACTCGACATGGCGAACAGCTTCTGCGATCTCGCGCAAAGAGTAGGTGCGGTCGACAACGGGAATCACTGTTCCACTTTGGACTAGATCGGCGAGAATGGCCAAATCTTCGCGATTGATTTTGGCGAGCAGGCCGGGCATTTTCTGGCTGACAAAACGCGACCGAACCGCGTTCTGAAGCAATCCCGCGAGCAGATCCATGGTGCTCCGGTCTGGGCCCCCACCGCCGCACCAGATGTATGTGCCGCGCGGCTGGACTGCGCACAAGCAGTCGGCGAGTGGGCGATTGCCCACGAGATCAAAGAGCAGATCGTAGTGCTGGGTTGAACGGGCGAAATCCTCACGGGTGTAGTCGATCACTTCGTCTGCTCCGATCGACCGGAGCAGCTCGACATTTCTGGTGCTGCACACCCCTGTGACGCGCGCGCCAAGCGATTTGGCAATCTGCACGGCAAAGGTTCCCACGCCGCCCGCTGCACCGTTGATGAGAACGGTTTGCCCTGTCTGGACTTTTCCTTTGTCGCGCACGCCTTGCAGCGCAGTGATTCCCGCGATTGGCAAGCATGCGGCTTGTTCAAACGAAATCTCTTGCGGCTTCACGGCAAGCTGCGATGTGGCAGCGCAAGCATATTCCGCAAAGGAGCCTTTGGCCGTGCCGAAAACGGCATCGCCGGGCTTGAATGGTGCGACCTTGGCGCCGACCGCTTCAACTACCCCGGCAACATCGGCGCCGAGCCGCGGAAACTTCGGCCTGCGCATTCCGATGAACAGGCGGATGAACGATGGCGTGCCGCGCAGGAAGTGCCAGTCATACGGATTCACCGAGGCGGCGTGAACCCGGATCAGGACCTGGCCTTCAGCGGGAGTGGGTTTTGGGATCTCCTGTAATTCGAGTACGTCCGGTGAGCCGTAACGGTGATAGACGATTGCTTGCATCGTTCGATCTCCACTTGGATAATCTCGCCGGCAATCATACGCGGAGTCGGCGGAATAAGTGTGCGATGACGATCTTTTGTTTGGCATTTGGGTATTCAGGGCGGTTGGTCGCCCAACCGGCAGTCGCCCAACCGGCAGTCCCCAACCGGCAGTTACACTTCAGTAAACAGCTTCGAGGCCGCAGGATCCCTCTGTACCGGGCGGGAGGTTAGCAGCTTGCTGGGACGTACCCAGGTGGCGGCATTCCGCTGTATCCAGCGTGGCGCCCAGGTGGGTGGTCTTCTGGTGCCCCCAAACCGTTGAACCTGGTCAGTAAGGCGCTGTGGAATGGTGCAGGAAGCCAGGTAAATAAGTCCCAATGACTCCCGAAATCGGTGTGAATGACCATTTTCCTTATACTAGAGCGACCCCCTTCGTTCATTTACGTAACACCTAGTGGTACGTAAGTCATTGTGACAGGTAGGGGGGACAGTGTTCCCCGCCTTTCTATACAGATTTCCCGACCACAAGGGTACGCGTGGCAAAGGCCGTTTCCAAACTAAAGTAGCCATATCTTGGTTATCCTACCTGCTTCTTCAAATAGCAGCCGTTTCAGCAGCCGGCTCAGACTCGTCGGGCAATGCCAAAACGTATTTATATTGATGCCGAAGTTATCCCCGTCCTGAACCAGGTGTCTCTTTGGTCGGCAACAAACAGAGTCTCGCGCGCGCGAGGACCTAGCAAACCAGACGCTGCCCAGCCGGCTTAAGCGGCAAAGGCGGGGGCGCCACAATTCCATCCACGAGAATCAATGGAAAGCAGAACTCCAAAAACGAAAACCGCTGAGGAGGTATGCCCTTATGGACACTTGGATGCAGAGGTTCAAGAAGAATCCAGAACGCGTGAGGTACTTAGACTATAGGAGTTGGGAAAGACACGGAAGATTCGTCAATGGCCATTGCACTAACCTGGATTCCTTCAAAGATCTTCCGCGGCATGAACAGGGTGTGATGCTTCTGAAACGCCTTGCCGTTCTCTTTGGGAAACAGACTTTCGATCCACAACAGGTGCCCGTGGAGATCGGTGCCTGTGTCAATTCGGATGGACTTGCCTTCGGCTTCCCACCTAGCGAGCTGCGGGATGCACACCTTTACCTCCTTACCGATCCCTGGTCTGAGATTGCGTGCGCCGGTTACGTCGCTGAAGCACCGCTGGGGAGTGGAATGTATGAGATTACCGCCAAGGGCTGGGTGGAAGTCGAGAGCAAACCGGTCAAGGTCGATAATGACGTTTTGCCTCTCTGAGTCTCTCTTCTGCATGACTTGGATCTTCCCTTAATCTGTCGGGCCAATGTGGGGCGAGAGCCGAGTCGGACCCAGAAACGCTCAAACTCATCGACTGGCTAATCGTGCAAATCGAGGAAGCTGGTGACTGTCGTGAGGCACAACGAGCCTCCTAGGTGAGTACTTGACGCAGCATTCTTATCACACCGGTTCGGAGGCTTACACCGGTAGATCGTGACGAAGTGGCCACGGGGCCGCACTGTCCCGGCCACATTTGATATCGATATCAAATGTGGCCTGAAGCGTCCCAGCCTGGTCACGCACTTCGCACATTGGGAAACATGAGGGCAGATCGAGATCGAAGAGGCAGGAATCAGGATGCGTCGGTGCAGCATGAGGCAAAATCGGGACTGGACTTATCACTTATGGATTCCATTCATCCCGATCGAGCCCACAACTGAGCATGATCAATCTCGTCATGAGATTCGAATATGCGGAGTTGTGCTGAAGATGGCGGCACCTGTCTGATCCGGCCAGTCACCGAAGTAGCCTTGGGCAGGAATGGCCACGGCGACGTACGAGCCCGCCGAGCCCGTCGGCCGTGCGCAGGCTGGAGGGAATAAAACGGCAGCCAGGGAATAACGTCCTGATGGACCTGGCGCCGGCAGTAAGGGTCGGCATCAGCCTGTTACCCGGATCGTGAGCAAAGATCCTCAAGCCAAGGGAGGCATCCCAAGGCGCAAAACAGACTAGGACGTTACCGGGTAGCGGCGGTTGATCAGACTGTTGTCCATCCGCCTGCGGGGCCGTAAGGCGCCCGCAGGGCCCGTGTAGAGACGGGTCAAGCTGAGGTATGCCGCGCTGGCTCACGATGACAGCGCGCCTTCGCCGGCAGGTGAAGGAGGTACAGGGTTGAATGCGAGGCCATCCAGTGAATCGGAATGGCAGCCTGAATCGACGGCAACTCGGATGATGCACTCACCGACAGCGGATTTCAGAATCATGTCCGAATAGGCGCTACTCCATTCCCGAACACTGCGGCGTTACCAGTACTCATCCCGACGGCGCCAATGAACCGGCGTCAGCTTCTCCGGTACGCGCATCAATGTCATTCCGATTATGCGAAGAGGATCAATCAATGCGCTGGTGTGCGTAACGGAGACGATTCATCCTCAAATTCCAGCCTTCCATCCGCTTTTTCAACTCCCTATCCATTGAGCGGTCTCGTTTATGCACGCCGGCCTTATTGTCTAAACACAGCGGCAATGGTCGGGAAAGGGCACAGCATGGACTACCTGGTGAGTGTGGAAGGGGTGAGCCGGAGATTTCCTCTGGATCACAGCTATGTGAGCGCACTCGACGATGCCAGCCTGCACGTCTCGGCCGGAGAGTTTCTGGCGATTGCCGGCCCCAGTGGCAGCGGGAAATCCACGCTGCTGAACCTGATGGGCTGCATCGACAAGCCAACCTCTGGAAGCATCGTGCTGGCCGGACAGGACACGTCGGCGCTGAAACCGGCGCAGCTCACAGCGTTGCGCCGTGAGAAGATCGGTTTCGTTTTTCAGACCTTCAATTTGATCCCCGTGTTTACGGCCGCCGAGAACGTCGAGTTTCCGCTGTTGGTGCAAGGTGTGGGCGCGAGCGAACGCGGCAAGCGGGCAGCGGCCGCACTTGAAAGCGTGGGACTTGCAACTCGCGCAGGACAACGCCCTGACCTGCTCTCCGGCGGCGAACGCCAGCGGGTCGCGGTGGCGCGGGCCATTGTGCATCGCCCCGCGCTGGTTTTGGCCGACGAGCCCACCGCGAACCTCGACACGCACAACGCCACGCAACTGATCGATCTGATGCACGATCTGAATCGCAGTCTCGGTCTCACCTTCATCTTCTCCACCCACGACCAGCGTTTGCTGGAACACACGCCCCGCATCATTCGTCTTTGCGACGGGCAGGTGATTTCAGACAGCGCCGCCGATGGAGGCAGCAATGGCTAAGTTCCTGCTCCTGGCCTTTCGTAACGTATTCCGCAATCGCCGCCGCACGGTGATGACTTTGCTGATGGTGGGTTGCGGCGTTGCCGGCCTGCTGTTGGTCGGCGGCTTCTTCGCATTCATGTTTCAGGGCCTTCGCGAAAGCACCATTCACGATGGCCTCGGCCATATCCAGATCTTTACCGCTGAGCACTTCAACCGCGACGAGGTGCATGTGCTCGACGCCGGGATCGACGACTGGCGCAAGGCCGCAGCCTCGGTTCAATCCGTCGATCACGTACGCGGTGTTGCACCACGAATCGAGTTTTACGGAATGCTGTCGAATGGGGTGAAATCGTCGGTCTTCATGGGAAGTGCCGTCGATCCCAATGCGGAGCGCAAGATGGGCTTCTCGCCGCGCCTTGCCGCGGGGCGCGACCTCAACGAGAGCTCCAGCGGCGATGCCGAGGCGCTCATCGGCACCGGTGTCGCGCGATCGATGAACGTAAAGTTGGGCGACGGCCTCACGATCCTGGCCGTTACTGCCGACGGAGCGCTCAATGGCATCGACGTGCAGATCGTGGGCATCGTCAACACCGGTTTCAAGGAGATCGACGACCGCTACTTGTGCATCGCGCTTCCCGAGGCGCAGCGCCTGCTGCAAAGCCAGCGCATCACCAACCTCGTGGTCGGCCTCGATGAGACGGACAACACGGACAAAGTTGCAGCCGCATTCTTGCCGCGCCTGAGCGGAATCTCCCAGCCCATGGTCCTGAGGAAATGGATCGACCTGGCTGCCTATTACAAGCAGGTGCGCACGTTATTCAGCGGCATCTTCGTCTTCCTCGGCGTCATTGTGTTCGTCATGGTGCTGATGGCCAGCGTGAACACGCTGATGATGACCATGTTCGAGCGCACGCGCGAGATCGGCACCATGCTGGCCATGGGAACGCCCCGGGCGTGGATCATTGCGCTGTTCATGCTCGAGGCCATGCTCACCGGCATCCTGGGGGCCGTTGCCGGATTGATCGGCGGCAATCTGCTTGGTATGCTGCTCAACGCTTCGGGCCTGCATCTGCCGCCGCCGCCAGGCACCACAGTCGAGATGTACTTCCGCGTACTGCATGTCCCCATCCTCATGATTGGTTCGTCGCTGCTGGTCATCCTGTCGTTGGCGCTGGCATCCATCGTTCCCGCGATCCGCGCATCGCGCATGCAAATTGCGGAGGCTCTTGCTCATGTCTAGAATCAACTGCGTACTGCGCTTATTCCTGCTGATCTTCCTGCTCGGCTTCCTCTTCACCTGCGCCGTGGTGGGCCACGCCGCGCCTGCAGCGCCTGATGCCCAGGCGCTGCTCAAACGCTCCGATTCATTTCGTAACGGCTGGCCCTCGTATGTGGTGCGCGTCAAGATCACGGACTACGAGTCGGGCAGGCCGGACGAGGAGCATCTCTACGAGGTTTCGCAAAAGGGCACCGACAAGACCTATGTCGATTTCATGAGTTCGCGCGAGAAGGGCGAGCACCTGCTGATGCTGGGCGACGATATGTGGGTTTACCTTCCCGACACCAGCCGGCCGGTACGTATCACGCCGCTGGAACGGCTCAGCGGCGACGCATCCAACGGCGACGTGGCGCGCACCAACTATGCCGTCGATTACACGCCGGAGTACTTGCGCGCCGAGAGAGTGGGCGCGGTGGAGTGCTACGTTCTGAATCTCACTGCCAAGCGAAAGGGCGCTACCTATCAGCGAATTCTCTATTGGCTGCGAGTGCCGGATGGGCGCCCGGTGCGAGCCGAGTTCTACCTGACCTCAGGCAAGCAGATCAAGTCCGCGACCTTCGACGAGTACATACCGTCGGACGGCAGAGAGTTGCTGCGCCGCCTGACACTCTACGACGAGATCCGGCATAACTCGCACAGCGTCCTCGAGTACTCCGGCGCCGCACCACGCTCGCTGCCTGACAAGCTCTTTTATCAGGGTCGATCGGACATGTTTTAGCCATGAATCGCCTCATTCTCATTCCGGTTCTCCTCATCGCGAGCGCGCGGGTCTATACCCAGGACCAGGCCCAGAACCAGGCCCAAGCCCCGCCGGCCTCCGAGGAGAGCCGCTTCAATACGCGCTACTCGGTCTCTGTGATCGACGATGCCACCTTCTACGGCAATCGCAGCGAACCGATCCCAGCCGTGTTGAACCAGGTGCTGGTTGAGCCTTCTTTCAGTCTTCATTACCGCGATCGTTTGACGCTCTCGTCGAGCACCATCGGTCTCGCTGGCACTTATTTCGACAACTACACTCAACTGCGTGTCAAAGAGACGTATGCGGACCTTTCCGCCGGGGACTTCGACTTTACGCTAGGCCGCAGGATGGTGCGCTGGGGCACGGGCTACGCCTTTACCGCGGCCGGCGTGCTGGACTCACCGCGAATGGCGACCAACCCCACGGACCGGCTGAACGTGAACGGAGGACGCGACATGATCAAGGCCGACTGGGTACACGGCAAGCATGCGCTCTCGCTGGCGTGGTCGACCGCCGCTCTGGCCCCCGCACAGACCAACCTGCACGACACCACGGCTTTCCGGTATAACGTTCTGGTGCGCGGATTCGACACATCTCTGATCGCAGGTGACGATCGTGGCGGCGATGCCTTCGGCGCGCTCACTTTCACGCGCGTGTTCGGCCAAGCGTGGGAGGTGCACGGCGAAGCCGTGTGGCGAGAGCAGGCCGCGGTGCTGTTGGGTGGCAAATTTACAGCTGGCTCCGGAGTTACCTTTATCGGCGAGTTCTACTCGCCGCCCAACATCCCGTACTATCGCGACATGGGAGTGTCTTCGCTTTCCGGCCGCCAGCACTACGCCCTCCTGAACGCGAGCAAGGCGCGGCTGCGCGAGTTGCCCGGCTGGAAGGAATGGGGCGTCTCCGGCTCTGTGGTCACAAATCTCGACGACCACAGTTACACGGCAGTTTTCGACGCCAGCCGCTGGTTCGGAAACCACTTTTCCTCCTACGTTCACCTGGAGGTTCCGCAGGGCAGCAAGACTTCGGAGTTTGGGTCAGAACCATATTCTACTGCCACATCGGTGGGAGTCCGCTTCCAGCTATGATTTGCGAGACAGGAAGACCGGCGTCCGGCCACACTGGCGAAGACCAGCAAAGACCCAGCTACGGCTCCTTTGCCTTCAGGGCGTTCTGGATTGTCTCTGGTGCCACGCTGCTCATCTTCCTGATGTTCTTCTCGCAGGGTTTTATCAGGCTTTCTGAGAGCGGACAGCGCCTAGTTGGGATATTTGTCTACTCCGCTTCCATCGCGCTCCCCTCCATGTTGTTGGTCACTTTTCTCTCGGTTAGTTATACAGAGAGATTTCCCCGCATGATCTATGCTATCCAGGCAGCCGCTTTCGTCTGCACGGCGTCCGCGGGCTGTCTGGTGGGGGACCTGATCCTGCGGGTAGCCGGCATCGTGCACCGTGGCGGGATTTGGATCGAGTACAAGGACAACCTTCCTTTCAGCATCGTCATCACGCTTGCAATTGGAATGAGCGTGTCGACTTACGAGACTCTGCGCTACAAACTGCAGGCAGCCACTCTGGAAGCACGGACGCGCCAAGTGGAGCAGGAGCGCGCCTACAAGCTTCTCGCCGAGGCGAGGCTGTCTTCGCTCGAATCGCACATTCATCCCCACTTCTTGTTCAATACGCTCAACTCCATCGCAGCGCTGATTCCAACCGACCCCAAACGCGCTGAAGACACAGTGGGCAAGTTGGCTTCGCTTCTGCGCTTTTCGCTGAACGCGCAGCACAGCGGCCTTGTGCTGCTGGCGCAAGAACTCAAGATCGTGCGCGATTATCTCGAGATCGAGTCAACGCGGTTCGGCCCGCGCCTGCGCTACGAGATCCTCGTGCCCAGTGTTCTCGATTCCGTCCAAGTTCCTCCGCTGGCGCTCCAGACCCTGGTCGAGAACTCCGTTAAGCACGTGGCCGCTCAGCGGTCTGAGGGTGCTTCGATCCAAGTCAGCGCAGCGATGGAGCCGGGTCGCATCTGCCTCGAAGTCATCGACGACGGGCCGGGCTTCTCGCTCGGCGCCATCGCGCCCGAACACGGCCTCGGCAACCTGATCGCGCGCCTCGAACTGTTGTTCGGCAGCGCAGGCAAGCTCGACGTGGCCCGCGAAGATGAGAAAACGATTGTCCGCATGTCGTTCCCCGGGGAACTGTGAGACGCATGGAAGCCGCTCCGCTGCGCGCCTATCTCATTGACGACGAACCGCTCGCTATCGAGCGCCTCAGTCGGATGCTGGCCAATTTCGGGGACGTGCGCATCGCCGGAAGCTCTACCGATCCCGCGCAATCGCTGGAGTTTCTTAATGGCGCGGCAGATGTGGACGTCCTCTTCCTCGACATCCAGATGCCCGGCTTGAACGGATTCGAGTTGCTCTCGAGGCTCGCAGTTCAGCCCTTCGTCATTTTCACCACTGCCTACGATCAGTACGCGCTGCGGGCTTTCGAGGTTAATTCCATCGATTACCTGCTGAAGCCAATCGAATCCGAGCAGTTGGAGCGCGCGCTCGCAAAGCTCGGCCGGCTCAGACCGGTCGTCAAACCTGACTGGCAGCGAAGTCCCGATCTACCCGCCGTGCTCAAGGAAATGGCAGCGGCGCTGCTCGGTCAGCGCGCAGATTACCCGCGCCGCATTGCCTCGCGCGTGGGCGAGCGCATCTCTTTCCTCGACCTCGACACGGTGACGCATTTCGTGGCCCGCGACAAGCTTACCTACGCCACCGTCAACGGCCGCG
>OBLW0100003628.1_pt1 | contig 11977 bp, 7 predicted proteins | sample 1520161 | NCBI WGS metagenome assembly OBLW01 (sample SAMEA3539309, study PRJEB22396) | soil metagenome | biome: tundra; feature: field; material: soil | place: USA | collected 2010-05 | depth 0.15 m
GCGACCTGCACTTCCCAGGATGGAACCCCTCCTTATGGAGACACCCTGGGCCTTGCGGTCAGCGGGGAGGCTTCGAGCCCCTATGTGACCGCTGTGGGCGGAACCGATTTGCAGTGGCCGTTTGTCGCCGCAACTCATCCTTACACCACCTACTGGAACACCACCGCGGATGTGCATGGAGCCACCGCCAAGGGCTACATGCCGGAGATGGCCTGGAACTCCACCTGCTCAAACCCGATTCTCTTGAACGTGTACACCAGCTACGCCAATGTCGAGGCGCTCTGCAATGCGGCGATTACCGCCCTTCCCGGCCTGGTTGAAATGGCTTCGGGCGGCGGTGGAGTCAGCAAATGCACCGTCAATTCCAGCACCTCCACCAGCACAACCTGGAATCCGGCAAGCTGTTCAGGGGGATACGCCAAGCCCACCTGGCAAGCCGGTGTCGCCGGCATTCCCGCCGACGGCAAGCGCGACCTGCCCGACATCTCCCTCTTCGCTTCCTACGGCTTCGGATATAAGGACAATACGGGGATTCCAGGCACCGCCCTGCTCATCTGCCAGGCCTCCGCCGCGCACCCCTGCAATTACGCCACTCCGGGCTCCATCGTTTACCAGGAGAACGGCGGCACCTCGGCCGCTTCGCCGATGGCGGCCGGGATTATGGCCCTTGTGGTTCAAAAAATGGGAGGCGCCAAGCAGGGCCTGGCCAATCCTGTCTTTTATCGCCTGGCAGCGAAGGAGAGCTACGCATCCTGCAATTCGAATACTGTCGCCGCCGGCAACGCGTGCATCTTCTACGACACCACAACGGGAACAAACGCCATGAACTGCAAAAAAGGAGACCCAAACTGCGTGACCGGCGTGACAACCGATGCCGCCGGCATATTGAGCGGCTACAACGCGACCGCCGGTTACGATCTGACCACCGGCCTTGGTTCGTTCAACGTAGCCAACCTGGTCAATGCATGGGCCGCCGCCGTCACCGCACCTGCCGTCACACTGACGCCAACGAGTCTGAGCTTTGCCTCCACCGCCGTAGGAGTGACTACCGCAGCACAACTCGTCACTGTGAAGAACTCCGGTACAGCGGCCCTGACACTTACGTCAGAGACCGTTACCGGCACGAACGCCACATCCTTCCTTAAATCGGCCACAACTTGCGGAACGTCGCTTGCCGTTGGAGCTACCTGCACTGTTTCAGTGGCATTCAAACCTGCGGCAACGGGTGCGTTAAAGGCGTCGCTGTCGATTGCCGACAACGCAACCGGATCTCCGCAAACGGTGGCTCTCACCGGCACAGGCACAGCGGCGGCAGGCCCGGCAGTAACCCTGACGCCCACAAGCCTGACCTTTGCGTCGACCACGGTGGGCGTGACCACAGCAGCGCAGGTGGTAACGGTCAAGAACTCCGGAACCGCGGCTTTGACGCTGACGTCTGAAACCATTACCGGCACGAACGCCACATCCTTCCTTAAATCGGCCACAACTTGCGGAACGTCGCTTGCCGCGGCGGCTACCTGCACCGTTTCGGTGGAGTTCAAACCGGCGGCCGCGGGTGCATTAACGGCTTCGCTGTCCATCGCCGACAACGCCACCGGCTCTCCGCAAACGGTAACCCTTATCGGCACAGGCGCCGCTGCCGCAGCCCCGGTTGTGAAGCTGACTCCTGCTTCGATCGCCTTCCCTGCAACGGTGACCGCGGCCACCAGCGCCGCCCAGGTTGTGACGGTGAGTAACACGGGCACCGCGGCCGCCACCATTAGTTCCATCGCGCTTGGCGGTACAAACGCGACCTCGTTCGTGGAAATCAAAACCTGCGGAACCTCGCTGGCTGCCGGCGCTTCGTGCTCCATCTACGTGGCGTTCAAACCCGCATCGGCGGCAGCGCTTACTGGAACACTCACCGTGACAGACAACGCCGCCGGTTCGCCGCAAACAGTTACTTTGACCGGAACCGGAACCGCAGCGCCCACGCTCAAGCTGAGCGCGACCACCTTGGCCTTCCCGGCAACCTTGCATGCCACAACCTCCGCTGCGCTGGCGGTGACCCTCACCAACAGCGGGACGGCTACCGTGAACCTGGCCTCGATTACGCTCGCCGGCACCGGCGCTGCGGACTTCGTTGAGCTGAATACCTGCGGCGCGACGCTGGCTCCGGCCGCCGCCTGCTCGGTGTATGTGGCCTTCAAACCTGCGGCGGTGGCAGCCTACACTGCGACATTGAGCATTGTCGATAACGCGGCTGCGTCGCCCCAGTCGGTAGCGCTCTCCGGCGCCGGCCACTAGCGCGCATTTCTCACAGCCTGCCCAAAACCATAGCGCCGGCCTCCTGGCCGGCTGTTCTGAGGGCCTCCCGGCCCTCAGAGCCTTCGCAAGACCCTCAATTGTCGGTAGTTGCCCCGCCTGCGTGAAATGCAGGTTAGGGCGCCCGGAGAGACAGCCGCGGTGCGGCAATGGAGGATCGCCGCACCGCACAGAACCAATGCCGGCGGAATGCTCTGCAAGGAGCGTTCCGCCGGGATTCACGCCTCCAGCATTCGCGTTAAATATAAGTCAAGGTCGGATTGCCCAGGCTAATCCATCCGGCTCGCCGCCAACGTCGATGTGACCCGTCACCTCCAGCGTCTTCAGGCCCAGTACAGCCACGTAGTTGTCAGGCCCGCACGAGACGAAGGCACGTGATCCATCTGGATCCATCAGAATCCCGGCCGCGCCATGGCCAATTTGAACCCGCTTGAATTCCTTGCGCGCCGCTGCATCGTAGATCACCAGATCGCCACCTCTCAGCATTGAAATCAACACGAGCTTTCCATCCGGCGTGAACTTCAGCCGGTTTGCACTGGTCACTTTCGCATCCAGAGTGGCCGTCACTGCCCGCGTCGTGAGGTCAACAACGGAAATCGTGCCATCCTGTGCATTCGCTGTCCATAGCTCTCGTCCATCGGGCGACACGTCAAAACCTTCGTCACCTTTGCCCACCTTGATCACGGTCTCGTTCCAATCGATGCGCGGTTCATTCCCGCCGGGTGGAGGCGGAGGAGGCGCGGACCCTTGTAGCTGAGCTCCTGGAGGAGGTCCCATCGGCGGCAAGGTAACTTTCTCCAAAATGCTCACCGTCGCAGAACTTACGTTGGTTGTGTAGATCTGCTTTTCGTCCGGGGTGATGTAAATCATGTGCGTCCGGTTTTGACCTGTGCCCATCACCCAATCAACTCTGGCGGACGCAGGGTCATAGCGCGCAACCACCTTCGCACCTTCGGCTGTGAACCAGAGCTTTCCCCCTGCAAACGTGAGCCCGTGCGGGCCATTCAAAGCTCCGGTATCGATATCTGGCAGCGCTTTCTGCCCTACCAGGTCGATTACAGAGAGCGCATGGTAGCGGCCGCCTCCGTAGATGGAAACATAAGCTGTCTTTCCATCCGAAGATGCGATCACCTCGTGAGGGTCGGGACCGACTGGAGCGCGTGCGATAACCTGCAGCGTATTCGGATCGACGATGGCGAGCGTATGGTTGCGCTTCGAGAGCGCCAATATGGTGCGCGCCGGCGTCGACTGGGCAACAACTCTGTCGGCGGTGAAGAGGAAAGCCGCGACTGCAACAACCGCAAAAAGCAATTGGGGAACTTTGGATCGCATGATTTTACTCCGTTGACTTTGATGCCTTGGGGCGGTCAGATCCATTCAGAATACAGCGGTGCGCACAATCGAATTAGTTCCCCAACTGCTCCTTCAAGCGATCTGGAGAAAGATGACAAAAGATCGGAGGGAAGTTCTTCCCTGGAACAGCGTCGCCGTTCTGGCCAAAGACGATGTACGGTTCCTTATCCTGATTCCATGCAGTCCAACCGGGAAGCCCTGGACCATTCGGGTCTCCGGACTTTGCGAAGTTAGTCCAATAGATTTGCATCACTGAAGAGAGCTTATGGTCTGTCGGGGTGAACTTCAGCCAACTCCATGTGCGTGCCTGAAACGTGTCGAAGACATAAGGAAGTTCCAGCGCGTGGAAAGCCCCAAGGGTTGACTCGCCCGCTCCCGGAACGGTCCGTTCAAACCTGTAAACGAAAGCGCGCTGTCCAGCGTTCGTGACCAGGGCGGCTTCCGCACCCGTAGGACATGCCGCGAGAATGTCGTTGGTCGCCTGATCAAGGGCCGAGGCCCCATGCATGAGAATCCTGCCCATGTAAGTGGCCACCGCAACGTCCGTCCAGTTACCGTAGAGAGGCCGCGTTGCATCCGCGAATTGCTTGACTTGCTCGCCAACCCCAGCCTTCTTGGCCGGCTGGCCCGCCTTCTTCTGCGCTGCCTCGGCGCCTATACGAAAGGCGCTGAATTCTCTCGCGTTCAGTCCTGCTAGTAGATCGACCTTCTGAATCGTCCCTGAGGCGAAGGCCTTTGCCGGCGATTGGGGTAGCACCCACCCATCCACAACAGACGCGTTTGGATCGTAGCCTTTGAATTGAGAAGCGATCAGACGATCCTCAATCTGGACAATCACAGCAGCCGGCAATTTCCTCAGCGTCTCAATCTGCGATCCGGCTTGGACGCCGACCTCCTTTCCAATCGCCACGCCCAGCGGCTCCATGTAGGCAACAGTGCGTTCCGTTCCCAGCCCGAAGGCTGGACCGCTCTCCGCAATGACCCTGCGAAACAAGTTCCTGGTGAGGGGGGAAGCCATCAAGGTGGTGGCATCAACAGATCCGGCGGACTCGCCAAACAGGGTCACATTGTCAGGGTCCCCACCGAATTCTCCGATATTCTGCCGCACCCACTTGAGCCCTGCAATCTGATCGAGAAGGCCGTAATTGCCCGAACTGTGGTGGGGAGACTCCGCGGTCAGCTCAGGATGGGCGAAGAAGCCCATGACGCCAAGCCGGTAGTTGAGCGTGACTACGATGACCCCATGAGACGCGAGTGCGCTACCGTCGTAGCTATCTTCCGTTCCGCTACCCACCCGGTTGCTGCCGCCATGCAGCCACACCATGACAGGCAACCGGGTCTTATGCGGCCAGTCCGGCGCCCAGGCATTTAGATAGAGACAATCTTCGGAAGACGAGACCGGAACAATGTTGAACGTTTCGCCGTAAGTGGCAGCAAGTGGCTTGATAAATGTGCCGACACCCGCTTCGCTTTGAACGCAGGCGCTGCCAGGCTTCGTCGCATCCCGCACCCCCGCCCACGAAGCCGGAGGCTGCGGTTCGCGCCAGCGCAGCGCGCCGACGGGCGGCGCCGCATACGGAATCCCCAGGAAGACCGCCGTGCCGCCCTGCAACATTCCGCGTAATTGGCCGCTCGCCACGCGGACCACAGGGCCGTTCGCAGCGGATTGAGGTTGTGAACAAGATGCGGAAGGGGGTAGAAGGCAAAGAACCATGAACAGAGAGAGAAGCCACGGGAGCGTGCAGCTCTTCGGTGCGCGTCCCGTGTTAGCCATGCTCCTGCGGTTGAGATTCTTCTTCACCCTTCGCGTGGAGATGGTGTGTGACCATTTTGGCGTTGTCATTCCGGCCTCTCTCTTGCCAGTGCCATTCTAGCGGTTTCGAGCGGGGTCACTTCACTTGTCGCCTTGATAACAGGCACGCCGGAGGCAGCGATCCGATAGATCTTCTCAGGCATGGTAGCCAGGATGGCAGCGTCGTTCAGGCAGGGACGTGGTTCTTGCAGGCCCTTCGCGGGGAGTAAAACCACGCATGTTGGATCAGAGTGCTTCCGCCTAATTTAAATTCCCAAGTAAGGCAGCCCCAATCGTGGCTACAACAACTCCGGCCAAAGTTAAGTATGCCGCTCTGGTACCCGGCCGTGGTGTGTGTTCCCAGAAAATACCGAGCAGCGCATTGACTACGACACATAGCTGCGCAATGGTGAAGCCCTTTCCTGTACCCAGGTGCTCCATCATTAACAGCGCGCAGTAGTTGCCGATAGTCCACAGCAATCCTGTAGACATGACCCGCATGTAGTGTGAAGGTTTTTCCAGGTGGAGCGATGATTTCGATACTACACAGATGACGGCGCCACCGACAAACATGCCCGCTGCCAACGGGAGCATGGCCACCCACATCGAAAGACCGGAAATTCTGATGGGAATGAAGTAGCTGGCCCAGCCGATGCCCGCGCCTAACGCCCCGAGGTATCCATATACGACGGCTCCGCTTTGCTTAGTGGAGCCGCCCTCCGAACCGGCAAAAATGATCATCAGAATACCGCCGATGATCACCACAAATGAGACGATAGCCAAGACGATGTTGAAGGTTCCGGTGTGCAGGAACTCGCCAAAGAGGATGATTCCCCACAGAATTGAAACAATGATGTTCAGCGGCGACCAGATGCCGAAGGCCTTTGCCATCCCCAGCCGTTGCGTCCCTACGAACGCGCACAACCCGCTCAAAGCCCAGATGATTCCCCCGAGAAAAGGTAACCAAGAGGTTCTCAGCGTGAGTCCTTGATAGCCCTGGAAAAAGGCGGCCACGATGGCCACCAATAAGACTGCGAGTGTCACATAAAACGTGCGCGTTTGCTGGCCCTTCATGGGCACGTGCTGGGAAGGTGCAAGCCAGGTCCCCCAAGCAAGCACAGTTACAAGCGCGAAGACTACATTCAGCATAAGAACGCCTCTTCAGGTTGCAGAAAACTCCCACCCGGTGAAGTGTACGGGCTTCTGCCCGTAAATACGTAGCTCAGAATCATGCTTCGCTTCACGCGCTAAAGCATTTCTCCTATTGCTGTAGAGCATTAAACGGTAGTCTGAACCAAGCTCTCGCATCCTCTGGGGTGAGGCGCGGGAGCAGTTCGGCGATAACCAGATCGAGCGCTTCTTTGGTTCGCGCCTTGGCCGAGCGGAGCAACTGATTGAGCTTTGTCCAAGCCTTTTCGATGGGGTTCAAATCGGGCGAGTAGGGCGCAGATAGAGCAAACTCGCTCCTGCTGCCTCGATTCTTTCGCGCACCCCTTGGCCTTGTGCGAACTCAAGTTATCCATTACCACCAGTCGCCGAAGCGCAGTGCCGGAAATAAAATCGCGAGAAATGCTCTAAAGGAATAAAAGTCGTTGGTGCCGAAAAAGGGACTCGAACACCTTGGGGCTGTCACTCATTCTGGCAGCCTACAGACAATCATTGAGCAAATCGCGGATTATCTTTCCGCAAATCTGGACAAACTTTCCGCAAACCTACCAGTACTTAACCAACTAGATATCGAGGTTCTTCACGTCGAGGGCGTTGTCCTCGATGAATTTGCGGCGAGCTTCAACGTCTTCGCCCATGAGGGTGGTGAAGATGGCCTCGGTTTCGGCGATGTCTTCCAGCTTGACCTGGAGAAGGGTGCGACGGTCGGGATCCATGGTGGTCTCCCACAGTTGCGTGGAGGTCATTTCACCAAGACCTTTGTATCGCTGGACCGAGTATTCCTTCTTGCCCTGTTCGACAATGTGGGCGAAGAGTTCACGAGCAGTCTGCTTTTCAACCGGCTCGCGCAGGGCGCGGGCTGTGCGGCGCGCCGACTTGGCCTCGGCCTGGACTTCCGCGTTTCCAGGGATGGCAACAGATTCGGGGCCGTCTGCTTCATCCGCGTCAGTTGTCTCGGCAGGCCCGGCTTCGACAGCGGTAGCCTTGCTGGCGTACTCGATGAGGAACGGCGGCTCGAGGAATTCCTTGATCAGGGTGTACTTCGCCATCATCTGGCGGAACTCGGGGCTCGAGGCCAAAGTCCAGTCGATGCACCGCGTAGCGCCTTGGGAATCGGTGAAGCAGATGGACCAGGTGTGGTGCTCCTCGTCCTCTACCGGCTCGCACATTTTGAATTGGAACTCGTCGGCCAATTCGGTGAGTTGGGCATGAAGGTCCGCCAGCTTGGGCGGGATTTCGCTCTCACTTTGGGACGCGAAATCAGCGCGATGCAGCAACTCGGCGCGGGCCAGCAACTCGGTTAGTTTCTCATTGCGGATGCGCTTGTCTACCCGCTCAACGAAGCTGAGGTACTCGCCCAGAATGCCCATGAAACGAGTGAGGTCGGCGCCCTCAATGCGGCTGGCAAACTCGCCGTGGCGCACGACCATGCCCTCCGAAGCGCGGTTGACCATCACCTTCACAAACTCGCGCTCGTCCTTGATGTACTGCTCGAAGCGGCCCTTCTTGATTTTGAAGAGCGGCGGCTGCGCGATGTAGATGTTGTCGCGCTTGATCAGGTCAGTCATGTGGCGGAAGAAGAAAGTGAGCAGCAGCGTTCGGATGTGGGAGCCGTCCACATCGGCGTCGGTCATGAGGATGATCTTGCCGTAGCGGATTTTGGTGGCGTCGAAGTCGTCCTTGCCAATGCCGCAGCCGAGAGCCGTAATCATGGCGCGGATTTCTTCGTGCCCCAGCATCTTGTCGTAGCGCGCCTTTTCGACATTGAGGATCTTGCCCTTGAGAGGCAGGATGGCCTGAAAACGGCGATCGCGTCCCTGCTTGGCGGTACCGCCGGCGCTTTCACCCTCGACCAGATAAAGCTCGCAGCGATCGGGATTGCGTTCCGAGCAGTCGGCGAGCTTGCCGGGCAGGCCGCCGCCGTCCAGGGCGCCCTTGCGGCGCGTCAGGTCGCGGGCCTTGCGAGCGGCTTCGCGAGCGCGTGAGGCCTCGATAGCCTTGTTGATGATCTTCTTGGCGATGGGCGGGTTCTGCTCGAGGAATGCACCCAGCCGCTCGTTCACAAAGGCCTGCACCGTGCCGGCGATGTCGGAGTTCAGCTTACCCTTGGTCTGCCCTTCAAACTGCGGTTGTGACAGCTTGACGCTGACCACCGCGACCAGGCCCTCGCGCACGTCATCGCCGCTCAGGTTTTCCTTCATATCCTTGAAGAGACCTAGTTGCTGGCCGATGGCGTTAATGGTGCGGGTAAGAGATGTGCGGAAGCCCGAAAGATGCGAGCCGCCGTCCACTGTGTTGATGTTATTGGCAAAGCTGAACACGGTTTCGGAATAGCTGTCGTTGTACTGAAGCGCGATTTCGATTTCGACGTTGTCGCGCATCGCTTCCATCATGATGGGCTTTTCGTGCAGCACCTGCTTGCCGCGATTGAGGTGCTTGACAAACTCAGCGATGCCGCCCGCGTAGCGAAATTCGGCACGCTTCGCCTCGCCGGTCTTGGGATCCGAAGTGCGCTCGTCGGTAAGCGTGATCTCAAGGCCCTTGTTGAGGAAAGCCATCTCGCGCAAGCGTTGGGCCAGGGTGTCGTAATTGAATTCTGTGGCGGTGAAGATGCTCTTGTCGGGCAGGAAGTGAACCTTGGTGCCGCGCCGCTTGCTGGTGCCTGCCTGGCGCAGTTCGCTGATGGCGTCGCCGCAACTGAAATCCATCTCCCAGGTGTGGCCGTCGCGCCAGATTTCGACGTTGAACTCCTGGCTGAGGGCGTTGACACAACTCACGCCTACGCCGTGGAGGCCACCGGAAACTTTGTAGGTAGAAGCATCGAATTTGCCGCCCGCGTGAAGCTTGGTAAGCACGACCTGGACCGCCGGCATCATCGTGCCGTTTGACAAAGGCATCAGGTCCACGGGTATGCCGCGCCCGTCGTCGACGACGGTGATGGAGTTGTCCACATGGATGATTACGTCGATTTTTTTGGCGTAGCCGGCCAGGGCCTCGTCCACGGAGTTATCCACCACCTCATAGACCAGGTGATGAAGCCCCATTTCGCCTGTGGAACCGATGTACATGGCGGGGCGAAGGCGAACGGCCTCAAGCCCTTCCAGGATTTTAATGTTTTCGCCGGTATAGCTGTCGTTATCGCCGTGGACAGGGGTAGTGCTCAGAACATCAGTCGCCATAGGTTTCCGTTCGCAAGGCATTCGCTTTTAGCTCCAGGAAGGACGCGTCTTCCATGGTGCAATTCCGGGCCGGAATTCGGGGATTAACCGGTTGAAAAACTGGAGCTTTCAAGCCAATTTGCCTAGGTCTATTTTAGCATGAGGGGACTTGAAAAAGGTGGAGAAATGAGGGTCGGGAGGGGGCTGCAACGGCTTGCACAAAGCCCACGATGCATTACGCTGGTAACTACACACGTTACTAGTTAATTATACCCATGAAATTACTGGACTTACGGCTATTTTTTATCTACGATACCAGTGTCCAGGGAGACGCTTTTCCTGTCAATCTAAAATCCGCAAGAGGTAAGATCATGAAGCTCGCCATCCGTATTTTTGCTCTTTCAATCGTCGTCGCCGGCGCTGCCGCCGCCACCGTCTCGTCCTCCACTCCTCGCCCCATTTCCAGCCATCAGTCGGCCACCGCGCGGCTGCCGATTCCCGGCTGCGGGCCCCACATTTGCCCCCCGCCTCCTCCCGACGGCAACTAAAAAAAGTGGGTAATGGCACGAAAGTGTCATAGGACAATTCCGCTTTTGTGGTTGAGAGACCCAGCAATCGGCGCTATTCTAAGAGTGTTCTTAGAATTGCGAGAGGGCTGGCATGTCTTCGCAAACCGCGATGTCCGTCTTGAGTATTGCAGAATTTGTTCTTTGGGCTGCGCTTGGCTTCCTTTTTTGGAGGAAGAAGTTGCATCGCCGCTTCCCGGCGATGGGGTTTTATCTCACGATGCGCGTGGTATCCACGCCCATATTGCTCGTGCTTCTTTATGTAGTTTCACAGCCTTGGGGACGGGATTACTTCCCGGTGTACTTCATTCCCTATTGGGCGGTATATATCGGCAGCGCCGGGGCTCTCTTTTTTGTTTGCATGGAGGTTTTCCGCTCTGCCCTTTCGGCATTTTCCGGCCTTATGAAGTTTGGTCTGGTGATTTTCCGCTGGGCGGTTCTCGCCTCAGTGATCGTGACCTTCTCCTCAATTTCTTTCGCGCACCGGGGCCTGATGCTTCTGCCCGATATAGCCTATGCGCTGATGCGTTCGGTCAGCATCCTTGAATTGTGCCTGTTGGCTTTCCTCTGCCTGAGCATGAATGCTTTGCGCCTTCCGATTCGCGATATGGCTTTCGGAATCTCTCTGGGCTTTGGACTCATGTCCGCCAACGACTTCATCGCCGCGTCATTGATATCCCGCAACTCGGCAATGACGGCTCCTCTGCAATTTGTCTATGAGTCGGTGATTCTGGCCGCCGTTGGAACCTGGATGGCCTACTGCGCATTGCCTGAACCGGCCCGCCAGCCTGTGTTGATGCCGGTGAATTCGATCATCTACCGCTGGAACGAGATTGCGTCAGCGCTTGGCCACACCGGGACCCAGGTTGCGGTGCAGCAGCCCGCCAGCAGCTTCTTCCTCACCGATGTGGAGAAAGTGGTGGACAAGGTTCTCAATCGGTCGCTCAAGAGCAGTGAGTCGGGGTCGTAACCAGTACAGCAGATTTTTGCGGGGGGAAACAGAAGGGCCGGATCTCATTGAGATCCGGCCCTTTCCGTTCAAGAATGAGCTCGCGGCGAGCCTTGGAAGCATGCGCCTCCGAGTGGCGAGTACAAGAAAAAACCACGGGGATGCCGTGGCCTCTTCATCGCGTACGAAGAATCTTACTCGGCGGAGACGGGCTCAACCGAAGCAAAACGCCCCCGGTTGCCGCGGTCCACAAACTTGACCCTGCCGGTGACCTTGGCAAACAAAGTATCATCCGATCCGATGCCCACGTTCACACCGGGTTTAATCCGCGTTCCACGCTGCCGCATGATGATGGAGCCGCCTGTAATCAGTTCGCCGGCAAAGGCCTTTACGCCCAGCCGCTGTGCATTGGAGTCGCGTCCGTTTGTGGAGCTGCCTCCACCCTTCTTATGTGCCATTGCCGAATCCCCTTCTGAGAAATGATGCGCTGCCTAGTTCGCCGCGGTATAGGTCACGCCGTCGGCCTCAATGGCCTTGATGCGCACCTCGGTAAAGTTCTGCCTGTGCCCCTGCAGCTTCTTGTACTGTTTCTTCCGCTTCAGGTGGAAGACCAGGATCTTGTCGCCACGGCCCTCGCCGAGTACTTCGGCAGTAACCTTGGCGCTGGCCGGCTTGGCCATGGTTCCGG
>OBLW0100003629.1_pt1 | contig 11973 bp, 10 predicted proteins | sample 1520161 | NCBI WGS metagenome assembly OBLW01 (sample SAMEA3539309, study PRJEB22396) | soil metagenome | biome: tundra; feature: field; material: soil | place: USA | collected 2010-05 | depth 0.15 m
GGTGGCGTTGGCTCTGGTGGCGCTCAATATTCTGTTCTGGTAACCGCATATGACACGCAAAACTCCGATTTCCGTCTGGTTCTTTACAGGGGTCCTGGTGGCCTTCTATGGAATCGTGATCCTCGGTTACGGCCTGTACGCTTTGGGCTTGCCGCCGTCGGGCCGCGCGCTGAGCGAACTGCATCCCGACATCTGGTGGGGCGGCGTTATGCTGGTTATCGGCGCCATATATTCGATCAAGTTTTATCCTTTCGGTAAGAAGTGAAGGAGTCCTCTTATGTCCATGACGTTCGGAATCATTGTCGGGAATCGCGGTTTTTTCCCGGACCACCTGGCTCGCAGCGGACGCGAGCAGATGATCGCGGCCCTGACGGCCGCCGGGCACGACGTGGTTTGCCCCACGCCGGAACAGACCAAGCACGGCGCGGTGGAGAACCGCGCGCATGCGAAGATTGTCGCCGACTTGTTCCGCCAGAACCGCGACCGCATCGATGGCGTGATTGTGACCCTGCCGGAACAGACCAAGCACGGCGCGGTGGAGAACCGCGCGCATGCGAAGATTGTCGCCGACTTGTTCCGCCAGAACCGCGACCGCATCGATGGCGTGATTGTGACCCTGCCCAATTTCGGCGAGGAGCGGGCCATGGCCGATGCGCTGCGGCTGGCGGACCTGAACGTCCCGGTGCTGATCCACGCGTTTCCGGATACTCCGGAACGCATGCTGATCGCCGACCGGCGCGATAGCTTCTGCGGCAAGATGAGCATCTGCAACAACCTGAAGCAGTATCGCATTCCCTATTCCCTGACCACGCTGCACACCGAAGGCCTGGATTCGGACGAGTTCAAGAACGATCTCGCCTGGTTCGCCGGCGTGTGCCGGGTGACGAATGGGCTGCGCAGGCTGCGCATCGGGGCGATCGGCGCGCGACCCGCGGCGTTCAACACGGTGCGCTACAGCGAGAAGCTGCTCGAAATGAGCGGCATCACCGTGGAGCCCCTGGACCTGTCCGAGGTGTTCGGCCGCATCGCCAAGCTTTCCGCCACGGAAGCCAAGGTGCAGGCGCAGGTGGAGGCCATACGCGCGTACGTCCCCACGGAAGGCGTTCCGGCGGACGCGTTGAGCAAGATGGCGCGGCTGGGGGTGGTGGTCGCGGATTGGATGCAAGAGAACGATCTGCAAGTGAGCGCGGTGCAGTGCTGGACGTCCATGGAGGAGTACTTCGGCGTGGTGCCGTGCACCGTCATGAGCATGATGAGCAACGGCCTGATGTCGAGCGCGTGCGAGGTGGACGTTCCGGGCGTGGTGGCGATGCATGCGCTGCGGCTGGCTTCGGAAACGCCCAGCGCCCTGCTCGACTGGAACAACAACTATGGATCGGACCCGGACAAGGCCGTGTGCTTCCATTGCAGCAATTTGCCGAAACACTTTTTCCGGGACGTGAGGATGGATTTCCAGGAGATCATCGCGGGCTCGGTGGGCAAGCTGAACACGTTCGGGACATGCGTGGGCCGCGTGAAGGCGTCGCCCATGAGCTTCGCGCGCTTTTCTACTGACGACGGAGCGGGCAAGATGCGCGGCTACGTGGGCGGAGGGCGGTTCACGGACGATCCGCTCGAAACCTTCGGCGGCGCGGGAGTGGTGGAGATTCCGCGGTTGCAGCAGTTGCTGCGGTACATCTGCGAGAACGGCTTCGAGCATCATGTGGCCGCGAACCTGAGCGTCACGGCCGGGGCCGCGGTGTATGAAGCCGCGAAGAATTATCTTGGGTGGGAGATGTATTGGCATAGGTAGGTGGTGTGGGGGGTCCATGGCCATCGTAGTGGGAGTGGATTACGGGACGCTGAGCGTGCGCGTGTCGGTGGTGGACAGCGAACGGGGGCGGGTGGGATCGGGGGTGGCCGATTATCCGCTCAACCGGCGGCGGGAGGATCCCGACTACGCCACGCAGAGTCACGCCGACCACATGCGGGCGCTGGTCGAAGCGATGGGGAAGGCGTTGGCTTCCGCGAAAGTGGCGGGCGGAGCGGTGGAGGCCATCGCCATCGATACCACCGGGTCGAGCGTGATTCCGGTGGACGAGAATCTTCAACCGATCGACGATTATTATCTGTGGTGCGACCATCGGGCGTGGCGCGAGGCGGCGCTCATTACGGAGACGGCCCACCGCATCGGGCTCGCGGCCATCGAATGGTGCGGCGGGGTCTATTCCTCCGAGTGGGGTTTTTCCAAGCTGCTGCATTGGCTACGGCACAACCCCGCCAAGCGCGGCCGGTTCTTCACGGCCCTGGAGCACTGCGATATGGCCGCGGCTACGCTGTGCGGCATACGCGATGCGGCCCAGGCGCCGCGCTCCATCTGCGCCATGGGGCACAAGTGGATGTGGAACGATTCGCTGGGCGGGCTGCCGCCGGAAGAGTTTCTGGTGGAGGTCGATCCGCTTCTGAAGGGCGTGCGGGAGCGGCTGGCGGGCCGTTACGCCACCAGCGACCGGATCGCCGGCGGTCTTTCCGATGAGTGGGCATCCCGGCTGGGGTTGCGCGCGGGCATCCCCATTCCGGTGGGCGCGTTCGATGCGCATTGGGACGCCATCGGCGCGGGCGTGCACGCCGGAGACGTGGTCAACGTGGTGGGCACGTCCACCTGCATCATGGCGATTGCGCCTTCCACGAGCCTGATTCCAGGCGTCTGCGGGGTGGTACAGGGGTCGATACATCCGTCGATGGCGGGGATTGAAGCCGGGCTTTCGGCCACGGGCGATATCTTCGACGCCATCGCGCGCCGCGCCGGGACCAACGTCGCCGCGCTTTCCGAAGGGCTCGACCGGTACAGGGCAGGGCAGACCGGGTTGCTGCGTCTCACCTGGGACAACGGCGACCGCACGGTCCTGGTCAATCCGGAACTCGGCGGCGTCACGTTCGGGTGGACGCTCATGCACACCGCCCAGGACGAACTATTCGCCGCCATCGAGGGCACGGCCTTCCACACGCGGGCGATCTTCGACCGCATGGCGGAGTTCGGGGTTCCCATACGCCGCGTCATCAATGGCGGCGGCATTCCGCAGAAGAACGAAGTATTGAACCGCGTGTACGCCAACGTCCTGAACAAGCCGGTGCTGGCGCCCAAGACGGAGGTTACCAGCCTCGGCTCGGCCATTTTCGCGTTCCTGGCCGCGGGCACGTTCCGGAGCGTCGAGGAGGCGCAGCAGAGGTTGTGCCCGGAATACCGCGTCATCGAACCGGAGGCGGGCGCGGCCGCGGTGTACCAAGAACTCTACCCGGCGTGGCGCGGCGCGTATTTCGGACTGGGCCGGAAGACGGCCGAGCCGGTGGCCATGGGCGGCGTGCTGCCGCTGCTGCGGCGGATGGCCAAAGAGGCGCACAATAGAAACGATGCTGCTACAGACGTTGCGTGAGCAAGTCCTCGAGGCCAATCTGGAACTCTCCCGCCGGGGGTTGGCCCTGTTTACCTTCGGAAACGCCAGCGGGATAGAGCGCGCGCGCGGCCTGGTCGCGATCAAACCAAGCGGGGTGCCCTACGACCGCATGCGCGCGCAGGATTTGCCGATTCTGGATTTGGACGGCAAAGTTGTGGATGGCGGGATGAGGCCGTCTTCGGATCTCGACACCCACCTGGCGCTGTACCGCTTTTCGGCGGAGATCGGCGGAGTGGTGCATACCCACTCGCGGTCCGCCACTATCTGGGCGCAGGCGCGCAGGTCCATTCCGTGCTTCGGGACAACCCATGCCGACTACTTTCGGGGCGAAGTGCCCGTGACCGAGGAGTTGTCGGACGAGGAAGTGGGCACCGAAGAAGCCTCCACCGGCGACGCCATCGTCCGGGCTCTCGCGGGGCGCGATCCGCTGGAAATGCCGGCCATGCTGGTGGCGGGCCATGGTCCTTTCACCTGGGGACGGGATGCCGCCGAAGCGGCCCACCATGCGGTGCTGCTGGAGGAGGTGGCGGCGCTGGCGCTGGCGACGGTGAGCATCAATCCCGCGGCGGTTCCGATTCCGCGCGCGCTGGCCGACCGGCACTTCTTAAGAAAGCATGGCGCCGGGGCATTCTATGGCCAACCGGGGGCGCCAACTTAGGATGACCAAACAACCATTCGGAAAGACCGCGGCCGGCGAGGCGGTGGAGCTTTACACGATTGCCAATTCCAACGGGGTGGAAGTTTCCATCGCAACCTACGGCGGCGCCATAGTGTCGCTCAAGACTCCCGACCGCGCGGGCCGAATTGCCGATGTCGTCCTCGGCTTCAACACCCTCGATGGCTATCTGAAGAGCCCGTTTTATCTGGGCGCTTTAATTGGACGCTACGCCAACCTGATCGCCAACGGGAGGTTCGTTCTGAACGGCGTGGAATATACGCTGGCGCGCAACGACGGCCCCAATTCGCTGCACGGCGGCCTGCGGGGATTCGACAAAGCCGTGTGGGCCGCTCGCGAGCTGACGGGCGGCGGTGCGGGGCTGGAACTGACTTACGTCAGCCAGGATGGCGAGGAGGGCTATCCCGGAGAGCTGAGTGTGAAAGTGGTTTACACCCTGAACCACGCGAACGAGCTGCGCATCGACTACTCCGCGGAGACCAACAAAGACACGGTGCTCAGCTTGACCAACCATGCCTATTTCAATCTGGCGGGCGAGGGCAGCGGCGACGTCCTGGACCATGTAGTGCGCCTGAATGCCGACCGTTTTGCGGCGGTGGGCGCGGGGCTGGTTCCGACCGGCGAACTGCGCCACGTGGAGGGCACGCCTCTCGATTTCCGGCGTCCGATGGCGATTGGCGCCCGGATCGGCCAGGCGGACGAGCAACTGGAGCTAGGCCTCGGGTACGATCACAATTTCGTGGTGAATGGCCAGATGGGAACGCTGAGGGACGCCGCCCGGGTGGTTGAGCCGACGTCGGGCCGCGTCCTGGAGGTGTTGACCACCGAGCCGGGTTTGCAGTTTTATACGGGCAACGTCCTCGATGGCACGGACGTTGGGAAGAGCGGCAAGGCGTACGGCCGGCGATCCGGCTTCTCTCTCGAAACCCAGCGCTACCCGGATTCGCCGAACCATGCGAGTTTTCCCAGCTCGGTTTTGCGCGCGGGGGAGAGGTTCGTGTCGAGCACGGTGTATAGGTTCAGCGCCGAGTGAAAGAAGCGTGTCCGCAAGAGTGCGGACACGGCAGACTGAGAGTCTGCGCCACTCAACCCCGGTAACTTACTACTACGGCGGCGGCTGGGCGATCGCCTACCTGGACGATGGTGAATAACGAAGCCGACTTGTAGTGGCGCACCCAGGCCTCCGAGAACGTGCTCAGCCGGATCACGGCAAGGTCGCCGGACTGTTCGTCGATGGTCATGGCGTACTGTTGGTCCGGCGTGAGCACGATTTCGCCGGGCGCCTGGCCCACCTGAACCACGGCCACCAGACGGCGGGTAAACATGTCGAGCGCCGTAATGCTGCTCGATTCCGGATTGGCCACGAGCAGGTAGGAATCGGACGTTTCCGTGACCGCCATGGCGCCCGGCGCGTGGCCCGCGAGCACGGTCTGGTCGATCTCGGTGCTGTAGGGGAATACGATGACCACCGCGTCCATGCCGTCCCCGGTGATGAAGAGCTGGCCGCCATCCGGGCTGACGCAAAAGTGCCGCGGCGCGAGGGGCAGGGGAAGGCGGACCACGGTCTTGCCGGTGGGGACGTCGTAGATGACCAGGCTGCGCTGCAGTGGGCAGGCGGCCATTACGAGTTGGCCGTCGGATCGGAATTGGACCAGGGCGGGCTCGTCGCCGCACGCGATGGTTCGCTCGATGGCGGTGCGGGAGAGCGAGACGATCGAGATGGACCGGCCCTTGCGGCTGGCGATGGCTGCGCGGCCGTCGTCACTCAAATCCAAGCTATCCGGCGCGGACGGGAGCGGGATGCGGCGGGCCGGCCGAAAGGAGCTAAAGGGCAGTTGGACCAGGGCGGACGGTTCCCGGCACAGCACCCAAAGGGCGTCGCCACTCGGCGAAAGACTCATGGCCACAGCCTGGCTGCCCGTCCAGGCCCGGCGGCCGACGGTGAGGGAGGCTACGTCGATTTCGTAAACCGCTCCCGCATTCGGCGCGAGGGCGTACACTTTGGGCTTATCCGAACCGGGGCGCGCCACGATGGCGGAGGGAGCGGCATCGAGGGGAATCTGCTTTCGGACGCGGAAGGAGTTCAGGTCCACCGCGGTCACCGAGCGGCTTCCCCGATTGGCGACGAAGCAATAGCCCGGGAAACCCGTGGCCTTTTTTCTGCTGCAGCCCAGGGCCGCCGCCGAAGAGAGTAGGAGAGCGCGCCGGGAAATCCGCGGAAGGATCACTTTCCTCATTCTACTTCGATGTCCGAAACGGCGATGGAAGGCCCATGCTATCCTGGGAAGGATTCCAAAGCTGTCCGAACCGGAGAGATGGCCGAGTGGTTGAAGGCGCACGCTTGGAAAGCGTGTTTAGGGGAAACTCTAACGTGGGTTCGAATCCCACTCTCTCCGCCATGTATCTGATATTAAATGCTTTAGCTGTGTCTAGGGTATCGCTGGAACAGCGTCCCTATCCATGGTTCCGCCTTTGAGGCCGATGCGCTTTGGTCCCGTTTACCGGGATGAGCGGTTTCGCTTCCGAGACGGACCCGCGCCGGTCTCGTTTCCAATTCATTTCTGGCCGTAAGTTGTTGCCCGTGGTGATATAGACCATGCCGCGTTTGGATCGATGGCCGGCGGCTAAAATGTGATGAGATGAATCACCTGAGTATTGCCGAGTTGATTCGTGTAGTCGAACGCCATGGATACGCACTCTTGTTCTTCTGGGTGTTTGCTGAGCAGGGAGCGCTGCCCATTCCCTCGGCTCCATTGCTGGTTGCAGTGGGAGCGCTGATCCGAACGGGGAGGCTGAATGCCGGGGAGGCGATGGCGTGCTGTCTTGCCGGCGCCCTCGCTGCGGACATTATGTGGTTTCACTTCGGACGCACACGCGGCAAGCGCGTTTTGCGATTCATCTGCCGCGTTTCTCTGGAACCCGATTCCTGCGTGCGACAAACGGAAAATGCCTTTCTCAAGTATGGCTTGAACACGTTTCTGATCGCCAAATTCGTACCCGGCCTCAATGCCGTCGCTGCGCCTCTGGCCGGCGATTCCGGAGCCGGCGCGGCTCGCTTTCTCGCGAGCGACAGCTTGGGAATCGTGCTGTGGAGCGGTGCGTATATGGGCGTCGGTTATATCTTCAGCGACCAGGTAGAGAAGGCCCTTGGCTATGCTCAACGGCTGGGGTCCGGAGTTCTAGTACTATTGATGGGCCTGTTCGCGGCGTGGGCCCTCGGGAAGCTCTTCCAGAGACAACGATTCCTGAAGAAACTGGCAGTGGCCCGCATCACGCCCGAGGAGTTGCGGATTCGCATGGATGCCGGCGAGGATCTCTATATTGTCGATTTACGCACTGCGCTGGATAACGATTCGCCCCCGATACCTGGGGCCATCCGCCTCTCCACCGAGGACCTCACCAGCGGCTCGAAACAGCTTCCCCGCGACCGGGAGATCATTCTTTATTGCAGTTGCCCAAACGAAGCTTCCAGCGCCCGTGCGGCGCTGCTCCTCAAATCCCACGGCATCACGCAGGTCCGTCCACTGTTGGGGGGCGCAGAGGCGTGGGATAGAATGATGCAAATGCGAGGCTGACGGCTGCATGGAACTGGCTCGCCCTGGCAACGCTCGTGAGCGCGGTAGTCCCGCTGCTCCTGCGGCCTCCGCGCGAGCGGCAGTCGCGTGATTTCGGCGCCCAAGGCGTTGGCGCTGCCCGGCCGGTCAGGTCATAAGTGGATGAGGATAGGCATCGGGTTCCTGTTCGACAGACCGATGCAGGCACTTGAAGTCCTTCTCTACTAAAAGCTGCATGCCGGTTTGGGGCCGGGACTCGATGCCAACCCGGTCGCTCTCCGCCCAGTCGGTCATCTGATGCATCGGGATCGTCACCCGGATTGCGCATCCATCAAAGGTCGCGGACATGGTCTCCGCGTTTGGCGAGCCCTCCAGAAGATAGATAAGCGAACGGCCCGGGGCGAACTCAATGCGCGATTCCACAAGCCCGCGGTTGCGGGCCAGGGCGACTTCCTTCTGCGTGAGCCGCAGCCGCAGCGAATTTCCCTGAATGCGAAGTTTCATATGAGGCCCACAATCCGACGACTTCCCGAGTACACATTGAATCGCTCGTTTCTCAGGAAGCCGATCAGCGTCATGCCCGACCGTCCCGCGGTGGCGACCGCCAGGCTGGAAGGCGCGCCCACGGCGGCCATCACGGGAATTCCGGCCATCAGCGCCTTCTGCACCAGTTCGAAGCTGGCGCGGCCGCTTACCAACAGAAGCGACGCGTTCATCGGCATGCGCCGCTCCAACAGCGCCGCCCCCACCAGTTTGTCCACGGCATTGTGCCGCCCGACATCCTCGCGCAGGCACTCCAATTTACCGCCGAGATCGAAACGCGCCGCGGCGTGCAGTCCCCCGGTGCTGTCGAAGATACTCTGAGCGCTTCGTAGTGCTTCCGGCAGCCGGTGGATGATCTCCGGCGACAGTTGGATGTCGTCTGGCGCCAATATGGGGCAGGCATTCACCTCCAGATCCTGCAAAGACGCCTTCCCACAGACGCCGCACGCGGAGGTCATCACGAAGTTGCGTTGAGCCTGCGCCGGCGCCTTCGTCTCCGCGGCCAACTCCACCACCACAACGCTGGCTCCGTCGTCGCTTGGGCGGCCCATGGACCGGATCTGCGAAATATCCCGGATCATCCCTTCGGAATGCAGGAAGCCCGCGGCCAGTTCGAAGTCGTTTCCGGGCGTTCGCATCGTGATGGTGAGGCTGCGCTCTCCCAGTCGAATCTCCAGGGCCTCCTCGACCGCCAGCAGATCGTCCGCATGCGATGCCGCGCAACCTTCCAACCGGCCGATCGGTACTGGAACCATCGAGACGTTCACAGCGCCTTCCCTACGCTCTCCAGCAGATCGAGTGTGACCGCGATCGCGTGGCGGCTGTCCTCGCTGCCCGCCCGCCGCAGCAGTTGGAACACCCCGGGCGCCCGCTGCGCCTTCTCTCGCTCCGCTCCCGCCGATGCCGTGCGCACCAGGCTGTCCAGGACTTCCGGCGGGATGCTGGCGAAAAACTTCGTCAACAGAATGAAGTTACGCACCCCACGGAGCGACTCCGGGGCGCCGGCCGCGGCCGTTAAGATGCCCGCCAACTCATCCCCGGCGCCTACCAATCCGCGCAGTAAGTCCAGAACGCCGCGGTCGTGCAGAAGCTGTAAGAGCTCCAGCGCGGAGACGATGGCATCGGTATGCTTGTGCAGCGCGTCTTCCAGGCGTTCCTCGGCGGTTGCGCCTGTGGGGGTAAGCGTCAATGGAATCGGTTGCGCCATGGGACTCTATGCCTCCCGCTTCGTCTCGATCTGCACCAGCTCGCCCGGGAAGCGATAGCCGGGCTGACGCCATTTTCGCTCTACTTCGACGCCATCCTGCGGGGTGGGATGGCCGAAGCGGTGATTGATGCGCGGCAAGGGGCTCTCGCCGGCCCGGGTGAGCACCTCCATGCGAACCGCCGTCTCCTTGTATGCCGGCGTGTGCGTCGCAGGGTCCGTGTGGCTGCCGGTGAGCAGATTGACGGGGCTGGTGGTGGAATTCATCGGCATGTAAAGCTCGCCATCCTGCACCCGGTCGGTGACTAGCGCGCGCACACGCACGCGGCCGTGCCGCGACGTCAGTTGCACCAGGCTGCCGCTTTCGATACCGCGCGAGCGCGCCAGCTCCGGCGATACCTCGACGAACGTGTGGGGGGTTTTTTCACGGATGCCGGGGCTGCGATAAGTCAGATTACCCTCGTGAAAATGTTCCAGCAGACGGCCGTTATTCAAATGAAGGTCGAACTCGGAGTCTCTACACTCCTGCGGCTCGCGCCATGCGAGGGGATACAGGCGGGCCTTCCCGTCGGGAAACGCGAAGCTCTTGGTATAGAGCAGCGGCTGATCGGTTCCGTCCGCGGCCACCGGCCATTGCAGCGATTTGTAGCCTTCGAGCCTCTGGTAGTTGACGCCGGCAAACATGGGCGTGAGCGCAGCCACTTCATCCATCACCTCCGAAGGATGGCGATAACACCAGCCCGCGCCCAACCGGTTGGCAACGTCCTGAATGATCACCCAATCGGGCCGGCTTCCCGGAAGGGGTTCGAATACCTGGTAGAGCCTCTGCACACGCCGCTCCGTGCTCGTGAAGGTGCCTTCCTTCTCCAGACTGGGGCTGGCGGGCAACACTACGTCGGCGTACTGGCAAGTGGCGCTGAAGAAAATATCCTGTATCACGAAGAAGTCGAGCTTCCGGAATGCCGCGCTCACGTAGTTGGTGTTGGAGTCGACGAGGCTCATTTCCTCGCCGCACAAATACATCGACAGCAGCTTTCCGGCATGAATGGCGTCGACCATTTCGTGATTGTCGAGACCCTTGGTGGTGGGCAACTCAACGCCCCAGCCGCTCCGGAAGCGTGCGCGAACCTCGGGATCGTCCACCGATTGGTAACCCGATACCATGTTGGGCATCGCCCCGTGATCGCTGGCCCCCTGGACGTTGTTGTGCCCCCGCAACGGATACGCGCCGGTGCCTGGGCGCATGTAGTTACCGGTGACGAGCAACAAATTGGAAATCGCCGTAGAAGTGTCGGACCCGTTACTGTGCTGCGTGACCCCCATTGCCCAGAGGACGCAGACGCTCTTCGCTTCGGCAATCGTGTGTGCCACGCGCTTCAAGGTTTCCACCGGCAGATTGCAGGTCTTGGAAGCGAACTCCAGGGTGAACGGCTCCAGACTCTGGCGATACTCCGCCAGGCCGTTGACCCATTGGCTCAAGAACTCGGTATCGGCGAGGCCCTCGTCGAGGATGTAGCGGGCCACCGCGCACAGCCACACGATATCGGTGCTTGGCGTCGGCCGAAAGTGGAGATCGGCGCGGCGCGCCATTTCATTCTCGCGTAAGTCGGAGACGATGAGCTTCTGCCCGCGCAGCTTGTGGGCGCGCTTCACGCGTGTGGCGAGCACCGGATGGCTCTCGGCGGTGTTGCTTCCGACGATGAGCACCAGTTCGGCCCGCTCGATATCGGCGATGGAGCCTGAGTCTCCGCCATATCCGACCGTACGGAACAACCCCATTGTGGCCGGCGACTGGCAATATCGCGAGCAATTATCGATATTGTTTGTCCCAACGACGGCGCGGGCCAGCTTCTGCATCAGGAAGGCCTCTTCGTTGGTGCATTTCGAGGAGGCGATGAAAGCCAGCGCGTCGGGACCGTGCGCCGTCTTGATCTCGCCGAAACGGCGGGCGATCAGGTCCAGGGCCTCGTCCCATTCGGCCTCACGGAATCGGTCGCCCTCGCGGATCAGCGGCTTCGTGAGTCGATCTTTGTTGTTGACGAAGTCCCACGCGAATTTGCCTTTGATGCACGTGGAAACGCCGTTAGCGGGGCCCTCGGCCGGTTCCACTTTCAGAATGTGACGGTCCTTAGTCCATACGTCGAAGCTGCAGCCCACGCCGCAATAAGTGCAGACTGTCTTGGTGCGCCGGACGCGGGTTGTCCGCATGGTGGATTCCGCTTCGGGAAGACCGAGGATCGTAGAGTAGCCGGCTTCCGCTTCGAGGCCCTTCACCACGTCGATCATTTTGTGCAACACCGGAGCGCTAAAGCCCGTCAGAAATCCCGCGTGCCCGATCATGGTTTTCTCCATGAGAGCGTTGCACGGGCAAACCGTCACGCAGTGGCCGCAGGAGACGCAACTCGATTCACCAATTGCCGCGCCGCCATCCCATAACACCCGCGGATGCGGATCTTCCCAGCGGATGGACAGCGTCTCGTTGACTTGCAGATCCTGGCAGGCCTGCACGCAGCGGCCGCACAGAATGCACTGATTGGGATCGTAGCGGTAGAACGGATTGCT
>OBLW0100003630.1_pt1 | contig 11971 bp, 9 predicted proteins | sample 1520161 | NCBI WGS metagenome assembly OBLW01 (sample SAMEA3539309, study PRJEB22396) | soil metagenome | biome: tundra; feature: field; material: soil | place: USA | collected 2010-05 | depth 0.15 m
GGCGCCGGGCCTCGCCGACTGGGTTGCGGCCGATCTGCCGAGCTTCGTCGCAAAGGCCGCCAAGTTGGCAAACGCTGAATTGGCTCCGATGCGCGCCGCCCAACGCGGCAGGATCGCGGCCAGTCCCGCCTGTGACGTCGCGTCCCTTTGCCGTGAGCTCGAGGAACTGTACTTGCGGGAGACCGAGCAGAAGCGAATCCTCGATTCGGCTTATTGAGTTGGGTACTACCGCTCGCTGCAGCAGCCGCGTGCCAAAACGGCGTTGGACTGACCCGATTGATCGGCCGCGGCGACGAAAAAGAGACTTGGTCTATAAAATGCATATTTATGAATGATATAGACCTCATGCAATAGCCGCCGCGACCGGCACTGTCACCGGCGACCGAGGCCTATCGCAAATGATGACCACCCCATTGCGGTACGGGTCGTGTCCGTGCGCCGCACGCCGAGCGGGCGCATCCAACGGAGCAACATTTTCTTCCGCTGCTCGTGGCGCTGGGTGCGAGCCGTGCGGCCGATGCCGGCGACAAACAATGAGCTTCCGTCGTACCATGCCTGTGACGCTGCATGAGGAGGTCGACAATGATTGGACGATCGCGCTTGATCTTGATCACGCTGATCATCGCCGCTGGTCCGGCATTCGGACACGCAAAGTTGCTCAATTCCTCGCCGCCGGCGAATGCTCTACTGACGGATTCGCCTAAGACGTTGACTTTGACATTCAGCGAAGCGGCACAACTTGGGGTCCTCAGGCTCTCAAGTTCGGGCAAGGACATTCCTCTCGTGCTCGACCGCGGCGCGAAAGCTGCCTCGAGCATCACGGTCGCGTTGCCCGCGCTGGAGCCCGGAACCTACGAAATTGAGTGGACCGCGTTGGCTGCTGACGACGGTCATGTCACCAAGGGCCGATTTTCGTTCACGGTCACGCGTCCACCGCAACAAGCTCACTAGTGCCGCGCGGTGGATACGAACGCCTGGGATCTCGCCGCCGTGATTGTCAAAGCGATCACGTACGGCGCGACGTTCGGCGCGGCGGGCGGTGTTTTTTTCCTCGCGTACAGCCACTCGCTGATTTCGGACCTTGCGCGCCTCCGAATCCGGAGGCTCATAGGCTGGTTGATCTTGGTGGCGGCGTTCGGCAGCTTGCTGCGTATTCCGCTGACGGCAGGTTCGATGAACGGCGAGATTGGCGGGATGTTCGATCGTGGTCTCTGGACGATGATTTGGCACGCCGGAGAAGGCCGGGCGACAGCGATTCGGGTTGGCGGGTTGATGATCGTGGGTGCCGCGGTCCTGTTCAATCGCGGGTCCACCGTGCCTGCGATTCTTGGTGCAGCCATCGCGGCAACATCATTCGCCTGGATTGGGCATCCGCATGCGTTGCGGTCCAACGTGTTGGCGCAGATACTCGTCGGCGTTCATTTGCTCGGTGTCGCGTTTTGGCTCGGCGCCCTGGCGCCGTTGCTGCTCGTGTCCCGCGATCGGGCCCCATCTTACATTACCGCGACGGCGCTGCGATTCGGACGGGCGGCGGTGTTCGTTGTGAGCTTGCTAATCGCCGCGGGAGCAGGCCTATTATGGATGCTGCTCGGGACCGTCTCGGAATTGTGGACTAGTCCCTATGGCCGCGCGGTGAGCGTCAAGATTGGGATCGTAGGCTGTCTATTGAGCGCTGCGGCATTCAACAAGCTGAATTTGACGCCCCGGCTCCGAATCGGCGATTCACAAGCAAGGCTGAGTTTGCGGCGGTCGATTTGGCTCGAAATAATCCTGGCTTGTGCGATTCTGATCAGCACCGCGACGCTCGCGACCGTCTTGAGTCCGCAAACGCTGGGATGAGCGTGAGATCGCCTGCATGTTCATGCAGAAATCTCGACGAATCGGAGTCTGAGTGCGTTGGCGATCACGGACACCGAACTGAAGCTCATCGCCGCCGCCGCAATCATGGGTGAAAGCCGCAGGCCAAACAGCGGATAGAAAACACCGGCGGCAATCGGTATGCCGACGGCGTTATAGACAAACGCTAGGCCCAAGTTCTGCCGAATATTGCGCATGGTCGCACGGCTCAACCGGCGTGCTCGAACGATTCCGTTTAGATCGCCCTTGACCAAAGTGATGCCCGCACTCTCGATGGCGACATCAGAAATATACAGCGGTTCCTTGGGAATGAGCGACGTGAGGCGAGTGGATCGTGACCGTCATCCCGCATACCGGATCTTTCAGCACTACGTGACCCCTTAAGAATTCCGCGTCGATGATATTCCCGTGCGACGCGGTCAGAAGATATGGAAGAAATACGCGAAGTAGAACAAGACGAGCACGCCGGCCGCATTCAGCGCAAATGCGATGATCGCCCAAAGGCGGCGACCGCGAAACACGAGCGTACACGCCAGTAGGGCGAGGACCGAAAGAGCGAGCACGACGCCGTCGACGGAGAGTTCGCGCAGCGCTCCGGTACCGTATTGGCGGACGTATGCCGGCGGGTCGATACGCCACTTGACGAGCGTAATCAGGGGCCCAGCGAGGAACGGGAGCGCGAGCAGAGCGTTCAATGCGGCCGAAGCACGGTCATGGCGCTTCGCGAAAAGCGCAATCCCACCGGCCCATAGGACGAGTGCGCACCAAGCGAGGATCGGCACGAACTGATCGATCGTCACGCCATGACGTCCCAGCCCGAGCCGCTCACTCGAGTACCTCGGGTAAGGCTTTGAACTCGCTCGGATCGAGAGCCAGACGGCCGGCCAACAGCACGGCCTGCGTGCGATTGGCAGCGCCGAGTTTGCGCAAGATCGAGGTCATGTGCGCTTTGACCGTTGCCTCCATGATCTGCAAGTCGTACGCGATCTGCTTGTTGAGCCGCCCGGAACACAGCATCCCGTAGACGCGAAATTGTTGCGGCGTGAGCTGCGCCATGCGCTGCGCGACATCGAGCGCTGCGGGATCGGCCGCCGGTTCGGCATCCAGACCCATGCCCGCCGGCGTCACGAGTTCGCCACGCAGGGCCGCGAGAACATTTAGGCCGATGGTCGCGGCATCGGCGGACTTGGAGACGAACCCCTGTGCCCCGAACGTCAAGGCCTGGCGCACGGTGCGCCGATCATCCGTCGCAGAAACCACCACCACCGGCAACTGCGGATGTGATCCCCGCAAGTGCGCGAGCGCGCTGAAACCATAGGCGCCCGGCAGGTTCAGATCGAGCAGCAGCAGATCGGTCTGCGGGTCTCGCTCGAGCGCGTCGAACAAGCCGGCCACGCTATCGGCTTCCAGGAACTCGCAATCCGTGCAGGCGGCGGCAATGGCGCCTCTGAGCGCCGCGCGATAGAGCGGATGGTCATCGACAATGAGCACTTTGTAATTCATCGGCGGAATGTTGCGTGACGCATCAAGCGGCCGACGCCTTATCGGGCCGACCTCGGAAGGCGCTCAAGAGTGCCCGTAGCGCGGCCGGACGCAGCGGCTTGTAGAGCAAGGGGTAGCCGGCGGTGCGCGCGATCAAGGCCAGGCCGGCATCGTGATCCGCGCTGATCAGCGCGGATGCTGTCGGCCGTAGTCGCGACGCGTGCAAACGCCGCAACAGCTCGATCCCGTCTACTCCGTCACCAAGATGGTAGTCGGCTAATACCGCGTCGACGACCTGTTGAGCGCAACACTGCATGGCCTCGGCGCTCCCTGTCGCCTTCATGACGTGCACCCCCCATTGGCTGAGCAGTGCCTCCATGCCGTCCAGAATTGAACGGTCGTTGTCGACGCAGAGCACGCGCAGCCCGCGCAAACCGATCGGATCGGCGACCGGCGAGCTTGCATCGATCCGGCGCAGGCGCCGCGGCCGTGCATCTCGCGGTACACGCACGCCGAATACCGAACCCCGGCCAGGATGGCTCGTGAAGGTCAGCGGATGGGCCAGGAGCTGGCCGAGGCGGTCGCAAATCGAAAGTCCAAGACCGAGTCCCTTTTCGCCCCAAGGTGAGTCCCGTTCGAGACGGTTGAACTCGGCGTACATTTCCTGTCGCTGATGCTCGGCAATACCGGGGCCGGTGTCGTAGACCGCAACCTCGAGTTCGTCGCCGCGCCGCCGGCAGCCGATCAGGACCGTGCCGCGCTTGGTGTAGCGCAAGGCATTGGAAACATAATTCTGCAGGATCCGCCGCAAGAGCACGCGATCGCTGCGCACGATTTCGCGGCAGCCCACGATACAGAGGCGCAGATTTCGCGCCTGCGCGAGCGGCGCATATTGGCGCCGCAGTTCCTCCAACAAATCGATGATGGGAAACGTCGTGACATCCGGCTTGAGCGCGCCGCTGTCGAGGCGCGCAATGTCGAGCAAATCGTCGAGCATTTCCTCAGCGGCGCGCATCGAGGCATCGATGCGGGCCGTCAGTTCCTGCAGCTCGGGATGCGCGCGCGCCTGCGATTCGAGCGCCGAAACGAAAAGCCGTGCCGCATTCAGCGGCTGCAGAAGGTCGTGGCTCGCGGCCGCGAAGAAACGCGTTTTACTCATGTGAGCGGATTCAGCCTGCTGCTTCGCCATGCGCTGCGCCTCGAGCGAGTCGCTCAGCTCCCGCGTACGGTCCGCTACGCGCTCCTCCAGGCCCAGCTTCGCGTCGAGCAACGCCTGCTCGTTGCGCTTGAATTCCGTGATGTCGGTATAGGTCGTGACGAAGCCCCCGCCCGACATCGGTTGTCCGTGGATGCTGTACACCCGGCCGTTGCGGCGCGCGCGCTGGAACGTGTAGGCGGTACCCGCGCGCAGGTGCGCGAGGCGCTTCTCGACTTGAATTTCGGGATCGTCCGGCCCCAGTTCGCCCTGCGACGCGTTCCAGCGCAGCAGGTCGACGACCGGGCGGCCCACGTAGACCATGCCGTCCGGATAACCGAATAGTTCCAGGTACCGGCGATTCCACGCGACGATTCGCAGACGCACGTCGACGACGCTAATTCCCTGAGTCACATTTTCCATCGTTGCCTGAAGCAACTGACGGCTGAAGCGCAATTCTTGTGAAGTCTCGTCGAGCAACTCGGCGACTTCGTCGACATCGATACCATTGCGCTTCAGCGCGTGCGTGAGTACGACGCGCGCGGATGAGGCGCCGATCGAGGCAGCCAGCACGCGCTCAAAATATTGCAGTAATCCGCGGTCGGCCGGCTCGGTGGGCTTGGGCAGCGGCTGCCCGGTCTGCGTAACGTATTCTTGAAAGGCCGCGCGAGCGGCGCCCGCGCCGATCATCCGCGCCGCCACGGTCTCGAGGTCGCCGACCTTTGCGGTGATGCCTGGCAGTCCGGAGGCAGGACGCTTGGGAGCCACGAAAGCGCGCGCGGCCAGGCGCTCTTGCAAGCTGACGCCGCGCCGCACCGACACGATCAGCATCACGACCACGTTGAGGCTCAGTGCCAGAAAGGCGCGCGGACCAACGGCGCCGAGATTCGGGAAATCCGTCAAAGCGTGCGGTAGAAAAGTGCGCAGCATCGAAGGCCATTCGAGGCCCCCCGCCGGCAGCAAACCGCCGGCCGCGAGGTTCGGCAGGAGCAGCAGATACGCCCAGGCGACGAATCCGCTCAACATGCCCCAGAAAACACCCGCCCGGCTCGCGCCGCTCCAATAAAGCGCCGCGAAGATCGCCGGCGCAAATTGCACCACGGCGGAAAACGCGAGCAGGCCGATCGCCGCGAGGCTGGTCGAACCGGAAGTGCAGCGGTAGTAGGTGAACGCGAGCAGCGCGAGCGTCACGATGACGGCACGCCGTACCCACAACACGCGCCGGCCCATACTCGCTCCGTCTTCGAGGCGCTGCCGCCACAACACGGGCGCGGCGATGTCGTTCGAAATCATGGTTGCCAGCGCGGTGCTGGAAACGACGACCATTGCGGTCGCGGCCGACAATCCACCGAGAAACACGAGCGCCGTGAGCCACGGTAAACCGTAGCTGATCGGCAAGGTCAGAATCAGTGAGTCGGAAGCGGTACGTTGCGAAAGCCCATCGATGGCGCCGAGCGCGACGACGGGAATGACGACGACCGAAAACAGTCCGAGGTACGCCGGCAGCAACCAACGTGCGAGCTTCAGGTCGTCGGTGCGCGCGCACTCGACAATACCGACATGAAACTGCCGCGGCAGGCAAAAAATAGCGGCCGCAGCCAGCAGCGTACTCGTCAGCGCATCGCCGTTGAACAGCGTCGCGCCGGTGGCGAGTTGCGTCGGCAACTCCCACGCACGGCCCCGCAAATGCAGGCACGCGAACACGCCGATGGCGACGAAGGCGAGCAGCTTCAGCAGGGATTCGAACGCGATCGCCAACATCAGGCCTTCGCGGTGCGTCGTGGCATCGACGCGGCGCGCTCCGAACAGCACGGCGAACAAGGCCATCATCAATGCGACCGCGAGCGCGGTGTCGCGATACCACGGCGCATGTCCGGCCATACCCGTCGTCAACGTGTCGATGCTCGTCGCGACGGCCTTGTATTGCAGCGCGATGTAGGGAATCGCAGCAGAAAACGCGATCACGGTCACGAGAACCGCGAGCGACCGGCTCTTGCCGAAGCGCGAAGCAACGAAATCCGCGATCGAACTGACTTTATGCGCTCGCGCGGTCTCCGCCAATCGCTCCAAGAAGGGCAGTGCGAACAGGAACACGAGCGATGGTCCCAAATAAATCGGCAGATATCCCCAGCCGTCGCGAACGGCGGTACCGACGGCGCCGAAAAACGTCCATGAGGTGCAATACACACCCAGCGCCAAAGCGTAGATATAGGGTCTTAGCCGATGGTTGTTCGGGTAGAGGCGGCGCCGATCGCCATAGAAAGCGATCCCAAACAATGAACCGAGATACGCCAATCCCAATAAGGACAGCAACCAACTGGAAAACATGATTCCCCCTGACAGGCACTCTAAGCTTCTGGCCGCGGCAAGACAATTGCCGGCGGCGTCTACGACTTAAGTCTAATGAGGGGTGCTTTTCGCCCCGATTGCGACCAAAGTGGCATATCGGCGGCATGCCTACGCGGGCAGCATGCCTATGGCGAGAGGATCCGCTCCTCGATACGAGCGGACCAGTCCGCCGGGCGCGCTCCGGGGCTAGGAGTAACTACGGATTACCAGAGCCGCGCGAGGGCGCTTCAATGAAAAGGGGGTTCGCCGCCATCAATGACCCCGCGGCAGCAATCGAACACAAAGATCAATTCGGGGCGGAGTAGGGCTTCATGAGCAAAAATCTCTATCCAATTCAAGAAAATTTCGTTACCGCGGCGCGCGTGACCCGCGCCGACTACCAGAGACAGTACGCGCAATCGATCGAAAATCCGGAATTGTTCTGGGGCGGCGTCGGTCGGCGCATCGATTGGATCAAGGACTTCTCGCGCGTCAAGGACACGAGTTTTGCGCAGAGCGATTTCCGGATTCGCTGGTTCCCCGACGGCAAGCTCAACGTCGCGAGCAATTGTCTGGATCGCCACTTGGCGACGCGCGGCGATAAGACCGCAATCATTTGGGAGGGCGATGATCCGCGGCTCTCGGAACACATCAGTTACCGGGAACTCTACGAGCGGGTTTGCCAATGCGCAAACGCGTTGAAGTCCATCGGTGTCCAAAAAGGCGATCGCGTCACGATTTATCTGCCGATGATTCCGGAAATCGCCGTTGTGATGCTCGCGTGCGCGCGGATCGGCGCCATTCATTCGATCGTGTTCGCGGGCTTTTCATCCGAAGCCTTGGGCGGGCGAATTGCCGACTGTTCCTCGTCGGTCGTCATCACCGCCGACGAGGGAATTCGCGGCGGCAAGCGCATGCAGCTCAAGCGCTGCGTCGACGAGGCGCTGAGCGTCGCCGGCACGGATTGCGTCAAGCACGTGCTGGTAGTGCGGCGTACGGGCACGCGGGTGCCGATGTACGCGCCACGGGATCGTTGGTTTGCCGACCTGGTGCATGGCCAATCGACGTCCTGTCCACCCGCGGTAATGGATGCCGAAGATCCCCTGTTCATTCTCTACACGTCCGGATCGACGGGTAAGCCCAAAGGCGTATTGCATACCAGCGCTGGTTATCTCGTCTATGCCGCGTTCACGCATGAGACCGTCTTTGACTTGCGCGAAGCCGATATTTTCTGGACAACCGCCGATGTCGGCTGGGTTACCGGTCACAGCTACATCGTATACGGCCCGCTAGCCAACGGCGCCACCACGGTGATGTTCGAGGGCATACCGACTTATCCCGATATGGGCAGGTTTTGGCAGGTCGTCGACAAGCACAAAGTCACGATACTGTATTCCTCGCCCACCGCAATTCGTTCGCTGATGCGTGAAGGCGAAGAACCTGTAAAGGCATCGTCTCGCAGCAGCTTGCGCCTGTTGGGCTCCGTCGGAGAGCCGATCAATCCGGAAGCCTGGGAGTGGTATCACCGCGTCGTTGGCGATCATCGCTGTCCGATCGTGGACACGTGGTGGCAGACCGAGACCGGCGGAATCCTGATTACACCGCTGCCGGGAGCGACCGATTTGAAACCGGGTTCCGCCACGTTGCCGTTCTTCGGCGTCAAGCCGGCCATCGTCGACGGCGAGGGCCGCATCCTGCAAGGCGCTTGCGAGGGCAATTTGGTGCTGCTCGATAGCTGGCCCGGACAAATGCGCTCGGTCTACAGCGACCACCAGCGTTTCATCGACACTTACTTCAAGACCTTTCCAGGCATGTATTTCACGGGCGACGGCGCGCGTCGCGATGCGGACGGCTATTACTGGATCACCGGCCGTGTGGACGACGTCATCAATGTCGCGGGCCACCGCTTGGGTACCGCAGAGATTGAGAGCGCCTTGGTGGCTCATCCACAGGTGGCGGAGGCCGCCGTGGTCGGATTTCCGCACGACATCAAAGGCCAGGGGATTTACGTCTACGTGACCTTGATTGTCGGCGTCGAGCCGAGTGAATCACTGCGTCTCGAGTTGCGAGATTGGGTCCGCAAGGAGATCAGTCCGATCGCGACTCCGGATGTCATCCAATGGGCGCCGGGCCTTCCGAAAACGCGCTCGGGGAAGATCATGCGGCGAATTCTTCGCAAGATCGCCGCCAGAGAGGACGATCAACTGGGAGATATATCGACGCTCGCCGATCCGAGCGTCGTGGAGCAGCTAATTGGCGAGCGCGCGCGCCGTTAGGGGCGCGCGGTTCGGCGAGTCTTTAGGCAGCATCGCGGCGGTCTGGTCAAACCAGAAGTTCATCCATGCGGCACTGTCTTCGGCGGCCTCCGCGCATAGCGACCAGTACGTCGGTGCCGGCGTCAAGATGTCGGCCTCGGAGTGACCGGCGCGGTTTTGAAAATGGGCGCCGAATTTGGCGGCGACGTGCTGAATCCGGTAATTGTCGCTGAAGCACGTGATGTGCATTCCGCGCGCCGCTCGATTACGCGTAATCAGCAGCGCACGACGCAGCAATTCGGTGCCGACGCCCCGGTCTTGCCACGCGGTCTCCACCGTGACCGCCGCTTCGCACAGCAGCGGCAAACGCTTGCCCGCGACTTGCAGTTCGGCGGCGCCGCGCAATACGCCCGCATCAAAAAAACCGATCACCACGGTTCGAAACCAGTCGATACCGTCGCAATGCGCCTGCAGAGCCTCATCGCTCATCGCGCCCATGAAGCGCAGCGATTTATCGCCAGGCGTGAGGCGAACAAGGTGGCTGCTCAGCAGGCGCGCTTCGATCGGCAGGAGCTTTCGGTAGGCGGTCACGATGATTTCAGCGTTCGATCGCGATCGCGACGCCCATTCCTCCGCCGATGCAGAGGCTCGCGAGACCCTTTTTGGCATCGCGACGAATCATCTCATGCAGCAGTGTGACCAGGATGCGGCAACCGGAGGCTCCGATCGGATGGCCGATCGCGATGGCCCCGCCATTGACGTTGATCTTCGCGGTGTCCCAGCCCATCTGCCGATTCACGGCGATCGCCTGCGCGGCGAACGCCTCGTTGATTTCCATCAAGTCGAGTTCATCGTGGGTCCAGCCCGCCTTCTTCAAGCATAGCTGGCTCGCAGGAACCGGACCCATGCCCATGATCTGCGGGTCGACACCGGCCGACGAATAAGCCCGAATCCAGGCGAGGGGCTTGAGGCCCAGTTCACTCGCCTTGCTCGCCGACATCATCATTACGGCGGCGGCACCGTCATTGATGCCCGAGGAATTGCCGGCCGTAACCGTGCCGTCCTTGCTGAACGCGGGTTTGAGGTCGCCGAGCGCTTCGACGGTCGTGCCGTGGCGGATGAATTCGTCGCTGTCGAACACGGTCGTGGCTTTGCGGGATACGATCTCGATCGGGACGATCTCGTCCTTGAATCGTCCGGCCTTCTGCGCCGCTTCCGCCTTCTGCTGCGATGCTGCGGCAAATTCATCCTGTTCGCGCCGGGATATTTCGTATTTCTTGGCGACGTTTTCCGCGGTCACGCCCATGTGATAGTTGTTGTAGATGTCCCAGAGGCCATCGATGATCATGCTGTCGACGAGTTTCGCATCGCCCATACGAAAGCCGTCGCGGGATCCTTGCAAGATATGAGGCGATGCGCTCATGTTCTCCTGGCCGCCCGCGATGACGATTTCCGCATCGCCGCACTTGATTGCCTGCGCAGCAAGATGAGTCGCCTTGAGGCCGCTGCCGCAAACCTTGCCAATCGTCATTGCCGGTATGGCCGACGGTAGCCCGGCGCGGATCAGCGCCTGTCGCGCGGGGTTTTGCCCGACGCCGGCGGTCAACACCTGGCCCATGATGACTTCGGATATCTGCTCGGGCGGAACACCGCTGCGGGCGAGCAAGACCTTGATGAGATGTGCACCCAGATCTGCTGCCGGCATTTTCGCAATCGAGCCGCTGAATTTGCCGACCCCGGTTCTTAAGGCCGCCGTGATGACTACATCGTTCATGTCTGTATCCTCCGCTTAAACTGGCTTAAATTCGATCTACTTTTGCAACACGTATTCGCCCGGGGCGTCCGCGATCGGCGGATGGAGCGCTGTGCCGATCGGCGGCGGGGCGACGCGCGCATCGGTGGAATGCTCGGCGAGCCAGTGCTGCCAGACCGGCCACCAGGATCCTGCCTGCGGCGGCGTCGTCTCGAACCAGGTTTTTGGCGGCAGCACCTCGACCGCGTTCAACCAGGTGCGCACGCGGTGACGTCGCCGCGGATGCGCGGGGCCGCTAATGATGCCGGCATTGTGGCCGCCGGACGTCAGCAGAAACGTATAATCGACTGAACGCGTGAGTGCGCGCGCCTTGTAAACCGACGGCCACGGCGCGACGTGATCGGTTTCGGTGCCGACGACAAACATCGGAATCTGAATCGCGGCGAGTTCGATCGGACGCCCCTCGGAGCGGAACTCACCGCGCGCCAGATCGTTGTTCAGATAGAGCTGGCGCAGGTACTGCGCATGCATGCGGCTCGGCATGCGCGTGCCGTCGGCATTCCAAGCCATCAGATCATTCATCGATTCGCGCTTGCCGCGCACGTAGGTATTGACCGCCGGCGTCCACAGCAGATCGCGCGAGCGCAGCAGCGCAAATGCCCCGGCCATCTGATCGCTCGAGAGCACGCCGGTGCGCTCCATGACCGCTTCCAGCATGTCGAGCTGGCTTGGGCTGATGAAGACCGACAACTCGCCGGGCTCGCTGAAATCCTGCTGCGCCGCGAGCAGCGTCACACTCGCGAGCCGCTGATCGCCGTCGGCGCCATAGGCTGCGGCCGCGATCGACAACAAGGTTCCGCCGATACAATAGCCCACCGCATGAATCTTCCGCTGCGGCACGATTTGCGTGACGGCATCGACCACGTCGCGTATGCCGAGTTTCAAATAATCGTCCATGCCGAGCGCCCGGTCGCTTGCGCTCGGATTCTTCCAGGACACGATGAAAACGGTGTGGCCCTGCGAGACGAGGTATTTCACCAAAGAATTTTTCGCCGACAGATCGGAAGAGCACACGTCTGAACTCCAGTCACTTAGGCATCT
>OBLW0100003632.1_pt1 | contig 11970 bp, 9 predicted proteins | sample 1520161 | NCBI WGS metagenome assembly OBLW01 (sample SAMEA3539309, study PRJEB22396) | soil metagenome | biome: tundra; feature: field; material: soil | place: USA | collected 2010-05 | depth 0.15 m
ATAACGGTCGCGAATGATGCATTAGGTTCTCCCGGAATCGACGCGGGAGATTACGTTTATGTGTCCGGGCAGGGCCCGCGGCGCCCCGACGGTAGCACCCCATCGAACTTTCCGGGTCAGGTCCGCCAATCGCTTGACAATGTCAAAGCCGTGGTCGAAGCCGCTGGTCTGACTATGGATCATGTCGTCTATGTGCAGGTCTATCTCGACGACATGAATGGTTACGAACCATTGAACGCCGCATTCGCCGAATACTTTGCGAAGACGCCGCCTGCGCGCGGTGTACTCGGCGTGGCCCGGCTCCCTGAACCTCCGGTACAAATTACTGCAGTCGCCGTTCGCGATCTCAAGGGTAAACAGCCGGTCAATCCAGCTAACTTCAAGCCCAGCAAAGCGTACTCGGCTGGAATGCTGACCCACGATCGGCTATTTGTCTCAACCATGCTCGGCAGCGATCCTTCCAACGGAAACGTGCCGGACAACGCCGCGGCGCAGGTTGATCTTGCGCTCGATCGTTTAAAGACGCTCGCGGCAGCTGCGGGTCTCACGCTCAGCAATATGGTCTTCGTGAACCCCTACCTGACGTCGGCAATACCAATGCGAATCATGAACGAGCACTACGCCCGGCGCTTCGAATTCGGGAATACCCCCGGACGCGCCACGATCGAGGTGTCGAGTCTCCCCGAAGGCGCGCACATCGCATACACCGGCGTGGCCGTCCGCGACCTGGCTCAGCGGCACGCCATACGTCCGAAGAATATGCCGCCAAGCCCGACCGCGAGTCCGTGCGTCTTCGCCGGCGACACCCTCTATTGTTCGGCGAAGAGCGGATTCATTCCGGGGCCGAATGGTGGAGTGTTCGCGGCGTCGACCGCCGACCAGGTTCGCCAGACCATGCGAAATCAGCTCGACAACCTGGAAGAGGCAGGAATGAAGTTCGATCAAGTTGTGTCGACCACAATTTATCTGGACGACTTGTCGGAATCGGCAGCGTTTGGGAAAGTGTATCGGAAATATTTCAGCGGGGTTTTGCCGGCACAGACAACCGTTCAGCAACTCCAGGCCACCGAACGAAAGCCCGACGAAGAAGGGAACTACCCGGACCTGGAGCAGGTTTCTCTTATAGCCGTACGGGGTCCTGCGAATCATTGATTCATCGGAATCGCCGTGCGCAGTCGGGCTGCGTTTTGAGCAGCGCACTTTGCACGGGATGCCGGAAAAACTGAGTAGCTATGCCTCAGCGGAAAAACATTTTCGACTCCCGCATCTTGCCTGGTCTTGGGCTCCTGCTCCTCTGTTTCATTCTTCTCACGCAAAGTTTCGCATCGCAGCAACAGAAATCGCCGCGTTCCACCAACGTCGCCCAGCCTGTGCAAACGTCGAATGTGGATGGCAGGGGAGCGTTCGAATCACGCTGTGCGGGGTGCCACGGTTTGGATGGCCGCGGCGGCGAACGGGCCCCAGACATTGCTTCGAGTGCGAAGGCGCAGCAGCGATCCGACGACGAGCTTTTCCGGATCATAGAACGAGGGTTGCCCGGAACAGGAATGCCGCCTTTCGCCCCGCTGGGAAGCGACATCAAGAATGTCGTTGCCTATCTGCGCCAGCTTCAAGGCCAGAGCGATGCGGCAACGTTTCCTGGCGATGCGCAGAAGGGCCGGGAGTTTTTTTACGGCAAAGCGCGATGCTCGGACTGTCATGCGGTTGCCGGCGCAGGCGGTTTCATCGCCTCGGAACTCTCGGGGTTTGGCGGGAACCATTCTCCAGACGAAATTCGCCAGGCCATCATCAAGCCGACCGGTGCGAACCGGCTAGGCGGCAAAATGATTGTGAAGACACTGGACGGGAAGGAGTACTCCGGTGTCGTGCGGAACGAAGACAATTTTTCGCTTCAGCTGCAGAGCCTCGATGGCACATTTCAACTTTTCCAGAAGTCACAACTTGCCAGCTTCTCGCACCAACCAGACTCGCTGATGCCCGCGGACTACGGCACCACTCTCCAACGAGACGAGCTGAACGATCTGATCAGCTTCCTGATGTTTACTGCACGTGACGCGAAGACCGGAGCGGCCGTTAGCAAGAAGCCCAGCGACGACGAGGAAGAGTGAGGGTCTTAATTCTATCCACAAATGCATTTATCCCAACGACCAGCGGCGGGGCGCATGCACGCTCCAGTCGATTCGCTGCGCTCGAGGTTGTCGGGATTCGGCCACCGCTGGCTACCGGATCGTGCGGCACGCAGCATCGTTGCAAATCGTCAAAAACATCGCTATTGAATCGAATTAGTATCATCTGGCGACTAGTGCCAAATACAAAGAAGTGTTACAGTCCAGCCATTCGAACTGCCGGAGCATCCCGATGATTCCAACATTTGGTGCGGCGCATTTTCGCCGGATCGTTCACGCCATCATTCTGGGCAGTTTCGCCGTTGCAGCCGTCGCCATATTCATCGGCCCGCCTTTAGCTCGCACCCGTCAAGCCGATGTGTCGGTGGCTGATGACACTTCATTGCTCGAAGGCTTCCGCCATGTTGAAGTTGCTTCGGTTTCCGACGCGCTCGAACAGTTAACCGGTCGCAAGATGTACATGACCCACCGCATGCGGCCGATCTTTCCAGCCAAATTTGCGGGCTTCGCACTGACGGTGCTCCTCAGGAAAGAAGCGAACCACGATCCCAAGGCCCTCGACGGCATGCTTGCGGCCATCGATGGCGGCTCCTCCAATTCGGTATACGTCATGGTGGTGGAAGACGGCGTCAACACCGCCGGAATGGGTGGCCTCATGGGCACCGCCATGAGTTCGCGAAATTTCTCAGGTGCGGTGATCGACGGAGGCGTGCGCGATGTAGCCTACCTGCAAAAAATTGGATTTCCTGTCTACGCACTTGGCATCGTTCCGTCCACCTCAGTAACGCATTACCGTTTTGCCGGCGCTAATATTCCGGTGGTCTGTGACGGTGTCACCGTGAACGCAGCCGACATCATCGTGGCTGATGCCGACGGCGTCGTCGTGGTCCCCCGCTCGTCAGCAAGGGACGCGCTCAAGCTGGCCCAAGAAATGGATTTCAAAGAGCACTCCATGTACGCCACCATCGAAAAATTGAAATCCATTCAGGAAGCCGTAAAACAGTTCGGCCGCCTCTAGGAGCCCTTGTCTAGCCCTGTGCCACTCAGCAAATACATCGCGCTCGCCGCAAGTTTGCTAATCTGCTCCGCGCTTCGCGCTGGGCAAGAAAAATCTGGCGCCGTCATTTCTACCTCGATCGACGTGCGCCCGCAGGATCTGCTCGTTCAACCGCCCACTGCCAACTGGGTCTCTTATAATGGCGACTACACTGGCCGCCGTTTCAGCGATCTCTCCGAAATCACGCCGGCAAATGTCGCCAACCTGCGCCCCCAATGGATCTTTCACATTCGCGACACCAGTGGCCTCGAAGTCACACCAGTAGCCGTCAACGGCATCCTGTTCGTCAGCTCCGCTAACGACGCCTTCGCACTCGACGCCCGCACCGGCCGCTCCATTTGGCACTATTCGCGCCCGGTCACCGAAGGTCTCATCGACGATGCATCCCAGCACCATAGTCGAGGCGTGGCTATCTGGCGCGGCAAGGTTTTCCTCGAAACCGACAACGCCCATCTGCTCTGCCTCGACGCGCGCTCCGGCCATCTTCTTTGGGACGTCGCCTACGCCGAAGGCAACAAAAACTACGGAGCCACCAGCGCCCCTCTGGTCGTCAAAGACAACGTCATTGTCGGCACCTCCGGCGGCGATGACGGCGTCCGCGGCTTCATCGCCGCCTTCGATGCCGAAACCGGCAAGCAAGCCTGGCGTACCTGGACCATTCCTGGCCCCGGTGAACCCGGCTCCGAGAGCTGGCCGGGCGACCTTTATCTCCGCGGCGGCGGTACCACCTGGATGCCTGGCACCTACGACCCGGAACTCAACACCATTTATTGGGGCACCAGCAATGCCGCCCCCGATTTTGACGGCGCGCCCCGCCCTGGCGACGATCTCTACACCGCGTGCGTTCTCGCGCTCGATCCCGACACCGGCAAGATGAAATGGTATTTTCAGTTCACTCCGCACGATCTTTACGATTACGACGCCACCGAAACGCCCGTGCTCGTCGATGCCGCCTACCAAAGCCAGCCTCGAAAATTACTGGTCCAAGCGAATCGCAATGGCTTCCTCTATGTCCTCGATCGCACCAATGGAAAGTTTCTCTCTGCGGTTCCTTTTGTCACCCACTTGAATTGGGCCAAGAGCATCGACGCGCAGGGCCATCCTGTTCGCACCGGCCTGGAGCCATCCGACCAAGGCACGGAAATTTGTCCCAGCATGATTGGTGCAACCAACTGGTTTTCTCCTTCCTACAATCCGGCCACCCACCTTTTTTACTTTATTGCATTCGAGGAGTGCGGCATCTTTCACCGCAAGCCGGAGAAATTCTCCGAAGGCCGCGCGTATTATGCGACCGGTGTCAAGCGCGTTCCGGGCGGCCCGCGGGAAAAAATTCTGCTCGCATATAACCTCAATACGGGCGGGTTCGAATGGCGTTATCACTTGGTAGGTGACGGCGGTTCTTCCGCCGGTACCGTGGCCACCGCGGGTGGCCTGGTTTTCTTCGGTGACGATGCGGAATCCTTCGAGGCGGTGGAAGCCAAGACCGGCAAGCCACTCTGGCACTTCACCACCGGCCAGAGATTTCACGCTTCTCCGATGACCTACGCGGTCCTGGGAAAGCAATATGTGGCCATCGCGTCGGGAAACGATATTTTCAGTTTTGCGTTGCCGTAGATACGAAAAAGTCGAGACAAAATCATAAGGAGGAAGAATAAAATGTTTTCCAATCTATTTACGCGTAGAGCTTTCGGGAGTCGTTTAGCTGTATTGCTACCTGGCATCGGCCTGGCCGGCGTCATGCCCTCGCCTGCTGAAGCGCAGGCGAGCGGCGGAGCAAAGAAACTCGATATCGACGGTAAGCCCGCCGACAAAGGCTTTATCACTCCAGTGATCGTCCACAACGGCGTCGTGTACATCGCCGGAATCGGCGCTCACTCCCACAATAAAGCCGAGTTTCCCAAGGACATCACCAACCACACCAAGAGCGTTATGGAAGGCGTTAAGTCAGCCGTTGAAACCGGCGGCGGCACCATGGATTCCATTCTTCAACTCACCGTGTTCCTTGCCAGCATCAACGACTACGACGGCATGAACAGCGTCTTCAAGACGTACTTTCCCAATGGCGGCCCGGCCCGCACAACTGTCGCGGTCGCGAATCTCCCCGGTGACTCACTGGTCGAAATCAACTGCACCGCCGCGGTCGTCCGTAAGTAAGCGATTCGCTTAAAGGAGAAACCGATGCCACTCCATCTGAAGTCTACTCGCCGCACCTTTATGAGTAGCCTCGGCGTCATGGCCGGGGCCGTGACCGGAGCAATGACCAACGCTAGAAGCCTCTTCGCAAGCGCCGCGCCAGCCAACAGCGCGGCCGCCAAGATTTCCGGCTTCGGTGCTTCCGGTAACGTCTATGACGAGCTCGGCGTACCTACGGTGATCAACGGCCAAGGAACGATGACCATGCTCGGCGGCTCGCTAGCGCGCCCTGAGGTTGAAGCAGTCATGGCCCTCGCCGGCCAGCACTTTTGCAGCATTCCCGACCTGGAAGTCGCCGCCGGAAAGCGCATTGCCGAAATGCTCAAGCTCCCGGACGGTTACACCGCTCTCGTCACCTCTGGCGCTGCCGCCGCCATGCAGTCCGGCCTAGCCGGTATCCTTACTGGAGACACTCCCAAATTCATCGAACAGCTCCCCGATCTCTCCGGAATGAAATCCGAAGTCATCATTCAGAAATCCCACCGCAATCCCTTCGATCATCAACTCCGCGCCACCGGCGTCAAACTCGTGGTCATCGAAACCACCGACGAGTTACGCAAAGCCGTCAACCCGCAAACGGCGATGATGCATTTCTCGAACTTCGCTAATTCCGCCGGACAAATCAAGGTTGAGGAATGGGCCAAGCTCGGCAAGGAATTGAACATCCCAACCTTCATCGACGCCGCCGCCGACACCCCTCCGGTCTCACATCTCTGGGATTATGCGAACATGGGCTACGACCTCTGCGCCTTCAGCGGCGGCAAAGCTATCCGCGGCCCACAGTGCGCAGGGCTGCTGATCGGCCGTAAAGACCTGGTGGCTAACGCGCTGCTCAATAACAGTCCTCACGAAGACACCCTGGGCCGCTGCGCCAAAGTTGGCAAAGAAGAAATCATCGGCATGGTTAAAGCTCTTGAGCTCTACCTGAAGGAAGATCACGACAACCTTAGCAAGGAATGGCAGCGGCGTCTGGAATCCATTTCTGCCCAAATCACCCGCATCCCGGGTGTCACCACGGCCTACTCCATTCCCGACGTCGCCAATCACGTCCCTCACATGGACATCAAGTGGGACGCTAGCCACATCTCGCTCGATCCCAAAGATGCTTCCAAACAACTCCGCGGCGGCAAGCCGTCCATAGTGCTCGAAAGCAATCCTAACGGCCTGGCCATGAATTCCTTCATGCTCCAAACCGGCGAAGAAAAAATTATCGCCGACCATCTGGTCCAACTCTTCCGCGCCCACTCGGCGTGATCGTTCGCCAGCCTTGTAGGGGCGCCGCACTGCTGCGCCCAACAACTCGGCAAGTTTGATCCCATGACTACCCAATCCTTTCCATCCCCACAATCCCCAACGCGCATCCGCTGGCTGTTAATCGGCTGGCTCTTCATCCTCAGCGCCGTCGCCTTCCTCGACCGCGTCAACCTGTCGGTCGCCGGAACTCGCCTAGCCGCTGACTATCATCTCAGCGACGTTCAGTTCGGCCTGCTCTCCACGGTCTTCCTCCTTGGCTATGCGCTCCTGCAAACTCCCGCAGGTTGGCTAGCCGACCGCTTTGGCCCGCGCCGCGTCCTCGCCGGTGGAGTCATCTGGTGGGGTATTTTCACAGCCCTGACCGCCCTCGTCCCCACCAGCCTGCGCAATCCACTCCTGCTTCTCCTGCTGGCCCGCGTCCTTCTCGGTGCCGGTGAAGCAGTGATGTACCCGTGCGCCAACCAGTTCGTAGCCCACTGGATCCCGACCCAGGAACGAGGCTTAGCCAATGGCCTGATCTTCGCCGGCGTCGGCGTAGGCTCCGCCGCTTCTCCCCCCTTGATTACCTACATCATGATTCATTACGGCTGGCGCTTCTCGTTTTGGATTTGCGCCATCCTTGGCCTGGCCGCAGGGCTGATCTGGTTCCTGGCCTCCCGTGACACACCCGACGGGCATCCCATGGTTTCCGCGTCGGAGCTAACTCTTATCCGTGGCGGCCTAGCTCCCACCAGCAAACAATCGACTGGCGATGCGGCAATCGCCTCCGCGCAGACCCGCGAATCCAGGACCGTGCCCTGGGGCAAAATTCTGAAACACCGGGAAGTCTGGCTCATCACTCTCAGCTATTTCTGTTATGGGTATGTCGCGTGGATCTTCTTCGCCTGGTTCTTTATCTATCTCGCCCGCGTCCGCGGCATGAACCTGAAATCCAGCGCCTTCTACGGCACACTTCCGTTCGTCGCCATGGCTTTGGGTTGTGCCTTGGGCGGCTTGGTCGCCGACTTCTTAACTAGGCGGATGAGCCGAAGAACTGGCAGGTGCGGCGTCGCTGCCCTGGGACTCGCCCTCAGCGGCGCCTTTCTTGCATTCGGTTCAATGGTGGACAGTGCGCCATTGGCAAGTGTCATTCTCGCCGGCGGCGCAGGCGCATTGTATATCTCTCAGAGTTCCTTTTGGGCCATAAGTGCAGATATTGGCGGACCCTTTTCGGGTTCCGTGTCGGGGTTCATGAATATGGGCGGCCAACTCGGCGGTGCCCTCACCGCCTCCCTGACTCCCTTCATCGCCGTCCATTTTGGCTGGACTACTTCTTTCCTGGTCGCAGCCGCTCTGGCCCTCCTAAGCTCCGCAGCCTGGCTCGTCGTCGATCCTGATCGCCCTCTCGCTCTGGTCACTTCCCAAGGTCTCCGCCCCGCTTCACTACACGCTGGCGCGCACCGGTGCGGCGACCGCGCTCCGCTCGCCGGGGATTCTGGCGCTGCGCCGGGCGGACGTGCACTGGCACGAGGGAAGGATTCAAGTTTCAAAGCACTGGGCCAAGGGAGAAGGCGGAGAAACAAAAAACGATATGTCGGGCGGGTTACGTCCCGCTACATCCGCCCCATTTCGAGATGCTGACGTTCTGGGACGACATCGACGCCATCAAAGGTTTCGCAGGGGACGATTTCGGTATGGCAAAGTACTACGACTTCGACTACCAGATCGAAAAAGGAGCCCGGCATCGGGCCCTACGAGGTGTCCTCACAGTCTTCGCCAGCTCCACTGCGTGCCGAGGAATGTTATATCAGTGGATGCTGATCAGGAATTACTTTTAAGGCCCTAATCGCGAAGGAAATCGGATGATAACGTCAGCGGCCTCTCCATCCAGAGTACATCCCAGTGTTTGCCGAATTTTCTCCCCACACTTGTGAACGTGCCTACCTTCTTGAATCCGAACTTTTCGTGCAAAGCATTCGACGCTTCATTCGGCTGTGCAATTCCGGCCACGACCCGATTGATGTCCTCACCGGCAAGGGATTCGAATAACGCTTGGTAGAGCTGGGTCCCTATACCTTGCCCTGCCGCACTCGGGTAACACGCTATGCTCGCTTCAACCGTCGTATCGTATGCTGCTTTGGTCCGGAATCGCCCAGTTGTCACATAACCAAGCACGCCAAACCTGCCCTTTTCACCTACGAGCAACCGGTAGCGGCCACCTTCTGAGTGCTCGCAAAACCACCCTTCGCGCTGCTCCGGCCTAAAGGGCTGAATATCGAACGTAATGTGTGTAGGAATGACATAGTGGTTGTGAATCTCTGTAAGGCGCGGCAGGTCAGTTAAGACTGCAGGTCCAATGCTTAGGTCAGTCATGGTCTGCTCCAGATTTGTTGTAGCGAACATTTGTCATGAGTGTATCGCGTGTCGAGAACATCGGCCTTTCCTCACTGCCGGGAACCCAACCAGGTCGGAGCGCAAAAACTCTCCAGGCGAGGTTTAAACCCATGCCCCGGAGCTTCACCGAAACGGTAGCCCAGGTTGCTAATTGCGTCGCGAAGGCTTGAATTTTCGGAGTGCCATGCCCGGCTGCTTGCACAGCGGAGGCTGTCCGAATCTGGACGAAGCGTCCCAAAATCGCGCAACCGTGACATAAGACAAGGCCTGGCGTATTGGGAGTAACGCTATTACAGGAAAGAGTTTAGAGTGATCGGTGCGGTGGATTGCCAATTGCGCGTCATATCTTTGATATCACTTCTCTAAGATGAGGCAAGACCGATGCAAGAGTAGTGGTTGCTTCCATCGGGAGACTGACGTCTGGGAAGGAAGAGCAGAATTATGACATTCGTTAACGACCTGAGAGTTGCGTTCTACTCGCTCATGCGGACGGGAGGGCTTGCCATCACCGTGATCCTGACGCTGGCGCTCGGTATCGGCGCCAACGCGGCCATCTTCACGCTCGTGCGCGGCGTGCTCCTCAAGCCCCTCGTCAACCGGGACGAGGATCGGCTGATTTACATCCGCCAAAGCGCCCCGGGCACCGGCGACGAAAACACCGCTTTCTCCGTGCCCGAAATCAAGGATTTGTGCGCCGGCGTCAAAACCCTGAGCGCATTTGGCGAGTTCTCGACCATCGGCTTTACGATGATCGGCCTCGGTGAACCTCGCGAAGTTCAAGCTGGTGTCGCCAGTGGCGCCTACTTCGAAGTCATGGGTCTCCACCCGGTCCTCGGTCGTCTCATCGGACCTCAAGACGACGGTCCCAAAGCTGCCGGCGTCGTCATTCTCACCTATCGATTCTGGACGACCGCTCTTGGGAAAGATCCTTCCGTCCTTGGCAAAACCGTCCGGCTCGGCAGCGGGCCCATGGGTGATCGCTCTGCCACCGTCATCGGCGTCCTCGAACCCTCCGTACCCTATCCCCAAGATACCGAAATCATCGCCAACATCGTCACCAGCCCGCACCACCTCTCGGCAACCATGGTCAGCGACCGCATCCATCGCATGACTGAGCTATTTGGCCGTTTAGCTCCCGGTGTCACTGTCGATCAAGCTCGCGCCGAGTTGCGCTCCGTCTACGGAGCCATGACCAGAGAACATCCCGAAGCATATTCGGCCAAAGCGAACTTCCAGATCGGGGCCAAACTGCTTCGCGACCAGATCACCTCGGGCGCCCGAACCGTGCTGCTGGTGCTGCTCGCAGCGTCAGCGCTCGTGTTCATCATCGCGTGTTCCAACGTGGCCAACCTGATTCTGACACGGACGGTTCGCCGCGAAGGGGAGCTGGCGACCCGTGCAGCGCTGGGCGCAAGCACCGGCGCGCTGCGCCGCATGCTGCTGGCCGAGAGCCTTCTGCTCTGCGGCGCTGGCGCCGCGTTGGGAGTAATGAGCGCGCAGCCGATGGTGGCCATCCTGGCCCGCTACGCGTCGCGCTTCTCGGTTCGCGCGCTCGATTTGACCATCGACAACAGTCTGCTCTGGGTCGGAGCCGCGCTGGCTATCGTGGCCGCGGTAATTTTGGCATTTGTCCCTCGGCTGCCGTCGGCCGACACGTCCAATGGTCATAGCTTATCGAGCGGCAGCGCACGGATGACCGGCAGCACGAGCCGCCGCCAGCGGATCTTCGCGGTGACACAAATCGCTGCGTCCTTCGTGCTGCTGGCCGGCGCAAGTACGGTGATCACAACGCTGATCGCCCTTCAAACGGCGCAGACAGGTCTCGACACGCGCCACGTCCTGGCCATCAACGTTCCCGCGATGTCCTACGGAAAGACACCTGAGGAAGTGGTTGATTTCTACAAGGAATCGATTCGTCGCATTGATGCGTTACCCGGCGTGAACAAGACTGCTTTCGGCATGGTTGTTCCCTGGCGCGATGGCGGTTTCGGCCTTCAATTCTCCGCCGAAGGTCATGTTCATGCTCCCGGCGAAGAGGATCCTCGCGCGCAGTTGCGGGTCATCTCGTCTGGATTCTTTGCCGCGCTCGGCGTTCCCATCATCGCCGGCCGTGATTTCGACGATCTCGACGGCCAAAAAGGTAAAGAGCCCGTCGCTATCGTCAGTGAGACTCTAGCACGGCGCATGTTCCCCAATCAGGATGCCGTCAATCGGCATGTCTATTGGACGGATCCTGTGCTGAAATTCGCCCCCGGGATTAGCGCCGCGCCTCACCGCATCATCGGCGTAACCGCCGATATCGACGACGAACACCTCGTTCCTGGGCCCAGCCTCACCGTATATAGCCCTTTTGAGGAGGGTCCCATCTTTGGCGGCCGCCTTTTCGTCCACACTGGTGTAAATCCTTATTCGCTCGTCACGCCGGTCACGCGCGTCATTCGCGACCTGTCCGTCGATCAGCCTATTGAGCACGCTGCTACGCTCGAAGATGTTCGCGCGGAGGTGCTCACGCCGGACCGCTTGAACTCGCTGGTGTTCGGGGTGTTCGCAGCTGTGGCGTTAGCGATTGCATTGGTTGGCGTCGCAGGCGTGCTGGCGTTTTCGGTCAGCGCACGGACGCGCGAATTCGGCATCCGGCTGGCGCTTGGATCGCAGCCCGGGCATCTCCTGAAAGGTGTCATCGCCGAAGGCTCCGTGATGGCTGGGGCGGGCGTCCTCGCAGGTGCGGCATTCGGGTTCGTGGCGGAGCGTCTGGCGAGGAGCTATTTCCTGGACGTGAAGATGCCGGGCGCCTTGCCCGTGGCCCTCTCTGCGTTCGTGCTGTTGACAGCCGCGGTCATCGCGTCGTGGCTACCGGCCGCCCGCGCCGCGCGCATCGACGTCATCCAGGCACTTCGCTTCGAGTGAAATCTACAGGCTGTCCCTACCAGGGCCGTCGAATTGGCGTCTGCCTGATTAGCTGCAAAA
>OBLW0100003633.1_pt1 | contig 11970 bp, 7 predicted proteins | sample 1520161 | NCBI WGS metagenome assembly OBLW01 (sample SAMEA3539309, study PRJEB22396) | soil metagenome | biome: tundra; feature: field; material: soil | place: USA | collected 2010-05 | depth 0.15 m
GGCGCTCGAGCGTGCTGCCCGAGTGGGCGGCGTTTTACTTCAAGTGGTGGGGCATCTACACCCAAGGCGACGGCGTGGGCGCCACTGGCGGCAAGGGCGGCGAGGGCCTGGCCTCCGAATACTTCATGATGCGCATCGGCATTCCCAACGGCATCCTCTCCGCGGCGCAGCTTCGCGTCATCGCCGGCCTCTCGCAAAAGTATGCGCGCAACCTTGCTGACATCACCGTGCGCCAGTGTATTCAGCTTCACTGGCTCACTATCGAATCGCTCCCTGAAGTTGTGAATGCGCTGGACGCCATCGGGCTCTCGCCCAAGGGGGCATGCGGCGATGTAGTACGCAACGTGACCGGCTGCCCGCTGGCCGGCGTGGCCGCCGATGAGTTGATCGATTCCTCTCCGCTCGCCGATGAGATTTCGCGCCTGCTCAGCGGCAACCCGGAGTTCTACAACTTGCCGCGTAAATTCAAAGTCTGCGTCACCGGCTGTCCCTCGTGGTGCTCCCATCCGGAGATCAACGACATCGCCCTTACCGCGACCAAATTCAATGGCCAGCTCGGCTACTCGCTGCGCGTCGGCGGTGGCCTTTCTAAGGAGCCGCATCTCGCCGTTCGCCTCAATGCCTTCGTTCTTCCCGAGCAGGCGGTTCGTGTAGCGCGCGCCGTGGCGGAGATCTTCCGCGAGCAGCAGGGATTGCGCGAAAACCGGGCACAGGCGCGCATGAAATACTTGTTCCTGAAGGAAGGCTGGACGGCGGAACGTTTTCTCGCTGAGTTGCAGTCGCGGCTTGACTTCACGCTGCTTCCCGCCGCGCCCGAGCAGATTCCCGACGACATCTACCGCGACCATGCAGGCATTCATCCACAGCGACAGCCGGGCTTGAGTCACGTGGGCGCATCGGTGCTGCGCGGCCGCATGTGCGGCGAGCAGTTGCAGGCCGCCGCCGAACTTGCAGAGCGTTTCGGCACGGGCGCGCTGCGCACGACGGTCTCGCAAAACCTTCTCTTCATCGATATTCCCAACAACAAAACGGCAGAACTTGCACGCGAATTAGGCCAGATCGGATTGCAAGTCGATGGCTCATCTTTCTGGCGCGGCGCGGTTGCCTGCACGGGCACCGAGTTCTGCAAGCTGGCCATCACTGAAACCAAGGGCTTTACTCGCTGGATAGTGGACGAGCTTGAAGAGCGGCTGCCGGAGTTTGACCAGCAGCTCCGGCTGCACGTCACCGGCTGCCCCAATGGCTGCGGACAGCACTGGATTGCCGACATTGGCATCGAGGGAAAAAAGATCAAGCACGAGGGCAAGCTCATCGATGCTTATTATTTCTGCCTCGGCGGCGCGGTGGGCCAGCACGCTTCCATCGCGCGTCCGGTGGGGTTTCGCTGCCCCGCGACGCTGGTGCCTGAGGCAATTGAGCGGCTGCTGCGCCATTACCTTGCCACGCGTCAAAGGGAAGAAAATCTGCGCGCCTGGCTTGCGCGCCACTCGAACGACGAACTGCGCGCCGATTTGGCAGGCGAGGCATTGTCGCCGGTCGAGCGCGATCTGCCCACTGGCAGCGTTCCGCACGGAGTCGCTGATTGAGGAGCAAGCCATGAGCCTTTTGCCGGTCTTTCTCAAACTCAACGGCCGCCGCGGCCTCGTGATTGGCGCGGGTGCTGTCGCGCTCGACAAGATAGGCGTCCTGCTCAAAGTAGGCTTGCGACTGCGCGTAGTTGCGCCGAATGCACGCCCTGAAATTCAGAAGCTCGCCATCGAGGACAGGCTCGAATGGATTCAGCGGCCTTTTGAAATCGCCGACCTCGATGGCAACTATCTGGTAGTCGCCGCCACTGATTCCGCTCAAGTCAATGCCGCTGTTTACCGGGGAGCCGTCAAGCGCGGAATTCTGGCCAACAGCGTGGACGACCCTCCCAATTGCGATTTTTATTTCGGTTCGGTGGTCAGCCGCGGCGCGTTGCAGATCGCCATCTCAACTGCGGGCGAAAGCCCTGCCCTCGCGCAACGATTGCGCCACGAGATCGACGAGCAACTGCCCGAAGACCTCGGCCCGTGGCTCGAAAACCTGGGCCGGCTTCGTCGCGAAGTTTTAGCAACGCATCCCCGCGGACAGGCGCGTAAGGCCTTGCTGCATCAGTTGGCCGGCCGTCAGCTCTGCGACAAAGCCTCTTGCCCGACGCGCCATCTTGCTCTCGTTCCGCTCCACCAGAAGACCGCCGGTTCCGGCAGCAAGGTCTATCTGGTGGGAGCCGGCCCCGGTGATCCTGAGCTGCTGACCGTCAAGGCGCTGCGCCTCATTCAATCCGCAGATCTCATTTTGCACGACGACCTTGTTCCGCAAGCGATTCTTGAGTTGGCACAGCCCGCCGCCGAGATCATCAACGTGGGCAAGCGTTGCGGTGTGAAGAGCATCACGCAGGAGCAGATCAACGCGCTGATGGTGGAGCGCGCCCGCGAGCAGAAGAACCCTCACTGCGCCATCGTCCGGCTCAAGAGCGGCGATCCGCTTATCTTCAGCCGCGCCGCCGAAGAGATCGCCGCGCTCACCGAAGCTAGCATTCCATTTGAGATTGTTCCCGGCGTCTCCGCCGCCTTTGCCGCGGCCGCTGCCATTGGCTGCCCGCTAACAAGCCGCAACACCGCATCGAGCGTGATCTTCTCTACCGGCCATCACGCGCAGTCGCACAACCTGTCGCCGCTGCCGCAAATCGAAGACTCGACGCGCGTCGTCTATATGCCTGGCCGCGACCCACGCCTGCTTGCGCTACAGTGGCTTGAGGAAGGCCTCCCACCCGACTTTCCCTGCGCCGTCGTATCGCAAGCCGCGCAGTTCGGCCAGCAAATCCGCTACACTACGCTCGCCGCTCTCGGTAAGATCGAACTTATGCCCGCGCCCACTCTGCTGATTGCCGGCTGGGCTCTTCGAGAATCCTCTGCCGCATTCCAACCGGAAGAAAGAGACGTTCCAGTCACAATGTCAAGGGCGGAGTAAAAGGAGACCTCTGGTTTCTGTCTTCCGCCAAAAATATAGATCTGCTGTTCAATCAGACAGGTGTGTAGCATATCCAGTTTCCCTATCTGGATGCAAGACTGGATCATCTCGTCCGACTGTAGATGTTTTTGTTGATGGTCTTGCTCGTTGTGTTTCTCTGGGGAAATCTTGGTGCAAGCCCAGCACGATCTGCGGTGGAGAACCAACTCAAGTGGTGCACGATGTTTCGCCCTCCAGGCTTTAGCTCGACCATCGACGTCGAGGCTCGAACGCTCATTTTTTTGCACTCACACGCAGCAAGAGCACTCCATGCGACGGAATCTTTGCTGCATAGGCGCCATCGCGAAACTTTACGTTCGCATGGGCCCAGAGATCGCGTGCCGACTTCACCTTGGCGCCAAGCCCTAGGTCGCTCGCCTTGACACTGGCGGTGTTCTCGCTCGCTCCCAAATTCACCACGCCCACAGCAACCGAGCCGTCAGCAAGCGGCTTCACCCACATCTCAAGGTCTCCGCTCTTCACCGGCGTCGCCTGTTTGCCTAACGCATCCTGATCAACCGCGATCACATCATGGTTCATCAGAATCTCTTTGATTGCCGGCGTCATGGTGCGAATGTCGTTGCCAGCGAGCAGAGGAGCCGCAGTCAACGCCCACAGGCTCATGTGTGTCCGGTACTCCTCGTCGGTCATTTGCCCGTTGCCGATTTCAAGCATATCCGGATCGTTCCAGTGTCCCGGACCCGCATAGGGCGCGGTCGAAGCCTGTTTATCAATGTTCTTTATCATGCTTGACCATGTATCGCTGATATCGCCTGTAGTGCGCCAGAGATTGCCTCCAACCTTTGCGCCCCACGCCTCAACGTTGCCAACACCGTACTCGCAGAGGCTATAGACTATGGGGCGACCGGTCTTGAGAAGCGCCACGCCCATCTTTTGGTAGACGGCTTGCAGAGAATCGCTGCCGTAGATGAGACGCGCGCCACACCAGTCGTACTTCAGATAGTCGATTCCCCAATTCGCAAAGGTCTTTGCATCCTGCTCTTCATGCCCATAGCTGCCTTGGTACTCGGCGCAGGTGCGGGGTCCGGGCGAGGAGTAGATGCCAAACTTCATGCCTTTCGAGTGCACATAGTCTGCGAGCGCTTTCATGTCCGGAAACTTCTTGTTCGAGCTTAGATTGCCCTGCGCGTCCCGCACGCCCTCCCAGGTGTCGTCGATGTTCACGTAAATGTATCCGGCATCCCGCATGCCGTTCGAAACCATCGTATCCACGACTTCGCGGACAGCCTTGTCGTCGATCTTGCTTTGGAACTGATTCCAGCTGTTCCATCCCATGGGCGGTGTCTTGGCCAGCCCGTTGTACGGCACGTCGTGCAGCACCGGCGGTTCGACGCGTTCGATTGCCGGGTAATCATCTCCGGGCTTGGATGGCACGGCATCCAAAAAATCGCCGTCCTTCGTCAGGTGCAGATCCTTGCCGGCCAACTCTCCTGTGATATGCGGCTTGGAGTTATAGGTGGCGCCGGTCAATTCGAAATGATTCCCCGTGACTGTGCCTTTCACATGGTAGACATGGCCGATCGTTGTGATGGTGCCAGTCAGATCCGAACCTGTCTGCTGCAGCTCCAGAATTCCCCGGTCGATTTCTCCGCTATCCAACACGCGCCAGTTAGTCGTCGTCGTCCACTTACCGGTGACAGTCTGTCCGTGGGCGGGAGCCGCCGTAATCCCACATCCCATGAAAAAAGCTATCAAGACGCAATGAATCGCCGATTTACTACTATTTATCCCAATCATGCTTCCTCTTTCGCAAAAAACTCTGGAGGACCGCATCGCCTCTTGAAAGCAAAGGCCGCCGTCCTCCTGAAAATCATTCCTTCGCGCACAGGTCACTTTCACAATCACATCCGCGCGCGAGAGGTAGTGGTTTAGAGGCATAGCGCAATCGAAATTGAGCTATGCCTCCGCTCAATTAGAAGGTCAGTTTTACCGAGAGTTGAATTTGTCGTGCCATGCTGGTGGTGCTGTCTCCACCACCCTCACGGATGCTGCCGAAATCCAGGCTGGTAGCGGTGGTTACGTAGTTGTCGTTCCAGATGGGATGATTGAGAACATTCAACGCATCCACTCTGACGTGCAATTTGATGCGGTCGTAGACGTCGATGCTCTTCGAGAGCGAAGCATCAAACTGATGCTGCGACGGGATCCGAACGCCGGAATACACGACGTTTTTAGCAACAGCGTAGTTGGCTGGATCCATCACCGCTTTGGCTGTGGTGCAACCCTCAGCTATAGCGATTGGCTCCAGGACGATAATCCCCGAATCTTGATTAACGTAGCCAATGCAGGGAGATACGGCATTGAGCCTCACAAACCCAGTAGCAGGATATACCGTTGCTGCGTTCGTCGAATCGCAATTCTCGCGAAATTCTCCGAGGCCCATGAGGCCCCGGAGAATAAAGTTTATATCAGCTTTCTCTAGAAAACGATCTTGGCGGAAAGCTGTAGCTCACGCGCGAAGTTTTCCGGTCCGGTTGGGCCTTTCGAGATAGCACCCCAAGTGTCCACCGTCGGATCAGTGCTGAAGTTGTTGAATCCAGTCCCGCCGTTCTGGCTCCAATTCGGATGATTGAGAACATTGAAGACGTCAACACGGAGTTGCAGGTTGAAACGGTCGTTGTACGCGAACCGCTTTGATCCACTCGCATCGAATTGATGGCTGGCGGGCATGCGCACGCCAGAGTAGATGACGTTATTCGCCACCGAGTAGCCTCCGCTAGGTGCCCGGGTGATCGCGAGACTCGTGCAGCCTCCTTCGGCGTACGAAGGCCCATTCACGATGAGGCCAGTGTCCTTATCTGCGTAACCGACGCACTGAGAAACACCCAGGAGGCGCTTGTAGGCGTGAGCCGGCGGATCAGGCAGAATATCGTGTAGTTTCACCTTCAGCGGACTCAACACATGGAAGTTGTTGTTGGTTCCAGTGCCCGGACTCCAGGAGAAGGGTACGCCCTGGTTGTACACGTAATAGGGTGCAATCTCCCATCCGCCAATGGCAGCGTCCACGAGGCGATTGGAATGCCCCATGAAGGTTCTGCCTCTGCCGAAAGGAAGATAGTAGACGCCGGATAGAGTCAGAGCGATGGGAACATCATTGGTCATGATGTTGCGTCCATGCACGCGATTGACCGTATCGATGATGTTACCGGCCTGCATGTTCTTGGACCACGTCAAGCCGAAATGGAAGGTCAAGTCCTTGGCGGCGTTGTGCGATGCAGCCACTTGCATTGCGTTATACCAACTATGCACCAAGGGCAGATTGTTTTCCGTGATGGATGTGTATTGAGGGTATGGCCGGTCTAATTGCATTGTCTGGATTGTAGCATTTGTGTAATACGAAGTCCCCACAAAGGGCGCTTGGCCAATGAACGGATTAGCGGTCTGCGCAGGGGTACCTGCTGCGCCATCGCAATATTTGGTCCGGTCCCCGTTCGCTGCGCCACGTTCGGGGTCGCATTTCGCGTAATCCGCTGCCGGAATATGATTGAGATCATCGCTTCCCGGCAAGCTGTAGGCTCGCGTCGAGGAGTAGCTGATATCAAGAATGTCCCGCCGTGTCAATTGCCGCTCCACGGAAACGCTGGAGACCCATACGGAGGGGATCGTCAGGTTGGGATTCACAAAGCTCAAGCTGCCGCCAGCGCCGGTGACCAATCCTGAACTGGATCCAGTTACACCTACAAATGTAGGGAAGGGATCCGAGAGGTGCGCATAAGGCGTAACGCCGGCGTTGGTCGAATTATTGTAGGTGTTGACCGTACTAAAGCCTGTGGTCCCGTTCGTCGACTCGTCGCTGACGAAGAACTCGCCAAAACCCGCACGCAGCGATGTTTTGCTGTTGAAAGCATAGGCGGCACCGAAACGGGGTTGAATGTTGAGGAGGTTCGTGGAGTACGCCCCCCTCGGTTGACCGTTCACCCCGGCAAATGTAGCTCCGCCGACCAAGGCTTTGCCATTGATGGTGATGGTACTCAAATCGGTCGAATCGAATGCACCACCCAAACTATTGTGGCGCTCCGTGCGGGCACCGAGCAGGTCATACCGGATGCCGATATTCACGGTCAGCTTCGGCGTTACTTTCCAGTCATCCTGAACCCAGGGAGCTACGTAGTGCTGTGAATAGAATGGGGCTACCGGGTCGTCCGTGCTTCCAGAGTTCGGAGTTCCAATCAAAAGGCTGGCGATCGACATCCCCGAGGTGATACCGGGGGCGGCGGTGCCCGTGGTCCCCGACAATTGGCTTGTCCACGCATTGCTAAAACCGAGCGTCAAGTTCGGGTTCTGTCCACTGGGAGGCGCGGTTGTCGAGTACTGCAGCAGGCGAAGATCCAGGCCCCCACGGAAGGTGTGGTGTCCGTGTACATAGGTCAGGCTGGGTGCATACGCAATCTCATGGGAAACATTTCTGCGTTTGAGCTGGGGGTTGCCGAGATTCACGAAAGAAGCACCGCCCAGATTGCTGCTGGCCGTGATATACGGAAATATATTCGGCGTGACCGTGTTTTGCTGGGTGATCAGGTGGCTCGAAAAGCCGAGCGCGCTGAGAAAACCTCCCCGTGATCCGAAGCCCAACCCCTGTTTGTACGTGGAGACGATCACCTTGTTGTCGAGGACAAGATTCGGCGTAAAGGTGTGGACCTCTTCCCCAGCGAACTGCAACTCGTCGGGTTGAACCTGGTTGGTGATTTGGTTGGCTGCATTGGTAACAGGAACACCATTCGGATTTGTGATGTTCCAGGCTTCATACCCGCTCCACCGCAGCGTGGCCCGATCGTTCGCGCCAAAGTTCTGATCCAGCTTGACAAGGCCGTTCCGGGTAACGAAATCTTGGACCTGTATCCAGTTATGATTGCTTTGCCACGGAACGCCCCCGGTGGCGGTGTTGCCAATCAACGGAATTCCAAGATAATACTGGGCGATCGCTTGACCGACGGGGTCAATGTGAGCGCACTGTGTAGCCGGCGCAACGGGAGTGCAGGTCGCCGGAATTATGTTTCCCGGAAATGGGGTGCGACTCGTTTTCGTCTTCCCGTCGATGTCCACAAATGTGGTCTGCGGCGAGTACGGATCATAAATCGTCAGGGGCATCAAGCTTTTGGTCGTGGCGTCATAGTAGGTTGCGCCCGCAAAATTTCCGGTGAGCCACGCGGGGTTTGGCAGGGACCAGGGGACGGAAGAGGAACCCGGAGCTGACTCGTAGGACTGTTCCCACTGGATCGTGAAAAACGTCTTGTCTTTGCCGTTGTAGATGTGCGGGATGGAGATAGGACCATCCAGTTCGAGTCCAAACTGATCTCGACTATGTTTTGCGTTGATGGGAGGCGTTCCGACCGGATTTAAGGCGTAGGCCGCGGCGGCATAGTCGTAGCTCCAATTTTTGACATCGAGGTACGGTTTTCTCTGGAAGTAATAGAGATTGCCATGAGGGCTGTTGGTGCCCGACTTCAAAGAGACGTCGATAGCGGCACCGGCCGAACGGCCATAGGAGGCATCATAAGCGTTCAGCACTACCTTGAACGAGCCAACAGAATCCAAGGGTGGGTTGTACCCCATGTAATTTCCCGCGTTATCATTGGTAGCTCCGTCGATGTTCTCGGCGACCGCATTGATAGTGACACCGTTTGCATTCAGGTTCTGGCTTACGTTGTCCTGCTGACGAGTGTATTGGGGGTTATTGGCCTGGATCGCGCCGGGGCTAAGCGCAAACAGGTCGAGGATCTGGCGGCCATTGATGGGCATCTCGCTGATGCGTTCCGTTTCAATGATCTCGCCGCGGTCGGCTTTCGCGAGTTCGATCGTGACTGAATCGGCAGTGACGGTCATCGTTTCACTGACGTTCCCTAAGGGCAACGCGAAATCTATCTTTGACGTTTGGTCAACATCCAGGTGAATGTGGGTCTTGCTCAATTTCTTGAACCCGGTCATTTTCGCAGTGATCGTATAGATTCCGGGCTTGAGGTACGGAGCCGTAAAATCTCCGGCATCCGTCGTTTTGACAACGATGTCTACCCCGGTTTCCTCATTGTGAATGATAACGGTCGCTCCCTGAATGAGCGCCCCTGAAGAGTCCACTACGTGACCCTCGAACTGTTGGATTCCCTGGGCGTTGGCCGAGCCAACGAGAACTGCCCCAAAGAGGAACAGCCCAAAGAGAGTATTTGAAATCAAGGCCCTCAAACTCGGACCACTTTTGCGAATTGCGGTTACCACTGGCATCCTATGCATTCTTTCCTCCAAAGTGCAGATTAAATAGATTGGTCGCTGCGAAGAGGGTTACGACGATTGCCGCGTGAAGTATCTGCCTCACGCAACGATTGTGCGAATTCATTCTGTTTTTTGAGTTCAGTTGCATCTTGCCTCCTTCAAAAAGTGGTTGTTCGGGTTGTTGAAAAGCTTACTTACCTGCTGCATTTTGCTGCCCTTGGCGGGTTGTTGGATGTCATACCAAGCACAGAATTCACCTATCCATGGTGTTGTATTCAACGCGAACTTCCTTCGTATCGCCTTCGACTATCGCAGCACATCCGCGAAGATCGCATCCCGATACAAGAATGTCTTTGGATGAATGCATTTTCAGAAGCGCGCGCGCGCCTTTGGGCGTCTTGGCATGGCTCAACCACGCGCCATCCACATTCTCAAGTTGCAACATGGGTTCGCCATTCGCCACAGGTGTGGACTGCAAGCCATCGCACTGCATATCTTGAACGTCATCGAACACTAACGTGGGTCGCCATTCCTCTACCGGCGCCGAAAAGGACATATTTCGCATGGATAGACCATGCACGTGCCGAACATACAAGCCGCTTGCTGGAAGCCAGCCGAACATGCGTGCCTGCGGATACTGATCGGGATTCTCAGGCACGGGATGCGCCACCCACTCTGGCTTGCCGGGCATAACGGTTGCGATGCGGATATCCGAAAGGCGAACATCCTCAATATGCAGACCTGGTAAGCCGGTAATGGAACTGGTCAGGATCGCGTCCGTTGCGTGCAAGCCGTCGATGACGATACCGCGCATGCCGTTCTGCGGTGCGACGTTGTCCGTGTGCCGTGTACCTCGGCGAAGACAAATGGGGGCACGCACGCGCCGCATCTGGATTCCACTGATAACAACCCCGTCCACCCAGCCGCCGTCTACAGCGCTCAACTGGATGCCTGCGATTACGCGAGAGGGCAAAGGCACATCGTCGTTGTAGATAACCGAGTTTGAAAAGGTAACGTTTTCAAGCCCGCCGAATGTTGGGGTTCCGAATTTGAAACCGTTACAGCAGCCGGTGAGAATACAGTTGGTTACAACGATGTTTCTCGATAAACGAACTGGGGCGCCGTGAAGCGATTCGCTTTTGAGACAGATCGCATCGTCTCCGGTGTCGATGACGCAATCCGAGATCAGCACATCTTGGCAGCCGGTAGGATCGATACCGTCCGAATTGGGGCTGTAGACCGGATTCTTAATAACAATCCCACGGATCAGAACGCGGTCGCAATTAAAGGGCCGGAGGGTCCATCCCGGAGAGTTGCAGATGAAGACGTCTGAAATGCGAACGTCTGTGCAGTTCTCGAACTCAAGCATTGGCGAAGGTCGCTTTTTGGTACTCCAATCGAGGTGGATGGCGTCGCTCCACAGTTTGTCATCCGGCACCGGCGGGCGCGGATTGTGCACCCAGAATGCCGGGCCCTGGCCGTCAATCTTGCCCGGGCCCGCCAGTCCAACATTATGCGCGCCGCTTGAGTAAATGAAATGCTCTGGTTGGTAGTCGTTCATGTCGGCGCTGCCAAGCAGGACTGCACCTGCCTCGAGATAAAGCGTGACGTTGGACTTGAGGACGATGGTGCCGCAGAGATAGGTGCCCGGGCCTAGATACACAATGCCGCCACCTGCCGATGTGCATACGTCGATCGCGCTCTGGACAGACGCAGTATCCTTTGCACGGCCGTCCCCGACCGCACCGAAGGAGCGAGGATCGAAGATGGCCGGACGAATACCATCACTCCCAGGACGGGTACCATTGCTCCCAGACTGAGCAGCAGTACTGGAAGCGGAAGCCATTGAGGACGCCGCGAAAGCGGCCATCGCTGAAAGCATTTCCCTACGTTCCATATAATTCCTTGATACTCACTTTTGTGAATCTCGGGCTAATGTGACACAGTTTCTTGCAGCATGAGATGTCGTAAGCCTGTTCCCAACCGCGGAATGTCTGCTTCAAATGGCTGGCTCAGCTTTTCAGTTTCTTGCTACCTCCTAAAAGGTGTTGGTTGACCCCAGTTGTCGTTGAAGCTGTTCGAGGAGCCAAACACTCCCCGCAGCTTTTCAGTGACCTTCTTTGCGTTTTCTGATAGCACCAGCAGAATGAACACGTGTCCCATGTGGGGTCAACGACTTTTACTGTGAAACTGAACCTTCCGAGAAGGCGGGGAAGTCCATATCTAAAAAAATTGCTTAACCCATATGTAATCTGCTTGATAGACTCACACTTCCAACCCCGTTGGGACTCCGAAACCGGGTGCCCTGGTTACTGGAATCACGGTGTGCTTTACGGTATAAGCACACCTGCAAGGGCCCTGCGGACAGGCAGCGGGCCGGCTCGCCGCCAATGGCGAACAGCTCGCTTCAGGTGGAGAGGGTGCGCCGACCGGGGCGCGATCCCCATCGAGAAATCATGACCATGCGGCTCGACCGGGTTCAGAAATCCTGCGCGGCCCCGGACAATGCATTGGCCACGCAGTTCAGCTTTGGAGATAGGCTGCCGCTGATCGTGCACAGTATGCGGGTTTATCGCAACTGAAGCCGACGACAGGAACCGAGTAGATGCGCTCGTCAGAACGGTCCTAATTCATAGAAGACAAATAGCCTTAGGTCGTGCCCTGCAATCGGGAACACGCTTGTATCGACCCGGCCAGCGGTGCAGTTGTTAC
>OBLW0100003634.1_pt1 | contig 11968 bp, 11 predicted proteins | sample 1520161 | NCBI WGS metagenome assembly OBLW01 (sample SAMEA3539309, study PRJEB22396) | soil metagenome | biome: tundra; feature: field; material: soil | place: USA | collected 2010-05 | depth 0.15 m
TAATGGACGAATACGTCTGGCCCGTCTTCGCGTCCGATGAATCCGTAGCCCTTGGCGTTGTTGAACCACTTTACCTTACCTTTGTACTGAGCAGCCACAGGCTCCTGCCTTCCTTTGGTTCGTGCGGGGAATCCGAGGCGAGCTATAGGGGGATGTCTCGCTCCGATAATTGCTAAGACGGCGAAAGCGGTCGAAAGGTTTATTCGATCTGCGAGAAAGATACTCACAAAGTGAAACGGGCCGGCTTGAGGAGCCGGCCCGAGAGGAAAATTCCCTGTGGGAAAGTGAGTTGCTGCAGGAAACTACTTCTTCCGCTTCGTTCCCATCATCCGTGCATACAGCAGCACGCTGGTGAGCGTTTTGCCGTCCAGAATGGCGCCCTTGTCGATCATTTTCAGAACATCGGAGAGCTTGACCAGGCGGAACTCGATCTTCTCGTCTTCCTCCGGACGCGCGTCGCCGGCCACCAGTCCCTCGGCCAGAAACACCTTCATCGACTCGCCCAGAAAGCCGGGGCTGGCGTAGTACTCCACCAGCGGCTTCCACTTTTTGGCGCTATATCCTGTCTCCTCTTCCAGTTCGCGCTTGGCGCCGGCCACGGCGTCCTCGCCGGGATCGAGCTTGCCAGCCGGCAGTTCCCACAAATATTGGTTGGCGGCGTGGCGATACTGGCGCTCAATCACAATCCAGGGGTTCTTCTTGCTCTTCGAGCTGTCCAGAGCCATGATCACGACGCTGCCGTTGTGGCGGATGACGTCGCGCTCGCTCGGGTGGCCGTCGGGCTCAATCAGCTTGTCGTGAAGAATGCGGAAGAGAGGTCCCTCATAGACGACCTTGGAGCTGAGCAGTTTCGCCCTTTCAGTCATAACTATGGGTTGAAACGTTTTTGCGCCTTTCTTCCCTTTCCCTGCCTTCTTCGACTTCTTGGTCTTCTCGATTTTCGCGGCCTTTGACGCCACGGCGGCTTCCTTGGCGGGTTTGGCGGTCTTTGCTTTTTTGGGCTTCGTCACCTTTGCGGCAACGGTTTTCAGCTTGTCACTCTTGGGCATTTCGACCTCTTCTCTGTGTGCGCTCAAAATCTTCCGAGTTTGGGCGCGATTCAAGTCGAGTATACGCATAGTGCCGCCGAGGTTGATGAATTCAGAGCCTCTTGAGCCGGGCAATCGCATCAATCCAAGTTGTTGACCAGACTGGTTCCGATTTCTATCGCGCCGGAGGCGCAATGGCGGTTAGCCCCGCGCTTCAGCGTGGGGAAAAAGGCCAACAATAGCCAGTCAGTCCCATAGGGACGTTGCAAAACGGCGAATCTGTCATCAAGATAACGCTCATGCGATTGCCCTGCCTCTTGAGCCCCGAGTTCTGCATCGATCCCGCCCGGCGTGGCATCCTTAATTGAGCCGAATTAAACCTCCGTACCCATGCAGTGGCTTCCGCCGGAAGAAAACCTGCCGGAACCGCGGTAACGGAACTAGCCCACTGGTGAATTGAGCCGCCGAAAGTGAATGAGTTGCCCACAGCAGACTGTTATCCGATGACCGCGATGCCGGGAATGAGCCGGCTCTTTCTGGACTACTGTTCCGGGGCGCTCAGCGCCTTTTTGCCTTTGGATGATGGCCGCCGGGAGCGGCCCCCGGTTCCGCCGCACTGGCCGGAGATCGTGCGGCTGCTGTCTGCGCAAAACCCCTCGGCCGCCACCGCACCTGCCCTCGCAGCACTCGCCAAAGGTGCTGGAACAATCGTGACCGGCCAGCAGGTGGGACTGTTCGGCGGGCCGCTGTTTACGCCGTTCAAGGCCGCCACCGCCATCGCTCGCGCCCGCCAGGCAACTGCCGCGGGTCATCCCCACGCCGCCATCTTCTGGCTGGCTACTGAAGACCACGACTTCGACGAAATCGACCATGTCACCTTTCCGGCCGGCAGGTCGCTGGAAAAACTGCAATATGCGCAGGTTGATGATTCTGCCGTTGGGCGCCCCGTGGGCGGCCAGGTGCTGGACGACAGAATTCTCCCGCTGGTCGATCGCGCATCGGAACTGCTTGGACCTTCAGACGCCACAGACGCATTGGCCGCTGCCTACAAGCCGGGCCGCACCCTGGCCCAGGCCTTCGCCGATTTCTACGCGAAGATTTTTGCCGCACAGGGGTTGCTGATTCTGGATGCCAGCGGGCGAGAGTTTCACCGCCTCGGAGCGCCGGTGCTGCACGCAGGTATCGAACGCGCCGATGAACTACACGCCGCATTGCTGGAACGCAATCGCGAGTTGGAGGCTGCCGGTTATCACGCGCAAGTGGCCGTCGGACCGCAAAATAGCCTGCTGTTTCTCATCGACGAACAAACCGGCGCGCGCCTCGCGCTCAAGCGTACTCCGCCCTCTGCGCAGGAGCCCACCGGACTCTGGCAGGCCGGCCGCCAGACTTACTCCACTGCGGATCTCGTCGGCATTCTCGACGCCGAACCCGAGCGCATCTCGCCCTCGGCGCTGCTGCGGCCCGTGTTTCAGGACTCCCTGTTGTCGACCTCGCTGTTCATCGGCGGACCGGCGGAAATTGCTTACTTCGCCCAGTCCGCTGTTCTTTACCAGCGTATTCTCGGCCGGCAAACGCCTGCCGCGCCGCGCTTTTTTGGAACGCTGATTGAGCCCGCCATCGCCGAGTTGCTGCGCCAGCACGAGCTCACTCTCGAGCGCGGGTTTGCCGAGGATTCCTCGTCGCTCGCGCAGTTGTTCGCCGCGCGGACCATGCCCGTCGAGGGCAAGCAGAAACTCGCTGCGGCCGGAAACGCGCTGGATGCCGAGCTGACTTCCCTTCTGGATTGGACCGCCTCGCTCGATGAGGGGCTCAACCGGTCGGCAGAGACAGCGGCCAGCAAAATCCGCTACCAGATGAATCGCCTGCGCACGCTTGCGGCCAACTTCCAGTTGCAGAAAGAAGCCTCGCTCAGCCGTCACGCAGACGCCATCTGCCAGGCGCTCTATCCCGACGGAACGCTGCAGGAACGTCTCCACGGCGCGGCGTACTACTTTGCCCATTACGGACTCGAACTAGCGGAGACCCTCACAACCCAGGCCGAAAACACCTGCCCCGGCCACACGGCGATCTGGCTGTAGACCGAGGCAGGAATCAGAAACCCTGATCCCTATTGGAACTGGAAGAATCCTTCGTTGATGGTTTTGGCATTGATCAATTCCAGGTCTTCTGCCGCAACGGACGAGACCTGGGGCACCCGCGTGATCATTGTGTAGGGAGGAGTTGGAGGACGGTGCCGGCGAGGATTGCGCTGATCATCAGGACGAGGACGCCTGCTAATTGGGTTCCGGTGAGATCGGTGAAGAAGCCGATAGCATAGGGGCCGACGAAGCCGCCGAGATTGGCCATGGTGATGAGTCCGCATGCGGCCGCGGCGAGCCGGGCGTTAAGGAGCTTTGTGGGCAGAGCCCAGAAACAGGGGCAGTAGCTCATGATGCCCATCATGGCGATGCAGAAGCCGATGACAACCAGCGTGGCGCTGATGCCGGGCAACTGGCTGATCGCGAGTCCCGCGGCCGCCAGCAATGCGGCAACGGTAGCGTGCCGCTTGTGAAGACCGGTTCTATCCGCGTTCCACCCAACGACGATCATCGCGGGAATGGCGCAAAGATGCGGCAAGGACGCGACCAGGCCGACCTGCCAGAGCGTCAGGCCGGGAAGCTTTTGAACCATCTTCGGCAGCCAGATGTTCAGGCCGTATGCGGTGAGGTTGATGAAGAAATATCCAGCTACGAGGGATAACACGGTGAGGCTCAAAAACCTGCGCAGGATGCTGACTTCGGGAAGGCCGGTCTCTTGTGCCGCGCGCTCACGCGCAAGCTCGGCGCCGATCCAGGCCTTTTCATCGTCACTCAACCAACGCGCGTCTCCGGGCCGGTCGGTGAGATAGAAGAGGGTGACGACCCCGCAGATTGTGGCGGGAATGCCTTCGAGGATGAGCAGCCATCGCCAACCGGAGACACCGAGCCAATGCACGCCGAGCAGTCCGCCCGCGATGATGCCCCCGATTGCGCTCGATGCAGGGATAGCGGTCATGAAGAGGGCCACCGCTTTGGCGCGATCCGTTTGGCGAAACCAGTGGGTCATGTAGACGAGGACCGCGGGGAAGAAGCCTCCCTCGGCAGCGCCGAGCAGGAAGCGGATGATGTTGAATTCGGTTGCAGTTTGGATGAGCCCGGTGCAGGAGGCAAGCACTCCCCAGAAGATCATGATGCTTGCGATCCAGGTGCGCGCGCTGCGGTTGTGCGCTGCCATGGCGCCGGGAATCTCAAGCAGGCACATGCCGAAGAAAAAGATTCCCGCTCCGAAGCCGAAGACTTCGTTTGAGAAGTGGAGTTCGCGCGTCATTTCAAGGCCGGCGAAGCCGACGTTGACCCGGTCGATGAACGCGGTCATGTAAATGAGGAAGAGGAAGGGCAGGAGGCGGCGCGCGATCTTGCGCCGGGCGGTTGAGGAAGGGTTCGCGAGCGCAAGCGACATGTGGGCTCCTGGCACCACGGGGATTGAGGAGTCCGGGCGGGCGTGGCGCGTCCGTCAAGTCTAGCGGACGAAGAGGCGCGGGGAACAGGGAATTCACCCCTACCCGTTGTTCTCTGCCGTTATAATCCTCGCGAACGAAGACGAGGTTCTCATGCGCCCCTATCTTGCATTCCTTGCCGCCGCATTGCTCACCTGCACCGCCGCCAATGCGCAACTTACCACCTGCGCCACGGCCGGCAACGACAATGCCTTTCTGAATATCCAGACCATCCGCCTGTGGGCAGGTGACGCCCCCCAGGCCACGGGCACAACCTGCGACGACATCCCCACCCTGACCATCCTCGGACCGCGCACCGGCAGCGCCAACGGGTCTGCGGTGATCGTGCTGCCGGGCGGAGCTTATCGTGGCCTCGCGGGCGATCTCGAGGGACGCGAAGTGGCCGACTGGTTCGTCGCCCGCGGGTTCCGCGCCTTCATCCTCAGCTACCGGCTCACGTCGCACGGCTACCTGCTTCCTGTTCCGCTACTCGACGCGCACCGTGCCGTGCAGTTGGTGCGGGCCAGGGCGCGCGACTACCTCATCAACCCCGACCGCATCGTGATGATCGGCTTCTCGGCCGGCGGCCACCTGGCGGGACTCGCCGGAACCCAGTTCATCGCTGGCAAACCAGACGCAGAGGATCCCATTGAGCGTGTTTCCAGCCGCCCCAACTACCTGGTGCTCGGCTATCCGTGGCTGGGCGCCATCTCGTCAGACACTTCGCACCTGAGCTACTGCAAGATATTCAACGTAATGGACAAATGCGAGGCCCTGCGCACGGCGTACTCCCCGGATTTGTTTGTCACCAAGGACACACCGCCCACCTTTATCTACCACACGTTTACCGATCAAACGGTTCCGGTGGAGCAGTCTCTGCGTTTCTATGAAGCACTCGTCAAGGCGGGCGTCACATCGGAGATGCACATCTTCGCGAATGGTCCTCACGGCACCGGCCTGGGCAAGGGCGACCCGGCTCTGGACCAGTGGCCCGGCCTGCTTGAAAACTGGCTGCGCGCCCAAGGCCTGCTGACGGTGGATAAGGACGCGGTGGGGGCAAAACCGTGAAAGCAGCTTCTAGCTTCTAGCTTTCAGTTTTCAGCACGGTTCGTGGTTGATCAAGCGCGAATCACAAGCGCGTGCGTGTTAGGCTGTTTTGCAATACGCATATTTTCTGCGCGCCAAACTCACCGCAGATGGGCTCTTCGAATCTTGCCCGCTGCCTGGAGCGGCATACCAATCATTCCAATCACCTGGAGATTCTCAGCTATGAATATCGTTCGCAAGTTTGCTGTCTGCTTTTTAGTTGCCCTCGCCTCGCTGTATCTGACTGTCGAAGCCCCCGCGCAGGAAACGCGCCAATCCACCCCTGCCGTCGCCCCGGACGCGGAGCAACATGCAGCCGCCGCCGATCAACACAAAGACAAAGAGGCCGACAAGGAGACCCCAGTCCCGCCCGAAAAACCCGTGGCCACGCATCACGAGCTGGCGCTGAACGGCAAAACGCTCAAGTACACAGCGACCGCCGGCACGCTGATCATTCGCGACGAAGAGGACAAGCCCTACGGCAGCATGTTCTACGTGGCCTACACATTGGACGGCGCCGAGCCGACCGCGCGCCCGGTGAGCTTCCTCTATAACGGCGGACCCGGCGCGGCCTCGCTGTGGCTGCACATGGGTTCGTTTTCGCCGGTGCGCATTGTGACGGACAGCCCCAATCCAACCGCCGGACCGCCCTTCAAACTGGTTCCCAACCAATACTCGCTTCTCGACAAAAGCGACCTGGTCTTTATCGACGCGCCGCTGACCGGCTACTCGCGCGCCGTGGGCAAGGCCACAGCGAAGGACTTTACCGGCGTCGACCAGGATCTGCACGCCTTCGACCGCTTCATCATCCGCTACCTCAGCCAGAATCAGCGCTGGAATTCGCCCAAGTTCCTGATCGGCGAGTCGTATGGGACCACGCGGTCGGCGGCCCTGGCCGACATGCTGGGCAACGACGGCGTGCAACTGAACGGCGTGGTGCTGATTTCGTCGATTCTGAACTACAACATCCGCGCCGGAGGCTACGACATTCTCTACATGGGCAACCTGCCCAGCTATGCGGCGGCGGCCTGGTACTTCAACAAGATTCCCAACAAGCCGGCCAATGTAGCGGACTGGGTGCAGCAGGCGCGCGAGTTCGCCGCCGGCCCCTACGCGCACGCGCTTTTTGAAGGCCACAACCTGCCCGCGGCGGAGATGGATTCCGTAGCCAAGGAGGTGAGCCGGTTTACCGGGCTCAGCGTGGATTACGTGAAGGAGGCCAACCTCCGCATCTCGCCCACACGGTTCCGCAAAGAAGTGCTGCGCGACGACCGCAAAACCCTGGGCCGGTACGACATGCGCTTTGAGGGCGTGGACCTCGACGCGGCCGGAGAAAACCCCAGCTACGACGCCTCCGACGTGGAGATCAGCGGTGCCTTTGTCGGCGCCTTCCATGACTATCTCGAACGGGAGCTAAAGTACCAGAGCACAGACGCTTACCGGCCCAGCGCCAACAACATCGGGCAATGGGACTGGAAGCATCGGCCCACCAGCGGCGGTCCTGGCATGGGCGGGGGCTTAGGCGAGCAGACCCAGCCCTACGTTGCCGCGGATCTGGCCAGCGCCATCCGCAAGAATCCGCACCTGAAGGTCTTCTCCGCCAACGGCTACTTCGACCTGGCCACGCCGTTCTTCATTACCGAGTACGACGTCTCGCACATGGATCTCGATCCGGCTCTGCGCGGAAACGTGCAGTTCGGCTACTACCCCTCCGGCCACATGATCTACCTCAACGTCGATGCGCTGCATCATTTGAAGGACGATCTGGCAGGGTTCATCACCAAGTCGCAAGAGTGAAAAGCTGGGTGCCCCATCCTAACTGCGTCTTTTGCAGTTAGGGTGGGATAGCAACCCACTCAATATCGGTGCTTTTTGTTTTTAGCGGTGGGCGCATCGGCGTTCAGTCGACTTGAGTGCAGATCGGGCATCAGCACCGGCCCAAAGACCCAGCATCCACAACTCCGCCCTACTCGTCACAAGGAGCTGAGAGCTGAAGGCTAGGGTCAGCGCCCAAAATTGTGCCCAAAAATTAAGAGGCGGGCAGACGGAGCCGGGAGTGGAAGGACTTCCCGAAACCGCCTGCCCGCTGGACCCTGGTCCGGGTCTAGGTGGTATGTTTAGTTTAGGCTTGTTCTCGGCGAAAGCAAGTCCTATTTTGAACTATTTTCCCGTTTCGTGACAGCAGTCACAGCACCCCGTTCAAACATCCCCATCTACGTTGACTTGAGGGGCTGCCCCTGTTACAAAAGTTGTGTTCCATCCATTAAAATCTCATCTGACGACCGCAACGAACCCTTACCACCATGCAAGTAATTGCCCAACAACTCGGAGCCCTGCTGGTCGGCGCCATACCGACCACTCTGCTGTTCATCGTGCTGGTTATGGCCTACCAGTTTCTGGTTCAGGGACCGCTGACGGCAACGCTGAAAAAGCGCCGCGCCCTCACTGAAGGCGCCATGGAAGACGCTCAGAATGCAATCGCGCAGGCCGAAACCCGGACGGCAGAGTATGCGACCAGGCTTCGCCAGGCACGCGCCGAGGTGTACAAGGTTCGCGAGCAGCGGATGAAGCAATGGAACGCCGAGCGCGACGCCGCGCTGGACGTCGCCCGCAAGGCTGCCGGAGTGAAAGTGAGCCAGGCTAAAGCCGAGCTTGAGGCCGAGGCCGCAGCCGCAAAACAGACCATCCTGGGCACGGCCAGCGATCTGGCCAGCCAGGTCGTCCGCGCAGTGCTGCCGATGGCCGCCGGGGGTTCCCGTTGAATATCCGCTTTAAGCATCTCCGTTTTTCACTTCGCGTTTCAGGGCTCCTGTTTTTGACTGTTCTGGCAGCAGGTATTGCAGTTTCGCCCCTGCGGCTGGCCGCGCTGCAATCCGCACCGCCCGCCGAGTCCGCTATTCCGGCGCCCAACGCGGCTGCCGTAGAGGCTCCCAAGTCCCAGTCCGAAGCCCCCAAGTCTCAAGAAGAACAGAACAAGGCGTTCCTGCTTGATGGCCCGATCGTGAAGTGGACTGCAAAGACCTTCAATCTCAGCAATGAGACCGCAGCCGGCATCTTCGAGTTCACCAACTTCGCCGTGATCGTGCTGCTGGTTGGCATTCCGGTTGCACGCATCCTGCCCAAGATGTTTCGCAAGCGCTCCGAGACCCTGGTGGTCAGCCTCAAAACCGCCCGCGAAGCCACTGCAGACGCCAATGCCCGCCTGAGCGCGGTTGAAGCCAAGCTGGCGGGACTCGACGACGAGATCAAAAAGTTTCGCGCCCAGGTGGAGCAGGAAAGCCTGGAAGACGAAGCCCGCGTTAAATCTTCTCTCGCAGAGGAAAGCGCCCGCATTGTCCAGGCCGCCGAGCAGGAACTCAGCGTCGCCGCCGCACAGGCCCGGCGCGGTTTGCGCCATTTCGCCGCAGATCTGGCCGTCGAGCAGGCCGCAAAGCAGTTGGTCCTCACGCCGGAAACCGATCGCGCCCTGATTGCCGAATTCGTCGGGCAGGTTTCCAGCGACGTGGCCGGTAACGGTAAAACCAAAGGGGGACAGAACTAGATGGCCGCCTTCGTTTCCCGTTACGCCAGCGCCTTTGCCGATGTGGTTACCGCCGCCAAACTGGATACAGCCGCAATCGACGGGCAGTTGACCGACTTTCTTGCGACCTGGGATGGCAGCCCCGAACTCCGCGAGTTTTTCGAGAACCCGGCCATTCCCGCGGTCCAGAAAGTGGAAATTCTGGACAAGCTGAACGCCAAGCTGAAGCTGCAGAAGGAACTGCGCAACCTGATCGCCGTGCTCATTTCGAACAATCGCATCAGCCATGTACGCGAAGTGGCCCAGGCCTATCGCAGGCTGTTGCAGGAACAGTTGGGGATTCGCCCCGCGGAGATTGTGACCGCGCGCGAACTCGACAATCAGGAACGCGAAGCGCTGGTAGTCGAGATTGCCAAACTGGCCGGCTCCCAAATTGATGCCAGCTTCACGCTGGACAAATCCATCCTCGGCGGCACGGTGGTGCGCATCGGCTCCACGGTCTACGACGGCTCCGTGCGCGGACGGCTGGATCGGTTAAGAGCAGTGCTCAGTGAACAGTGAACAGTGATCAGTGGTCAGTGACTAGTGACCAGCAAGAGATTTTGGTAACAGCGACGATTTAGGGTTTGATTCGGAATTCAAGGATTGGAAAGGGAGGCAGGCGTTCAGTGGTTCCAAATTGGCGGCTCTCAACGATAGCGGAGAACTGACCACTGACCACTGTTCACTGACCACTGAAAATGGCTCAGATCAAAGCAGACGAGATTACGCAGTTACTTCGCGAGCAGATCGCGAATTACGATTCGAAGGTCCAGGTCGACGAAGTCGGGACGATCACATCGCTTGGCGACGGAATTGCCCGCCTGCACGGTTTAGACAAGGTGATGGCCGGCGAGTTGCTCGCCTTTCCGCACGACATCGCCGGTTTGGCCCTGAGTCTTGAAGAAGACCAGGTGGGCGCCGTTATTCTGGGCGACTACACCGAGCTCAGCGAAGGCAACGAGGTCAAGCGCACCGGAAAAATTCTCTCCGTGCCGGTAGGCGAGGCCATGATCGGCCGCGTCGTCAACGCGCTCGGCATCCCCATCGACGACAAGGGCCCCATCGCCACCACACAGTTTCTGCCCGTCGAGCGCCTGGCGCCCGGCATCATCGATCGTCAGGGCGTGCGCGAGCCCATGGCCACAGGACTCAAGGCTATTGACGCCATGATCCCCATCGGCCGCGGCCAGCGCGAACTGATCATTGGAGACAGGCAAACCGGCAAGACCGCCGTCCTGCTTGACACCATCATCAACAACGCCAAGAACGATCTGATCTGCATCTACTGCGCCATCGGGCAGAAGCGCTCGTCGATCGCCCAGGTCGTGCAGACGCTGACTGAAGCCGGCGCCATGGGCCACACCATCATCGTCGCCGCCTCGGCCTCCGAGCCCGCGCCCATGCTCTATCTCGCGCCCTACGCGGCCACCGCCATGGGCGAGTTCTTCCGTGACTCCGGCCGCCACGCGCTGGTCATGTACGACGATCTCTCCAAGCACGCCATGGCCTACCGCGAGATTTCGCTGCTGCTGCGCCGTCCGCCGGGCCGCGAGGCTTACCCGGGCGACGTCTTCTATCTTCACTCCCGCCTCCTCGAGCGCTCGTCCAAAATGAGCAAGGAAAAGGGCGGCGGTTCGCTCACCGCGCTCCCGGTCATCGAGACCCAGGCCGGCGACGTCTCGGCCTACATCCCAACCAACGTCATTTCCATCACCGACGGTCAGATCTTTTTGGAAACCGATCTGTTCAACTCCGGCGTGCGTCCGGCCGTGAACGTGGGCCTTTCGGTTTCGCGCGTAGGCTTCTCGGCGGCCATCAAGGCAGTCAAGCAAGTGGGATCGACCCTCAAGCTCGACCTGGCCCAGTACCGCGAACTGGCTGCATTCGCCCAGTTCGGCTCGGACCTAGATCCGCTCACACTCAAGCAGCTCAACCGCGGCCAGCGCCTCACGGAATTGTTGAAGCAGCCGCAGTTCCAGCCGCTCAGTTGGCAGCAGCAGGCGGTGGTTTTGTTTGCCGGCACGCAGGGCTATCTGGACGACCTCAAGGTAACCGACATTCGCGCCTTCGAGGATGGGTTGTACAAGTACCTCGACAGCGCGCAGTCCGCGCTCATCGCCGACCTGACCACAAAGAAAGCGTTCGACGACGATCTGCGCAACCGCCTGCACGCAGCGCTCAAGGAATACTCGGCAAATTTCAAGGCGGAGCTGGCAGCTGCAACGGCGTAAAAGCAGGGGGCAGGTTTCAGAGATCAGGGGTCAGTACGATGGTGCAGTCGTTCAGAGATTTGGAAGTATGGAAGAGATCGATTCAAATGACCGTTTCGATCTATCGACTGACGCAAGGATTTCCGAAGGAAGAGATCTACGGATTGACCAGCCAGATGCGACGCGCTGCGGTCTCAGTTCCAAGCAACATCGCAGAAGGGCATGGCCGGCTGAACAAAGGTGAATACAGGCAGTTCTTGGGAATCGCCAGAGGCTCAAATTTTGAGCTGCAAACACAGCTTGAAATCGCACGTGCACTTGGAAAAGGCGATTCAAAGCTGCTCGACGAAACTGAAGGTCTTTCGCACGAAGTAGGGAAGATGATTTTTGGGATTTTGGAAAGGATCAAGGACTAAAGATCAGCTCGAATCACGGGTTTTTCTGACCCCTGATCCCTGAACCCTGACCCCTGGAAGCTATATGGCAAACGTACTCGACCTAAGGCGTCGCATCCGCAGCGTGAAGAACACGCGGCAGATCACCAAGGCCATGAAGATGGTCTCGGCGG
>OBLW0100003636.1_pt1 | contig 11961 bp, 9 predicted proteins | sample 1520161 | NCBI WGS metagenome assembly OBLW01 (sample SAMEA3539309, study PRJEB22396) | soil metagenome | biome: tundra; feature: field; material: soil | place: USA | collected 2010-05 | depth 0.15 m
GTATCCACAATCGCGTTGTCAATGCGCAGCGGCAGCTTGAATGTACTGGTGATGCCGACGTTCGGATACTTTGGCGTGAGGAAATGCTGAACAAAGAGCTGCAAAAGCATTTGTGGCACCTCGATTCCGTCCAGCGAAACCGATTGCGCGCGAATACTTCCGGTGCCGTTGGAAGCCGTAGCCTGCGCCACCACGTGGATGTCGTGGGTACCGCTAAACAGGCTGAGCAGCGGATTCGCAGAAGTCTTTCCCTGCGTAAGAGCCTCGAAATCAACCTGGGCGTGGCCATCGATTAGCCCCGGCGTTGAGGCGAGCCGCACATGGCTCACTCCCTTCGGCAGCTTCACGCCTCCTTCGTTGAAGTAGGCATTGGCCTCGCGCTCGGTGAGTTCGGTCGGCTTGGGATCGGGATGAGGCTTCGCCGCATTCTGTTTCAAGTATGCGATCTTCTGCTCCATCGCGCGGTAGTCGGGACTGTGATTGTCATGCTGAGGCTCTGGCTTGCGGTCGGCCACGACCGTCGCTGTCGCCGCCAGCAGCACAACGGGAAGGATGAAGAATAGGCGTCGCTTCATCGCAGCGCTGCCTCCGCCGAGGGCGCCGTCAAGGTTTCGACGCGCGGTTTGTCCAGTGGCCCGGAGATCACGTAGGAGCGGCCGCCGGCACGTTCCAGCCGGAAGTCGAGGTTGCGGTCATAGGAGGCTGTGCCCTTGACGGCGTAGTTGGCGCCGCCCAATTGCAGCTTGCAGTCAACCAGAGTGAACGTTCCGTTCTCCAGAGCCACTTTGCCGATGAAGTTCGAAAATGCCAAAGGAGCGCCCCGGCCATCGAGGACAACATGGCGCAAGGAGCCGTCGTTCCAGGTGAAGTCGGCTGAACCGGTTGCCGAATCGCGGAGGCTGGCGAGGCTCAATCCGCGCATCGCCAGGCTGTATTGCGCGTCAACCGCTCCGGCAGCCCAATTGTCGCTCATCAGAGTTCCCAGTTGCGCCATCGATACCCGAGTCATGCTGCCGGTGCCTGAATAGGTTGGAGGCGCCACGGTGAAGTCGGCGGTCCACGTCCCGTTGTGCCGGCCTCCGAGGACGTCCGCGCGCAAGTCGCGCACGCGCAGCTTGCCGGCGTCGAACTCAACGGTCGCGCTCACGTTGTTAGCCACGGCCGTCCCCAATTCGAAGCGAGCGCTCGACAAATGCCCGCTGGCATGCAACTTCAACAGCGCATCCTCGTGCCGCTGCCCTATATCCAGCGGGTGATACCACGGCCGATTGAAATAGCTTGGGTTTACCAGTTGATTCAGCCGCGCGAGCGACGCGTCATCGGAACGAATGTCGAAGTGCAGGGTGCAGCTCTCGGGAGCGGTGCAATGCACAGGAAAACTGGCCGATCCACTGATTTCCGGTCCCTTGGCGAACGCTGCCGTAAACGACGTAACGGTCATCTCCCGATCTGCCAGCGTTGCCGCAGCCGAGGAAATTAGCAATGGCTCGGAAACACCCTGCAACTCGGCTGTCGCGCTGTGCAGTTGCATGTTGCCCGAAGAAACCGGAGGCGCAAATCCAACCCATGTTCCGGCTACATCGAGGTCAACTTGAGCGGCTCCTGCGAGGCCCACCCCTGGCGTGCCAACTCCCAACGCTTTGGCTATGTTCAACAATCGCGCCAGTTCCGCTTCGCCCTTGAGATTGACGCTGTAATGGTCCTCATCGAATACCGCGCTGGCGGTTGCGGGTGAAGTCGCCCCGAGTGGAATTGGGAAAGGCTTCACCAGAAGGCGCAATTCTGGGTTAGCCGGCGGTGGCATGGCTTTGTGTGAAACGGAACGCTTGGGGTGTGGACTGCTGGGAGCATTCGGCTTGGGGACCACGACCTCGATGGCTCCGATCTGCAAGTCTTGCTTCAACACGCCGGAGCGCAGCGCCAGAAGGTCCGTGCGTCCGCCGCCTGCCCAGGCAGGCATGCCTCCTGGCTGCTTGCGGACGGAAAATACTCCTTCAAACTCGCCGGTTGCCGTGAGGTCCGCGGGCAGGTCCTTCTTCGCGTGTCGGGCAAAGGCGACAATTCGCGCAGCCGGGATTCGCTCAGCGGAGACGCTCAAATCGTACCCACCAGCGGCCCACCCCTCGGCATTGCCGCGAACCTCGAGCACGCCAGCGCCAACCGGCGATTGGCACTGGAGGTCCTGCAATGCGTCATCGGGCGAGGAATAGGTTCCGGTGCAATGTACGAGAAGGCGCAAAGCTTCACCGACCGCAATGTCGTAACGGCGAAAGTCGTCAACCCGCGCATCCAGCGTGACCCCAAGCGCGGCCGGGGTCCCGGTCAAGGATGCGTTGGAGCGGACGTTGCCGCGCCAGCCCCGGTCACGTCCGTAGATCAGCTTCGTAAGTTGGCCAAGTGGACCGCCACTGAAGGTGAACTTGAAATCCAGGGGCGTGTCACGCAAACTTGAAGCCCGTTGGAACCTCCCATCCAGCTTGAAGATGCCAGTGTCATGGACATCCACATCGGTGCGCATGGGGCGCGCTTCCAGCCTGATGCCCCATTGGTTTTCCGACTCCAGCCAAAGAGCGAAATCGGCATCGGTGAACGCAAATGCCTTCTTCACCTCGCCGAGCTTGAAGTTAATTCGCCCGCTCGAGGCTTCGACATAGGGAAAGCGCGGGCGTACTTCCGGACGGATTTTTGTGGTGGGGGCCGAGGCAACCTGCGAGGCCCGTTCCACCAGTTCCTCCACGTTCCAGTGCCCGTCGGGACGGCGAACCAGATTCAAGCTGGGACTGTCGAGATCCAAGGTCCCGATCTCCAGCCGGCCGCGCCAAAGTGAGGTCAGGCGAAGAAAGGCAGTGACGGTATCGGCGCGCAGCATTGGTTCCGCACCATAGCTGGGGTTCTCGGCTACAACAAAATTGGACAGCACTATCCCTGGGCGAGGCAGAAGTTTGAGTTCAATGCGGGAAACCGTGACCTCCCGTCCCAGTGCCCGGCTGATGGCCTCCGCTACCCGGTTGCGATAGCGGTTTACGTTGACGAATGGGGGCACCAGCACCGCCAGGAGGACGATCAGCAGGATCGCCCATATCATCCGCCGTGCGGTGCGGCCCCGCATCAACGCACCACGTGGAGCATGCGGGACCAGCGAGTCTGATCAAAGAAGTGGAACAGGATATTGAACGCCCACTGAATGCGATCTCCGAGGCCCTGCCGTTCGTACTCATCGCGCGGGGTGACGAACGACCAGTAGATGAACATGGGACGTCCGATGATGTTCTCGCGCGGCACGAAGCCCCAGTAGCGGGAGTCGAGGCTGACGTCGCGATTGTCGCCCATGGCGAAGAAGCTGCCAGACGGCACGACCAGGTCGCCATTCTCCATATGTGAGGGCATGGTCAGCCGCCATTCGGGTGTTACGTTGTAATCACTGACCGGCTGACTGGGGAAATTATCGCGGTACCCATTAAAGTCGCCTTTGCGCACGACATAGGGTTCATCCAGACGTTCGCCGTTGCGGTAGACAACTCCCTCCTGCAGATGGATCCGGTCGCCCGGGATACCCATGACGCGCTTAACGAGATAAAGTCCAGGTTGCGCCGGCGAGATGAAGACAAAGATATCGCCGTGACGAGGCTCACGATAAGGAATCAGCTTGCCGATCCAACTGGTTGCCGGAGCCAGCAAAATGCGGTCAACGAAGAGGTGGTCGCCAATGAGCAGGGTGTTCTCCATCGAACTCGAGGGAATGGTGAAGGCTTGCAGCGCGAAGGTAATAATGAACAACCCGGTCACCAGCACTATGGCGATCGAGGCGATAAATTCCGAAGTCGTCTCCTTCGGTTTTTCCGGTTTCTGCGGCGTCACCGGCGCGGTCTTCACAATCTTTTTCGTAGCAGCCAAATGTACTCTTCCTTAGGAATCTCGTATCGCCGTCAGGCGCCCTAGAGCCGTTTCACATCTGGTGTATGGGCATGGGTGGAGCACGCCTTCAGGCGTGCATAACTGCCGTCAGTTCCTGGATCGCGCTTTAGCGCCTGAGGTAATGTTTCCGTCACCTCAGCGGCTAAAGCCGGCTCATTTCCGAATCTTAACTGCACCGCTGAAGCGGTGCTCCACCCTATACACTAGGTGTGAAACTGCTCTAAGCCGGTCTCGGTGAATCTTACACCCTCTACGGCCTAGCTAAAGCTGTGCCCCTTCAAAGACGCCTTATTGCACGGTTCGCAGCATGCGGCGCCAGCGCAGGCCTTGCAACATGTGGGTAACGTCGTATGCCAGACTCGAAAGTTTATCAGACGGAAGCCTGCCAGCGGCGGCGGAGGCGGATCGCAGCACAGACCAGTAGATCACGAGGGGACGGCCAACGATGTTTTCCGCAGGCACGAATCCCCAATAGCGGGAGTCGGAGCTGTCATCCCGGTTATCTCCAAGAGCGAAGAATGAGCCTTCGGGAACGATCAACTCGCCGTCTTCGAGGAGCTTGTGAACTTGCAGATACCATGGCGCCGACATTCCAAGAACCAACAAATTGCCATCGGGAAAATTGTCCCGGAACCCGTCCCGCTGCTCCCAATGAAACGTGGCGTAAGTATCGTCCTGGCGTACGCCGTTGACGTAGACATGTTTGTCGATGAGCCTGACCCGGTCGCCCGGGACCGCCACCACGCGCTTAACAAAATGCTGCCGCGGATCGAGCGGATAACGGAACACAATGATGTCCTGTCGTTGTACGGGCCGGTAAGGCATGAGCCACCGCCAAAACGTCGAATGTGCGTCGTGCACCTTGTCTACCAGCAGGTAGTCCCCAACCAGCAAGGTTTTCTCCATCGACGGAGAGGGAATCTGGAAGGCCTGCACAATGAAAGCGATGACGAAGACCGCGATCACGATCGTCGTGGCGAGCGATTGCAGGGAGTTCATGCCGCCCGAATGGCTGCGCGCTGGGTGGTGCGCCCCGGAAGTTTTCGGCTCCTGGACAACAGCCTCGACGGATGACTCGGTGCGGACTTCGTTCATGATGGCTCGGAGGGCTTGCTGGAGGTATCGTTGTCCGGTGTCCCAGAAACCCTCTCTAGCGATTGTAGAAAATCCCAAGCCTCCCGTGCAGCTCTTTGCTCAGCCAGCTTCTTAGTATTGCCCTCGGCGCGGCGGGCAAAGCCCTTATCTCCGTTGGGAGCGGCCGGAACCTGCGCCTCCATGGTGAACACCTTGCGATGGTCCGGGCCTTCTTCCTTGATCAGCACGTAGCGTGGCTGCGAACGTCCACTGGCATGTACCGCTTCTTGCAACGCCGATTTGTAGTCAATCACAGGGAGCTTGTTGCTGCCGTCCTGGTGCACTTCCGCAAGGCCGGGTCCAAGGATCGATTGCTCGATGAAACGATGCGCCACCTCTAAGCCGGCATCGAGGAACAGCGCGGCTATGACGGCCTCCAGGGAATCCACCAGCAGCGCAACCTTGCTGCGTCCGCCGCTCCGTTCCTCACCTTTCCCCAGGCGAAGGTATTGTCCGATCCCCAGTTCCCGTGCCGGACGAAGCAGGTGGCGTGCGCTAACCAGGTGCGCGCGCAGCTTGGAGAGTTCTCCTTCCTGGTATTCAGGAAAGCGCTGGAAAAGTTCCCGGCTTACCACGAAACCCAGTACTGCGTCCCCCAGAAATTCCATCTGCTCGTTATCGGGAGCAGGAACAGAAACGCCGCCGGCAGCACTCTGAGACTCCAATTCACGTGCATAGGAAGCGTGAGTGACGGCCTGCTCCAGGAGAGCGCGTCGCCCGAAGCGATGCCCGAGAGCTTCTTCCAGCGCGGAGAGGTCATGAGGGTCGGAGTTCATTTGCGTTCGATGGTTCGAGAGGCTGCTGAAAAAGCGACATTCGGGTGGTACGAGCCTTCAGAGATTCTGTTGCAACCTCGTATCGGGTTGCCACGGTGGAAGGAAGCGACAAAAACCAGCCCCGAATGGGGCGAAAGAGCTTAGCCCAGCGCTTTAGCGCTGGGTAAAGTGGGAAATAAGACCGAGTCCCGTAGGGACGGCAGAGCTTGCGACATGGTCTCTTCAATCCCGCGTTCAAGTTATTCATGATAGTCAAGTGTCTTAAAACATGGGTGGGAATTTCTGCCGTCCCTACGGGACTCAGATCCATCTCCCACTTACCCAGCACTCCGCCTGCGGCTCCGTGCTCGGCTAAACTGAGCCCCGCCTACGGCGCTGGATTTTCGCTCATCAAGTCCAGCGGCAAATACCGAGTTTGGCTCTCACCCACTCTCTTCACTCCCGTGTGCAAGCTGTTCATTCTTGTCATTCCGCGCGAGCTTCAACCCGCGAGGGACCTGCTTTCCCCGACTCTTACAGCAGCCTGTCCAGCCGCGCAACCGCCTCCCAAGTAAACAGGTTGGAGTTCATCTTAATGCGGTGTATTCGGCGAAGTCTGAGCGGGCGCTTGCGTTGCCGGAGCAGGCGTAGCCGGCGCAGTGCCGCTTGGAACCGCTGGCGTACCGCCCGCAATCAGCTTCTGCAAGCGGGCCTGTTGCTGTTTGGCCAGGTTCTGGGCCGCACTGCCTTGCGGCGCATATTGCGCGGCTTTGGTGGCGGACTCGAGTGCCTGCGGATATTGCTTTAGCTGGTCCTGCGCTACCGACAGGCGCAAGAATACGACCGCTTCCGGTTGCGCCTTGCTGGCATCCACTGCTTTCAGGAGCTCCTGCTCGGCAGCGGCATAGTCTTTCTTGTTCAGGTTAACCATGCCCAGCGAGTCGTAGGCCATGGTTAGAATGCTTGCCTTCACGGCCGCGACCCGATCGGCTGGTGCGTCAGGCGGCACTAGGAGTCCGCCAATGTTGTCGATCGCGCCCTGGGCATCCTTGGCAGCTTCGGCGAGACGCTGGTCGCGGTCCATATCGGTGTCGCGAGTGCCCTCCACTAACGCGGAGCCGACCTGTACCAGGGGAACGGGGTTGGTCGGATCCGCCGCTATGGCTTTGCGCCCGGTTTCGATCACCTTCTCCGAATTGTTGGCCTGACCGTACATGTTCATGGCGCGGACGTAGAGAGCCGCCTTCAGTTCGCTGTTCGGGTACTTCGCAGCGAAAGCGTTTGCCGCAGCTTCCATTTGGGCAGGGTCAGTCTTGCTTGCCGCATCCTGGTAGGCCTTAAATTCGTCCTGCGTCTTCGCCTGGGGTAGCTTGTGTCCGCCAGCCTTGGAAGACGGCGCCTGCGGGTTGTTGGAGGAAGCGCTTGGCGCACCGCTCGGCGATTGGTTCGGAGCGCCGCCCAGCGTCTGCGGCTGTGCGTTAGGATTGGCGGCCTGATTCTGGGCCGGCGTCATCTGGGCCGTCGCCGTCAGGGCCAGCAGCAGCGTCACCACTATTGCGAAACTCGATCTCATTACTACGTGTCCTTTCTGGGGGAAGAAACGCTGGCCTTCCCGTCACTGCGAAGCTATTGCTGCTCCCGCTTTACGTTTGGGGGCTGGTAGGGTTCTTCGATCCCGCGCTCCGCCGCCTTCATGGTATCCGGCGACGCATCCCCGGCGCCGAGTGCCGCCCGATATTGCGCGATCGCTTTTTCCCGCTCATCCTGCAAGTCCAGAATGCGCCCCAAATAGATGTGGCACCAGGCTGCGGTGCGAGGGTCCTTGGTCGCATTCAGCGCCTTTTGAAAGTTGTCCTGCGCCCCCTGCATGTTGCCGCTCATGGTGGCGGCCCGAGCCAGCACGAAATAAGCGCGCGCCGGATCTTCCTTTTCCTTGAGCGCCTCTTCCGCCAGCTTCTGCGCTCCCGCGGGATCGCCGCTCACCAGCTCTCGTTCGGCCAAATCCACCTTTTGTTGAGATGCAGGTTTCGCCGCTCGCATCACCTCGGGCGCAGCTTGCGATGCAAACTCGATCCCGCCCGCGCGCTTCTTCTCGCCATCGACATCAATATTGTGCAGCCAGTTTGGGAAGGCGTCCTGCAGGCCGGTGTTTTCCTTCTCGAAGTCCCTCAATTCGTCATAGAAGAACCGGGTGAAGATAAAGCCTTCGGCTTCGTCCCGCTGTAACATGGCCTGGCGTTCCTTCTCCGGCAATTTGGGAGCGGAGGGATTGCGCGCTTCGATCGCCCGAATCAAGCACTCGACGACTAGCAGCCCTGGATCCAGCTTGTAGTCCTCCGCCATGGGCGCTTTCTGTACCACCACCAGAACTGGTTTCAGGCGCTGCAGCGCCGTCGCCCGTTTGGCGATCAGCGGATCGAGCACGAAATGCAGATAGGTGTGCCGCAGGGCGTCCATGTGGACGTTATCGCCGCTGGGAGAGATCACCAGGTAGTAATAATCCTGAAGGTAATTGCGCGAGTTTACCTGACCGGGCGCGCTCATCGGTTCCAGATACACGGTGAAGCTGCGGCCCAGATATCCGGCCAGTGGCATCCGCAGGTAAGTGTCGGTTGAACTGATCATGTGCGCGACCGGCTCGTGGTAGCGGTCGATCAGGGCAAGATATTCGGATTGGTGCTTGAGCCAGATGGAATGCAGGTTGGCAGCGGCGTAATACTGCTTGAGCAACGGTACGAATCCCAACACATACGTCGAATCCGGCGGCATGTCAGCTTCCTTAACTTTGGGAGCGAAATCTGGCGGCGGCCCCAGGTACAACGCCAGCGAAACGTATTGCGCCAGGTCGTGCGCTCCATCGCTTTGCTGGTGATCGCGATAGAAGCTGCACATCTCCTTGGCGGCTGCGGCAGCGGCAGGCGATTTGCTCGCCTCAACGAGGTCCGCCCGAACTTCCATGCGGATGGGCGATGACGACTGCAGTTCCTGATCGTATCCGCAGACGTTCATGGCGGCGACCACGCTGAACAACGTCTCACTTACGTCAAGCGTGGCCTTGGACTGCGCCCTAGCGGCGCAGGCAAACGACGCCAGCACGAGCGGCAGCACAAACAGACGGCGAAAACAGCCCAGAAGAGCCTCCTGACAGAATTTCGGCGGGAATCAGTTTCTACAGTTTACGAGCAGAGTATATGGCACGCAAATCGCCGCCGTGCCGGTATCACCGTGGAAACTCCTGGCCCGGAAAAGGTCCGTTGCACTATCCCCTGACCTGAACCTTGGAAAACGACAGGACCACCCGGCTCGCCGTGGGCTGTCCGAAGGCGGTTGCCGGATGAAAGGTGGTGAAGATCAGCATGTTCTTCAGTTGCGGCAGAATGTCCTCTGCGTTTTCCGGTGCCGACAGGATACGGTAATCTTGCACCCGGCCATCGGGCCCGACGGAAGCCTCCACGATCAGCGACTCCGCATTGGCCACGCCCGACAATTCGAAGGGAGTGAATTGCAATTCCGCTGGCGTGTAAAGCATGGTCGGCACATCGTTGGACGCCCTCATCTGCGCGGGATAGAGGAAACTGATCAGCAATCCAAAAATGATCAACGTGGTCACTACGCCGGCCGTGGCCGGAACCATGGTTGCATTGAAAGCATTCTCCCAATGCACCCGCAGCATCTCCCATCGCGAACGTTGAGAGTTAGCGAGTTCCTGCGAAGCCGCGACGCGAAGTCTAAGGGCCAAGTCGGGCGGGGCTGCTTTTCGCCCCAGGGACCCGACCAGCATCTGAATCCGTTGCCCAGACGAATAATATCCGGCGCATTCCTCGCAGCCCTGCAAGTGTTCATTCACCTGAGCCAATTGGCTGCGCGTCACTGCCCCGTCCAGGTATGACGACATGAGACCCTTCGCAACTGAGCACTTCATGGCATGACCTCAACCTTCTGACCACCCACCGAGCCACCCTGGCGCTGTTTTCTATTGCGCGCCACGCCTGGGTCCATCCCGAAAGCCTGCAGGTGGCGCTCCATGCGTTTTCGCAGCGCCTCGCGTCCACGTACCAGCCGTGACTTCACCGTACCCAGAGAGACATCCGTCACCTCGGCGATTTGCTCGTAGGACAGTTCCTCAATGTCGCGCAAAATCACCGTCGTCCGGTACGGCTCGGTGAGGGCCTTCAGTTCGCATTCCACCCGGGCCCGTAATTCTTCGTCATATACGTTTTGTAGTGGAGACTTGCCTTCATCCACCAGCGTGTCCTTCATCCCCAGGCAAGGCCGCTCGTCCCCGTCCCCGCTCGCCGGCTCGATCGACGTCTCCTGGACTTTATGCCGGAACCACCAGCGGCGGTGATTCGAAGCCTCATGTACCGCGATCCGGTAGATCCAAGTCTTCAGGCTGGAATCGGCATTGAAATTCTTGATCCCGCGAAAAACCTTGATAAATACTTCCTGGGTAGTGTCGGCGGCGTCGGACGGATCGTCCAGAATCCGGTATACCAGACTGTAGACCGGTTGGTTATAGTGCGCGATGAGCCAGTAAAAAGCATCTTCCGATCCAGCCTTTAATTCGGCCACGATCTCTGCTTCCGCGGTGCGGACGTCCAGCGCACTTGCGAGGTCACTCAATGTTGTTGCTCCCGCCATGTAGGCGTACCTCAATGATAAATAGATTCGGAGCCCGCAACAACTTTCCGCGACGATCTCGGCGCTACCACCACCCCGTTCAGCAAACCAAGCAATCTCGCCGTATCTACACAAGTGTGGCTGGTCCCCGGGGCGGGACTTGATGAAATAGACCCCAGATCGGGTCCAAATGTTCCCGCTCATTGGTGTACCCGCTTGCACGGGTAGCGCCTGCCGTGATGGTCCCACGCTTTGAAGAGGCACGGCTCTACAGGCTGCGGAACAAGCCTGAAATCTGCTCGGGTAGTGCGGGCCTTCAGGCCCGCGTTAAGCAGTTATCTATGAGAGCCGGCTTTAGCCGCTGAGGTACCTCGCTTCGAAAACGCCGCGAAACATGCACGTATTAGCGATATCGGGACCACGTTCCCCGGGCCTAAAGGCCGATTTCTCATCAGCTCGTTGACGCGGCGCTGAAGCGCCGCACTACCCGAACATCGCTTATTTCCGCAACCTCTTCAGCCGTGGCCCTTCAAAGATTGCTGCGTTCAGGGATTGATGAATAAGCCAGGCGAATGCCCGCACTACCCAAAGTAGAACGAATCTAGAATGCGCTAGCATGGCTCTTCATGGTTCGCGCCTAGGGTTTGGGAGCAGAAGTTCCGGCGCCGGTGCTGTCCTTGGATTTCGCTGATGCGTCGGAAGGCGAACCGCTGCCTGAGGCTGCTGGCTTTTTCTTTTTATGCGCGGTCTTCTTTGGCGGCTCTGTATCGTCCACGACGACTTTCTTGGGAGGCGCTGCTGCCGCGGTCTGTTGATGCGTGCGAAGCTGGCTTCGCAACTGAATTAGTTCGGACTGGGTCGAGGAAGTCAGATGCTCGACTGCATCCCCCAGGCTGCGTCGCACGGAATCGATGGTCTCGAGTTGCTGCGTCAGGGCCTCGTAGTCGCTCTTCGGTCCGAAGGCCCCGGTCGCTTCGGTCAGAGATATGAAGACGTCGTACAGTGCGTTGAGATTGCGATAGAGCTTGAACTCGGCACTCAAGTCCTGAGGCGCCGAGCGCACCGCGTCGATCAATCCAGGCAACGCCGAGGCCAGGTTCCGCTGCACGGAATCGGCGTTGGCCTGAGCTTGCCGTTTGGACTCTGCGTCCGCCTTCCATTTGTCGATTCGCAGGCGACCGAGATCGAGCGTGGCCCGCGACGCAGTCGCCTGCAGTCTGTCCAAATCGGCCGATACCGAAACCGTAGATGCACTGCCGACTGACTGCGCATGCCCCGGCCCCGCGGATGCGCCCGTGCCATTCGCTGGAGTCTGCGCCAGCGCTGTAGCGCTCGCCAGGAAAAGGTACAGCAGGGACAATCTCATATTCATTTTCCGCTCCCAGCAAGGAGAATCTCAGACGACAGTCGCAGACGAGGTGGGCGCGAGGACCTCATACGGACCGAGTTTTGTGCCCACTGACAATGGCATGGTGAGTCGGCAAAATTATAGCCGATGCTTGCGCAAGCGAATGAAATAGATACGAGCGAGACGGCC
>OBLW0100003637.1_pt1 | contig 11952 bp, 15 predicted proteins | sample 1520161 | NCBI WGS metagenome assembly OBLW01 (sample SAMEA3539309, study PRJEB22396) | soil metagenome | biome: tundra; feature: field; material: soil | place: USA | collected 2010-05 | depth 0.15 m
GTCCTGCCGCCGGCGGGTGATCTTGATGGCCTGGCGGGCGCCGGGGAAGTCCAGGTGGTTGACGTGGGCGGTCTTGAGGGTGCGGGTCCCGGTGCGGCCGTGCCCGGTGCCGCGGGTGGAGCAGCCGGCCGGTACCTGCCGCAGGGCAGGGCCTTGACCCGGGCATACAGCAGCGGCTGGTTGCGCTTCACGACGGCGATGTAGTGGCCTTTCTTCTCGCTTGCTAGCCACTCCAGGTTCGCCCGCACCGTATGGAGGGCGTCGAAGGTCACCACGGCGCCGTCCAGGTCCATGGGTTCCAGGAGAGCGGTGAAATGGCTGGTCTCGTTGTGCTTGACGTCGACCTCGAGGTGGTCCAGGAGCCGCCCGCCGTGTTCGGCGACGCCGAGGAGATGGACCCGGGTGCCATCGGCGCGGCGGGCTCCGCGGGAGGTCTGCCATCCACGGCCACGGCCCGTAACCGGTCGCGGGCCAGCGTCCTTGCCTCCTGGGCAGCGCGCCGGGCACGGTAGTCACGAACCCCGGCCGAGAGCGGCGTGCCGGGGCGCCGCTGGCGGCGCGGGCGCCGCCCGAGCAGTGCCCGGGTCAGTGCCCGCGGGTCAAGCCGGTCCAAGACCACCCGGATCGTCTTCTCGTCAGGTGCCCGGTACTGGCCGGTGACCGGATCCCACGGAACCCGCAGGCGGGCCAGATCTGCCTGGCTGGCCCGTTTGGTCCACTGCCCGACCGCGGCCGGGGCGAAGAACTGGCCGAACTGCTCATCACGGTCGTACTGGTTGCCGGCATAGGCCAGCGGCAGTTCCCGGCAGGCTGCGGCGAGCGCATCCGGGTCGGCGGCGCCCAGGGCGGCGTCGGGTAACGGGTGGAGCAGGCGCCTGGCGCCGCTGGCAGGGAGCATCGCGGGTTCGCAGATCGCGACATTACGAAGGCCGCGCAGCGGATCGCCGGCGGGGAGCTGGCGGTCGGTATCCCAGATGATGGTGGCCGTGCCGGCCGCGGTGTAGTGATCGAGCAGGTCGTTCTGGCGGTGTAAGTCGCAGGTGTGGCCGGGGGTTCCGCACGGGGTGGTGTTGCGGCCGGGTAACGGCCAGCGCCACTGGGCCAGCAGCACGTCAAGGTGCGGGAACCAGCCATCCCAGGAGTACGGCAGATCCTCCCCGGCTTCGTCGGCGTCCCGGTTGGCTTGCAGCAGGACCACCTCGTAGCCAGCCTCGATGAGGGCATCGACGGCGGGCCGCCGGTAGAACCGGCCGCCATCCGGGGTGTCCAGGACCCCATGCCCGAGGAAGCCCCAGAAACTGAAGCCGACCCGCACCCGGGGCGTTCTGCTGGCGCCGTGCCCCTCTGGGTAACCGGCGCCGCGCTGGCCGCCCTCGGTGTCGCCCTGGCTGCCCGGGATCATTGCTGGCCTCCTGCGGGCATCAGGAACTGCTCGGGTATCCGTTCGGGCCAGCGGTGAGCGATGAGCCACCGGTAACCGGGGTCAAGGGCTTCCATCGTCGAGGGCTGGACCGGGCTGCCGGGGCAGTGGACGATCTGCCGGTAGGTCTCGAACAGCAGCACAACCTGCCGCCAGTAGGGGTCCAGGCCGAGCCAGCCGGGGTCATCGGCGGCGAGTTGTTCCTCGCCGCGGCGCAGCGCCCCCTCGTACTGCGCCACGATCTCCAGATCGGGCCAGCGGGTCGGGGGCATCGCCTGCACTGGGAACCAGGCGTACCGGTGGCAGGCTGTGCCGATGATCGCGGCGGCCCGCCTGGCGTCGGCGTCGTTGATGTGCATGGAGCCGACGTGATGTCCGTAGGACCCGAGCTGGACACCGAGCTGGAGAGCCGTGAACTCCTGGATGACGGTGAAGGAGAATACGTCGCTGAGCAGCCCGATGACCGCGTCGTTGCCGCGCATGTACGTCGTGGCGTGCAGGTGCCCGTCGCGCAGGAAGAATTGCAGCGCGAGCGTGCAGGACACATCGGGGTTGGCGGGGTCGGTCAGCTCGTCCGGGTGGAAGAACGACACGACGGCCCGCTTCGATGCCGGATCCTCGGCGAGCAGATCCCGCACCGTCCCCCACTGCGACCGGCCCGACCAGGCTGACCTGAACAGTTTCGGCCCGTAGGCCGAGCCCGCTAGCTTCTCCCCATCGGGGGAGAACCTGGCCAGCCGGGGTGCGTAGTAGGAGATCATCTCCAGGTCGTCACGGCCCCACAGGTACCAGAGGGCCTCCGCGAAGCAGAACACGATGTTCGTGCGGCGGGCGGGCAGGTAGACGATCCGGTCGCGCGGATCACGCAGTACGAAACTGACGTTGAGGCATTCACGGGCCGGGTTCCCGCGCGAAGCGCTGGTGTGCTCGAAGTGCTGGCTGACATGCGCCAGCACGGCAGCGTAGGCATCTTCGAAACGCCCGAACATCGGGGGCTGCAGCATCACGTGACCTTCCGCGCCCGGGGGCTGTAGCGGCGTGCGGTAAGGGGGCATTGGTCAAGGGCTGCCTTCCCTCCGGGTACAGGATCAGCTCGGCTTGCAGCCGACTCCGCCGAGTATCCAGCCCTTCCCGGGATCTTCCTGGACTGGCTCGCCGGGCCGCCATTGTGAAACTGGGAGCAGGCCGGGCTCGACGAGGTGAAGGCCGTCGAAGAAAGCAAGGATGCGGGCATGCGGGCGGGGGGCGGCTTCGTTCGCGGTGGTGGCGTAGACAGAGGCAACCCTCGCTGCTGTCTGCGGGCTTGGGTCTGTAGTCACATGGGACAAGACCAGGTAGCTGCCGGGCGCGGCGGCGTCAATGAACCTGGACACGATCCCGTGCGGGTCGCCGGCGTCGCTGATGAAGTGCAAAACCGAGACGAACAGGACTGCCAGCGGCCGGTTGAAGTCGATCAGCCGCCGCGTGTCCAGGTGGTTGAGGATCGCGTCAGGCTCGCGCATGTCGGCCTGGATCACTGCCGTGCCAGCGCCGGTCTTGAGCGCTCTGGAGTGGGCGAGCACCATGGGATCGTTATCGACATAGATCACTGTGGCATCAGGGTTCACGTTCTGAGCGACTTGGTGGACGTTGCCACGGGTGGGCAGCCCGGTGCCGAGATCCAGGAACTGCCTGATCCCGGCCTCACCTGCCAGGAACTGGACCGCGCGGCCGAGGAACTTGCGGTTCTCCCGGGCCAGGATCGGCACCTCGGGCGCCGCGTCGATCACCTTCAGGGCAGCGATCCGGTCGGCGGCAAAGTTCTCGTGACCACCTAAAAAGTAGTCATACATCCTGGCCGCCGTGGCGACATTCGCATCGATACCCGATGGTGCCTGGGTGCCGCCTGCCACGACGTTCTCCCGTCCGTTCGCTGGCTGTTCTGCCGGGCGCCAGGCCGCATCTGGTGAATTCAGCCGACCCTTCGCATGGAAGGATCGTGCACTGAGCGAACAGGGGCAACGCCAGAGTGTCATTGCCGCCAGTACCGGGCTATGACACATTGGCATTGCACTCTGCTGACCTGCCCTGTTATGCCTAGTAGTTCGGGATCGGGAGGTGAGATGGCCGCCCCACGGGTGTGCTCGGTGTGCCGGACGACCCGGCTGTCCCGCTTTAACACCGGGACCGTGTGCGCGCCCTGCGCGCAGGCTGCGCGCGATCTTGAAAGTGTGACGCCGACGTGGCTGTGGGACTCTCAGCCGATGCGGCAGGCGCTCGCGCGATTGGACCCGGGCGCGGCGTTGGCGATCTTCCGGACTGTATCCGGGTTGTCGCAGCAAGACGTTGCCGAGATCATGGGCTGGTCGCAGAGCACCGTGAGCCTGATCGAGAAGGGGCAGCGTGAGACCCTCTTTGACATTCGCGAGCTGTTGCGTTTCGCCGATATGGTGGAGATGCCCCGCGAGGCGTTAGCGCCCGTGCTGTTTGGCGAGCCAGATGCCACCCTTGGAGACGGCGCCCTGGAAGAACCAGGCAACGAAGCAGGTGAGGATGTGGACCGGCGCAGTTTCGGCGGCTTCGCAGCGGGTGTCGCAGCGGCCGTCGTACTGCCTGAGATCACCATTCCCTCGCGGGTAACCGACGCCAATGTCCGGTACCTCCGAACGTGCACAGACAGCTTGTGGAACCGGGACCAGGCCGTTGGCGGCGCCGCGCTTCTCCGGCAAGCGCTGCGCCAGTGGCACCGCGCGCGCCGCATGCTGGATGAGAGTTCTTACACCGAGCAGGCTGGCCGCGAGCTGATGAATGCCACTGGGGAGATGGCCGTCTGCGTCGGGTGGCTGAGCTACGACGGCGGCAACCAGCGGCTTGCCCGCCAGCTCTACTCCGAGGCGCTGCTGCTGGCTGATCAAGGCGACGACCAGGCGCTTGCGGCGAAGGCGCTCGGGCAGATGTCGCAGCAGGCCGTCCAGCTGGCGCGCGACGCCCGCCCCGGCCTCGCGCGGGAAGCAGTCAGGCTGAGCGCGCGGGCCGCCGAGCTGGCCCGCCGCGACCCAACCCCACGTCTGCACGCGCTGATCGCAGCGCGGCAGGCGATCGCGCATGCGGCGCTCGGGGACAGGCAGGGCTTCAGGACCGCGATCACACGTGCCTGGCGGGAACTGGACCGCGGATGGACCGGGGAGGACCCGGTCTGGCTGCACTTCGTGGTCCCGGCGGAGATCACCATTCATGAGGCTAAAGGCCGTACCTACCTCGGCGATCAGGGTGCAGCGATCGGGCTGTACGAGCAGAGCCTGGAAAACCCGGCCTTGTCCCGCCGGAACCGCGCCTGCTATCACGCCCAGTTCGCCGCCGCGCTGGCCAGCGGCGGCGAAGCGGCCCGCGCGGTCGATGAGGGCTCTGCGGTGCTGCTCGCGCTGGAGGAGGCGGTGGCTTCGCCGCGTGTCCTGCGCGAGCTGCTGCCCGTCCGTTCGGCCGCTGAACAGGTGGGAGCAGGCGAGTTCTGCATGCGCTTCGACAAAGCTGCCCGCGCCACCGTGGCATAGCCGAACTTGGGAGGATTGCCGGACGTGACTGACGTGACATTCCGCCGCTACGACGCGGCTGGTGCACACGAGATCCGCTCCACGGTGGAGGACGTCTACAAGGGCTCCTACATCGAGGCCATCGCAAGCGGCCACCCATTCGACTCAGTCGAGACGTTCATGCGCCGGTTCGACGCCTACACAGCGGGCGGCGGTTTCGACATGGTCGTCGCCTTCCGCGATGGTGAGGCGGTCGGCCAGACCTGGGGCTGGCCGCTCACCGCGCAAGCAGGCGCCGGGTGGTGGGGAGGGCTGCGAACCGAGCCGGAACCTGGATTCACCCGCGAAGACGGCAAGCGGACCTTCGCGCTATCAGAGATCATGGTCGGGCAGGCGCACACCGGGCAGGGTCTCGCGCACGCCCTGCATGACGAGTTGCTGTCCAAGAGGACGGAACAGCGCGCCACGCTGCTGGTCGAGCCGGACAACACGACCGCCTACCGCGCCTACCTCCACTGGGGCTGGCACAAAGTAGCGCAGCTTCGCCCCGGCTGGCCGGATGCGCCGGTCTTCGACGTGCTCACCCTGCCGCTGCCCCCGGCGGGCCGCTGACCAGCTACTGGACGGCTCGCGGCAGGACGGAATCCCACCATCCGCACACGCTGCCTCCCCGGGAGCCCTTGAGGCAGGGTTACTGGTCGTAGCCCCCGCGCTTGACGCTGTCGAGGAACGCCTCCCATTCGGTGGCGCTGAACGTAAGGTGGCCTCCGCCGGGGTTCTTGGAGTCGCGTACCGCGACGGCCCCGCCGATGCGGGCTACTTCAACGCACTGATTCCCGGCGTTGCTGTAGCTGGACTTGCGCCATTGGACGCCGGCGGATGCAGGTACCTGCGGTCCAGTCATCGGGGCTCCTTCGCTAGCACGCCGATCATGTCGGCGGATTCCTCTGGGCCGCGGGCTTGTTTGACGAGGTTCGTCCAGGCCAGGTTGAAGCGGTCGAGTTCTTCCCCGGATTCTAGATAGATATCTCCCATCAGTCCCTCGACGTAGGCGACGGGCGGGTCTTCTTGGTCAGGGAAGCTGAGGATGACGAACTCCCCGTCCTGCCCGGCCACGGCCCCCGCGGTGAACGGCAGTACCTGGATGGTGATGTTCGGCCGGGTGCTGGCCTCAGCGATCGCGGCTAGTTGCATAGACATCGCCTTGGGTCCGGCAACCTGGCGGTGCAGCACGGCTTCGTCGAGCACGACGTGGATCTGCGGCGGCTCGTCCCGGTCGAGGAGGGCCTGCTGCCGGGCGATGCGCGCCGCGACGCGGCGGTCCGCGTCGCTGACGTCGAGCCATGGCCCGGTCCCGGTGATCGTGGCGCGGGCGTAGTCCGCCGTCTGCAGGAAGCCCGGCACGAGGTGCGCGTTGACCTTGATGGCGGCCGCCTCGGATTCCAGGCCGACGTAAGAGCCGGTGAACACGTCGCTGTAGGCGGTCCACCAGCCCCGTTTCCGGGCATCGCGGCCGAGCTGGACGAGTGCCTCCCGCTGCGGTGACCTGGCGGCGTACAGGTCGAGCATGTCCTCCAGGTCATCCAGGGTGATACGGCCGCGGCCGTTTTCAAGCCGGTAGAGCTTGCTCTTGCTGAAGTCCAGCCGCTGAGCCGCCACGTCCAGGGAAAGGCCCTGGGCGTGACGGAGGCGGGTGAGTTCGCGCATCAGGCGCCGGCCACGCACGGTCGGGCTGTAATCCATGGGCGCTTCCTGCCAATTCTGCCGATCGCCTTCTATGACCCCAGCAGTATCCCGCCCATACCACCAAGCCGCAATATAGGCGGCATTGCACATCGTCATAAAGGACGCTTGGCAACGGCTAGCAAGCTCAACCATGATGGGTAGCCACCCAAGATCACGAAACCAGCAGCTCAACGGAACTGACGCCGCATCACCAGTTACAGCGCCGGCCTTGGTAAGAGCCGGCCAGCCGGGTCATTGATCGCGGGCGCGCTCGTGTCGCTGAAGCCGGGACCCAGGGAGGGAAAATGCGGAACCCCAGTCGCGGCCCTGGATGGTGGTTCCAGCGAGTTCCCTGCCCGGGCCACCTGGCTGCCGGGTCCGCCGTCAGTGGTGAGAACGGCAGTGACAGCGCAGGCACGGAGCCGCGCTATCCCTTCGAGCGGCTGCGCGCGACGGCCACCGCAACGCTCAGCCAGCACGTCCCTGGCCCCGGCCGGCGGTGCCGGAACTGCTGCGCGGCCTGGCTATGCGAGGCAGCCTGCCTGGCCGAGTTCACCCTCGGGGCGCTGTAGATGCGCCCCGTCCAGCGGCAAGGCCGGCGCTGCCGCACGCCCATCGCTTCAGCCCCGCACGCATCCGGTCCAGCACGCAGCGGACAGGGCCCGGAAGCCGGGCCGAGCCAGCCCAGCGAGCGCACCGCCGGAGATGACCGGATGACGACACAGACACCAGTACGCCGCAGCCTCACTGTGCCCGGCCGGCCCGAGCAGGCCGCCGCCGCCCGGCAGTTCGCCGCCCGCGTGCTCGGGCCACGCCACCCGCATGCGGAGACGGCCGTCCTGCTGGTATCTGAGCTGGTCACCAACTCCTTGCGGCACAGCGCATCTTCTGACGATGGCGGGACGATCACCATCACCGTGATCACCAGCCCGGGAGAACTCGTCCGCGTCGAGGTGACCGACGACGGGGCCGCCACCGTGCCCATGGTGCAACCGGCGTGCGGTGAGGATGAGGCCGGCCGGGGGATGCAGCTGGTCAGCGCCCTGGCTTCCGCCTGGAACTGCCGCCGGGAGGGGAGCCGCACCACCACATGGTTTGAGCTGGCACCACGGCCGCAGCGCGCCGGCGGGCGCGTGGGGGTGGCCGGTCTGAGCGGCGCGCCTCCACCAGGAACGGCGGGCTCAGCCTGGCCACCGCCGGGGCGCCCGGCGCAAGCGGAGGTGCTGCGCGGGCAGGAGCCGCCAGTGACCTGGCCTGAGGTCGCGCCGCGGGCCACCCCCGCCACCAGCCCAGCACCGCCCGGCGCCGCAGTGCCCGCCGCGCCGGCACTGCCCCGGCGGATCAGCGACGCCCTGCCAGCGGCTGGGCCGGGCAGCAACGTTCAGCCAGCCGCCGGGCCTGAAATGCTGCGCCGGGTCCTCGACGGCCTGAACCGGCTGTGAGAACGATCAGCGATGACAGTGCCACATCGCCACTGCCGGGGCGGCCACGGACGGGTTCCCGGCAGCTGCGGCTATCAGGGGAAACGCGATGCGCACGCAAGCCAGCCAGGAAGCCGCCACGACCAATCCGGAGCCGGGCATGGACCCGTATGAGCAGCATCTGATCGCGCTGCGCAGTGAGCTGGCCCGGCGAGGCGTGCGCTGTGAGCTGGATGACCGGGGCATCTGGCCCCGGCTGCGCATCTACTGCCCAGGTGAGACCCCCGGCGCGGACTTCGACAACAACGTGGTCGCCGCCCCCATCAGCGACCAGTGGTGCTACTGGTGGCCATCGGCCACGCCGATCGGCCCCGTCACCCACCTCACGCAGGCAGCCGAGACCATCCTCGACGAACTGGGCATCGACGACAGCGAGGACGAGGACCGGAGGACGAACGTCACGTCGCTGGCTGTCTCGCGGATGCTGCGCCACGCGCGGTTGGAGATTTCCCGCCCGCCCGTGCCCGCAGGTCCCACTCCGGGGCACTGCCCGCCGGGCGGCAGCGTGTGCCGGGCGCTGGCCGCGTTGCTCGCTGAGCTGGACGCCCGGGGCATGGCCACGGCCGGCATGACCGTCACCCGCCTGCAGGGGACCTTGACACTGGCCGGCGGCCCCGCTGTGGGGTACCGCTGCGGCTGGCTGTTCTGGCCCGCTGGCCGCCTCAGTCGCAGCGGGCGCCCGCTGTATTCCGCGCACCGTGCCCAAGATCCGGCCGGTGCGGCCCGGCGGCTCGCCCCGCCCAGCGCACCGGGCCGGCAGCGTAGCGGCATGGCTATTGACCCGAGATCATCCCAGCCTGCCGACCAGGCGCGCACGACAACTGCCTGGACGCCACCATCCCCACGTTGAGAAGAAAGGGACATCCCGGGTGACTGAGACCAGCAGGTCATCGCCGTCTGTGCTGGCAGGTACCGCAACGTGGCCCGCTGCCGTGACCGGCAGGCCCGCCACCGAGCGGGAGCTGGGCAGGCTGGCCGCGCACCTGACCCAGCGCGAGATCCACGTTCTCGCCGCGCTGTGCGAACCGGTGCCATCAGTGCAGGCAGCCGCCACGGCACCCACGGTCCGGCAGGTCGCCGCTGGCCTGACCGTGGCTGAGGCGACGGTCCGCCAGCATCTGCGGCACCTGTACCGCAAGCTCGATGTCCCGCCAGGGCCGGAGCGTCGCGCTCGCCTCGTCCGCACAGCCGTGGCGCTCGGCCTGCCCCTGCCAGGTGCGCAGCATGGCCCGTCGAAGTAGTCACCCGGCCAAGGCGAACCTGACCATCACGGCCGCCTGGCACCGCACAGCCGCCCCGCACGCGCCGTGCGTGCGCTGGGCCACTGTCCTGCGCGGTCCTTTGCTGAGGCGCGCGCTGAGCGGGGTGAGCGCCCGGTGAGCACCGACGGCGAGTCTGGCCAGGACTTCAGCCAGGCTGCCGCGCGGGTGTGGGACGCCTATGACGCGGCGGTGAAGGAGGCTCAGGCCGGGGTGATGGAGAGAGCGGGCCGGGTGCTGTCCGGGCTGGTGGAGGTGGCGGCGCTGCTGCCCGTCTCCGCCGTTGACCTGGCGGGCACGGCGCTGAGGCTGGACGGGCTGGCCACCGACCTTGCCCAAGCCGCGCAGGCGCTGCGGGAGGTCATTGATGACGGCCGTTGAGCTGGCAGAAGCACAGGCGCAGGATCCGGTCGCAGGTGATCGTCCGACGGCTACCCGTCTCGCCGCTGCGCCGGCCCAGGAGCGGCCGGGGACTGTTCCTGGTCGCCATGTTCAGCGACCGGTGGGGGAGACCTGTCCCACGCCCAGACGGGGGGCAAGGTGGTCTGGGGCGTAGCGGCATGAACCCTGATCGGCTGGCCAATCCCGGTGAGGAGCCCCCGGATGCCTGATAGTCCTGCTCGTGTTCCTTCGATGGTGTGCCACTACGCGGCTTATCTGCGGGCCAGGGCGCATGTCACGCCCGAGGTCAGCGTGGACGGCAACCGGGCGGAAGTGTGTCTTGGCGTTGGTGACAAGGTGCTCGTGGCCGTCTTAGGCTGCCGCAAGCAGAACTGGTCGCTGCGCAGCGTCGAGGTCCGCCGTGGTGAGCAGACCACCACGTTCACCCGGGGCGAGCTGGCGAAGGCGGTGGCCGCGGTACTCGGCCACGAACCGCAGGCACCTGCGCTACTGGCGGTCAGCGGCGTCTCGGGGCCGCGAACTGACGCCGGGCTCCGCGAGCGGCGTACCACGGTGATCCGGGTATGAGCGGCGGAAGGACGCCGGGCCTGAGTGCCGGGCGCTGCCGCCGGGTGATCTTTACCATGGCGGGGATGGTGTGCGGTGCCCTGCTGGCTGCGGGCGGTGAGTGCGCGTGAGGCACTCCGATACCGTCGCTGTGCTGCTGCGGGAGCTGGGCCAGCAGGTTGCCGCCTTGCGGCGGGAGGCCGGGCTGACCCAGGAAAACCTCGGCGCGCTGGCCGGGTTCTCCCGGTCCACGGTGTCGGTGGCCGAGATCGGCCGCCAGTCCCATGCCCGGGAGTTCTGGGCGGCCTGCGACAAGGCCCTGGACAGCGGCGGTGTCCTCGTGGCCGGTTTTGACCAGATCGGCGCGGTGCGCGAGGCCGAGGAGCGGTCCGCGGCCTGCGCGGCGCAGGAGGCACGTGAGGCCCGCGCGCTGGCCGCGCTCGCGGCAGCCCAGCTTCGCGGCGGGGTCGCGGCCGGGGTCACCGCGGTCCAGCCATGCCCGCATTGCGGCTGCCGGGTCGCGGTCCTCACCACTCTGATCCAGCAGCCTCCAGTTCCGGCGGCGGCCGGGAGCGCGAACGATGCGGTTTCCAGCCGGGCTGCCAGGACGGGAGGGACGGAGTGCTGACCGATGCCCGCTCTCCCGGCGATAACCCGGACTTGTATCCGCTGGGATTCCAGCACGACAGATGAAAGCAGGAAGGCCATGCCAAGTAGCTGGAGCGGGGATCAGGTAGCCCGGCAAGCAGATTTCAGCCAGGCCCATCCCGAGGTAACTTTCGAGTTCCGCCCAGAAACAGGACATTGGGAAGCGACTTACCCGGCCGGCGCGAACGGAACTCAGACAGTTCACGGCCGGGAGCTAGGGGAAGTGCTGGATAAGCTCGAAGAGAATTTCAGGTGAATCGCCGAGTTCGCGCGCTTGGTCAATGGCCTGCTGTGGCCCGCCGGCTGGTTACCCGGCTAGGCGCACCTGACCACAGCGACCGCCTGGCATCCCGCATGCTTCCCGCAGGCGCCGTGCCTGGGCTGGGTGGCACTGGCCTGGCGCGGTCCTGCGAGCAGGCGCGCGCTGCGCGGGGTGAGCGGCCGGTGAACGCCCCCGGCGAGTCTGGCCGTGTCATCAGCCAGGCTTCCGCGCACGTGTGGGACGCCTATGACGCGGCGGTGAGGGAGGCTCAGGCCGGGGTGATGGAGAGCGCGGGCCGGTGGCCGCTAACGCGGATTTCCACGTCGGGTCTTCAGCCGCAACCTGGACGAGATTCCATCTGCCTTCTCGCGGGCAGGTCTATGTCCGGACCAGCGGAAACAGCCGCCTGCGAGGTCATGCGGCCATCATCGCCGTGGCTGTAGATCAGGCGACCAATCCGGCATCATGAAGATTGTTATCCGAGAGTAACGATGCCCGGCCTGAGGCAAGATGCCGGGATTCCGCAGTGATAAATACACTGATACATGCCGAGCAGGGCAGGTATCGGGCGTGATCAGGCCGCTACACGACCCGCGGAGCATCTGATAGTTCTCCGGTGTGGAAACCAGATCACCGCAACAGCGCGGGCCGGAGTTCTTCACCGCCCCTGACCAGGTGAACCGGCGCCGCTACGAGGCAC
>OBLW0100003638.1_pt1 | contig 11949 bp, 9 predicted proteins | sample 1520161 | NCBI WGS metagenome assembly OBLW01 (sample SAMEA3539309, study PRJEB22396) | soil metagenome | biome: tundra; feature: field; material: soil | place: USA | collected 2010-05 | depth 0.15 m
CGTATGCTGCTTCGAGTCGAACAAGGCAAGGGGCAAAAAGACCGCTATGCCATGTTGTCGCCGCGTCTGCTGGAAGTGCTGCGCCGCTATTGGCGCGCCGCCCGGCCGCGGCATTTCCTGTTTCCCTCCTGGCGCCCCGCCCAGCATCTGTGCACGACTTCTCTCCAACTGGCCTGCCGCGAAGCGGTCCTGCGCGCGGGAATCCAAAAGCGCGTCACGATCCACACCCTGCGCCACTCCTTCGCCACGCACCTGCTGGAAAACGGCACGGATATCCGCATCATCCAGGCGCTGCTCGGACATAGCCGGATCGACACCACCGCCCGCTACGCCGCGGTGTCCCCGCGGGTAGTCGCCGCTACCGTCAGTCCCCTGGACAACCTCGACCGCAAGGCCCAGGCCAACCCGCGCCAGACTCCGCGCTGAGCCGGCCATGCCACGGCCCACCCTGGAGGTGGCCGACATCTTTCGGCAACATGGTCCGGCGTACCGGCAGGCCCATCGATTGCCCCTGCATCAGCATCGCCTGATGCGGGCCATCGAGGACTGCCGCACCCCGGCCCTGGGCGGCGCCGCCGGATGGTGCGACCACTGCCACTATACCCACATTCAGTACCGCTCCTGCCGCAACCGGCACTGCCCCAAGTGCCAAGGGGCGGCGCGCGCCCAGTGGCTCCAACGGCGCACCGCCGAGTTGTTGCCCGTGGAGTATTTCCACGTGGTCTTCACCATCCCCGAGCCGCTCGCCGCCATCGCCTTCCATAACAAAGAAGTGGTCTACGATATCCTCTCCCGCGCCACCGCCGAAACCCTCCTCACGATTGCCCGCGATCCCCAGCATCTGGGCGCCGAAATCGGTTTCTTCGCCGTCCTCCACACCTGGGGCCAGAACCTGCACTTGCATCCCCACCTGCACTGCGTGGTCCCCGGCGGCGGACTCTCGCCCGACGGGGAATGGGTCGCCTGCCGCCCAGGGTTCTTTCTGCCGGTGCGCGTATTGAGCCGGCTGTTCCGCCGTCTCTTCCTGGAAGCGCTCCAACAGGCCTATGCCGACGGCCGGCTCCAGTTCTTTGGGGAGTTGCAGCCCTTGCGCGACCCCGCGGCCTTCGCCGCGCATCTATCCCCGCTGCGCGCCGCCGAATGGGTGGTCTACGCCAAACCGCCCTTCGGCGGTCCGCAACACGTCCTGGAATATCTCGGCCGATACACCCACCGGGTAGCCATTTCCAATGCACGCCTGGTCGCGCTCGAGGACGGCCGCGTTTCCTTCCGCTGGAAAGACTACCGTCACCAACAGCGCCCCAAGGTCATGACCGTGTCCGCCGAAGAGTTCATCCGCCGTTTCCTGCTGCACGCCCTGCCCACCGGTTTTCAACGCATTCGCTATTACGGCTTCCTGGCCAACTGCCATCGCGCCGGCAAGTTGGCATGCTGCCGCCGGTTGCTGGCAACTCCCTGCTCCGACCTTCTTCCTCAGCCCGCCGATTCCCGCGCCTTCTATGCCGCGCTCACCGGAAGGAACCCGCGGCTCTGTCCCCAATGCCGGATCGGAACCATGATCCAAATCCAGATTCTGCGGCCATGCCGCGGACCCGATCCCCTGCCTGTGGACACCTCATGACCACAGCCGATGCAAAACCGCCCCGCTCCTCGCCTTGCCTTCCCGGCACGGATCTCTATCCGTCCGCTCCAGGGCCATCCGGGGACGGTCCGCCGCACGCCCCCAGACATACTCCCGACGCCCAACCCGCCAAACCTGCGCCGTCCTTGCATTGCCCAAGCCCAATCCTGCCTCAGTTCCGCCCAAGGCCTTCTCAAAACCCAATACCTCACCCCGCTGTTCTCCACGCCTCCCGCCACGCCGGAAAGCAAAACCCACTAAAGAGCCACGCTCGGGCTGCGGTTTAGTTCACCGCACGGTTTCATCAGCTTGCGGCTTCCGGAGCCCCTGCCTTCGCCAGGTTTCGCTGGCCGCAAGCTGAAGAAACCTTTAGCATTTCACCAGGAACTTAAGAATATTTGCCTCATCCCCTCAAGTACTTACAGGCCCGTCTTCCCGGTTTCCCCTTGCTCGCCAGCTACTCTGAGCGCGAGATGACAAACATGAACCACACCCTCAAACATGGCATCGACGCCCGCTGCGCGGTCATTCCCGGTGAGATGCACGAAGATCTCGAAGCCCTTGCCGTCCAATACCAGGACCACATGCGCCCTGCCGACCCCGTCGAGCGGTACCTCGTCGATACCCTCATATACTCCGATTGGTGCCGCCGCCGCCTAATGCGCGTCCAGGCCGGCGTCTTCGGCGCCACCGTCACGGACCACGCCGGCCCCGGTACTCTCGCGGTGATTTTCAAGCAACAGAGCGCTATGGAACGCGCCTACCTCCGGGCCCTCACCGAACTTCGCCGCCGCCAAAACGAGCGCAACCAACCGGAGCCGGCGCCCGAGCCCAAGCCCATTCACGTCGCGCCATCGGGGAAGTCCCCATCTAAACCCCCGCAAATGGGGGGAATTGGGTTCGTTCCCTCAATTCCCGATTTTTCCATCCCGTCGCTTTACCCGCTCCCCCCGCCAGTCGCCAGCGCCTTCGGACGTTTCCCGAACGGCGAGCCCCTGGCCGTACGCCGCTAGCCTCCGGGCACTGAAGTGGGTTTGGCCGCTGATGGCGTGATGCTAAAATCATCCATACTGGTGGAGAGAGGTTTCATGCGCTCGTTTTCTGCCGCAGTTTTCACTTTGGCCGTTTCGTGTTGCGCGTTTGGCCAAGGCTATACCTACACGACGGTTGCCGGTACCTTCGCGTCGCCAGGCTACACCGGCGACTTCGCCTTGGCCACCAGCGCTCAGTTGAACTATCCCTGGGGCGTGGCCGTGGATACCGCCGGCAACGTGTACATCGCCGACTCTTATAACAACGTGATCCGCAGGGTTACGGCTTCGAGCGGAGTCATCACCACGGTGGCGGGAAACGGGACCCAGGGCTACAGCGGCGACAATGTTTCGGCCCTCAGCACCGAATTGAACTTTCCCACCGGCGTGGCCGTGGATGCGGCCGGCAACCTGTACATCGCCGACTATTTCAACTACCGCATCCGCAAGGTCTCGAATGGCGTCATCACCACCGTGGCGGGAACCGGCGTAACCGGATACGGCGGCGATAACGGCCAAGCCACCAGCGCGCTGCTGGGCGGCCCGGAAGGCGTCGCGGTAGATTCGGCCGGCAACTTGTACATCGCTGACGCGCTCAACTATCGCATCCGCAAGGTCTCGGGCGGGATCATCACCACCGTGGCGGGAAACGGAACGCCAGGATTCAGCGGCGACAACGGCCCGGCCACCAGCGCCCAATTGAGGACTCCCTACGGCGTCGCCGTGGATTCCGCCGGCAACCTTTACATCGCCGACACCGATAACAATCGGATCCGCGAGGTCTCCAAGGGAACGATCGCCACCGTGGCGGGAACCGGGACCGGCGGCTATAGCGGCGACAACGGCCCGGCCACCAGCGCCCAGTTACACTCTCCTTGGGGCGTCGCCGTGGATTCCGCCGGCAACCTCTATGTCGCCGACTTGTTTAACAACGCCATCCGCAGGATCTCGAACGGGGTGATCGCGACCGTCGCGGGGGGCGGCGGCGGTTTCAACGGAGGCGGCCCGGCTAACGGCATATTGGTGGACGCTCCCAACGGCGTCGCCGTGAGTTCCGCCGGGAACATCTACATCGCCGATACCGATAACCAGCGCGTTCTGGAGTTGTTTCCTCCGCCGACGGTCACGGCTTCGACGTTGCCCGCGGGTACGGTGGGAACCGCGTACCTGCAAACCCTATCGGCTGGCGGCGGCGTCGCGCCATATCACAACTGGGTTCTGAGTTCAGGCGCTTTGCCTCCGGGGCTTACGCTCGACGCAAACGCCGGAACCATCGGCGGCGTGCCGGCTTCGGCCGCGGGCAGCCCATACGCCTTCAGCGTCATTGTGAAGGATAGTTTGGGCAACGTTTCGCCTGCGTTGAGCTTTTCCATCTCCATCAATCAGCCTGCCGCCCTGACGATTATCACGGCATCGCCGCTACCGGCCGGCGCCGTCGGAGAAGCTTACTTTCAAACCTTCACTGCCACCGGCGGGACTGCGCCGTACACGAACTGGACCATCACCGCCGGTAGTCTCCCTCCCGGGACCTCCCTCTTAAGTTTGGGCTATTGCACCGACCCTGTGACCGGCAAGCAATTACCCGCTGGCTGCTCTCTGTATGCGCTCCTCGGCGGCACGCTCACCACGGCCGGCACTTATACGTTCACGCTCCAAGTCACCGACACCGCGAATGCCACCGCCACCAAGCAGTTCAGCCTCACCATCAACCCTGCCGGCACGATTAGCATTACGCCCGGCGGCATCGTGAACTCCGCCAGCTACGCCGGAGGCGGCGTGTCCCCCGGTGAGGTGGTCACGATTTTCGGCTCCGGGTTGGGTCCCAGTACGCCGGCTGGTCTGCAGTTGGACGCCAACGGCAACGTGGCCACGAGTTTAGGGGGCGTCCAAATCCTGTTCGGCAGCGTCCTGGCGCCGCTCATTTACGTGCAAGCCAGCCAGGCCAGCGCGGTGGTCCCGTATGAGGTGGCCGGTCAGACTGCCACGCAAATACAAGTACTCTACCAGGGCCAGAACTCCAATCTCTATACAGTGCCCGTAGTGGCGGCGGCGCCGGGTATTTTCACGCTCAATTATTCCGGAAGCGGACCGGGAACGGTTCTGAACCAGGATGGAACGGTCAACTCCGCGAACAATCCAGCGGCGGTTGGGTCCTTGGTGTCCGTATTTGCCACCGGCGAGGGCCAAACCAAACCTGGGGGCGTTGATGGCGTGTTGGATGGGTCGCCCGCTCCCCAGCCGGCCCAGGTTGTGACGGCCACCATCGGCGGAGTGAACGCCACGGTCAAATCCGCCGGTGGCGTAACGGGCGCCGTGGCGGGGATTCTGGAGGTGGTTTTGCAGGTTCCGGCCACGCTGGCATCCGGCAGTGTGGCGCCGGTCGTGTTGAACATCGGCGGCGCCACCAGCCAGACCGGAGTGACGCTGGCAATCAAGGCAGCCCAGTAGGCGTCGGCTGGAGATCTATGCCATCCAGGCGTTTATGATCGCCGCCACGGCGGCAATGGCGGCGGTTTCCGCGCGCAGCACCAGCGGGCCTAGCGATGCGGAGAGCCAGCCGGCGGCCGCGGCAGCTTCACGCTCCGCCGCGGTCCAGCCGCCTTCCGGTCCGGTCAGCAGCGCCACCCGATCCGTGGCAGCCCGGCTCGCGGGCAGCAGCCGCAACAGCGGGGGCGCAACGGTCTCCTCCAGGAAATACCGTTGATCGGCTTCCAGCTCCAGCGTCTGTTTGAAGCCGGCGGCCGGCGCGATTTCCGGCGACGACACGCGCCGCGCCTGCTGGCTGCTTTCGCGCGCGATCCGCTCCCACCGCTGGCTGCGTTTGCGGGAAGCTTCGAGCAGCCCTTTTTCGCCGCGCGCCGTTTCCACGGGAAGGATGCGCTCGACGCCCAGTTCCGTGGCCTTCTCGATGGTCCACTCGAAGCGGTCGAACTTGACCAGCGCGGCGCAGAGGGTGATGCGCACGGGCAGTGCGGGCGAATCGACCGGCTCCATCACGCGGAAGACCACGCGGTCCCCGCGGGCTTCCGCGATTTCGGCCAGATATGCCTGGCGGCCATCGGAAATCTCGTACTGCCGGCCCGCCTCGGCGCGCAGCACGCGCGTCAAATGCCGCGCATCGTCGCCGCGCAACTCCGCCGCGCCGCCATGGATGGCGTCCACAAAGAACCGTCGCCGCGCCAAGAGACCATTCTAATCTAGCTGGGCGGAGGGGTTGTCCACGGCGGCGTCGGCCGCCCATTGACGACGCTCCGCTCGCGAATGAATGCCCAAGGATCAGTGGGCCGCTGGTCTCCGCGCGCCGGTTCGGGCGCCCCGGCCGCCGGCCAGGGTGTAGTCCGAAGGCGGCTGGAAGAGCGACGGATCCGGCTCGGCCATCACCACGTTCGACAATTGCATGTTCGTCACGCCGAATCGCGGATCGGAAGTCTTGATCAGGACCGGAACGTGCAAGGTGGTGGAGATCCACGTCTCGCGCACGATTTGAATGGGCTGCTGGTTGCCTATCCCACCGGCCGGAATGGTTTCCGTCAACCGTCTGCCGGTCGCCGGCTGCCCCTCAAGGGTTTGCATTCCCAGGTCCTCCGTCTGCATTTGAGCACCGCCCCGGGCGCGTCCGCCGACTCCCGGCTGCGCCTGCGTCCCGCCCCGGCCCCGCCGGGCGCCTGCCGTCGAATCCGAGCCGCCGGAGAGCGTCGCCACCGGCCGGGCAAACATTCTCACCGGCATCCGCGCGTAGGTCTTGGCCTGGGGATTGAGCAGGTACTCGGCGCCCGCGACCGGATCGGTGATCGTGATGGATGTCCGCGTTTGACCGGTAGCGGCATTGGTGGACGTTTGCTCGATACGGACGCGGCCCTGCGAGTCCCGGTAGACTTTGGCTTGCTCCTGGCGCGCGATCTGGTTGCCGTTCGACAAGGACTGCTGCACCAGCGTAGTCCGCACGCCCGAATAAGGCGCTCCGGTGACCCGGGTTTCGCGTCCGAAACCACCCGCGAAGCGCCCTTGCGCCGGAAGCGCCGCCGCGGCAACGAGCAACGCCGCCAACGTGGTTGTCAACTTCTTCATCGCCATGGTTCTCCTGTCCGAGGTTCAAAGTTCCGGGTAACTCACCAATTGCACGGCGCGGGGCAATTCATCCTCGCCGAGCACAATATCCGCCTCGAAGTCGTCCGCCAAGTCGCCGGCATACGCGCCGGGAAGGTCGATTCCCATACGAACCAACTCCGCCCCGTTCAATTCCCTGCGCACAATCCGCACCGATTCGCCGGTGGCCAACGGCAAGGCGTAAGGCACCGGGATAAACCCATTCGCTTCGCCGATGTCCAAGAATCCGGCGCCGGCGAGATCCTCGCTCTGGACGGAACGTTGCGCCGGAACGTTCCTGCCGGGCATCCCCAGCCAGACCTGCACCGACGCGACTACCAATAAAGCGGCGGACGCCGGGATCCAGGCCCAGCGGAACCAGGAACGCGACGATGAGGGCTCCAGGCGGGCGAATTCGGCCATTAATCGCCGCCGCCAGACGTCCGCGGAGCGTTCGCCGGCGCAAGCCAGGCGCAATTCCCGCAACTCCGCGCTCAGGGCTTGTTCGGCTTCCCACCGCTCGCCGCATCGCGCGCATTCCGACAGGTGCGCGCTCAGGCGCCCGGACGGCTCCGCGCCGCGGCGCGCGCATTCGGCAAGTTGGTTCAGCCACTCCCCGCAATTCCCCGTGCTCATCTCGACACTTTCTCCGGAGTCATTCGATACTGTCTCAGCTTCGCGGCCAGCAGCCGGCGGGCGCGGTATAGCCGGGAACGGATGGTCCCCACCGGACAGCCCACCAGCTTCGCGGCGTCCTCATAACTACGCTCCTCCAGATCGCACAGCACCACCGCGTCGCGATAGCCCAGCGGCAAGTTCCGTACTGCGATGCCCAATGCCCTGGTCGTCTCGCCGTCTATCAGCGCTTCGACAATGCCGCCCTCTACCGCGGTTTCCCTCAAGATCCCCACGCTTTGAGCCCGGTGCGCCACGCGCGTGAGATTTCGCACCACGCCGTACAAATAAGCCTCAAGCGAGCCCCGGTGCGCATCGAAGCGCGCATCCGGCTGAATGAGCTGCAAAAATGCCTCATGCGCCGCCTCTTCGGCGGTGGCCCGGTTGCCCGAGAGTTGCAGCGCATACCGATACAGGGTGGGCTCCCGCCGTTCATAAAGTTCGGCCAGAGCCTGCCGATCGCCCTTGCGGATTCGCCTGTATAGTTCCTCGTCGCTGGTATCCATCCGGACGATCATCCTGCATTGCTTCCGGGAGCCGAAAAGTTCCCGGCGCCGTGGATTCTTTTTGAAGCTCGCCAAGCCGCCGCCGTAATCCGAATGCAATACGAAAATAGCCCCCGAGCGGCATAAATGTATGGAAACACGCTAAATCGAGGCCGGATGGCGCAGCCCAGAAGCCATTGTATTCAGTGTACATGGAATAAGTTAAGGCATTTTTCCGGTAATTCCTGGTAATAGTACTCTCATGTCTAACGAAGTATTACCGATAAGATTGACCTAGGGCGTCCGACACGCCACAATAAACAATCGGGTATAAAAACTCTTGATCCTACAAAATGCGACCGAAACAGCGGCGGCTTACCCGGCCGTATTCCCTGTGGTGGAGATGGCGCCGCCTCCCGTGGCCTGGTACGCTCTGCGCGTCCGGTCCAATTTCGAATGGGCTGTCAACGCCGCGCTCGCGGGCAAGGAGTATGAGGCATTTCTCCCAACCTACCGGACCCGCCGGCGCTGGTCGGATCGTACGAAGGAAGTCGAAGCGCCGTTGTTTCGCGGGTACACCTTTTGCCGTTTCGACGCTACGCGGCGCCTACCGATTCTGACAACGCCGGGCGTGATCTCCATCGTCGGCTCGACCACTGGACCCATCCAGGTCGATGAGTGCGAGATCGCCTCCGTGCGCGCCATGGTCGCTTCCCGGGTGGTGGTCGGACCGTGGCCCTTCCTCCGCGAAGGGCAGTTCGTGGTCGTCGAACACGGTCCCCTTGCCGGGGTGGAAGGCATCGTCGTCAGCTTCAAGGGTCAGTACCGGCTCATCGTCTCCGTTTCACTGCTGCAACGCTCGGTGGCCGTCGAAATCGATCGCGAGTGGGTTCGTCCCACATCCGATCGCCGTGCCTAACGCCTCACTGGCCGCGCATTCCTTTCACTCCGCCCTATGCTCGCGCGAAATGGCCTGTAGCCTGGGGATCAATTGCGCAATAGCTTCATACCGGCTCAGGCGTACTCCTGCGGCGCCTCCTCCAGGGTGAATGGTGACAAAGTCGGGATCGGGCGCGAGGCCGAACCGCCGGTAGAAAGCGGAACGTAGAAAGGCCTTCACGGCGCCAGGATCGGTCGCGCGGGTGTCCACGTGAACCTGGAAGAAATCGCCCTGGCCGGCGGCGTTCACCCGGACGGCGACGGCCGCACGCCCGAAGGCACGGTGGAGCATGGCTTCGGCGAGGTCGATCAGGGCCAGCCCACGGAAGAAGCTGGAGCCTGGCAGCCGGTGGAACTCGGGAGGGTGCTCGGGCGCGAGCGAATCGTCATCGAGCCCGCGGTTGAAGTCGAACGGCGCAGCGCCGAAGCGCGCCAGCCAGCGGTCCATTCGCACGGTTCCGGCGCTGCCACGCTCCCAGTCCATCTCGCTCTCCATGGCTTCCCGGGCCGGCAGGCGGTCCGGATCGATTTCCATCGAGCGGTCGCCGAGTTGCGAGCGGGCCACGGCCGCGATCCACTCCTCGGGGTGGTGGATGAGGTAGAAGTTTTTGGCCACCTCGCCAAACAGGTAGGCCACCATGGCGCGCAGAGGCACGCCTTCCTCCCGCACGGTTTCTCCCGAGGGCGCGATGCGCCGCAGGAGCGGTTCCCGCCAGCCTTCGAAGAGGGCGTCGATGGCCGCGTCGACTTTGCCCGCGGCCTCGCGCCGGCCGCCGCCCCCCGCCACGAGCTGATCCTCCAGCCAGAGGCGGTTCGCGAGCAGCCGCTGGCGCAGTTCTTCGCGGCCGATCAGAAGCGGGAGCTGACGGAGCACGGAGCAAATCCAGGCTCCGCTCTCCGCGCCCAGCAGACCCCCGGAGAGCAGGTCCGGCTCTACCTGCTTAAAAAAATCGGAGTCGAGCGGCAGGCGGATGAGCAGCGCCGCGATTTCAGCCGCCTTTCCGGTCATCTTGCGCATTTCGACGGTGGTGAGAGGGCCGGCGCCGGAGGTTTCCCCGTAGGCGCCCCAGGACCAGCGCCACGCCTCGCGGTCACGGTCCACGCTGTAGGGGAATACGATCCGGAATCGCTCCGCGGGCACGGGATAGGTTCCCAGAATGCGGTAGTTGTCTCTCGGGTTCGAGGAGATGAGGGCGCCCTGCCCGGCAAAGCCCTTCTGTTCGGTGGCTTGGTCGAGAGAGCCAGCGCGGACGCCGGTGCCGTACTCGGCCTGGCAAGCCAGGTGGATAAGTAGATCCGGCGGTATGTCGAGCTCGAACAGGGCGTTCACGGCGTTCTTGACCGCCACGGTGACGGCCGAGGAGCTGGCGAACCCTCCCTGCGGAATGTTGCCCGTTAGCGCCAGCCGCAGGCCGCGAAACTCCTCGCGGCCCAGGCTCCGTTGCGCCTTCGCGCCCAGATGGCCCTCGCGCAGCGTGCGCAGGGAGCCGATGGCGTTGCCCACCAGCGCGAACGGGCGGCGCATGTTGTTGGCGGCCCACAACGAGGGCGGGGGCAGCGGGAGGCCCCCGGCACGCCGCGCCGCCAGTTCCGCGTCGTTGAAGTAGCCGAGCGAAAGCAGCAGGGTCTCGCTCATCCGGGTGCCGAACCGCTCGTAGGCGTGCAGGTCCGAGATCTCCTCGCCCGGGTACATCGCGTCCTGGTCGGAAGAGATGGAGTTGACGCTCTCCCGGTATTTGGGATTGGCGGCGAAGAGGTGAATACAGTGGTCGCCGGCGACCTGCGTCAGCGCCACGATCTGCTCGCCGCCGGCCTCGTCGCCGGCCCCGATCGGCATCTGCCAGGCCGGACCGAAGAAGCGGTGCATGTCAGGGTGCATGAAGGCGATGCGCAGCCTCCCGCCGGAGATGCCGATCGCGGCGGGCAGCCCGGGCTGAAACGCCAGCTTCTCGCGCGAGGCGGCCAGCAGCAAATCCTCAAGCTGCCTCGCAATCGACGCGATCTGGCCGGCGGGCCGACCCGCCGCGATGACGCGCGCCGCGGCCTCCGCCTCTCTTTCCTCGGGAAACAGCAGACCGCGGGCCGAGGCAAGCAAGCCCTCGAGCAGCGCAAGATCCATCGGCCGGGTGACGTCGGAGCAGAGCAGGTCGTACTCCGGGTCCGCACTGGTGGTGGTGACGGTGCGTACCTCGCGCCCGTCGCGGGAGAGCGCCTCAACGACGTCGGTGAGGTAGTACTGCCGTTGCGCGTTCGCATTCGTCAGGCCGCGCAAATAGCGCTGGAGCGTTCGCGCCCGGATGAGATATAGAGGGCAGTTGCCTTCGGTTATGTTGCGCAGCGCCTGGCGAGTGAGCTCGTTTTCTTCCGCGGCGATGTCGCGCTCCTCGATGATTCGGACTACGCGCCCGCTGTCGTCCCGAAGGACGCGGCCCTTGCCGTTGTGTTTGGGCGGCTCATAGACCGCGGTAAGGAAGGTGAGGCTGGCCTCGCATTCTCCGTCCGTGTGAGTTGCCCAGAGCCGACGGAACATGGCGGACGGCACGATGCGATCACCCATGGTGATAATCAGCAGCGGGTCGTGTTCGGCCAGCGCGGTGACGCCGAACGCCTCGAAAGCGGCGAGGGCGGTGCCTCCGGCCGGGTTGGCGGAGCGCACGTAAATGTTGCCGGGCCCCAAGGCTGAGGAGACCTCGGCGTGGCGGTACCCGACGACGCAGACGACCGGCGCGGGCGCAAAGCGGTGGAACGCGTCGACCGAATGGCGCGCCAGCGGCGTTCCGTACACCGGCTGGATGCACTTAGGCGCCGCACCGAAACGCGTGCCTTTGCCGGCGGCCAGCACGACGAGCACAGGCGCGTCCCCACGGATGCCGCCATAGAGATCGAGGGCCCCCGGATTAAGGATCGAGCCCGCCGAAGGCCGGACGGCATCTTCGAGGCGCGCGGGTTGCGGTTGTGCCATTACGTTCCACCTATAACAGACGGCGCCAGCTTCGGCGCCGACATGTCTGTCCCGCTGGCGGCCTCAGGCGGAGACCGGAATGGACTCCGGAGCCATGCGGATCAGGCGGTGGAGATAGGCCCTGGAGACGCTCAGTTTCCTGGCCGCCAG
>OBLW0100003641.1_pt1 | contig 11944 bp, 4 predicted proteins | sample 1520161 | NCBI WGS metagenome assembly OBLW01 (sample SAMEA3539309, study PRJEB22396) | soil metagenome | biome: tundra; feature: field; material: soil | place: USA | collected 2010-05 | depth 0.15 m
CTGCGGAATGGCCTAGTTATCCGCGATGCTGACGGCAATCGGCTGGAAGGCAAAATCGTCAAAATCGAAATGCCAACGCTGCCGGCGGAGGGGCTGCTGGTGGCAGATTTGATGGCGACGACAATTGTCTATCGCCTGGAATATCCGCTGACGAAGCAGCCGACGCACCTCACGTTTCAACAACGCTTCGGCGGCGATACGATAGCGATCCCCGCCATGGTAGAGCTGGTGGTGACGAGGGAGGGGCTGCCGCCGGAGCCAGCCGTCCGCATTCCTGGCGATGAAAACGTCCAGACCATCGAGTTCGATTGGAATGAAACTTCGCGGCCGCTGATGGGTGATTACGCGGAGGCGAAGGCGCCCGAGGAGGAGAAGCGGAAGCAGGACATGGGCATCGCCAGCTATTCGGGGACCTACACATTTGTCTATATCCAGAACGAAGAGGTCCGCGTCGAAATCCTGATGTCGCTGTTGACGCTGGAAATGTGGCGAGCGGTCGCGCGGACAAACGCGGATTTTATCGAGGTTTCCGAACAGAATGGGGCACGCGAGACCCTCGAGGCATTTTTCACCGAGTCAAACGAACTGAAAATAGATGGCGTTGCAGTGAAACCACAACTGGACCGGTTGGATTTCTACGGAGTGCAATTCAAGGATTTTGCGATGCGCGCCGAGCCCCGGCGGCTCAGCGCATGGACCGCGCGTGTTGGCGCGATCCTGATATACGCCACGAAGGGCGCACCGGGCCACGTGGAATTGAAATGGACACTGTTCAATAGCGAAATGCTCGCGGCGCGCGCCGTGATATTTGCCTATGACAAAGGAACGCGGTTTACGTTTTGCCCGCGCGAGCCGATTTTCAGGTGGGACAATCCTGGCGCAGCCCCGCTGCCGGCGCTAGCGGCAATTTCGGCGGGCGAAAAGTCGCACGAAGCCGTCGCCGAGTCGCTGCTCCTAAACATCTATCGCGCTTTCGATTACCACAGCGAGTCGGACATCTATGACGCCCTGGCGCGAAGTGTTCAGGGCGAATTGCTCGCGGATTTGTATTTGAAAATCAAACAGGGCCTCAGCATGCAGGAGCAAGGCGGAGCCGTCGCGCGGGTGCAGGAAGTCAAAGTCGTGAAGACAGAGCCGCTAGAAGGCAAGAGCAAGAACGGCTTCGCCGAGCGCGTGACCTGGCAGGTCGAGGGAACAGTGGAGCACTGGGGCCACATTCACACGCGAGTCAACGAGTATTCGGCCGACTTGGATATTCAATCCGCCGACGGCTCATGGAAAATTGCAGCCATGAACGTTGGTCGGCAGAGTCAGGTAAAAAGTGCTGTGATCTTGAGGAAGCTGTGATCGCAATTTCCGATCTCGCATTTCATTTCCCTCATTCCGATTTCTGCCTCGCCGTTCCGTCACTGAGAATCGCCAACGCGGAGCGCGTCGCGATCATCGGACCGAGCGGATCGGGGAAGACCACGCTGCTGCACTTGATCTCCGGGATTCTATTGCCGTCGCGAGGAACGATTCGCGTGCAGGACCGCGAGTTGAACGGGCTCAGCGACGCGGCGCTCCGTGCGTTTCGCGTTGCGCGAATCGGATTGGTTTTCCAGAGCTTCGAACTCGTCAGCTATCTCGATGTTTTTGAGAACATTCTTCTGCCTTACCGGCTAAATTCCGCGCTGCGATTGGGGCCAGAGGTCGTGCGCCGCGCGGAGCAACTTGCGCAGGCAACCGGCATCGCACAACGGCTTCGCTATTTTCCGCACCGTCTTTCACAAGGCGAGAAACAACGCGTCGCAATCTGTCGTGCCATGCTGCCGGAACCGCCGCTGCTACTGGCAGACGAGCCGACGGGCAACCTTGATCCATCCTCAAAGCAGCGGGTCGTTGATCTGCTTTTTCAACAGGTCGAGCACACCGGCGCAACGTTGCTAATGGTCACGCACGATACGGAAATTGCGGTGCGCTTCCCGCGCGTCCTCAATTGCCGCGATTTCGCGGCGGGAGGCATGCCATGAAAAACGTTCTACTGCTCGCGCTGCATTATTTGGGTTTCAACAAAATCAAGACTCTCATTCTCGTTTTCAGCATCGCCATCACCCTCTTTCTTCCGCTCGCAGTCAACCTGCTGGTGCGTGACTACCAGCGCGACTTACTTGCGCGCGCGAGCGCGACGCCGCTCGTAGCGGGCGCGCCCGGCAGCCGTCTCGATCTGGTATTGCACGCGCTCTATTTTCGCGGCAAGCCCGCGCACGACCTGACCATGGGCGACGTAGATTCGATTAACGCAAGCGGACTGGCGCTGGGGATTCCAATCATCGGAAAACACACCGCCCGGGGTTTTGCCATAGTCGGGACCTCGCTGGAATACTTTGATTTTCGCGGGCTGCACGTCGCCCGGGGCGCCGGACTGACGCGGCTCGGCGATTGTGTGCTAGGAGCGGCAGCAGCCCACAAGCTCAAACTCCAGCCCGGTGAACAATTGATGAGCGATGCCGAAAATGTTTTCGATCTCGCTGGCTCGTACCCCCTGAACCTGCTCGTCAAAGGAATCCTCGCCGCGACAGGCACGGCAGGCGACAATGCCATCTTCGTGGATGTGAAAACGGAATGGCTGATTCTTGGCATCATCCATGGGCATCAGGAGGCGGCAACGGCGGACCCGAGCCTCCTGATTTCGCGTGATGGGAGTAATATCACGGCGAGCGCGGCAATGCTGCCATTTCAGGAAGTGACAACATCCAATGTCACGCTCTTTCACATGCACGGCGATCCGGCAGGCTATCCAGTCAGCGCGATCATCGCCTTGCCGCGCGACGACAAGTCGGCGGCGATTTTGCGCGGCCAATATCAGGAACCGAAATCGCAGGTGCAATTGCTCGTTCCCGAAACGGTCGTTTCGGAAACGCTGGACCTGGTCTTTCGCGTGAAGCGGTTTTTCGACGCGCAAGCGCTGCTCCTCGGGGTGGCGATGGCGTTTCTGCTCGCGCTGGTGGTATTGCTTTCGCTACGGTTGCGGCGCGGCGAGATGCAAACGATGTTCAAAATCGGGTGTGCTCGGAGGACAATTCTCTGCCTGCTAGCAACGGAGATTGCGTTCGTGGTCGCGCTAGGCATCGCCGTTGCTGTGGCGCTTTCGTGGATCGTGGTGGTGAATTTCCGGCTGTCTTCGGCCCGAGCAGGGGTGCAGCAGCCGCTCCCGAGGGTTCAACAATCAATCAGCGCGAAGAAGCGCGTCGCCGTCGTGAACTACCCCTTGCAGTATTTCACAAAGCGGATCGCGGGCGATCGGGTCGAAGTATTCTTCCCCGTGCCGCGCGAGGAGGATCCGGCCTTCTGGAAGCCGCGAGACAAGGACATCGAAGAGTATCAGCAGGCGGATTTGATTTTGCTCAATGGCGCGGAATACGAAAAATGGCTGCCTACGACGGTGCTGCCACTCACGAAACAGGTAGTTACCTCGCAGTCGTTCGCTGACCGCTATGTGACGAACGGCGACGTGGTCACGCATAGTCACGGTCCGCAGGGAACGCACAGCCACGGCCTAATAGATTTCAACACGTGGATGGACCCGAAGCAGGCCGCCCTCCAGGCGCAGTCCATCCATGAACAACTCGTGCGATTGGTTCCCAATGCGAAGAAGTATTTCGACGCCAATCTGAAAGCGCTGCAAAAGGATCTCGTTGAAATTGACGCGGACCTCGGAAAAGCATCCGCGACGCTCGGGAATTCGCCGTTGCTCGGCTCACATCCGGTTTACGGATATACCGCGCGCCGCTACGGCTGGAATTTGAAGTGTGTTCATTGGGAACCCGACGAGATGCCGCCGGATGAAGAGTGGCAGAAACTGGAGCAACTGCACCGCGAACATCGCAGCAAAATCATGATCTGGGAAGAAGAGCCGCTGCCAGCAATCGCCGAACGTCTTGGCAAAATGGGCATCGAAGCCGTCGCCTTCGAGACCTGCGCGAGCGAACCTGTAAAGGGCGATTATATTACTGCCATGAAATCCAACGCCGCGCGCCTCGCGGCAGCGACTGCAAAGCTCCGCTAGTCTGTAACGGGTGGCGCACATGCTCGTGAGTCGTTGCCAATGGGTCCATCACGCTCCGGGACAGCGCCTTTCACTCCACTATGACCGCGAACACAGTGGGGTGAGTGGTGAACCGTCGAAGCGGGTGGTGATGTCGGATTTGGCAACTGCTTTCGCGGTGCGGGCTCTCTTGCCGCGTTGCACCGGCAAGAGTCGCTATTGTCGCCGTTTGACATCACGCCTCCGGTCTCGCAGCATCGGGCAAATAACGAGTGAGACCAAAACGGCCATTTCTCCCTCCCCCGCGTAGCGCTGAGTACAGCCGGGCGGGCCAAGAACCAAAATCAGTCCGTAATCGCTATGATTGAAACCAAAATGTTCGACGCCAGGACTCACCCGCGCGGGGTTGATGAAGCAGTGGTGGGTCAAAACGGAAATTCCAATCAGTCGATCAGGAAGAAGCCTCTTTGGAGGTTTGTGGCGGCGGCGGGAGCGACGCTGGCATCTATCTCGGTGTTCCTCATGCCGGCCAGAGGCCAAACGCCGACCTACATGGATCCGAAACGGCCCATCGAGGAGCGCATAGATGACCTAATGAGCCGCATGACGCTCAAGGAGAAGGTCGGGCAGCTCAACTTGCCGTGTGTTTATGTGGATGCCCTGGGAAAAGACATTCCCTCGAAGCTGGAGGCGTGCAGGAAGTTCACGGCTGGAACCTATACCCAGGAAATCGGTCCTGCCTGCGGATTCTTCACCCTCGCCGACGAGATTCTCCACGAAGGCACCCACCAGCAAGCGGAATACTTCAACGAATTGCAGAAGATCGCGCTCACCCAGACGCGGCTGAAGATACCGGTTATGCAGGATGAGGAGGGCACGCATGGCGCCATGTTCCCGGGTGGCACGGTGTTTCCGGAAGGGCTGGCCGTGGGCAGTTCCTTCGATCTGGATTTGGTGAAAGCGATCTACGCGGCGGCGGCGGCGGAGGCGCGAGCCGTCGGCATCCACCTGCTCTCCACCCTGGTGATGGAAGTGGACAGAGATCCGCGCATGGGGCGGAACGAGGAAGCTTACACAGAAGATCCTTATCTTTATATGCGCATCGGCGAGACCATCGTGCGAGCAACGCAAGGTTTCGACATCTCTGCCCCCGACAAGGTCATCGCCGTGCTGACGGATTTCCCCACGCAAAGCGAACCCTCCAGCGGCCTCGAACGAGGGGCCATTGAGGTATCCGAACGTTCCTTGCGCGAAAACTTTATGCCGCCCTGGATCGGGGCGATCACCAAAGCTGGTGGTTTGGGTGTGATGGCGGGTTATCCGGAGATCGAGGATATCCCGGCCCACGTTTCGGTGAAGTGGATGAATGATGTATTGCGGCAGGAGATTGGTTTCAAAGGTATCGTCGTAAGCGAGGGCGGCGGCTTCGATACGTTGATCTATGAGCACATCGTGCCCACGCAAAAGGAAGCGGGACTGCTGGGCTTGAGGGCTGGGGTCGATGTGAACATCACCTACGAGGCCGCCTACATGGGGCCCCTGGTTGAGAGTGTGGAAGAGGGGAGAGTTCCGATGGCGCTAGTGGATCGCGCGCTGCGCCGAGTTCTGGAACTGAAGTTCCGTCTGGGCCTCTTCGAGAATCCTTATGTCAATGTGGACCACGCCGTCCAAATAGTGCATTCGCAAGCCCATCAGGATCTCGCTCTACGTGCGGGCCGCGAGGGGATCGTGTTACTGAAGAATGACCGCAACCTGCTGCCGCTCAAGAAGGATTTGAAAGCGGTGGCGGTGATCGGCCCCAACGCGGATGACGTGATGAACCAACTGGGCGACTATTCACCCAAGAAGGTTTTGCAGCATGTGACGACGGTGATCGAGGGAATCAAGGCCGTGGTCTCACCGCAAACCAAAGTCACCCACGTGCGCGGTTGCGACATTACGGACTCGGACAAGAGCGGGTTTGCCGAAGCCGTGCGCGCCGCCAAAGGGGCTGACGTCGCTATCGTAGTGGTGGGCGAGAGGCAGAATGGCAACCCCACCGACGGGGAAAGCCACGATGTGGCGAGCCTGGACCTTTCCGGCGTGCAGGAGGACCTGATCCAGGCGGTCTTTGAGACCGGAACACCCACGGTGGTGGTCCTCATCAACGGCCGGCCGCTTTCCACGCGGTGGACCTCCGAACACGTGCCCGCTTTGGTGGAGGCTTGGGAACCGGGAGAGCGTGGCGGAGAAGCCGTCGCCGATGTTCTCTTCGGGAATTACAATCCCAGCGGCCGGTTAGCCATCACCGTCCCCAGGCACTCCGGCCAGTTGCCAGTCTATTACAATTACAAGCCATCCAAGGCTGCCAGGATGCAGCAGGGCTACGTGGATATGCCTGCGACACCGCTCTACCCTTTCGGTTATGGTCTGAGCTACACCAGATTTGATTACAGCAATCTCCATATTGAACCGGCAGAAATCCATCCGGGCGGCGAAGCGCGCGTCACCCTGGACGTGAAAAACACCGGTGACCGGGCCGGCATGGAAACCGCCCAGCTCTACGTTCACGAGACGTACGCCCCAGTTTCAACTCCCGTCAGGCAACTACGGGGTTTCGAGCGAGTGGCACTCAATGCCGGGGAAACCAAGAACGTGACCTTGAAGCTTACCCCCGAAGATCTCCAGTTGCTCGACGTGGACATGAGCTGGAGGGTTGTGCCGGGGGAATTTGAAATTATGGTGGGCAAATCCTCGGCCGACATACCTCTCCGAGGCCTATTGAAGGTGAAACCGTAAGGGCCCATCATGACCATGGCAAACCAATGAAACGAGTCCCTATCGCAGTCGTTCTAACATGTCTTGTCCTTGGCAGAGCGGGCGTGCTCGCCCAGTCAAAAAAACCTCTGGTGGATTGCATCAAGCCTATCATCGGGGCAAGCACCGATGACCAACATAACCCCGGCAAGACTTTCCCCGGAGCGGCAACGCCGTTTGGCCTCGTCCAATTAAGCCCGGATACGGTCACCGGCGGGGACAACGGCTCAGGTTATTCCTACGAGCACAAGACGATCGAGGGCTTCAGTTTCACGCACATGAGCGGCGTCGGCTGGTATGGCGATTTGGGCAACTTTCTGGTGATGCCGAGCACGGGCAAGCTCAAGACCGAACGCGGGAACCAGGGAGCTGAAGACGGTTATCGCTCCCGTTTTCGGCACGAGACCGAGATCACGCAGGCCGGCTATTACGCCGTCACACTGGAGGACTACAAGGTCCGCATCGAAGCTGCGGCTGCTCCGCGCGCGGGGATTTTGAGATTCACTTTCCCCAAGTGCGGCCAGTCGCGCATCCAGATTGACCTAGCCCGGCGGGTCGGCGGCACCTCCACGCGCCAAATGGTCAAGGTCGTGGACGACCATACGATTGAAGGCTGGATGAATTGTCCTCCCAGCGGAGGCGGTTGGGGGAACGGAGACGGCCATGCCAATTACACCGTCTACTTTTGCGCGCAGTTCAGCAAGCCCCTCAAAGAATTTGGAGTCTGGTCGGCCAGGATCCCTGACGGCTGGAACCGCCGCCGGGAGGACATCGAGAGCACGCGCTATCGTGATGTCGTCGCCCACGCGGAAGTTGTCCCCGGTTGCCGCAATATGGAAGGCAAGCACTTGGGGTTTTACACGGAGTTTCCCACGACAGAAGGTGAGCAAGTGCTGCTTAAGGCCGGCATCTCGTTTGTGAGTATTGAAGGCGCGCGGGCGAACTTGCAGCACGATATCGCCCGCTGGGACTTTGACCGTGTCCGACGCCAGTCGAGCCGCCAGTGGTCGGAGGCCCTTTCCGGTGTTGCAGTCGAGGGTGGCACCGAAACACAGAGGGAGATCTTTGCCACCGCTCTCTATCACGTCATGATTGACCCGCGAGCTTACTCGGACGTAAACGGTCGATACACTGGCGCCGACGGCAAGATTCACCAGGCCGGCGGTTTTACGTATCGCACCATTTTCAGCGGCTGGGACGTGTTCCGCGCGCAGTATCCCTTGCTTACGATCATCCGGCCTGATGTCGTCAACGACACCATCAACTCGCTGATGCAGCAGGCCGAGTTGAGCGGCAATGGTTACCTGGCGCGGTGGGAGCTCTTGGGGACGGAATCCGGCTGCATGATTGGCGATCCGGCTGTGTCGGTATTCGCGGAAGCCTACCTGAAGGGAATTCGCGGTTACGACGACCACAAAGCCTATGCGCTTTGCCGCGAAAGCGTGATGGGGTCCAAAAGCAGCCGCGATCATTTGCGAGAATACGATGCGCTTGGGTTCGTTCCCGGCAGCATTTCCTGGACGCTGGAAGACGCTTATTTCGATTATTGCGCAGGGCGGTTTGCCCGGACGCTAGGCAAGACCAACGATGCCGCGTTCCTGCTGCAGCGTTCGCGGAATTATCGGAACCTGTACGACAAGTCAGTGGGAAATATGCGCGCAAGGAACGCCGACGGCTCGTGGATGCGATGGGAGGGGGCGACCAAAGAGGGCCAGGGCTGTGTGGAAAGCAACCCGTATCAGCAAGGATGGTTCGTGCCGCACGATGTGGCGGGGCTTATTCACCTGATGGGCCGGGATTACTTCTTGAGCCATCTTACCGAGTTCTTCGAGAAGACACCCTCGGATTTCAAGTGGAATGAGTACGACAACCACTCGAACGAGCCCGTCCATCACGTTCCCTACCTCTTTACCTATGCCGGCATGCCCTGGCTGGGGCAGAAGTGGTCGCGCTTTATCCTGGATCATGCTTACGGCAACGGCGTGTATGGCATCTGCGGCAACGACGACGTGGGGCAAATGTCAGCGTGGTACGTTTTGAGTGCCATCGGCATCTATCCCGTCTCGCCGGTGGATGGAGTGTACATCCTCGGCAGCCCGATATTCAACAAAGTGACCATCCGATTGGATTCACGATTCTATAAGGGCCGCGCGTTCACCGTTATCGCGCAAAACAGCTCACCTGAGAACATCTACGTTCAATCCGCGAAGCTGAACGGCAAGCCGCTGGATCGCGCCTGGATTCGACATGGTGAAATCGTGACGGGCGGGACGCTCGAGTTTGTGATGGGACCGGAGCCAAATAGAAACTGGGCCTCGGCGCCAGACCGGCTCCCACCATCGCTGACCCTCCCGGACAACTGATTGTCCTTTCCAACCTAATCCAGCACACAGTCTCCGCCTTCGGGCTGGGCCGCCGAGTCTACACGGGAACATCCCGCTTCAATCGGCCAGTCTGGATCTGATCGTTACACTAGCCGTCTTCAGGCCGTCTGACTTTGCGGTGAGTTTGATCGTTCCGCCCTGGACGGGTTTGGCGCGAACGATTGCCAAGGCGAGGCCGCTGAAGGCGTCATGCTCCGGGGCCTGGAAGGGTTCGAAGCTGGTCGGGTCGCCGTTGTCTGTGGCCACGATCTCGGCCGGCCCTTCGATTTCAAAACGGATGTGGTTTTTGGAGCGCGGCACGGTTACCCCGTTCTTGTCGGCCACGGTGACCGTGACCCACGACAGGTCCTTTCCATCTGCCATAATTCCGTCGCGGTCGGGGTGCAATTCCAGTTTAGCGGCGGGGCCGGCGGTCTTCACGGTGTCCATGGCCCATTTCTTCCCGTGCTTATAAGCGACCACCTTGAGTTCGCCCGGCTGATAAACGACGTCGCCCCAGCGCAGGCGATATTCGAACTTGTCCTGCTTCCTCTTGCCGAGCGACTTGCCGTTCAAGAACAGCTCGGCTTCATCGCCGGAGGTGTAGGCGAAGACAGGGGTGACTTGTCCCACCCGGTCCGGCCAGGTCCAATCGGGAACGATGTGCGCCATCGGGAAGTCGGGGCGCCAGTGTGCCTGGTAGAGGTAGAACCGGTCCTTCTTAAAACCCGCCAGGTCAATGATCCCGAAATATGAGCTGCGGGAAGGGTCGTTTTCGCCTCCCCAAGGGGTCGGTTCACCAAGGTAATCAAAACCAGTCCAAACAAACTCGCCCGCCACCGACGGGTTGTGTTCCTGGCCGCTAAACTCAGCGTCGGGCGAAGTGGCCCAGGGCGGATAATACAGGTCATACGAACTGACCTGGTGCGCAGGGAGGTCCAGTCCGGGCGGCGGTTCGGCAGGCCCGTTCGTGCCTCTTTTCCCCCCGCCCGAATTAGTAATGGCGCCAGCCGGACCGGCAACCGGGAAAGTATAAACCCCGCGCGAACTGACGGTCGAGGCGGTCTCACTGCCGAAAAGCGGCAAATCGGGATTGGCTTCGCGCGCCTTCGCGTATCCCTTCGGTTTGTAATTATAACCAAAGACATCCAGGACTTTCTGAAAGCCATTGAAGGCGGCGTTAAGGTTGTCGCAAGCGGCGGTGACCGGCCGAGTCGTGTCTTCCGAATGGACGATCCCGGCCAATTCCGTGCCGATCTTTACGCCGGCCGCGGAGCCCTGTTCGGGAATTTCATTGCCGATGCTCCAAAGGACGACGCACGGATGATTGCGGTCGCGTCGCACTAACATGCGAAGATCCTTTTCGTGCCAGTCGGGGAAGAGGAGGTGATAATCGTTCCGCGTCTTCTGCCGGCTCCAGCAATCAAAAGCCTCATCCATCACCACCATTCCCAGGCGGTCGCACACTTCGAGCAATTCCGGGGCGGGCGGGTTGTGGCTGGTACGAATGGCGTTGCAACCCATTTCCTTCAGCAACTCGACCTGCCTCTCCAGCGCCCGCGTATTGATGGCCGAGCCTAGCGCGCCGAGGTCGTGATGGTCGCACACGCCGTTGAGAGGCACGCGCTCCCCGTTGAGCAGGAATCCGTTGTCCGCGGTGAACTTGATCGAGCGGACGCCGAACGGCGTTTCGTAGGTGTCAACCACCTTTCCGCCCTGCTCGACTGTCGTGACGGCGGCGTAACGGGACGGTTGGTTGATGCTCCAAAGCGCGGGATTTCTCACTTCCGTGGCGACGTCGCACGCTCCGCTGGAATTGGCCACAACTTTGAGAGCAATCGGTGTGGCGGCTGCGACCGCCGTGCGGGCCTTCTTGCCGTGCGAATCGAGCGCGTAAATCTCAGTCGCGACCATCACCTCGGCATCACGGGAGAAGTCGTTGTCAACCTTGACCTTGACGTTGACCCTTGCCGAGGTCTTTGCCACCTGGGGCGTGGTAACAAAGGTGCCACATTGGCCAACGTGGACCGGGCCGGTCTTGAGCAGCCAGACGTTTCGATAAATGCCGCCGCCCGGATACCAGCGCGATGAATTCGGCGGGTTGTCTAATCGGATCGCAAGGATGTTTTCGGCGCCCAGCTTGATGAACGGCGTAAGATCGAGGCAAAACGAGGAGTAGCCGTAAGGCCAGCCACCGACAAATTTGCCGTTCAGCCAAACCGTCGCGTAGGCCATAGCGCCGTCCACTTCCAGTCGAAACTGTTTGCCCTGGTCTTCCGCGGCCACAGTGAAATGCTTGCGATACCAACCGATGCCCGCCCATGGGAGCCGGCCGGTGCCGCCGGACAGCTCCTGTTTGAAGGCGCCTTCGACACCCCAATCGTGCGGCAGATTCAGGGTGCGCCAGGCGCTATCGTCAAAGGCCGCCTGGGCGTAGGTCACGTCCTCGCCGAGGCCACCCTCCGGCTTCGGAACCGGCGCGTTGGTGGTGAAGTCGGCGCCGGTCGCAACGACCCAAGGCTTTATGGTTGAATAACGCAGTTTATCGCCCACTTCGGCGGGGTCGCCCTTTATGAAACGCCAGGCTTCGTTGAACGAAAGGCGCGTGCGAGGCGGAACGGCCTCCTGCACCGCGCCAGTCTGCAAGCTGGAGCCTGCGAGGAATGCGGCCAGGATGGGCCCGCCGAGGGCCGATTCAAGAAAGGGGCAGGGACGGCCTCGTCCCCATGATCTGCGGGTCTCTCCGTAGGAACCGGGG
>OBLW0100003643.1_pt1 | contig 11941 bp, 10 predicted proteins | sample 1520161 | NCBI WGS metagenome assembly OBLW01 (sample SAMEA3539309, study PRJEB22396) | soil metagenome | biome: tundra; feature: field; material: soil | place: USA | collected 2010-05 | depth 0.15 m
TGCCTAAGTGACTGGAGTTCAGACGTGTGCTCTTCCGATCTGGGAAACTTATCTGGCATTCCCTGGGAGCGAAGACGATCGACCTGATCCATCAGAATGTACACGTCGATGCGATACGCGATGATCTGGACACACTGGTTCTAGATGCGGACCTGCTGGATGCCGTGCTTTCGAATCCTGACCCCAACAAAGCCAAGGAGATTGAGATCAAGGTCATTCGCAGGCTGCGGAAACACCTGGGGAACCCGAAGTTCAAGGAGCTGTCAGAGCGACTCGACGCTTTGAAGGAGCGATTCGAGTCCGGACAGATCAACAGCGTTGAGTTCCTGAAGCAACTGCTCGTCATCGCCAAGGAGACCTTACAAGCGGAAAAAGAGTTGCCTCCCGAGGAGGATGAAGACCGCGGTAAGGCGGCGCTGACTGAATTGTTCAACGAGGTAAAGACGGAAGAGACGCCCATCATTGTGGAACGAGTGGTCAAGGACATTGATGAGATCGTCCGCCTTGTGCGCTTTCCCGGATGGCAGAACACTCTCTCCGGTGAACGCGAGGTGAAGAAGGCGTTGCGCAAAGCCCTCTTCAAGTACAAGCTACATGCGGATGAGGAACTGTTCGACAAAGCTTACAGCTACATCCGGCAGTACTACTGAGGACTGGGGAGGCTGAAGGGCGGCTTCGTGTTGTGGCGAGCATCAGGATTTGACTACCTTGCAACTCTTCTAGCGGTCACCTCGCGAACTAAAAGAAGGTGGTCAGCGGTTCTCTTTACCCAATGGATTGGCATGTGGTTCAGCGCTCGACTTGCAGGTCACACTAAACGATTGGCTCTCCGTACAGGCGAACACAATGACCCAAAGGGCCACCTATGGAAGTGTGTCAGCAATTTGATCAGGACTATGATGTATTGAAGTTTAGCTCGCGATAAAACTCAAAATCGTCGATGCAACGCACCCCCATTACTTTGCAGACGTCAGGAACTTTCCGGTTCGCACGCAGTTTGCTCGGCGCAGAGACCTCTTTGGTCACAACCGTAACTCCGCCTCCGTAAGGAAGAGCATATCCGACGAGAAAAGGATCGCGCCCAATCTTTTCCATTTCACCGTCGTTGAGGTCGGGAGCGTACCCGATTTCGACAACCTTGTTCACATCGGAAGGGTCAATCTGCGCATCAAGTTTAAGCTTCTTGGAGTTGGATGGGTCAGTCAGCCAATCCTTCAGTGGCCCCGTGGAAGTGGCGATTTCCGCATGAATCTCAAAGGGCATTTTGACAAAGCCCGCATCGGCCATCACGAGCAGCCAAGTCCAGAACTGCGGTACCCGGTCAATCGGGTAGTAGTCTTCGTGGGCTCGAATTAGAACGTTGGCGTCGAGAAGGTAGAGCACTTTATCTCGCCACCCCACGCGTAAGTGATGCTGGCGTCTTTTCGTAATGGCGGATCAGTGATTCCACTGTGCCTGGTTTGACCCCAAGAATTTTTGCCGCTTTGGTATGGGTGAGACGGTTTTCTCGGATCGTGCGACGCACGACATCCATCAGGGCATCGCCAAGCCTGTACTGACGAACCACATAGAAACTAGGCCCACCTTCCTTCATCTGGCTGGCAGCTTTTGCGCTGGCCTTCTGTGCTTGCCATCGTTGGGCATATCTGACACTCAGGTCTTGATAAAGCCTGGATGAAATCCAACCGAGACGGCGAAGCCTGAAGGCCACCAGTGGCTCACTCACGTTCCAATTTCTAGCCGTGTCTTCAATGAACTTCACAGCAATTGCATCCTGATCGAGATTCGGGGGGCGTTGCCCCGCAAAGCCCTTGGGGAGCAGCACGAGTCCAGCAACGTCGTTGCAGAACTCTTCGATTTTTCCCGTTCGTGTGTTGCTCTTGACGGACTCAGGGGAGCCACTCACTCCAGTTTGGCCGAGGAATATGTGTGTGAGTTCATGGATAAGGGTGAAAGACCTCGCGGTTCTGGCGTCGTGATCATTGACGACAATAAACGGTACCCGGTCGTCGGCAAGTGCGAATCCCCGAAATACTTCCTCGCTGAGAGCGGAGTGATACGAACCAAGATCTCCGACGAGTAGTACGAAGACTCCAAGGGCCTCCGCTTGGCTTCTCAGCTTCTTGAATAGTTCATCGGCGCTGCCACCTCTGTCGGTGGCATCTTCGGGGATTTCAAGGGCACTCGCAATACGTTTTGCAACCTCGCCGGCGTCATCGGTGAGAGAGCACGAGCCGACAAAAGGCTTTATCGTTGCCTCATCTTCGTCTTCGAGTAGGCTCTTAAGCATCTCTTGACGAGCTCTTACATCGCGCAGGAGAGCATCCAGAAGAGCGTTGTCCCGGTTCGTCACTTCACTACCTGTGAACCTGAAATCGTTCCCACGATCCCCCTTCGGTGGGGGCGCAGCCATGTAAAAAGCCAGCAGTGGGCGGCGATATGTCTTAGCTATATTGCTAAGTTGCGCTCGACTCGGAAGCCGCTTCCCCCGCTCTAGTTCGAGGAGTTTAACTTCGCTAGGGGCGCCTTCAGATGCGGGGATGCCAATCCGGTGTGCGGCGTCCTTCAGATCGAGACCTGCGGACTCCCTTGCCCAGACGAGTACTGCCGGATTGACCCGTTCACCTTGCGCCATGAAAACTCCTAGTTTTCGGCTGGACCATCGAGCCGGAATCGACGGTTTCACCATTATAGGTAACCCCAGAAGCTGAAGAGGCCCATCTATAGCGAGGACATCTGAGAATCGCAGCTTTTGCCCCTTTAGCCTACCGGTTTGTCAGTGTGGGGAACCGAACTTCAACGTTTGGGCTCAAGCGCGTAAAGTTAGAGCTGATTTTGGTCTTTTCGGACGAGCCTCCAGCTCGGTTTAGACTTCAACCTGAAAGTTCGACCGGACTGTCACTGCGTTCAATGGTCGGTTCGCCTTCTTCAATACCAAGGGTACTTCCTCGCTCGCTCTTTTCCTTCCTCCGAACCGAAAGTGTCATCCCCGCCCTGGCTGCCGCCTGTTATGGTTGGCTCCGGGTGTCAACTCGCTTCAACGATGAGCCTCATTATGATGTCGATCGTACGTATGAACGACCTTGCGCACGAACTTAAGATCAAATCGCGTGATGTACTAGAATTCCTCCAGGAACGCGGCATTCACGGCTACACGCACTCATCCTGGGTCAACTCCTCGCTCGCTGGCGAGTTGCGTGCCGAGTTCAGCGATCCTCCCCTGAAATCCGGGCACGAGGTGCGGATCAAACAGGGTGGCGTCAACTCGGTCGCCGGCGGCGATCCTCGCTCGGCTCGGACGCCTGTCGTATCTCAGGCGGCGCACCAGAAAACCAGGAAGAAAAAGACTGCGAATTCAAAGCTGTGCTTCACATGCCACAAATACGTCCCTAAAAAGGAGTATGACGCGCACGTCCTCAAACACAGGCGCGACGCGTGGAAGGCAAAGGAGAAGGCAAAGGCCGCCATCGCACTCCAGCCGAGTGTCAACAGCGCAATTCTCCCCAGGTTCCGGTTGAACTTCGTCCTTCCTCCCATGCCCAAGTCCTCGCCGCCGCTGCCACGGGAAGAGATATGTATCGAGTGCCACCGGCTGGTGCATCCGGCTACGATGGACCAGCATATGCGCGACCATCGCACGCATCCCAAACTTCCTGACATTGGCACCGCGCAGTTTTCATTCGTGATCCTGCCTCCGGGCCACGTCTGGGATTACCGGACGGTTTTTGAGCACTACCAGCATCTGTCACGGGCCCACAACTTCGAGCACACCGCAATTGACTGGACAAGGATCGAGAAGATCCAGAAGCACCTGAAAGCGAAGTTGAAAGGCTTTGGGGTCAAAGGCTGGTTCGGATACGCGGTCTACGAGTTCCCGTACACGAAGAGAATCATCGTGGAGTGTCCGGTTGAAGGCAATGCGACCTATATCCTGTGGGGCGATTGGCAGAACAAGGTCCTGCTCACCAAGGGCGAGCTACGCCACAGGTATCCCAACGAGCATATTCGCGTGATCCATCAGGGGGACTGGATCGAGGATGTAAGTAGCGCACTGAAAGACCGGTGATCTAGAAGAGGCAGATGGGAAAGCAGGGACTCACGCAACCGCATCCTCAAGTTTAAGGAGCCGTAGGACCGTGTTGGGAGATTTCTTGACGGCGCCAGCTATCGCCCGAATGCTGTTACCCTCAGACCGCAACCGCCCAATCTTTGCCACCAGCTTTGGCTCTGCATCTTCGGCCTTTGGGCGCCCACCAACCCTCCCCTGAGCCCTGGCACGCTCCAGCCCTGCGATGGTGCGTTCGCTCAGTCGGACGCGCTCCTGCTTAGCAACTGCCGCCAAGATACCAATAACCGCTTCTTTGAAGATGCCAGTGCTGTCCAGATATTGCTCTGTAAACGACCTGTAGTTGACGCCGTATCCAGTGAGCCTCTGGAGATGATTCAGCGTCTCCACGGTGCCTTCACGGCTCAAGCGATCCAGACTCCAGAACAGCAGGCAATCGAACTCCCGCCGAGATGCCGCCAAGAACATCTTCTGGAATTGCTCACGGTCTCCACGCTTCCCGCTGGCTCGGTCTACATACTCATGGACCACGGTCCACTTCTGGCTGGCTGCGAACTCCCGGAGTTGCCGCAACTGGTTCTCGGCGTCCTGCCGTCCATCTCTGGTGGATACCCTCGCGTAGATCGCTGCTTTCATCATGAAATGGACTGTATCATAAAACGGTCGTTATTTGGAACGCTAAAAAGGGTATCCGAAATCCACGCCAATGGGGTTCCAGAATCCATCCCTTTTTTGATACACCCGTTCGCAGCCGGTCAGGGTACACGCAGATTGGGCGACAGGAAGGCTGTGGCCGCCAGACTGTGCATAGCTTCGCCGTATATTCGCCTATACTGTTCGCGTGTGGAACCTGCCACAATCTCGTCTCTGCGACTTTGCCGTCCGATGCAAGGCGTGCCGTGAGACCATCCCCGCCCCGGTCGGGACGATGCCGGACACTTGGATTATTGCCGACTGTCCATCGTGTGGAACCAGGAGACGGTACCTACCCACAGACATCTTCAGAGGGAAGTTGTCACACAGGCTGCATGGTGGGCACGATCGCGTGGTGGTGCGCTAATGGGAGAGATGAAGAGGGCGATTGCGAGAGAAGAGCAGGACAGGCGGACGCAGGATCGCTTCGCTTCGACCGTGATCATTGCTGCATCCATCATTGCGGCTGTTCGCTTGGCGCGGGAGCCTGATATAAGCAGGTCGTCGCCCCGGTTGCCTGCCGTTGCGTCGGCACTGGAGCCACATCGACGAGAACGGGTTCTCTTTCGGCTACAGAGTGGCCGCTCAAGCCGCTTGTGCCCCCAGACCTTATTAGCACATTCCGGACATGCTGAGGACGAATACCTAAGTGCTTCCTGATTTCAGTTCGGTCATATCCTGCAGCGGCCATCGCCCGGATTTTGTCCGCAGTCGTTTTCAATTCACGAGTGACTTCATCGGGCAATTGGCGTTCTTCACTCATGCTCCTATCCTCATTACGGTAAGCGTTCTCTGTTCTTTTATCAGGTTTCCGTAATTTCGAAGATCGGGCGTCGGTTCAATTTCTGGAAGCAGACCTGAAGACTCCCCTGCCAAACGGGTTCCACTTCTCCGAGCAAATAGCGAGGTCAACTCCGTCTCTAATGAGACGGAACCGGCCTTGATTGCATATCGTATGGTTCGTTCCTAGTTCCCTGAACCGCCGCCCGCTGTAGCTGCTGGAGCAGCCGTGGTAGAAGTGTACGGAGTGACGAGAGTTGTGGATGACGCAGGTACCACAGGCGATGTCGCTGTCGGTGCGGAAGCTGCGGTAGTAGGTGCGGGCTTCGCGGCTACGGGTTCAGGCGGAAGTTCCTTATCGATAGCGGCCGCGGCCGTAACGGGATCCTTCATCAGATTTGCAGCCGGATCCGGTGCAAGTGTCATGTTCTCAGCAACGGCGATCTTCTTGGCGATTCCACGCACGGTCTTGAACGACTCCACTTGCTTCGGCATCTGCTTCGACATTGCAGTGAGAAGGACTACAGTCACTCCAAGTTGCCTCGCCTTACCGATCTGAAGTGGATTGCTCATCAGAGAAGTGACATCGTTATTGACCGATGTCACTGTGCCCGGAAGCTGAATGACTGCAAGCCCATCAGCAAGAAGCATATACGCAAGTCGGTGGTCTGCCATCGGAACAACTATGGCTTTTTCCTTGCGGTAGGAGTTCCAGTCTACATCCAACTTGGCAAATTCCTCTGCGGCGTCAGTAGCGACTTGACACTGATCGGCATCAATGTTTCCGTCCTTGCGGTTGGCATTCATCTCGTGGTACTTCTTCGAACTCTCCGCGAACTTCGCCACCTCCTCGGGAGAGAAAATGCTAGCCATCATGTCCATGGCCTGCATGCCCTGGTCCGTTGCCAACGTGACGAGCCTGATCAGAGCCACTGCCTGTCCACTCGGGGCAGCATTCCCGGGGACAACTTTGCTTGCCATAAACCTCCCAAAACCAGACTTTGCCGGCGGAGCAAGAGCCGCAGGTGCCACAGGAGTTGCGGGTATTGCAGGAACAGCGGCGGCCTGGGCATTCGCGGATTGAGTAGTTACGGCCGGAGTAGTCGTAGATTGTGCTGCAGTGGTCGGAGTCCCTTGAGTTGCAGTAGCCATGGCCGGAGCGGCGGAAGTCGGAGCCCCTCCAGATGGAGTACTCGTGGCCGAGGCAGGATTGGGTTGTGCTCCTGTTGTCGTTGCGGTGTCGGACTGACTACTCGGCTGCTGAGTCCCCTTGTCTTTTTTTGTCAACTTCCCAAGGCCAAACTGCGCATGAAGGCTCGCACACATAAAAGCAAATGCCATGATAACGGTAAACGTTCTTTTCATCGTTCCCTCTGTCGTTCAGTTGGAGACTGAAAATGTCTGGTTGAAGTTCCGTTTAGAACCTGCCTCAGCTAGAGATTTCAGTGCATTGATTGTGTAGTCCAGTCCCCAGCTGCCAAGATCCAGTGGCTGTAGGGGCAAATCTGTATTTTTAAGTGTTATTGGTGAATCCGACTGGATTCCGAACTGGAGAATCGGCGGCGTGGACGGATCACTATCAAGCGATCGAATCTGACAACGCCATTGACCAGTAAAGGTCGTGATTTGTCCCTGCCTAGTAGCGCCCAAGACGGCTACTTTGATAAGAGAGGTCTTCTGAACCCCAAATGGAGTGAGTTCTCCTTCGAGGATTGGAATGACCTGGACATTAGCCGCGGTGCCGATGGAGTTTCCGGCAAGTCGTTGCAGCCATATTCTTTCTGGCAACCAATCTGGTGCAGAGTCCTGAACTACCAGATTGATGCCAATGATGGGTTGAGACATCTTCGAAGTGGATTTATATCTAATGATGTCGCCAGGAGAGAGCTTCTCTTGGGAAACGGTGGCAGCATTCAGGTATCCCTGCGAAGGTAGCATCAGCTTATAAAGAGTGCCGAGTGGCTTGTTGTCGCAACCCTTTACCTCCCCATAAGGGCGAAACCATGACAATGGAGTGAAAGCGCTTGGTTGGGCCCCTTTCCAGTCAATGCTCCCATTTCCGACCACTGCATCTCGCAAAACCCCGAGTTGATAAGATCCAAAAGCGTTTTCTCGGACCTTTTGGGCGAGGTTAATGACTGCATTGCGATAGAGAGTCAGGTAAGTTCCCGCTGGATCAAGCTCTCGGATTCCAATTTCCTCAACAGTGGCAAGTTCCTCAGTATGCTTAACGACGGAGACCACAGCATATAGAGGGGCCTCTTCTGGCCCGGTGCGCTCCTCTATGGAAGCAGCAAGTGTGACCCGGTAGTAATTTTGGACTGACCCGTCTGTTTTGGTCCTTGTTCCGTGGTACCTCTCCAGAACGCCAATTTGAATCCTGAGATCAGGATTTGCAGTGGCGCGAAGAACATAGTTTTCACGTTCAAATGCACCGTAGTTCTGGACGACCTCTTTAGAACGACTAGAAACCTCTTGCCAAAGAGATCTCAGTTGTTCAATGGCCTTTGGGTTATCGAGGTCTGGCGGCAAAACCTTGAAGCCACCGCCTTTGCTTAGATAATTGTCGAAGAGACTGACCAAAGCAGACGATGAAGGGACCTGTACGCTATCGCCCTCAGGAGCAGAAGGAACTCTTCCTAGCCAGGAAAGGGAAATCCGCGGTTCGGGACGGTCTGTCGGCTTTTCCACTAGAGTCAGGGAGTAGTGTTCCCCGGCTGGCATGGCTCTGCTCGGATCGGAAGTGTCCGTTATAACGGAATACTTCTGGAAAACGCCAGTGACTTTGGCATAGTGGCCGGCGCCTCCGGTAACAGTTTGTCCGGCCCGCACTCCTCTCTCAGATCCAAAAGGCCAGATTCCGCCCTTAAATTGCTTCGCCTTTTCTGGAAGAGCAACCGTAGCAGAGTCAAGTACGAAGGGAGCAAAATTAGACCGCATTTGGTCAATTGTTTCGTCCAGCCATTTATCGATAGATACTCGGAAAGATCCTCTAGATTCACTGTCCATATGCAAAAGAGCGCTATTCCCGATTTCAAAATTGGTAGAGAACATGCGCGTTCCCGAATAGAGGTTGGCATCAGTCCATGGGTCAATTGCAGACACGTCCCCAACGACAAGGGCATTGAAATTGTGGACGCTTCCTGCTTTCAATTCATCCGTAAGCCGAGCAATCGTGATTTTGGGAATGATGATGATTACCCGTTCATCAGGAGAAATCGATTGGTTGGGATCATCGAGACTGATCACCTGGCCGGCAAATGCGGCTTTGAATTTAGCCTGAAATGCTCGTGCGAGGTCAACAGATGATGGCAAATATTGAGATGGTGAAGTATCTGCCATCACGATCTGTCGCGCAAGAATGTAGCGGACTGGGATCTCCCCGAGTGCAGTACCGGAGGCTATTGCGCTCAAGACGATGTAGCAAATGAATAATCTATGGAACATCTCACTTGACCTTTACGCGTGTTCCCTGGTTGTCCATCGTTTGAACGTCGTATGAATCGACCACCTTTTCGATGGAATTCACCACATCCTCACCAGTTTTCCCATTCAGGGTGACCGTCAAAGTGTGCGTTTTGGCCACGCCATTAATGCTCCGCTCGACTTTGAATCCTCCATTCACTAATGCGTCACGAATAGGCGCACTCGCGGAAAATGAGGTCGCGTTGTCTACCACAACGACGTAGGCGGTTGCAGCAGCAGCATTGGCCCGCTTTTCAGAGCGCTGCATCTTCTGGAGGGCCTGTCTAATCTCTCCAGGAAGAATATCGTCCACCTGCATCATGGCCGATTTCACTGCATAAGTCCTCGCCATATCGTCAGAAACTGCATTCGTCCCAGAATCGCCGACTACGTCCTTGGCAGGCAGGAAAGCCAATCCGTCCTTGACGCGCACGACCCGGTAGGTCACCTTCGACGTGTACTGATGTGTATCCTGGCTTACAGGGGTAAAGCTATTAAGCGCGATCGCCACATAATCGCTCGGACTGACAGTAGCATTGATACGCATCACGTCTAGAACCGCATTAACGAGATCGTCTTCAGTAGAGAACTCTCTGCCCATCATTCCGACATTGAGCGTTGCGACATCGAAGCCGGCCGTGGTCATCATTCCTTCGACCTCGGCGCGGACCTCATTGCTTAACGCACCACCCTTTTTGCCCGGGTCGGCATAATCAACAACCTTGTGGTAATAGTGACTTGTATCGTCGCTGGAACTGCCAGAACTTGCCGATTTATTCGAAGATGACTCGGCATGATTCTTCTTGGCGTCCAGATTGGCCGATTCTGCCACATCCCAATTTGCCGTCGCAGAAGCGGAAGCTCCCATACTGCCGTTCTGATTGCTTCCTCCCGCTGCATTTGTTGACGACCTGTTCGCGTTGTATTGCCCTGACACACTGGCATTTGCAGAGGCTTGCCCTTTGCTGACGAGAGAGGCACTTGCCCCAAGAGATGCAGAAGATGAGTTTGCCAGAGCGTTTGAAGAAGAATTGGCAAATGTGGAAGAATGTACGCCCTTTTGATTGTCTTCAACCTCTTCGTGCGTTACTTGCGGCTGGGCGCGGTTTGGATCCATCCCCTCGAGCGTGTAGGAAAGGACATAGATCTTGAATCTACCTTCTGTATCCGCTACCGCGGAGAGACTGAAATTGCTTTCCAACAACGAGCGCAAGGCTTTGGCGTCTATCTGTACGACAATGTCCACCAAAGCTGTGTTGTTCTGAACCGCGGCGCTCTGGACCTGACTGTCAAGAATCAACGTGGATGAATTCTGCAAGGCCGCGTGTGTGACCTCATCCAACTTCGGCAGAAGCGATTCCTGATTAGCAAATACCTGGAGAATCGCCTGTCTGATGGCCTTCTCTCTGGCGATCTGCTCGGCATCGGCAAGACCCTTTTGGTTGAGTATGGCCTGATCCTTTTGCTTTTTTGTTACCGGAACAGGAACCTCGCCATGCCCAGATACTTTTATAGTTTCTGCCACGACAGTATTGGCGAGTAATGCAATAAATACAACCACCAATAAACGGATAAACGCAGTTTTGACAAGTTTATGACTAGGCCCCACAGGTCCTCCAAATTTGGTTGGACTTCGATGAAAGAGTACGAAAAGAAGATTGCAAAACTTCTGCCACCTCGCGATTCACCATTGCGATGGGTCTCAATGGAACAGCTGCTTAGCAAACATTGCCTTCACTTTGAAGTACTTGTTCTGGCTGTCTCCGACATCCACGATGAAAAACTCGCCCTTAGAATCCAACGACCGCAATCGTGCAACTTCGCTCATGGGAAACGTCGCACCGGCGTTCTGATAGGTGAAGGAACGAAGCGCACTGTTGGTCTCAGCCGTGCCGTTGCTATTGTCAAGCGGCTGAACGATGTCAGCCCGGCTACTGTCGGCCATCACAACCGAGTGAACTGATGACGCCATACTGAGGCCGGCACCGTTGAGGTAATCGGCCGTGCTCGGAGTTGCAAAGACACGGAACAGCGGCTCTTGCATTTCCGGGCTAACATCGGCCGCGCTGAACGGCTTCATCTCCTTGCGGGCCTCCATGGTCAAGTATTCGATGTACTCCACTGGCGTGAAAACGACGTTGGTGCACCCGGACACCGCACAGGTATTGCAAATCAAGGTAGAAAGCAATGCGGTCTGCACGTCGCTGAGGATCAGCCCTATCTGATGGCGTTTCCCGTGAGTTGCATTGTCGATCGTCGCCGCGACCTGGTTATCGGTAAGAGTCGTTACGGTCAAGGCTATGGTGGAAGGCTGCTCCTTGGCGCCTGCCGAGCTTGGGTTGAGTAACAATAGAACGGCAACCAAGAGCAGGCAAGAGGACTTCAGAAATTTCATTAACTCCCTTTCTTTTGTTAATGGGGCAAGCAAGGCTTTCTAAAATACAGATTTATAGCATTGAGGTTGTCTGCTCGCTGCGATCCAAGGCTAAGTGGGAACGGCGCAACAATGAATCCCGCTAAGGTGGTACCACCTGTGATTAAGCACACATTTCGAATCGCCTGCCTGCTTCGCAACGATGCGAATACATTTCGGGGAACGGCCTGAGCAGGTCTACGGGCAGATGCGAAGGCTCCGCTGGCGCCAGCCATCGCTTATAGTCTTTGGGCTGCAGGATGACCGCCATCCGGTCGTGGTACTTTTCCATCCATTCGTGAGGCTCAGTCGTGACGATGGTGAACGTTTCGAGCCTGTAGCTGGCGAAGAAAAAAGGCGTCTATAAGGGGCGCAAACCATCGCTGACCTCGGCACAGGTCGAGGAGATCCGCAAGCGTGCCGCCGAGGGGGAGAAGAAGACGGCGTTGGCCGCTGAGTACCGAATTTCGCGGCAGACGCTCTATGCTTCCCTTAGTTGAAGGGCTCGTAGGGCAGCCATCCTG
>OBLW0100003647.1_pt1 | contig 11931 bp, 13 predicted proteins | sample 1520161 | NCBI WGS metagenome assembly OBLW01 (sample SAMEA3539309, study PRJEB22396) | soil metagenome | biome: tundra; feature: field; material: soil | place: USA | collected 2010-05 | depth 0.15 m
CGTTCCCGTAGTCGTCAAGGACTCCAATGGTTGACGCATTTGCAGTGGCGCTCGCAAGCACTGCAAGCCAGAGTGCCGCGATCAAGATACTCTTTTTCATTCTGTCTCCTGTTTTCTTTCTAACTGAAGCCGGCGCATTGTGAGTGGGACAATTAGTTGGAGAGGGCCAGTTGGTTTTAGCGTGGAGCAAGTGTGAGCTTCCGCAACCGCAATAGTAACCTAATTCGCTTCTGCCGGGAAGTGCTCAATTGCGTGGTACTACTCCGACACTTCCATCGCTCCGCAGCGCGTCCCGAGGTGTGTTCGCCCGGGCCGACTTTGGAAACCCGGCATCGAATCAACTACGGGTTAACCTTGCGACGAGCAGTGCCAGCGTTCGCCAATGCCACGATTGTCTATCTCGATTCTGCCCAGGACCAATTCGTCGGCAGCCAGGTGCTGGCAGCCAAATTGTGGAGAACCGCCCACCACACGGTGGGCGGGTTGCATCCCATGACGTCGCTATTCAATGACGTCACTCTCTTGGAGTCGTACGTACAGATTAGCTGGCCCGGCGACGAGCAGTAGCGTCCGTGTTGCGGGTCGAAGCCTCGTCCCACTCCCGGATTTGCTTCGCGGCTTCTTGTTTCGTGATCCCATATCGTTCCTGGATCTTTCCCTGCAACTGGTCGCTTTTGCCGGCAATCACGTCGAGGTCGTCGTCGGTCAGTTTGCCCCACTTTTCCTTCACTGAGCCCTTCAATTGCTTCCACTTACCCTCAAGCTGATCTGAGTTCATCGTTTTCTCCTTTTCAAAGTGTAGAGCGGTCTTGCTGGCTCAGACTCTAAGCGTTTCGGTTGGCTTGAGACATCGGGTGTTTGTCCTAGCGCATCAAGGAATAAGCCTCAGACATAAATCATGTGACGCGCTTCGATCGTTGGGATCGGGTCGCTCCAAGGCAGGCCAAAACGGTCATGAAGGAGCACAAACAAAAAGGCCATCGCGCCGGGCAGTGAAGCGGACCGCGGGAGGATGCGGTCGGGTCGCCGCGCCGGGTCTGGCGAGATTGCACCTGCGTGCAAACAGCCATAAGGCAACGCGGATGCCTTATCTAAGGCAATTACCCGATTGCTGGTGCGCGCGAAAGTCGATATCGTGACCCACGTTACTGCACCGGTTACCGCAGTTCATTGGTTCCGCCCGAATCTCACCTCGAATCGCCCACCTACCACGGCAGACGCCGGCAGGGATGAAAACTCAGCCGGCGTCTGATCCCGCCCTATGGCCTTACCGACTATCCCACGATAGTTGGACAAGTCCGATTGCGCGTTGATCGCTGGCGGAAGCAACTAAGGGAACAGTGTCATGTCGCTAGGGAATGCGCCGTATGTACCTGCGGGCAGGCCCAGTCTAGAGTGCGGATACAAGGTTGCACTCGACCAAGCGGAGGGGTGATGGAAGCGCAAGTTTTGCTGGTTGACCACAACGCGGCACGATGTAACGAGCGGCGGCATGAACTGGCTCGCGCCGGAGTCGCAGTGATTAGTGCGTCCAAAGAGTGCCAGGCAGCTGAAGCGCTGAATTGCAATCGCTTGGACGTGATCTGCATCGATTCACAATTTGTAATGAGTTTCGGGTCCGGGATAGGCGCGCTCGTCCGGACCTCCTTCAAGGAGTTGTCAACCAGTTCCTTGCTCTCCGCCACGGCGGTGCGTCCGCGCTCATCGAAATTTGAGGTGTCACGTCCGAGGTAGGACAGGTTCATCTTTACCGCGGTGAGAGTCTGGCCAAGCGAGTCGTGCAAATCGCGCGCCAGGCGCCTTCTCTCATCATCCCTGATTTGAAGCAGGCGTCCGCTCAGTTGGCGCACTGCGGTCTCAGCTCGCTTGAGCCCAGCAATGTCCTGGACAACCATGCCCATTGGGGTCACCACATCTCCATCTTTCGTAATGGGGAAGAGTGACTTCAACCACCATCCCGTCATGCCGGGACTCGACGGTATGGGCCCCTTGATTTCCTGCGTGAGCAACGGCTCACCGGTGCTGGCAACCCTGCGAAGGAGGGGCTCAATCTGGTGCGAAAGATCGGCAATGACGGCCCGTAGAGGTCTCCCTATTTGTTCGCGGGAATCCAGCCCATTGAGTTCGGCAAACGGGCCATTGATCCGCCGGAAAAGAAGATCCTTGTCAATGATCGCCAGCCCCACTGGAGCATTCGAGAAAAAGGCATTGAGCTGCACTTCCCGCTGCTCGATTTCTTCCCGCTGCTGCCTCCGCTCGGTTATGTCGCGCGTGATGACCGCATAACCACGCGGATCACCTTGTTCATTTCGCAAAAGGGTGACATCGGCAGTTGCCCAAAACTGGGTGCCGTTTTTTCGAACCTGTTGACATTCATCCGTCACATGCCCTTGCTCGAGGGCCGCACGCAAATGTCGCTGCGGAGTGTCCGATTCGCAGGTGTTGTAAAGACGGTAAAAGGGCTCTCCCGGCATCTCCACAGAGCGGAACCCAAACAGACGTTCCGCTCCCATGTTCCAGGTCGTGATGCGCCCCTCCAGGTCAACCCGAATGACGGCGTGGTCCTGGATACCGTTGACCAGCAACCGAAACTTCTCTTCGTTGTCTCTGGCTTGCAACTCCGCCCAGGTCCTCCGCGCGACCTCGGAACTCATAAGTAAGAATAAGGACACCAACATCATGGACGCCAACAAGAAGGCCAGCACCAGGATCATCGTGGCCTTACGCTGTCGGGCAGCTGAGACGCGGGACCGATCGCGAAGCAGTTGGTTCTCTTCCTGCTCCATGGCGTCGAGCAGCGACCGTATCTTGTCAGTCAACATGACGCCTTGGCGGGTGAACTCTAACTGCGGTTCCGCGGCGGTCGGATCTTGCCTCTGTAGTTGGACGGATTCGTTCAATTGCGCCAGCCTCTCGGTCATGAGTGGCTGGAGTTGAACGAGCCTTTCTTGTTGCCTGGGATTGTCAGCCGTCAGGGGCCTGCAGGCGTTTTAGATGCGGAGGGAGACTTTGGACTGCGTCGTCGTAGTCAATGAGCAGCGTTCTGTCGCCAATCATGACAAAGCCGCGGCGGGCGTCTTCCGCCTCGATTAGGTCAGCGGAAGCACTCTTCAGCTCGGAAATCACTTCGTGGGTATGAATGACCAACTCTTCGCTGGTGGCGAAGCGATCGGACATCACGTACGAGGCGATCCCGATACCCACAAGGATTGCGAACACAACCGCGAAGGCCGTTTTGTACGACTTTGGAGAGAGAGTCCACATAAAATGTGCGTCCGAGCGAGAGGAGGAACTCTACCACAATGCGGATAGTTGAGGTCCAGTTTTGGCACCGTGGGCCAGTACGCCGGTGACCGGCTACTCGGCAATAGCGCCGCCCCATCGAACAACATTGCGCCTCGTCCTATTGAGGGAAACACGGTGACTCGCGAAAGGTAATCAGGCAATCTCCTTAGATACGACGGCCAGTAGCGGCGCTAGAATTGACGAGGCCTTCGGCCAATTCCCTGGATCCCGAAGCATCTTCCGTGCGACGTTCCGCATCTACTTCGATTGGAGACTTACAATGACACGACCCTTCTGGACAGGCCAAATCCAAGTCTCGCTGGTGTCTTTCGGCGTGAAGCTCTTTCCCGCTACCGAAACTACAAGTGAAATTCACTTCCATCAGCTCAGCCGCAAAACAGGCGAGCGCATCCGCCACCAAAACGTCACCAGCGAAGAAGGCCCGGTCGAAGACGACGACATTGTCAAAGGCTACGAGTATCGAAAGGGGGAGTACGTTACGATCGAGCCCGACGAGATCAAGAATCTGCGCATCCCGTCGCGCCAGACCCTGGAAGTTTCTCAATTCGTCGATATCGAGGAAATTGACCGCGAATTCTTTGAGAAGCCCTATTTCGTAGTCCCGGAAAATGACACTCAAGCCCAGGCTTTTGCCGTGGTGCGCAAGGCCCTGCAAACAACGAATAAAGCGGCCCTCGGCAAAATCGCGTTCGGCGGCCGCGAACATCTCGTGGCTGTCGCGGCCCCGCCGGACAGTAAGCTTGCGGGCATGATGGCCTACACCCTGCGCTATGCCGAAGAGCTTCGCAAGCCGTCCGAATACTTCGCCGACATTAACAAAGTTCCGGTAGACGACGATCAGCTCTCGCTCGCCAAGGAACTCATCAAGCGGAAAACCGCGAAGTTTGCTCCGGAAAGATTCAAAGACGAATACGAAGCCGCGCTGCGCGAGATGGTGGAAGCTAAGATCCAGCACGCCCCAGTTCCGCGCGACGAGCCTGTACGCAAATCCGCCAAGGTCATCAACCTCATGGACGCGCTGCGCAAGAGCGTGCAGCGCGATAAATCGTCCGCGGGCGGGAAGAAAGCCGCGCAGAAAACCGTAGCAGCCACGGCAAGAGGAGGCATCGCCCTGGTAAAACCAGCCAAAGCAGCAAAGCGTAAGTCGGCATAGCCGGTGGCAACCAAGCGCAAACCAACCGTGAAGTCGAGGACATTTGCCTCAAATGCGATCGACCGTCAGCTCGCGCGCTACCGCGAGATGCGCGACTTTAAGGTCACCTCCGAACCCAGCGGTAAAACGCGAGCCACCCCAGCCGCTGGCAAGAAATCCTCATCCCGAAAACCACCGCTTCCCTTCGTCATCCAGAAACACGCCGCCTCGCACTTGCACTACGATTTCCGGCTGGGGTGGAACGGGGTACTTAAAAGCTGGGCCATCGCGAAAGGTCCCAGCTATTTCCCAGGAGACAAGCGGCTCGCCGTCCAAGTGGAAGACCATCCTATGGAATACGGCGGATTCGAAGGCATCATTCCCAAGGGTCAGTACGGTGGCGGCACCGTGATGCTTTGGGACCAGGGAACGTGGGAACCGCAGATAGATCACACCGACGTCGATGAAGCTCTGCGCCGTGGCTCCCTCAAGTTCACGCTGTACGGCACCAAAATGAAGGGCAACTGGACCTTGGTTCGCATGGGCGGCAAGGCGGCTGACGAACGAAAGCCAAATTGGCTGCTCATCAAGGAACACGACGACTTCGAGTATACGAGCAATGATGCCAGTGTCACCGAAGCCGAGCCCAACAGCGTCGTGACGGGACGCGATCTCGAACAAATCGCCGACAACGAAGACCACGTTTGGGAATCAAAGCAAACTGCAAACGGCAATGCGTGGCATCGCAACGACAAACTCGCTATGGCCGGGAAGAAACTTGCCCTGACGACAAGCGGTGAAACAGTCCGAAAGAAGTCGCCCCGCACTAAACCAAGCGCACTGCCCCGGTCGACTGCGGCCCTCGCCAACGCGCCTAGAGAGAGGATCCCAGGCTTCATCGCACCGGAATTGGCGCTCTCGGCCAAAAGTGCGCCTAGCGGTGCGGGCTGGCTCCACGAATTGAAGCTCGACGGCTACCGCATTCAGGCCCGGAAGGACGGACCGCGTGTACAACTTCTGACTCGCACTGGTCTGGACTGGACTCATCGCATGAAGAAGATCGCGGAACAGGTGAGAGATATTCCCGCCACGACCGCAATCCTCGACGGTGAAGTCGTCGTTCTCGCCGACAACGGAACGACCAGCTTTGCGGACTTGCAGGCCGCCTTTCAGGAAGGCGCCAACAAACCCCTCACCTACTTCGCCTTCGATCTGCTGCACCTCGATGACCATAACCTACGCGCGCTTCCGCTCATCGATCGTAAGGCACTTCTCGCTCAGCTCGTGAAGAACACCGGCGACATTCTTCGCTTCAGCGAACATGTCGCCACGGACAGCGCAACTGTCTTCGAGAAGGCCTGCGAACTGCACGCCGAGGGCATTGTCTCCAAACGCGCCGCCAGCCAATACCGCTCGGGCCGCAGTGGAGACTGGGTAAAGTTGAAGTGTGTCCACGAGCAGGAGTTCGTGATCGGCGGCTTCACGGAGCCCTCGAACGGCATCCACGGCGTCGGCGCGCTGCTGCTGGGATACTACAAGGATGGCACACTCATCTATGCTGGGCGCACTGGCACTGGCTTCACCGGCAAGACACATCGCGGCTTGCGAGACCGGTTGGAGAAACTGCGGCAAATCGCCACGCCCTTCGATAACGCTCCCGCCGAAGCCCGGCGCAGAGCAGTCTGGGTTAAACCCAAACTGGTGGCGCAGGTGAGCTTTGCCACTTGGACCTCCGATGGGTTGGTCCGCCAGGCTGCCTTTAAAGGCCTTCGCGAAGATAAACCAGCCGGCGAAGTCCGCCGGGAAGACCCGACAGTCTTCCCAAAGCAGCGCACGGCACGGCACGCCTCGCACGCCGCGCCTCGGAGCGTCGCGGCCAAGATAAGCCGTGCCAAGGATTCCTCGAAATCAACTGCTGAACATGCCCCGGTCCGCCTGACTCATCCGGAAAAAATCCTGGACGCCGAATCGCATCTCACCAAGCAACAACTGGCGGACTATTACTGGGCCATCGCTCCGCACATGCTGGCCTACATAGCCAACCGACCACTGTCGCTGGTGCGCTGTCCCGATGGCAGCCGGCAAGCCTGCTTTTATCAGAAACACGCCAACCACGCGCTTCCTCCGGGTGTGACAACCATCGACGTTCCCGACAGGAAGACTGGTAAAGCCGAACCTTATATCACCCTGTCCACACCAGAGGCGCTGGCCGGACTGGCCCAGATCGGTGTTCTCGAAGTCCATCCCTGGGGCTCTACGAATTCCGATCTCGAGCACCCTGACCGCATAATTATCGACCTTGATCCTGACGCCACAATATCCTGGCCGAGCCTCGCCGAAAGCGCTTTGGAAGTGCGTAAGCAGCTTAAGAAGTTGGGCCTCGAAAGTTACCTCAAAACCACGGGCGGCAAGGGCCTTCACATTGTCGTCCCCATCGAAGCGCGATACGATTGGGCCACCGTCAAGCAGTTTGCACGAGCCTTTGCGCTCATGCTGGAGCACGAGCGGCCCGGCCTTTACGTGTCAAAGATGATCAAAGCCGCACGAAAAGACCGAATCTACGTGGATTATCTGCGCAACGAACGCGGGGCCACCGCTATTGCTCCGTACTCTCCTCGCGCCCGCGCCGGCGCGCCCGTCGCACTCCCTTTAAGCTGGGCCGACCTCAAACGCCCCGAACGCCCCATCTTTCAGGTAGCGCAGTTCGACGAATGGAAGCGTCGCCTGACCCGCGATCCTTGGAAACTCTTTCTCGAGACTCGCCAGCCGCTGGCGGCTAAGTTACTCAAAGCTCTCAAGATTTCGGCGTCAAAATAGCGGACGCAAGCACTATATTAGCTCGGCCTACGGGTTTGACCCGATGGCGGAGCCCATTTCAGATTGCTACTCTGCATTCAGAGAAGCTACGGTAGGTCGATTCGCTCCTACAAATGTAATCGACACGGCGGTAGCTCAGAACTGAAGCGAAAAGGAGAGTTGAAATGCTTTGGACGATATTTGTGATCCTTCTGGTTCTGTGGTTGGTAGGAGTAGTTAGCTCCTATACCTTGGGGGGCTTTATCCACATTCTCCTGCTGCTGGCCGTCGTAACCCTGATATTCAACCTGGTGAGTGGACGCCGGACCGCTGTGTAAGTGCAGCGATCACAACCTAACGCGCAAGTATTTGCGCGCTCGACGGAGGAGAATTATGAATATGAAGAAGTTTCTTAAGGTTGCACTCGGAACCAGTCTTTTCATTCTGGACCAATCCGATCGTGCCAGAAAAACTGCCCGAGAGCGGGTCGGAGACCACGTTGAAGATATTCGTGACCTGGCGCAAGAAACGTACCAGGCTGCCGCGGAGCGCGTGACGAGCGCGGCAAATGCTCTCCGAAAGAACGATGACAACCGCGCGGGTTGGAATGTTGTTCGTTTTGCCTTCGGGATGGGAGTTGGAATAGGAGTTGGACTTCTGCTCGCCCCGGCGAACGGGGAGGAGACCCGGTCGAAAGTTGCGGAAAAAGCTCAGGAGTTCGCCGGCAATGTCCGGCAGCACTTCGCATCCCCTAATCTCCGAGCGACTGGCACGGCTGGCTAACTTGACTGGCTTGCCCGGTCCATTCACGGTTAGCCAAGACCCATGCGTGGCGCCCAGGCGTAGAGAGACTGGTGACCGTACTTCTCGCCGCGCAGACTGCCAAATAATGCGGGTCAATCGAAAGTAGACGTGAAAGGAACAGTTCAATGACTAATAGCTTCCACCGTTTCTTGTGCATCGCAGTTGTGATGCTGGCGCTGACCGCCGCATCCTTCGCGCAGCTTAGCGTAGTTGTGTCGTTTGGTCCGCCCCCGCTGCCGGTGTACGCGCAACCTCCTTGCCCCGCCGAAGGTTACTTCTGGACTCCTGGCTACTGGGCGTACGACCCCGACTTTGGCGACTACTACTGGGTGCCCGGAACCTGGGTATTGGCTCCTGAGGCCAGCCTGTTCTGGACCCCGGGTTGGTGGGGGTGGGGAGGAGAAGGTTTCCTATTCCATGAGGGCTACTGGGGCCCGCAAGTGGGGTTCTATGGTGGCATCAATTACGGCTACGGGTACTTTGGAGACGGCTACCAGGGCGGCCGCTGGGACAATGGACGCTTCTACTACAACCGCGCGGTGAACAATGTCAACGAGACGAACATTCACAACGTCTACAACACGACAGTGATCAATAATACGACGGTGAATCGCGTTAGTTATAACGGCGGCAATGGCGGGGTCGACGCACGTCCGACTACTGCGCAGGAGACAGCTGCGCAGGAGCGACATATTCCGCCTGTGGCGGCTCAGACTGAACATGTGCAGGCCGCCCGCGCCAACCCGCAGTTGCGAGCTTCAGTGAACCAGGGTAAGCCGCCGGTAGCGGCGACGCCCAAACCCGGCGCATTTCAAGACCGGGCAGTAGTCCCCGCCACACAGGCAGGAGGGCCATATAGGCCTCCAACCAATCGCGCGGCAGCGCAGCCAAAGGGCACGACTCCAGTTGCGAGTCCGGAAAGCAATAGCTCTCGTCCCAACACTGCCATTCACCCTAACGAACTTCCGCAGGCCGCCCCTCTGCCTGCCCCGAATACGGGAAACGCGAAGCTGGACCAGAAGTACCAGCAGCAGCAGGAGAAGCTCCGCGCTCAGCAAGACCAGCAACGACAAAAGCTCCAGCAGCAGCAGGACCGGGAACACCAGCAACTGGAACAACAGAAGGCTGACGAAGCGCGAAAGCAGCAGACCGAGCAGCAGCACCAGCAACAGACCCAACAACTCCAGCAACAACACGAAAGGCAGCAGCAACAGCTACAGTCCAAACAGCAGCCCGCGCACCCGAACCAGGCCCAGCCTCCGAAGCAGAAGCCCTAATCGATTGATGGAAGCTCAAGCCAGGCACCTGCCGACCGGTTGGTGCCTGCCGCCCCTCCGTTTTACGGACCTACGGCACCGTTTGCGCCGACGCTAGCGTGCTCGGAGAGTCAGACCAGGCGGCGCTGCTGCGGCAGACGCTGGAAGAGGAAAAGGAAACCAACGAGAAGCTAACTGAGCTTTCGACGCAAATTAATCAGGTGGCCGAACAGGAGCCTCCCGAAGATCAGATGGAGACAACGCGCTGACGACCGGGGCGCGCCGCGCACGCGCGTCTGTCGTCTGGGTGAGGGTGCGCCCGCGAAAGGCGCGCACTCTGCTGCTATATTTCCGATATGCGAGGAGCAAATACCACAGCCACCACGACCCAGCAGATCCACCGTGCATGGCAACCATGCGTGAACGTTCTGCGGCGCGGGAGTGCGCTTCCCCACCCATTGGAATCGGTTCTAGGATGACCTCTGTTGGCAAGAGCCGGCTCCCTTACGATTTGGAACCCAAGATCCGGCGTGCGCTAGCGGTGCTCGGGCCAGGGCTCGTCACTGGCGCCTCCGATGACGATCCTAGCGGGATCGCCACTTATTCCCAAGTGGGGGCCCAGTTTGGCTATGGGTTGTTGTGGACGATGCTCCTGTCTTATCCCTTAATGGCGGCGATCCAGGAGATAAGCGCACGTGTGGGACGCGTGACCGGCTGCGGCATCGCCGCCAACCTGCGCCGGCATTATCCGCGGTGGCTGCTTCATGGCGCAGTAGCTTTGGTGCTTATCGCCAATGTCTACAATCTTGGGGCTGATATCGGCGCGATGGGTGCTGCCGCCCAACTACTACTGCCGGCGAGAACCTGGATCTATGTTCTACTTTTCGGGATCGCTTCGTTGCTGTTGCAGATCCTGGTGCCCTATTCAAGCTATGTGAAGTACTTGAAGTGGCTGACGATTTCGCTCTTTGCCTATGTCGCCACTGCCTTCTTCGTGCGGATACCGTGGTCGGAGGTACTGCTTGCGACGGTCCTCCCGCAATTGTCATGGAGCAAGGATTACCTGACGGGCCTGATTGCCGTGCTGGGAACGACGATCAGTCCCTACCTATTTTTCTGGCAAGCCTCGCAAGAGGTGGAAGAGGTCAAGAAAAATCGCGGGGAAAAAGCGCTGAAACGCGCGCCGCGACAAGCCCCCGCTCAGTTGGGACGCGTCCGGGCGGACACCTATTTCGGCATGGCGCTGTCCAATATTGTCGCGTTCTTTATCATCCTCACGACGGCCGCCACTCTGCATGCTCACGGGCAGACCGACGTCGCCACGGCGGCGCAAGCCGCACAGGCATTGGCACCGCTGGCTGGGCGTTGGGCCGAGGGGCTCTTCGTGTGAGGGATTATCGGCACAGGCTTGCTCGCCATACCCGTGCTGGCGGGTTCGGCGGCCTACGCCCTGGGTGAATCCTTCAAGTGGCCGGTCAGCCTGGAAAAGAAACCTGAACAGGCGCCGGGGTTCTATGTGACGATTGCAGTGGCCACTCTGGCCGGCGTTGCCCTGAATTTCCTCCACATCGACCCCATTCGAGCTCTGTTCTGGGCCGCCGTCTTAAACGGCATTCTGGCCGCGCCCCTCATGGCCGTCATCATGCACATGGCAGCAAGCCCTAAGGTGATGGACAAGTTCACGATACCGCTGTATTTGCGGGTCGTAGGATGGGCTGCAACGGCAGTCATGTTTGTCGTATCGGTTGGGGTATTCATGACATGGAAATAGCGGTATTTTTCAAGTGATTGTGCACCGCGGTCAATCCCAGAAAAGCTTCGTCTATCTCACCTTGATTTGTGGCTGCGACCTGGTTCCTACGATGCTGAGAGGCACGTACGTTCCTGCGCCGTGCTTCATGAAGATGGGATCGAACGGCATCAACGCCACACGGCGCTCTCCGTCAATGGATCGGACGCCGCGCTACTGAGTCCACCCGGAAACCTGACGAGCGCTGTTCGCTAATCGCGTGATAACAAACCAAATCCAATTCTTGACATTACAAATTGCAATATTATAATTGCTAATCGTAATATGAAACTCGGCGAAAAACTCCGGTATCTGCGCCTGGTCGAAGGCACGTTGCGCGGCATGGAACGCGAAATGACGCAGCAGGACCTCGCCGTGGCGCTCAAGAGAGAACTGGGCAGCGGATTGAGCCAGTCCTATCTGTCGCAGATCGAGAGTGGAGCGCGCCCTCACCTGACCAATGCGTCTCGCATGTTGCTGGCGCGGTTCTTCAAGGTGCATCCGGGATACCTGGTCGACGATCCCGAGGGCTATCACACGGAGCTGACCAGCGACTTGCGCGCCCGCGAAGATCGGCTCGACCTGTGGCTGATCAATGGCGCAGAGCAGTTCGCGTGCGATCCCGAGTTGAGCCAGGCGCTGGTCGACGTGGCCAAGTACCAGGACTCGCGCAAATGTCTGGTGCTGTTGGGCGCGATTCTGGAAGCGCCGGAATTAGTGGAGCGCTTGACCGAGGTTCTGAAGCCGAATTTGAGAGAGCCAGTGCATCGCGGCGCCAGTAAGAGGAGATCAACGGGAGCGAAGCTATGACGTGGGCGATGTTCTATCTCGTGTGTTTTCTGGTGGGA
>OBLW0100003649.1_pt1 | contig 11929 bp, 13 predicted proteins | sample 1520161 | NCBI WGS metagenome assembly OBLW01 (sample SAMEA3539309, study PRJEB22396) | soil metagenome | biome: tundra; feature: field; material: soil | place: USA | collected 2010-05 | depth 0.15 m
CTCTCTCGTTAGCTGAGGGTGTCAACGATACCGAAGCAACCTCCGAGTCCGCTGCAACGAGCTGTTAGACGGCAGGCGAAGCGGCTGACAGGTGCGAGAAGCCCAGCCGAGCGACACGTGTGGCCCGTAGTGCCCGAAGAAGAATGCGCGCGCTAAGGGCTTGCACGCCGAACTCGATTCGGTAACTCGCCGCTGAGAGGCTTGATGGTACGGGGATACCGCCCCCAGGCCTTGAAGTCGCTCGCTGAGCAGGCGCGAGAACGTTTGCGGGTTGAAAGACGGCCGTTCCATGCGAAGTTGATGTGATGGTAGACGTGTTGAAGGGCCACGTGGAGCTCGCCCTCCGAATAGCGCCCTGGGCGGCGAAGAGCTTCCACCGTGCGGTTCAATTCTTCCGCAGCCTCCTCGAGGTTCGCGAGGACGTGTCGATGATTCATATCTGTTCCTGCCGTCTAACTAGTATTAGGCTGCAGAGTAGTGGCGCGGCATGTTCCTATCGGTAGAAGCCTTTGCCTGCCCTGACGGTTGAAGTTTCTGCAACTAGAAGCTTTTTGGTTTCTACATATAGGAGCATTTTCGGGGTGGCCCGCGCCTATCTTGAAGGAGAACGCCCCGGGCCGCGACCACGACCAGCGTCCCGCCTCGTGTACGGAGCGAGTCCGAGGGCTCGAACGCGCAAGGTCGGACGTTCGTGAGGGCACGCCGATCACTTCATCTTCTCCTCGACGCTCCTCACCTTGTCCTCGAGCGACTGAACCCTGTCGGTGCGCGTCCCGACGCGGAGCGTGGCGCTCACGCGCGGAACGCCCATGCCATGCAGTACTTCGTGGCACCGCCGCACTGCGGCGAACACCTCGTCCCAGTCGCCCTCGATGTTGGTGCCGTTGGCGTGCAGCGCCGTCTTGAGGCCGGCCTCCTTGAGTACCCGCTCGCATGCCGCGACGTACTTCGACAGGGACAGGCCAACCCCGAGGGGGACGACGGAGAGATCGACGAGTACCTTCATGCGGGCTCCCCCGGACCATCCTACGCCGTCGTCGGGGTGCGGTGCCCGCGCGGCGTGAAAAACTGGGTGCCTTCTCGTTCTCCGAGCGAGCGACCGGCGCGCCCCGTCTAGAATCGCCACGTGCGTTGTGCCATGACATTCTTGGACGCCCGCCGGGTTGCGCTAGCGCTGCCTGGCGTCGAGGAAGGCCCGAGCTACGGCACCTCCGGCTTCCGCGTGGCTGGCAAGCTCTTCGCGCGGATCAAGGAGGACGGCGTCACGCTCGTCGTCCGCACTGACCGAGACTCGCGCGAGGCTCTCATGGAGGCCAACCCCTCGACCTTCTTCGTCACGCCGCACTACCGGGGACACGACTGGATGCTGATTCGCCTCTCGAGCGTGAAACCCGAGGAGCTTCGGGAGCAGCTTGTCGCTGCTTGGAAGCGGCGGGCGTCCAAGAAGCTCCTCGCGGCGTTCGACTCTCGTTGACGTCTGACCGCGCTCGGATCGAATTGCCACTTGCGCCCTCTTCTGTGCACACGGTCCGATAACGGGTCATTTGTCAGACTGACGGGAATACATCAGGCCGCATAGGCGCCATCCTCAAAGGTATAGGAGCCGATCGCAGAAGCCGGATCTGGAGCCAGATTATGGGGTCGGGCGCAAGTCGGAATTGACCCCAATTCGAGTGCTCGGCGAGAAGGGTCTAATCAGTAAATAACTGACCTCAGGGGGGTCAGAATCGACGACGTGATTCGGGGTAATCAGTCTCGCCTTGGAAGGATCAGGACAACCAGAAGTGACTGAAATATAGCCACTTAGCGCGACACTAGAAAGGCGCCTTGGCATCTCTGCCCGGGCGGAATACGCGCCGTTAGTAAATACCCAGGGTTATTTACTCCCCTTCCCCGCTTGTCCCGCCGTGGCGCAACGTGGCGCGAAGAACGCAGCTCGTGGGGACTCGCGGCCCGGCCCCACCGTCCTGTGTGGCTTCACGGGAGCGGCGAGCCTGAACGGGCTCTTGTGACAACATACCTAGAAATGGCGAGGCCTCTCTCAGTTCCCCAGCCCGACCCGCTCGAAATCATCGCCGATGCCAAAGTCGCCGCTTATGGTATGGACCGCCACGACCGGATCGTCTACTGGAACGAAGGCGCCTCGAGAGTGCTCGGTTGGTCGCCGGAGGAAGTCCTCGGAAAGATGTGTTTCGACGTCCTCGCCGGACGCGACATCTTCGGCAACCTCTACTGCATGCGTGGCTGCCCCAACATCACAGCGGCCGTCACCGGACATGACACGAAGTCCTTCCTCCTCGACGTGAGGAAGAAAGGGTCGACGGCTCGCGTCCAGACGATCGTCCGCGCCGTTCCGCTGCCCGTCACGGGTCCCTCGTTCGAGGTGCTCATGCATTTCCTTGAGGCGAGCGACGCCGCGATCGACAGCCTGGTGGCGGCGCTGCGCGCTTCCGTGCGCGAGCCGGGCGGCCTCCCTCCCGTCGACCCACCGATCTCCGTCTCGCCGCTCACCGGGCGCGAGCGAGAGATGATCATTCTGCTGTCCAACGGCTACGCGGCACTCAACATCGCTGCCCGGCTGAATCTCTCGTACGCGACGGTGAGAAACCACATCCAGAACGCTCTGCGCAAACTCGATGTCCACAGCCAGGTCGAGGCCGTGGCGCTCTGGTTCCGGCGTGGCTGGATCTGATCGGTCTACGAGGTTATGTCCGTTCGGCCGGCGGAGCGGCCACCCCTTGACCTTTGCGCAAGAGTGAGGTTGACATGAAGTCCTGGCGCATCGGACAACGGCTCGGCATCGGTATCGGCGTCGGCGTCGCCTTCCTGATCGCCTTCGGGTGGCTCTTGCTGAGAGCAACGGCGGTGATGAACGCCAGCCTGCAGAAGATTGGCAACGAGCGCTCCATTGTCGTGGGCCTCACGAACGAGGTGCTCCAGCTTTCGATCGACAACGCCCGCATCACCATGCAGCTCTTGATGGCCTCGGGTCCGGCCGAGGAGAAGCTTCTTGCCCAGAACAAGGAAAACCAACGTCTGATTGGCGTCGGAGTGGAAAAGATCGAGAAGCTCCTCTCGACCGAGAGAGAGAAGGCCCTCTTCAACGACGTGAAGACCCTTCGAACGCCCTACCTGGACAGCAGGGCGGAGATGAAGAAGCTCCTGGCGGTCGGCCACCGGGACGCCGCGATCACGATGGCCAACGACGACATGATTCCCAAGCTGATGACGTACCGCGCATCCTGGAACCGGTTCCTCGCGGCCCAGAACGACGCTCTCAAGGCCGCCGTCGCGGAGGGAGCGGCGCGCTACCGGTCCACACGTGCGCTGGCCCTCTCTCTGATCGTCCTGGCCGCGCTCGCAGCGACCGTGATCGGCGCGGTGGTGACACGGCGCATCACGACGCCGATCTTGGATCTGACGCGGACGGTCCAGCACGTCTCGACGGAAAGGGACTACTCGCTTCGCGCAGTGCGGTCCACGAGCGACGAGATGGGTCTCCTCGCGGACGGCTTCAACGACATGCTCGGCCAGATTCAAAAGCAGAACGTCGCCTTGCAGGAGGCCCACGACGGCCTGGAAGAGAAGGTGAAGGAACGCACGCACGACCTGGAATCGGCGAACGCCATGTTCCGGGCCACGTTCGAGCAGGCCGCGGTCGGCATCGCCCACGTCGGGACCGACGGACGCTTCCTCAGGGTCAATCAAAGGCTCTGCGAGAAGCTGGGCTACACGCGCGAGGAGCTGCTCGCGCGGTCGTTCCAGGAGATCACGCATCCTGCGGACCTCCAGACCGACCTCGAGAACGTCCGCCGGATGCTGGCGGGAGAGATCCCGGCGTACTCGATGGACAAGCGCTACATCCGGAAGGACGGAACGGCGGCCTGGATCGCGCTGACGGTATCGCTCGCCCGTGATACCGAGGGCCGGCCAAAGTACTTCATCAGCGTAGTCGAGGATATCGAGCCGCGCCGGCGAGCCGAGGAGCATGAGACCCGGCTGAGGACTCAACTCGAGCAGGCCCAGAAGATGGAGTCCGTTGGCCGGCTCGCGGGCGGGATCGCCCACGATTTCAACAACCTTCTCACCGTAATCCAGGGCTATGGCGAGATGCTCTCGGCGTCGCTTGCCGGGGACGAGGCGCAGCGCGAGCAGGTGCAGGAGATCCTGCAAGCTGCCGGGCGCGCCACGAATTTGACGCGCCAGCTCCTCGCTTTCAGCCGGCGGCAGGTGCTCGAGACGCACGTCCTCGATCTCGGCGCGGTCGTCGCCGACACGGAAAAGATGTTGCGGCGCCTGATCGGCGAGGACGTCGAGGTCGTCGTCGTGAAGCCCGCGACACTCGGCCGCGTGAAGGCGGACCCCGGGCAGATCGAGCAAGTTCTCGTGAATCTTGCCGTCAATTCCCGTGACGCCATGCCCGGAGGCGGCCGCCTGACGCTCGAGCTGGCCGATTTGACTCTCGACGCGCCGTTCGCGACCTCGCACGATTCGATTCCGCCCGGACGGTACGTCGTCGTAGCGGTCCGCGACACGGGAAGCGGGATGGATGCCGAGACGCTCGGCCATCTCTTCGAGCCCTTTTTCACGACGAAGGAAAAGGGGAAAGGGACGGGTCTCGGCCTCGCGACTGTCTTCGGCATCGTCAAGCAGAGCGGCGGGTACGTGGACGTCGCGAGCGCACCGGGCGCGGGGACGACATTCCGAGTCTATCTTCCGCGCACAGACGCGCCGCGGAAGACCTCCGGCGTCCGCCCACCCGTCTTCTCCCTTTCCGGGTCGGAGACGGTCCTTCTCGTCGAGGATGAGGCGGCGGTCAGGAATCTCGTGCGGGCAGTTCTCGAGCGCAAGGGATACGTTGTCCTCGTCGCCCCGGACGGGGCCGCTGCGCTCGATCTCGTCGACAAGCACACCGGCGTCATCCATGTCCTCCTGACTGACATCGTGATGCCGCGGATGAATGGACGCGACCTGGCCGCTGCCGTCCGGGCGCGCCGTCCGTCGATCAAGGTGATCTTCATGTCGGGATACACCGCCGACGTTCCGACGGACCTCGGTACGGAAGGCGGTCCGGTGTTCCTGCCCAAGCCGTTCAACGAGTACGCGCTGACGTCGAAGCTTCGCGAGGTGCTCGACACACCGGACCCTGAACGGAGTTCGACGCGCGACTGAGCGGCCCGGTAAGGCGACCTAACCGCAAATGTAGGGGCGCAATGGGAATTGCCGGGGGGCTGGGGGCGTGAAACCGGAGCTATTCCGCCTCTTTCTTGGAGCAGCCGAGGCGTTTTGATCCCGCCCTTTAGACGGGCATTCTGGCCTCCGCGGGGGCCCTCCCTGCGCGGGACGTGTCAGCGACCGAGCCGCTCCCGGATCGCCTCGATCCTCTTGCGGTTCACGCCGAAGTCCGAGCGGCCGACGCGTGAGGCCGAGCGCACCTGCATGGTCTTTGTGGCCTTGTCGGCCTCGAATTCCACGTCGTCCACGAAGCGGAAGATGGCGCTCATGAACGTGAGGTGGACGTACCCCGGCGCCTCCTCGACGACCCTCGTCCGCGGGAACGACAGGGCCGCTGCTTTCACGCGCGCGAGGGATTCGGCCGCGGTCCCCGTAAACGGGAACGGGGTGATGCTGTGCCCCTCATCGGATGCGAAAGACGACACGCAGTTCGGGCTCTTCGGGCACGGCTTGAGTCGGCTCATGGCGTTCTCCCCGCATGCGGCGCTCGCGGCGAGGACGGCGAAGATGAGGACGGGCGCGCGCACACGGCGACTCTACGCCGAACGGGCGACCTATGGTTTCTCCTCGGCGGAGCTGTAGGGTGCAAAGGAATTGCCGGGTCTGCTGGCGCGCACAGACCAGGGTCTCGCCTCCTGAGTCCAGTCCTGTAGGGGTGCAATGGGAATTGCAGGGGGCCTGTGGATTTCCTTCTCAGTTCGGCCCCGTAAACGGGCTTTCTGGCCGGGCGGGAGTCCTTCATTGCAGCCCTACAACGTCGGGCAACTTCCATCGTGGCCCTACAACCGGGCTCTCTTCCCTCAAGCTTAGGATTCGCGGAACGGCGGTTGCTTACGTCCCTGCAGGACGGGACGGCGCGCGTTTCCCTGTGCCTATGTAACCGGATGCGCGTGGACCCGAAGCCTTGGTTTCCGAGGAGGTTGGACCATGCGATTCCGTCTTCTGGCCCTCGCCGCGTGTCTCGGGTTTGCCACGCTCGCGGGCACGGCCGCCGCACAGGACCGTGCCGGTACGTTCGAGATCTCGCCGTTCGCTGGCGGCTACTTCGGCGGCCGTCTCTATGGCAACACGACCGTCACGACAACGGCCGGCACGACGACGACGCTCTCATTCCTCGAGCCCGACGACGACCTCGCGTACGGTGTGCGCCTCGCCTACAACGTGACCCGGGTCTTCGCCTTCGAGTTCGACTGGACGTCCGCGCGCACCGACCTCAGGGTCCCGTACCTCTACGGCGTGCCCCCGCGAAACCCCGTCGTCGGGCGGCTTCGCCAGAACGTCTACGAAGCCAACACGCTCTTCAACTTCGGCAAGCGGCGCGCGGTCGGCTACTTCGGCCTTGGCGCGGGGGTCGCGACGCTTGACCGGACCGACGCGACCGTCGACCCGCAGTCTCTCACCCGATTCACGGCGAACATCTCGGCCGGGGCGAAGTTCTTCTTCACGCCGCGTGTCGGGCTGCGGCTGGACGGCCGCTATCGCGTCGTCGACCAGAACTCCGGCGACGGCGGATCCTGCGATCGCGGCGGCTTCTGCTCGGACCGCTGGAGCCACTGGTCGTATGACGGCGAGCTCACGGGCGGACTCGTCTTCGCGTTCTAGAGCCGGGGGTCAATCGCAATGCTCAAAACTCTTCGTGGTCGCATTCCTCTGAGACTTACACGATCAATGCAGGGCTCGACGATGACCTCCGCTCTCCGGATTGCCGCCCTTGCCGCAACGTTCTTTTCACTGACCTCCTGCGGCGTCGGGAGAAATTCCCCCTCGGAGCCAGCTTTTTCCTGCGACGACGTCACCGGCTCCTACAACGCGACATTCAGCAACTCCTGCGGAGGCTCGGGCAGTGGCATCGTAATCGTGGCACAGGTGGGCTGCACCTTCAGCGCTCTCATTCCGGGCTTCGGCGGCGGCACCATTGCGGGCGAGATCAGAGGGAGCTCCGCGACTTTCACGCTGTTTTTTGCAGCGCCCTGCTCGGGATCCGCAACTGGGGCGGCCACCGTCAGCCGCACCACAATTTCCGGAACCTACACGGGCGGCGCCACTGGATTCGGCTGCTGCAATCCGGTGTCTGGCTCCTTCATTCTGGCGCGTTGAGGCCGGCCCACCGGCGTGGACAGGCGGGCCAGCGCCCGGGCGAGGGAACCCTCCAGCGTGCGGAAGTTCCCAGACGTGTAGGGGCGCAATGGGAATTGCCGGGGGCCTGTGGCGCGTAGAGACCTCGGTCGGACGCCGTCGCACCTGTCCGCGATCCCGCCTCCCCGCGGCAGGCCGGGCGAAGGCCCGATGGACTCGCCGTTCCGAATCGAGTATCTCGACGCCGAGCGCCAGCTGCCGGTCCTGGTTCGAAAAGCAGCCTGAAAGGGCCGTCGCGACACTCGGTAGGCGGGGCCGGAGCGGGCCGACCTGTGCCCGCCGACCTACGAGGCGCGTCCGAAATGCTGGACCGAGCGCGCCAAGACGTCGGGCAATTCCCATCGCGGCCCAACACCTACAGGTACGGTCTTCTCGTCCTCGTCGCCTGGCCGATCGTCGTCCCGTATCACTGCTATGATGATTAGCAGGCTGCGCTGTTCCCAGCCACAAGGAGGTTGCCAGTATGCCGGAAAATCGGATTAGGGTAGCGCCCAACACGGTTGCGTATGCGGACGGGGAGAGACACAAACTAGTGGTGGAGTTCGCCATCCCAGGAGCGCCAACGGATACCATCGATCTGAAGATCCTGGAAGACAGTGTCCACCTGACAGCGCCAGCAAGGGATATCGAGTATGTCTCAGCCTTGGCTTTGGCTTGGCCAGTGAAACCTGGCAAAGCTGAAGCGATCTACGAGCACGGCCTCCTCCGAATCGAAGTGCCCTTCAAAGATCCGATGGAAGATGCTGTGAAGGTCGCCATCAAAGCGCGTGGCGCCGAGACCAAGATCAAGAAAATCGAAGCCTGATGGCTCAGTTGTTTGAGAGAGTCTCTTGTCGATCGCCAGAATCGCAGCGTCCGCGAGAGTCGGGACAGGGCCGGCCTCGACGGGGCTGGCAACCTGCGTTATCGATGTTGACTGAAGGCTCTGCGACCGGCGGCTCTCCATAGTCTTCGTGAAGAAGAAGCGAGCCGTCGGGATCAGGACTTAGTCCGACGGCATCGCAGAGCCGCCGTGGTACCACCGCGGACGCGCCCTGGCTTCAGGCTGCGCGGCGGGAGTACCGGTGATGAAGCCAGCCGAGGCGGGTTAGCGAGATCACCTCACCCATCTCGGGCGGCTCGATGGGCCCGTGATCAGAAGCGTCCTTCTCGAGAGCGAGATGAAGGCGGTCCTCGTTGTACCAGACCTGCAACTCCTGAAGCAGCCGTCTCGCATGACGCTCACTCGACACAATGACATGATCGAAGAGTTCGCGGCGGATGGTACCGATGAGGCGACAACGAAGACGTAAAGGACCTGGAATCTGACCCTAGGCACGGTGAACAGGTCGACGGCGACGATGCCCTTGGCCTGGTTGAGCAGGAAGGTGCTCCAGGTCTGAGATCCGGTCCCTCGAGGTTCGGGTCGGATCCGTTCGAGGTATCGGGAGACCGTCCGTTCGCTCACGTCGAAACCGAGCTTAAGGAGCTCGCCGTGGATTCGGGGCGCACCCCAGGTCGGGTTGTCTGAGGCCATCTCCCGAATGAGCCGTCGGACCTCGGCATGAGCTCTCGGCCGCCCGGCCTGTGACTTTCTTCTCCAGAAGAGTCGAAACGCCTGGCGGTGCCACGCGATGACGGTCTCGGGCCTGACGATGGCCAGACTCTGCCGCCACTCGGGAAAGCGGTGAAGGACGTAGGCCCAGAGGGCTCGGTCCCACGAAGTAAGGGGAAGACGGACGGGCCTCGACCGCAGGAGGATGCCGAGTTGATGCCGCAGAGGGAGGTTCTCGGCCGCCATCTCGGCCCGAGAGCGAAAGAGGCCGACGAGGGATCCCAGAAAGAGTCGAATCAAGCCGATCATGCCGAGAGGATACGGGCAGAGAATGAGTCCGAGGGGGACGGCCCGGGGAGCGCCGGAACCTCATTCGGCTGAGGCACGTACGCCCTCATTCGGCCACCTTATGGGATTCTGGCGAGGCACACCCGTCACGGGATTGACAAAGAGTCGGAAGGGTTGATTACGGTCTGATCCAGTATTCGGCTCGCGCGCGCGCGGGCGCGCGTTTAGGGCGCCCAAAATGCCAAAAAACCGCAAGGTTGTCGCGCGGTTCGTGTCAACCGTGGACGGCATTGAGTTCGCGGGGAAGAAGAGTGGCTCCGCACTCGGTCGGCTGGGCGAACTGATCTCAGGTCAGAAACTGAGAACTTCAAATGTTCTCAGGACACGATCCTCTTCGGATGGAGGCGGTTGCGCGGCACACGAAGGAGTGCGCTGAAGAGTGCCAACCCAGATGAAATGGCGCGAGGCCTGCGCTCCCGGGTCCGCAAACCACGCCCAGTCCCTGGTCTGTGCGCGACAACGCCCGCCGCAATTTCCATTGCGCCCTTACAACCCACCGCAATTCCCATTGCACCCCTACAGGTACGTACGCCCCCATTCGGACACCTACGGGATTCTAGCGAGGCACAGGTCCCCGGCAATTCCCATTGCGCCCCTAAACTTACTACCACCACACCACTGCTCTGGGCTCGTCAACGCGCACGGCAATTCTCAACCGGCTCTACAGCTACTTCGTACTGGTCTTCCACGTCAAGACGACCACCTCGATCTCATCCGAGCCATCGCTGCTTCTCTCTTCGGAAACCGCGATAGCGCGGTCGGTCATGTTGTATCCAAAGAAAAGCCTGACTCCCTGCCTGAAGACTGCCCGCGGCGACAGGGCAACCTCTTCGCCGTCCAAACCTCTGCGAAATCGGAGCGGCTCGCCGGGGTAGAGGTGCTTCTGAACCCTAGTGGTCGGGACCTTTCTAATGCCGGTAGCTTCCCTCGTTACCCAGATGCCATCACTGCCACAACGGACCGCAACCTCCTCTGGCCGCACCCGATCTGAGAGTACCTACACCTCGTCGCCCGCAGGGTGGCCGTGGGTGTCGTTCACAGCCTTGAAGTGGTCGACGTCCGTCGCGATCAGCGCGAGTGGCTCTTCCAGCGAAGCTTCCCTTATCGCCTGCAGCACGTCCCGCTCGAATGCGGCCTTGCGAGACAGCGGTAGAAGGTCATCACGGTCCTCAGGCAAGATCGCGAGCCATGCCCCGCGCGTGCTGGGTGGCGCCTTCTTTGCCTCGCGAATCTCTCTGAGCGCTTCGGTGCGATCCCAACCCGCCGGCTTCAGGTGTAGCCCTTGGCCGCTGCGACGAACCCAGCCTGACTCATCCATCAGGTTGACTAAGTGACTGAGGTCGGCGGGGCTGTCGGCTCGGTACCTCGTGAAGTTCGAAAGGTCTACCTGCACCGCCGTGCCAGCACCCAGCTGCTCCGCCTGCTCTGCGACCCAGAGCAACAGCGCCTCTGCCGCCTGCGGAGGGGTAAGGCGGGGCGGTGCGGCGGCTATTAGGCGATCCAGATTCTCGGCGGTGAAGTCGACCTCCGAGCCCTTGTCATTCTCCGCTCTCACCAGCCACGCGAGCCGTATCCGGTCCTTCTGAGAGACCTGAGCGTCCGCCGGCACGCTTCCAAACAGGCGAGGCTTCGCGTCGGCGGCCACGGAGAAGCGGCCGCAGTGGACGCAGACGAATAACTCCAAACCAGGTGCCTCATCGCAACCCCGGAGCGTCTGGAGGCAGAGCGGGCAAACGCGGTTACGCGGGTTCTCGAGGTCGGCGTAGTTCAACTAACAGATTCTATGGCCCTTCGAGAATCAGGGCAGCTTGGCTCCGTAAATGGGTGTTTCGCCGCGATCCGGAAAGAACGGGCCTCCTCGAATACAGTACCCTGAGGCCGCATCGCGGCTCGACCCGCCGAAGGAGAAGAGCATGAATTTCGTCTCGATCCGCATCATCACCGCCGATATCAAGCGCTTGGTACGGTTTTACGAGCAGATCACCGGCATCTCGGTGACAATGTACACCGAGGATTTCGGAGAGTTGAAAACGCCCGCCTGCACCTTGGCGTTTGGCAGCACGCGCACGTTGCAGCTGTTCGGCAGCGACGTGGCTCGTCCCGCTGACAACCACACGGCTATCATAGAGTTTCGCGTGGGCGACGTGGATGAAGAGTACCGAAAGCTGTCGGCCGTGATTGGCGACGCCCTGGTCCAGAAGCCGACAACGATGCCCTGGGGCAACCGCTCGCTCTTGTTCCGCGATCCGGACGGCAACTTGGTCAACTTCTTTGCGCCGGTAAGCGCGGAGGCGATCAAGAAGTTCGGCGAATGATCGCGCGGCCCGAGCGTCTTCACTGCCGCATCTCCCGCCACTCGCGCGCCAACGCGCGTAGCGCCGCGCGCTTGCATGCGTAAAGGTGCTCGCCACTACCACGACGCCGTTTCTAGTGACTTTGCGTGATCACTTCTTCACTTGCGCCTTCTCTTGTGCACACGGTCCGATAACGTGTCAAAGGTCAAAAAGACGGGTCTTAATCAGGCCGCATCAACGCCACTGTAGGGGCGTAATGGAAATTGCCGGGGGGTATGGCGCGTAGGGACCGGGTCGCACCCGTAATTCAGCGGCGAGAAGGAAGGAGCGAAGCGACTGCGCTACGGGCGGACGTTACGAGAGCCGAAAGAACTCCATCGTC
>OBLW0100003650.1_pt1 | contig 11928 bp, 6 predicted proteins | sample 1520161 | NCBI WGS metagenome assembly OBLW01 (sample SAMEA3539309, study PRJEB22396) | soil metagenome | biome: tundra; feature: field; material: soil | place: USA | collected 2010-05 | depth 0.15 m
AGCCATCGTTGGTGACGAAAAGGTCGGGGCGGCCATCCAGATCGTAGTCGGCCATGCCCACACCCATGCCCTTACCGACGTGCGCGCGGATGCCCCACTTCTCCGACACATCCTCAAAAGTGCCATTGCCCTTGTTCAGGTACAACTGGTTGGGCAAGCCCTTGTAGGCGCGCGGAAGGCAATAGTCGGCGACTCCCTTGTATCCGCAGATGGGCTCGGTGGCGTAGTCCCACTGCAAATAGTTGACCACGAACAAGTCGAGCAGCCCGTCGTTATTCACGTCCACCCACACCGCTGTAATGGCCCACATCGGCCCGAACTGGGGGTCCGGGCGATTGGAGATGCCCGCCTTCTCGGTAACGTCGGTGAACGTGCCGTTGCCGTTGTTGTGGTAGAGCGTACTGTGGTGGACGCCGGCCACGAAGAGATCGGGGTATCCGTCGTTATCGTAATCGCCCACGGCCACGCCGCTGTCGAAGCCGCTGCCGGCCAGTCCCGCCGATTCGGTGACGTCCGTAAACACGCCATTGCCATCGTTGCGAAACAGCCGGTTGCGGTACTTGGGATCGTCCTTCTTCAGCGTGGCCAGATTGGCGCCGTTGGTGAAGAAGATGTCGGGACGTCCGTCGCGGTTGTAGTCGAACACGGCCACGCCGCCGGCCATTGTGGCGGGCACGTGACGCGCAGCGACTTCGCCATGCTCAAGTTGGAATGGGATGGGCTTCAGATCGAACCGGATCGCGGAAGACGGCACGCCGGCGGCGCGCGGCAGCCAGATCGCGCCGGTGAGCAGGAGCAGCGGCAGACACATCAGCCCTGGCGCAACCAGGCGGCGCGAACCCATATCGATCAGAATAGCGCGTGTGCACGGCCCGCTGTCCCGCATTGATTGTACTACTATCCATCAGTTTCGTCGCGCGCCGCGACGAATTGTGGGGCAGGCTCTCAGCCTGCGGCGGCCTCCCAGGCCGCCTCTTCCCCCAACCGTTTGCGGCTTGCCGCAATGTGGGGCAGACCTCCAGGTCGGGGGGCCCTCTGGGCCGGGTCGAGGCCGACGTGGAAGTCGGCCGCAGCACTGGAGTCCCGCCCCACGAACAGAAACTAAGTGGCATTGGCAGTTGGGTGTATACTGGTTGAAACTGGGTCTAAAATGGAAATTCTGGACCATATCGCTTCGGCCCGGAATCCCGTGCGACTATCTACAGCCTGCCTTCTTGTCGCCGGAATTGCCGGCGCGGGCTCATTCCTTCTGCTGCGCGGATTCGGATCGCAGCAATTGCCCAACCACCTGGCGGCCATCACCGTCGATTACCCGGCGGAAGGCTCAGTGTTTCCGCCCGAAATCACGCCTCCCACTTTTCTTTGGCGAGACACTGAGACAGGTGCAACATCGTGGGCGATCGAGATCAGCTTCCCGGACCACGCCCGCGGCATCCGCGTGAAAGCCGCGGCTGATCGGATGCACATCGGGGAAATCGATCCGGAAGCCGTTTCGCGCAACAACCAGCCTCCCAAGCTGACCCCGGAGCAGGCGGCCGCGCGGACATGGACGCCCGATGCGGAGACGTGGGCGGCGATCAAGAAACGTTCGGTGGAATCGCCGGCAACGATCGCGATCACCGGCTTTCGCGACGAGGAGCTGAAGCAACCAGTCTCCAGCGGCCAAGTGAGAATTCAGACCTCCCGCGACCCAGCCGGGGCACCGATCTTCTATCGCGATGTGCCGCTGATGCCTAACCAGGGCGAGAAAGGCGTGATCAGGCCGCTGGCGCCCGAGGCAATCGGGCTGATTAAGTGGAGACTCCGCTATCTCGACGAGCCGCGCAGCCGGGTGGTGATGGAGAAGATCGCGACCTGCGCCAACTGCCATTCCTTCTCGGCGGACGGCAAGACGCTGGGACTGGACGTGGACGGACCGGCGAACGACCGCGGGCTGTATGCCCTGATCCCGGTGGCAAAGCAGACTTCGATTCGCACCCAGGATGTGATCAGATGGCCCACCGTCCGAGATCCCAAGGTGCAGCGGTTGAGAGCCGCATTCATGTCGCAGGTCTCGCCGGACGGGCGATACGTTCTGTCCACGATCGACGATCCCGATGCAGCGCGGCGCGCGGGCGGGCGCACGCTGGAGGACAAGTATTACACCGCCAACTTCCTGGATTACCGCTTCCTGCAGGTGTTCTATCCGACGCGCGGCATTCTGGCCTGGTACGATCGCGCCACAAAACATTTGCAACCGCTGCCCGGCGCCGACGACTCGCGCTACGTGCAGACCGATGGTGTCTGGAGCCCCGACGGGAAGTACATCGTGTTCGCCAGGGCGGAAGCCAAGACGCCGTATCCGCCCGGTGTCAGAATGGCCCTCTACGCCAACGACCCCAACGAAACCCAGATCCAATACGACCTCTACCGGATGCCATTCAACGAGGGAAAAGGCGGCCAGCCGGAGCGCATCGCCGGCGCCTCCGCCAACAGCATGAGCAACAACTTTCCGAAGGTATCCCCGGATGGCCGGTGGATTGTGTTTGTGCGATGCCGGAACGGGCAGCTCATGCGCCCGGACGGCAAACTCTACATCGTGCCTTTCGAGGGCGGCGAAGAGCGGCTGATGAAATGCAACACGCCGCTGATGAACTCGTGGCACACCTTCTCGCCTAACGGCCGCTGGCTGGCCTTCTCGTCGAAGAGCCGTTCGCCGTATACGCAACTGTACCTGACGCACGTGGACGCGAACGGAAACGATACGCCGCCGATCCTGGTGGACAACACCACGGCGGCGAATCGCGCGGTGAACTTGCCGGAGTTCGCGAACATTCCGCGGGGAGGCCTGGAGAAGATCGACCCGGTGGCGACCGAGTTCTACCGGATGGAAAATACGGCCATCGATCTGATGACCAAAAACAAATTCGGCGAGGCCATCCCAGTGTGGCGCAAGGCCCTGGACATGGATCCGGCCGATGGCAGGGCGCACTTCAACCTGGGCTATGCGTTGAACCAGACCGGGGACGTGCGTGAAGCGCTTGCGGAATACCGCAAAGCCTGCGACCTCAGTCCGGACAACCCGGCTGCGTTCGCCGAATTCGCGCTGGCGCTGGTGCAGGATGGCCAAGTGGACGAAGCCATCGCCAATTACCGGAAATCGCTGGCGTTGGATGCCGCGAACCCCAAGGTGCATGCGGACCTGGGTACGATGCTATACGAGAAGGGTCTGATCGCCGAGGGGCTCGAACATCTGGAGAAGGCCATCGCCCTGGATCCCGAGTCGGCGGATGCGCATAACAAGCTCGCCGCGGTGCTAGTGAAGATTGGCCAGACCGCCAAAGCTACCGCACAGCTTGAAAAGGCCGTGGCGCTGGCCCCGGATTCGGTGGAATATCGCTTCAGCTTCGCCTACGTACTGGGGCTGGCGGAGCGCTTCGCCGACGCCATTCCGCAATTGCAGAAAGCCATCGAGCTGAGCGGCGGCCAGGACTGGAAATGCTACGACATGCTGGGCGCCATGTACAGCAAGACAGGCCGTCCGGACGATGCCATCCAAGCCTGGCGCCGGGCGCTGGACCTGGCGGCCGCGGAGCACAACGAGGAACTCGTGCGGGCCTTGCGCGCCAAGCTTGCGGGGTATGAGCAAACCAGGTGATGTGGGGCAGGTTGGTAACCTGCGGGCCGATTGGTAATCGGCCCAATTCTGCGCCGATTAGCAATCGGCGCGCAGGATGCCATCCTGCCCCACAAGGAAGATTGGTGAGAATGCTATTCGAAGAAGTGGTCAGTGAAATCAGCGGCGCGGCAGTTCAGAAACGGGCCGTCACGGACTTGCGCGTGCTCAATGAGGCCTACGAGTATGATCGGCCCAGTTCTTTTTCGCGCGGCATGCGGATCGACTTGAACGGACTGGTGGTGCTGTTGATCTCCGGAACGGCCAGCATCGACGAAAACGGTGAGACCGTGCACGTTGGCGACTTCCGCGCGCAATGCCGGCGCATGTTTCACAACATCACCGGCCTGCTGGAAGCGGAGGGCGCCACGTGGCACGACATCGTGCGCACTACCTTTTACCTGCGCGATATCGACCGCGACTATGGCGAGTTCAACGAAGAGCGCACGGCGTTCTACAAGGAGCAGGGTCTCGACCCGCTGCCGGCCTCGACGGGAATTCAGGCGAAGCTGTGCCGGCCGGAACTGCTGGTGGAAGGGGAAGCCATCGCCCTGTTCCGCGGGCGCAATGTGAAGATCGAAGAAAAGGCCGATTGACAATCGGCCTGCAGGTTGACAACCTGCCCTACACAACTATGGCTCGGTGACTGGGACCACGCGATCCGCGGCCACATCGCGCAACACCTGCTGGATCCCACTCGGCCAGGCGATTTGGATCTCCTTGGCCACGGCGTTCGCGCCCAGGCCGAAATGCACGCGCGAATCGCTCGAGCCCGCGTATCCCATGCTGGTCGTGACGTGGTTATACTGCACCGAACCATCGGCAGCCGTCAACCGGACTTTTGCGCCAATTCCCATGCGGTTGCTTTTTGTGCCGGATAGCTTCAGCAGGATCCAATGATTGCCGTTCCGGGTGGTGTTGTGGAAGATCTTGGCCTGGCCGTTCAGCACCGCGACCACCGCGTCGATCCGGCCATCGTTGTCCAGATCGCCGAAAGCCAGCCCCCGGTGCACGCCCGGAATCTGGAAGTCGGGCCCCGCCGTGGCGCTTACGTTCCTGAATTTCCCGTTTCCAAGGTTCCGAAACACGGCATTGGGTTCCTCATATGTCCGAGGCGAGAACAGGTGGATCTTGTCCTCTACGTTAGAGCGCGCCACAAACAGGTCCTTCCAGCCATCATTATCCAGATCGGCAATACCGTTGGCCCAACCGGACATTTCGAAAGTATCCATCGCCAGCCCGGCCTGGGCCGTCTTCTCGACAAACTGGCCGCGGCCCAGATTGATGAAAAGCGGAAACCCCTGCTTTTCGGCCGCGGTCATCCAGATGGCGGGAAGGCCATCGTTCCGCACATCCCGGAAATCCGCGCCCATTCCCGAAATGACATTCCCCGCTTCCCCAAAGGCAACTCCGGCCTCCGTGGCGACCTCCTCGAAGCGCTCCCCACGAATGTTGTGGAAGAGCTGGTTGGGCATCACGTCGTTGGCCACGAAAATGTCGGGGTAGCCATCGCCATCGTAATCGGCTATCGCCACTCCCATGCCGCGCCCAAGGTGCGCCGCGATGCCCGTCTGGGCTGAAACGTCGGTGAACGTGCCGTCGCCGTTGTTGCGGTAAAGCGTGTTGGGGAGCGGCGGGTAGTAACGCGGATTGCAGGTGACGCGCGGGCCATTCTGGCCATTGATGAAGCACGCCCGTTCCGTGTCCGCATCCCAACGGCAGTAATTCGAGACGAACAGGTCGAGCAATCCGTCGTTGTTATAGTCCAGCCACGCGGCGGCTACCGACCACATCTTCTTGCCTTGGTAGATGCCGCCCGCCACGCCGGCCTTCTTGGTCACATCGGTGAACGTGCCATTCCCATTGTTGTGGAACAACTGATTCCCGTTGACGTTGGCCACGAACAGGTCCGGGCGCCCGTCATTGTCGTAGTCTCCGACGGCCACTCCCATGCCGTATCCAGCGCCGCCTAAGCCGGCCTTCTGGGTGACGTCGGTGAAGGTCAGATCGCCGTTGTTGTGATAGAGCCGGTTCTGGTATTGGGGCCCTTCTTTGACCAGCGACGGCATACCGGCGCCATTGACGAAATAGATATCCAGGTATCCATCTCCGTCGTAGTCGAAAACGGCCACGCCGGCGAGCAGCGTCTCCGGCTGGTGCTTGAGGGTAGTGGGTGAGGAATTGCTCTTGAAGTGGACCCCGGCACGGCCGGCGATCTCCTCGAAGGTTATCGGTTCCAGGACCGAATCCCCCAGCGCGGTCAGCGCGCAACAAATGAGGATCGCCTTCCAATTGAATAACAGCCGAGTCAGGTGAAGAGAGAGCCTTTCCGTCATTCCATCATACAACGAGCGTGTGGGGCGGGACTCCAGTCCTGCGGCCGGCGTCCACGCCGGCCAGGTCTGCCCCAAACTGCGCCATTTCACCCAGTAAAACGATCTGAAATGGTGCAACCAAGCCTTTTCGCTTTGGCACCTGCATTGCCTGCACCCAACGGTGACATCTCGCTCGATTCTCGTCCTCCTGTTTCTGGCAGCCGGGATCCAAGGATCCGCGGGCACTCCGGCGGCAATCGCGGTCGATTATCCCGAAGAAGGATCCGTTTTCCCTCGCGACATCAGCCCGCCGACCTTTCACTGGCGCGATGCGAGCCCGGAGGCGGCATCCTGGCTCATCGAGGTCGTCTTTGCGGAGCATGGGCCCCACATCAAGGTGTGGTCCGCAGGCGAGAAGCTGCAGGTGGGTGAGATCGACACGGATCTCCCCAACTTCGTCCCGCCGACGCTGACGCCGCAGGAAGCGGAGAGCCACATCTGGAAACCGGACGCGAAGTTGTGGGCAACCATCGTGAAGTACGGGCAGCGCCGGCCGGCGACCGTGATCGTCACCGGTTTTCGCGACCGGAAAACAAGGGAGCCGGCTTCCCGCGGGCAGGTGGGATTTACAATTTCCGAGGATCCGGTGGGCGCCCCGATCTTCTACCGGGACGTGCCGCTGACCCCACCACCCCCTCAGGACCGGGAGAGAGGGGTCATCAAGCCTCTCCCGGACTCTGTCCTTCCGAAGATCAAATGGCGTCTGCGGAACGTCTCCGAACCGGGCAGCAAGGTGGTGATGACGAATCTCCCCACGTGCGCCAACTGCCACTCCGTCTCGCGCGACGGAAAAACGCTGGGCATCGATGTGGACGGGCCGCAGAACGACAAAGCGTTGTACGGGCTGATCCCCATCACCAAGGTGTCGTCCATTGAGAATAAATACGTTATTCGATGGAGCGCTTTCACCGAGCAAGGATCGCCCAAGCGTTTCGGATTCATGTCGCAGGTATCGCCGACCGGGAAATACGTGGTAACCACCATTGAAGTTCCCGGCACGCACGGGAGCCGCCTGGACTCCCGGATGTATCAGGGCTTCTACAATTACTTCGGATTTGGCCAGGTCTTCTATCCTACGCGAGGCGTTCTGGCGTGGTACAGCCGCGAGGCGGGAAAGCTGCAGCCTCTGCCGGGCGCCGACGACCCGCAATACGTGCAGAGCGCGGCGTTCTGGAGTCCGGATGAAAAATTCCTGGTGTTCTCCAGGGCCGTGGCGAAGGATCCGTACTCTCCCGGGCAGAAGGCCTCCGCGTTTGCCAACGATCCGAACGAAACCCAGATACAGTACGACCTGTATCGCGTCCCCTTCAACGAGGGCAAAGGCGGCCCACCGGAGCGGATCGTGGGCGCTTCGGAGAACGGCATGAGCAACGACTTTCCCAAGGTCTCGCCCGACGGCAAGTGGATCGTCTTCGTGCGCAACAAGACGGGCCTGTTGATGCGCCCGGACAGCAAGCTGTATATTGTTCCGGTGGGAGGAGGCGTCGAGCGTCCGTTACGTAGCAATCTGCCGGTCATGAACTCGTGGCATAGCTTCTCGCCGAACGGACGCTGGCTGGTTTTCTCCTCGAAGTCGCCTTCTGTGTACACCCGCCTGTATCTGACGCACATTGATGCGGAGGGCAACAGCACGCCGGCGATTGCGATCGAAAACTCGACCGCGGCAAATCGGGCGGTGAATATCCCGGAGTTCATCAACATCCCTCAGGACGGCCTGGAGCGCATCGACGCACCCGCCTCCGAGTTCTACCGGCTTTTCGACGTGGCCGTCCAAGTGGCGCAAAAGAAGCAGTTCGACGCAGCCGTTCCCGCCTGGCGGAAGGCTTTGGAGCTTTCGCCGGACGACGCCAGGGCGCACAACAATCTAGGCGTCGCGCTGGCGGCGACCGGCAAGACCGACGAGGCCCTCGCGGAGTATCGAAGGTCGCTGGAACTGGATGACCGCAGTTCCCAGACCAACAATAATCTGGGGAGTGCGCTGGCGGAAGCAGGCAGAATGAGCGAAGCGACACCTTATTTTGAGCGGGCACTGGAACTGGATCCGGAGAATCCCCGGGCGCACAACAACCTGGGAGGCGCGCTGGCGGAGAGCGGGCGGCTGGCAGAAGCGATTGAGCATTTGCGGAGGGTGATTGAGATCGAGCCCGATTTTGCGGACGGGCACAACAACCTGGGGGCGGCCCTGGCGAGGTCCGGAGCTCTGGATGAGGCCGCGCTTCAGTTGGAGAAGGCGGTCACCCTGGCGCCCCAAAACGTCGGGTATCGCTATAATTTCGGGCGGGTCCTGGCGGCTAAGGGCAGATTCGGAGATGCAGCGACTCAACTCGAGGAGGCGGCCAAGCTTTCCCAGATGAAAGAGCCGGTAATCCTCCAGATGTTGGCCGCGATGTATTCCGAGGTGGGACGATATCCGGAAGCGGTGGCCACCGCGCGTACTGCGCTCGCGCTGGCCACCGAACAGCGAAACCAGGAACTGGAAGGCGCCCTTAGGGCCGATCTCGATCGCTACGAAAAGTTGGCGCAGGGCGTCCACTAGTGTGCCGGACGGGTTTGCCTAATGTCCGTGGGGCGGGACTCCAGTCCTGCGGCCGACGTCCACGTCGGCCTGTTCGTTTCGGGATAGGGCTGATTCCGCTGCGCGAACAGCGGGTCCTGGAGGACCCGCGCAGACCTGGAGGTCTGCCCCACTAACCCGCTCCTACCGTAGGACACCACTGACAGAGCGCCGCCCCTTCCCCCCAGGCGCGCCCGTTTTGCCGAAAGGAAAAAACAGGTAAGATATTACCAAGAGCGGAGGTGCTGTATTGGAGGGGTTCCTGCAACGAGCAATAATCGCCCTCGCCCGAACCGCCGCGTTAGCTATGATCGTGGCCGTGGGCGGGAAGGCAGCCACTTTCGAGGAACTGGCGGTGCAAGCGGCGGCGGCGCGCCGGGCGAATCACATCCCGGAAGCCATCGAACTCTACCGGCAAGCTGTCGAACTGCGTGCCTCGTGGGTGGAGGGCTGGTGGTTTCTCGGAACGCTTGCCTATGCAACTTACGAGTACGCCGGCTGCGAAGCCGCCCTCGACGAGTTCGTCAAGCTGGATGACAAACGCGCGCTGGCGTGGTCGTTGTTGGGTCTGTGCGAGTTCGAGACCGGCAAGTACGATCAGGCGCTGGACCACCTTCGGCTAGGGCTGTCGGCGGGCAAGGATCTGGCGCCGGAAGTGGAGGCCGGGGTCCGGTTTCACTATGGGCTGCTGCTGTCGCGAGAGGGGTTCTTCGTTCAAGGCAAGCGGGAACTGGAGCGGTATGCACGGGGAGGCGCGCACGAACCGATGCTCATCGCGGGCCTTGGATTGAACGCTCTCCACCAGACGTCGCTGCCCAAGGAAGTTCCCGCGGAGCGCCTGGATGCGGTGGTGAAGGCGGGCACAGCGGCCCGTTTCTGGATTCTCGGTGAAACCGATAAGGCACAGGCCGGCTTCGAGCAGTTAGTCAAGGAGTACCCAACTCTAGCCGGCGTTCACTACTTATACGGCACTTACTTGAGTTACACGCTTCCGGATGCGGCGATGGCGGAATTCCGGCGCGAGTTGGAGTTGAACCCGGCCGACGCGGACGCGGCCGCCATGTTGGCGGTGCTGCTGGTGTATGCCAACGACCTGCCGGGCGCGCTGCCATACGCCAAGAAGGCGGCTGCGGAGCGGCCTTCGAATGCGCTGGCGGAGTATGCGTATGGCGAGGTGCTGTTGCGCACGGGAGATCTGCGGCCGGCTATCGCCAGGCTGGAGGCCGCTGAGCGTCTGGACCCCGCGGCGCTCGAACACCACATGGCCCTGGCGAGCGCGTATTCCTGGGCAGGCCGCACGGAAGATGCGCGCCGCGAGCGGCTGGTGTCCATAGATATGGCGCAGGGAGTCCCAAGCCGCGGAATCACCGGACAGAGTGCCGATGGCGGAGTCGAAGTCCGCGCGCGGGCTAAGGCCAGCGATGCCCGCCCTCCGGAAAACTGATGGCGGACGGACATCGAGAAGCGGAGCGGCGATGGCTTGCCGCGGCGATGTGTGTGGCGCTGGCAGGCGCCGTCGAAGGCGCGCCCCCGCGCCCCGGGCAAGTGACGTGCGCTACCTGCCACCGCGCCGAGGCGCAATCGCAGCCGAAAACCGCCATGGGGATCGGCATCGAACTGCCCCCCAACCAGGAACCGCTGCAGGCGCACCCCAAGCTGACGCTGGAAGCCAACGGATACCGTTACGGCATCGAGCGCAAGAACGGCATAAGCGCCTATACGGTCAGTGACGGCTCCGGCGCCCTGACTCTGCCGGTACGGTATGCCTTCGGAGTCTACAACCTGACATTCGTGTTGGAATACCAGGGCCGCTTCTACGAGAGCCTGGTGAGCTACTACCAGGGGATCGAGGGGCTCGGGATCACCATGGGAGACGAGGGGGTTCGGCCCCACAACCTGACCGAAGCCATGGGGCGGCTTTTGTCGGACCAGGAGATCGCCGTGTGTTTCACCTGTCACGGCTCGGATGGCGTGAGTCAGGGCAAGTTGGCGCTTGGATCGCTGAAGCCGGGCGTGAGTTGCGAGCATTGCCACCGAGGCGCCGATGCGCACATGCAAGCGATAGCCGCGGGTAAGCCGGCGTCAGTCCCGCGGAAACTGGGAGAGATGGCGGCCGAAGAAATGTCGATCTTTTGCGGGGAGTGTCATCGTACGTGGGAATCCGTGGTCGGGTTGCGTGTGTTTGGCGAGAAAAATGTCCGGTTTCAGCCGTACCGCCTGGCCAACAGCCAGTGCTTCCTGGGAGACGACAAGCGCATACGCTGCACGGCTTGCCACGATCCGCACGTGGATTTGGTTCGCGACGACGCTAGCTACGACCGGGCTTGTTTGTCGTGTCATAGCGTGACGCAGAAGACCTGTCCGGTGGCGGATAAGGACTGCGCCCGTTGCCACATGCCGAAGGTGCAGTTGCCGGGAACTCCGGCAGTATTTACGGATCATAAGATACGGGTGGTGCATGCGGGCGATCCGTATCCACGGTGATCTTGGAGGGCGGGCAATCCTGCCCGGGGTCCCTCTGAGGACGCCTTCTTGGGACAGCCAATGAGATCGTCGATCTCCTGCTGGGTGTACCGGCGTGGCGATACGGCCATCTCAGAGTCCTCCTCTCTAGCTCTCTTCAAATCCTTGACTCTCGAACTTCAGAGTCCGGCAGTTCTCCGTGACAGTGCGGACCACGTTGTCCGGCGCGCCCGAGGGGATTTCGGCTTCGATCTCCACCGTGATGGTCACCTTGGCGTCCAGCAATCCGGCGAGGTGCTGCACCACCGAACTTGCGATCAGGTCGACGTCGCGGGAGAGGCGGGTGGCATCGATCTTGGCGGAACCATGGAAGCGGCGCAGCACTGGCGCCTTCGGTTTCGTGCCGCCGGCCCCCGCGCCCTTACCGGTCTCTCCTCCGGATACGCCGGTACGACCGCTTGTCGTGCCCGTCCCGGCACCTGGACTTTCGTCAGTGCCGGAACCCGTCCCGGTGGTCGGTGGCGGCGCGCAGTCTTTTTCTATCTGGGCCGCGGCAACATCTGGCTTCACCACCACGCTATTTGCGTTCAACTGGACGGTCGGTCGGCGCCCGGCCTCGAGGCCGCGGTACCGGTCGGCGGTGGCGTCGTAGTAGTCCGCGTAGGCGAACGTGTCTTGCGACCAGGTGAGCCGGCCCACTCCGTCCTGAATCGCGTCCAGAATCACCTGGGCGTTCTTAACGCGCGGCAGGTAGAGGTACTTGGCGAAGTCGTCCACCAACAGCTTCACGCCGACGTGGTTCCCACGCCACAGCGGTACCTGGTCAATTTCGAATCGCAGGACCGCGCCGGCCATACTGGTGATCAGCAGCCCGTCGTTCT
>OBLW0100003653.1_pt1 | contig 11921 bp, 11 predicted proteins | sample 1520161 | NCBI WGS metagenome assembly OBLW01 (sample SAMEA3539309, study PRJEB22396) | soil metagenome | biome: tundra; feature: field; material: soil | place: USA | collected 2010-05 | depth 0.15 m
ACCCTCGCCGCGCTGGCCTGCCTCCGCCTGCGCGACGAGTACCCCGCGGCGCTGCCCCGCCTGCAAGCGCTGCTTTATGCGAACACCGACCTCACCGGCGACTGGCCCTCGATGCGCGAGAAGGCGGCCGGCTGGGCCTGGACGCCGGCCTGGTGCGGTTCTTCAACTCCCAATGGATGCCAGACCAGATGAGATGGTCTGACCCTCATGTCAGCCCGCTGCACGCCCGCGACCTCTCCGGGTTGCCGAGCGCGCTGATCGTCACTGCCGAGCACGACCCGCTACGCGACGAATCCGAGGCCTACGCCCGCCGCCTGCGGCACGCCGGTGTCCAGGTCGAACTGCGCCGCGAGCGCGACAGCAAGATCCGGCCGGGCACTCATCCGGCGGCACAATCGGAACCACGCCCCAGTCCCTGACAGCAGGCACCATCCTCAACTGCATGATCGAGCCGATCACTTGCTGGCGGGTCAGTGGTAGTTGCCGGTGGTCGGCGCCCAGCGGACGCGTGCGATGAGTTCGGCGTATCTGGGCAGGCCCCCGGCGGCCCAGACGAAGACCCCGACGGCCACTTCGAGCATGGCGGCTGGTCGTTCCCCTACGGCGACCAGGACTTCGCGGCGGCCATGGCCGGCTGGTTCGCCCAGGCCAGCGCGTTCCTCCTCGGCCGAAAGACCTACGAGATCTTCTGCGGCCACTGGCCGCGCGTCACCGACGCCGGCGACCCGATCGCGAGCAAGCTCAACGCGCTGCCGAAGTATGTAGCCTCGACGACTCTCGGCTCCGCCGACTGGCACAACTCCCGGCTTCTCGGCGGCGACGTCGCGGCCGAGGTCGCCAAGCTCAAGGAGCAGCCCGGCAATGAACTGCAGATTCACGGCAGCGGCGGGCTTGCCCAGACGCTCATCGAACACGACCTCATCGACGAATACCGCCTGCTCATCTTTCCCGTGCACCTTGGCTCTGGGAAGAAGCTCTTCCGCAACGGCGCAAAGGCGGCTGCCCTGCGGCTCACCCGCAGCACGACAACGGGCAGTGGGGTCATCATCGCCACCTACGAGCCAGCCGGCCCTGCCCAGCACGGTTCGTATGCGCTCGACGAGTCCTAAGTCTTCGCCGCGACATCCAAAGCCCATAGCCGCGCGCGATGACGGTCGGTCTGGGCGGAAGCAGGTAGTTCGTCCGGGGACCGCATGGTGACGTGGCAGCTGCCATCTCACCGACGCCGCACGGGCAGTGGTGGAGCGTAAGCTGAAAGTCACGGCGTGATAACCCGTTACCCAACGAAATACCAGTGAGGGAGCTGCCATGGACACCTGCTACGCGCGTGCCGTGCAGGTGGTCATGGAGCCGGCCCGGAACACGCTGTGATTGCCCCGGCGGTCGCGCTGGCGACCGCGGCGGCGGCGCTCGTCGTCGACCACGACACGGTCGGGACTCTCAGCCGGTTGTGCGTCCGCTGCGCGGACGTGGTCGGGGCCACGACGGTCGGGATCATGCTGGCCGACCCATCTGGTCAGCTTGAGGTGATGGCCGCGTCCAGCCACGCGGCCGAGGAACTCGACCTGTACGAGATCCAGGCTGGGCAGGGACCGTGCATCGACGCGTTCCACACTGGCGCCAGTGCCTCCTGCTCCTCGGCGGAGCAGATCATCGCCCGCTGGCCCCTGTTCGGCGCGGAGGTGGCGGCCGCCGGTTATCAGGCCGTTCAGGCGTGCCCACTGCGGTGGCGCGGGCTCGTCATCGGAGCGATCAACGTTTTCTTCGCCTCGCCGGGAAGCCTCGTTGACGAGGAGCGCCAGATCGTGCAGGCGTTCGCCGATATCGCTACGGTCGCGATCATCCAGACGAACCAGCCGGGGGCGGCCGACGTTGCTGGCAGTATCCGCCACGCGCTCGCGACGCGCGCCATCATCGAGCAGGCCAAGGGCGTGCTCGCCGCGCAGACCGGGCTGAGCGTAGCCGCGGCGTTCGACAGCATGCTCGCCCTGTCGAACGACAGCGGCACGCGGCTTGAAACCCTCGCCAGGCAGATCATCGACGCCGCCATCCGGCACAGGTGAGGGACAGCCCCAAAGGTAGGGAAGGCCTGGGTCCAGACGCCCTTGCGGGGTCGGCCGCCCGGCAGATGCTGCTGCTGGCGGGGGATTGACCGGCGCGGGCCGGGTAGCGGCACGACAGCCGCCGGCGGCCAGCAAGTTGGCGGTGGCGTAGCAGGCGTGTTCGCGGGTACTGGCCCAGGATGGCCGTGCCTGCGCAGTTCCCGGGAGAAGCCCGCCATGGCTGAGGACAGCCCGCTCAGTGCCTACCGGGCGAAGCGCGACCCGGCCCGGACCCCGGAGCCGATGCAGACGAAGGGCCCGGGCCAGCCGCGGGGAGACGGCCGGCTGGCTTTCGTCATCCAGGAGCACCACGCGCGGGCGCTGCACTGGGACTTCCGGCTGGAGCACGACGGCGTCCTGGTGTCGTGGGCGCTGCCCAAGGGCGTCCCGGAAGACCCGGCCACGAACCATCTCGCCGTGCATACCGAAGACCATCCGCTTGAGTACGGAAGCTTCGAAGGTGACATCCCGAAGGGCGAGTACGGCGGCGGCCACGTGAGCATCTGGGATCACGGTGACTACGAGCTCGAGAAGTGGACCGGCACCGAGGTCAAGGTCGTCCTGCACGGATCGAGGGCGCGCGGCCGCTACGTCCTGTTCGCGACCCGCGGGAAGAACTGGATGATCCACCGGATGGATCCGGCTCCGGAAGGCTTCCAGCCGCTTCCTGACCGGGTCGCGCCCATGCTCGCCGTGGTCGGCGATCTGCCGCCGGACGACGGGGGCTGGGCCTATGAGGTCAAATGGGACGGCATACGGGCCATCGTCTATTCCGAGGGCGGCCGGGTCCGGGCCCTCGGCCGGTCCAGCAAGGACATCACGGCCACCTACCCCGAGCTGCGCGAGGCAGGGGAGCAACTCGGGGCGCGTCCCGCTGTCCTGGACGGGGAAGTCGTCGCGCTCGGCCCCGATGGGCGGCCCAATTTCGGCCAGTTGCAGCAGCGTATGCATCTGTCGGGCAGCGCCGAGATCGCCCGGAAGGCGCGCCAGGTCCCGGTCAGCTACGTCGTCTTCGACGTCCTGCATCTGGACGGCCAGTCGCTGCTCGACCTGCCCTATGACGAGCGCCGCCGGCGCCTTGAGTCGCTCGGCCTGTCCGGTGCGTCGCTCGCGACCGGCGACTCGTTCCGCGACGTTCCCGGTTCCGACGTACTCGCGGCGGCCAGGCAGCGCGGCCTCGAAGGCATCGTCGCCAAGCGGCGGGACTCTCCGTATCGTCCTGGGCGGCGCAGCGGCGAGTGGGTGAAGGTGAAGATCTTCGCGACCCAGGAAGTGGTCATTGGCGGGTGGACGGATGGCAGCGGGCAGCGATCAGGTGAACTCGGGGCCCTCCTGCTCGGGATACCGGAAGGGGACGGCCTGCGCTACGTAGGAAAGGTGGGTACCGGGTTCGGCGAGCGGGAACGCCGCGAACTCCTCCGCAGCCTGCGGCCGCTGGCCAGGAAGACCAGCCCGTTCGGGGCACGGCTCCCTCCGGCCGTGGCGGCGCTGGCGCATTTCGCGCGGCCCGTTATCGTCGGCGAAGTCCGGTACGGCGACCGGACCGCCGACGGCCACCTTCGCCACCCTTCCTGGCGTGGCCTGCGGCCTGACAAGAGTCCGGGAGAGATCACCGATGAGCCCTGAACGCGTCGCGGCCGAGGTGGACGGCCGGCGCCTGTCCCTGTCGAACCTCGGCAAGATGCTCTATCCGGCCAGCGGATTCACCAAGGCCGCGGTGCTCGACTACTACGCCCGGATCGCTGAGGTGATGCTGCCCCACGTGCGGGACCGGCCGGTCACCTTTCGCCGCTTCCCCGACGGCGTCGACGGCAAGTCCTTCGTGGAGAAGCACGTACCCTCGCACGCGCCGGAGTGGGTGCAGACCGTCAAGGTCCCCTCGTCCGACACCGGGCGCGGACGCGGCGGCGCGGGCGAGGAGGTCGAGTACGCGGTCGTGGCCGACCGGCCGACCCTGATCTGGGCCGCGAACCTGGCTGCCATCGAGTTCCACGTGCCCCTCTGGCATGCCGGGCGCCGCCGCCCGCTACCGGCCCGGCCGGACCATCTTGTCTTCGATCTCGATCCGGGACCGGGAACCTCGATCGTGGAGTGCTGCCGGATCGCGTTGTGGATCTCCGGCCGGGTAGCCGGCAGCGGGCGCGAGCCGGTGGCGAAGACGAGCGGATCGAAGGGCCTACAGGTCTACGTGAAGCTTCCGGCCCGGACCGAATGGGACACCGCACGGGACCGCGCTCTCCAGGCGGCCCAGTCCATCGAGCAGGATCACCCCGAGCTTGTCGTGACGACCATGACCAAGACGCTGCGCCGGGGCCGGGTGCTGATCGACTGGAGCCAGAACCACCCGGCGAAGACGACGGTCGCCGTTTACTCGCTTCGCGGGGGTAGTGACCCGTTCGCCTCGACGCCGGTCACCTGGGATGAGGTTCAGGACTGCGAGCGAAGCGGTGAGCCGGCCCGGCTGCGGTTCTCCCCGGGCGAAGTTCTCGACCGGGTGCAGCGGCACGGGGACCTGTTCGCACCGCTGGTGTAGGGCCCCGGTCAGGAGGCCGCGGCCGCCTGGCCCGGCCACGCTGCCTCGGCTGGCGGAGCACCGCAGAGACATTCCAGCTCAACGCACGAGACCACGGACAAATGGTGCTCAAGGGTCAGGCGGCATCCCGGGTCGTCCGCGCAATCAACCGAGCCGTCAAAGTGCACGATCGCCGTTCCGTGGCAGTGCTCGAGGTCCTGCTCGCATTCGACGCAGACTTCGATGATGACGGCTGGCTCAGGCATGAGGGCTCCTTTCACCCTCTTCGTCTATCACCAGGGGGTGACACTCTGCCGCTCGCCGGGCCGGCCGGCGCAGCGAAACTTAAGAAATCTTGCGGCCCCGTCGCTTGGCGGGCTCCGCATTCCCAATCGCCTGGATGAGCTCCGGCTTGGTCATCTTCGAGCGCCCCTGGATGTCCAGCTCGGCCGCGCGGGCCAGCAGGTCGGCCTTGCTCATCCCGTCAAGGTCCTGCGGCACGGCCGTGCTGGCCGGCTTGGCCGCCCGGTCCGCGGCCGGCGCGGCGGTCTCCGTCGCCCGCGCCTGTGTCGCCCTCGCCTGGCCAGATGCCGTCACCGACGCCTCAAGGGCAGCCATCAGGTCGATGACGTTCGACTTCGGGCGCTCCTCTTCGAAGACGACCGCGTGTCCCTCACGCTTCCGCTCGATCACTTCCTCGACCCGGGCGCGGTAGGTGTTGTGGTAGTCCTCAGGAGACCACTCCACCGTGAGCGACTCGACGAGTTTCTTGGCCACCTCCAGCTCGCGCCCCGCGAAGGTGACGTCCTGGGGCAGGCTGTCGAGTTCCTCACTCGGAGTGCGGATCTCGTCGGCGAAGTACATCGTCTCCAGGATCAGGACGTCCTCGCCGGGACGCACGGCGACGAGATGCTCCTTGTCCCGGAGGATGAGCGTGGCGATGCCAACCTTGCCGGTCTCGTGCATGGCCTGCCGGAGCAGCGCGTAGGCGCGGTCCGCGCCTTTTCCCCGGGGCGCGAGGTAGTACGTAGAGCGGAAATGGACCGGGTCTATGCGGTCAAGGTCGACAAAGTCGCTGATCTCGATCGTCTCCGACTTGCCGGGGGCAACCTCTTTCAGCTCTTCCCGGGTGACGACGACGTACTCGCCGTCGCCGAGGTCGTAGCCGTTGACGATGTCTGAGTTCGGCACTTCCTCGCCGGTGACTTCGTCGACCTTCTTATAGCGGATCCGATTCGGCGTGCCCTTGTGCAGCTGGTTGAAATGAATCGTCTGGTCAGCAGTGGCCGTGTACAGGCCTACTGGAACGCTCACCAGCCCGAAGCTGAGAAATCCCGACCACATAGAACGCGCCATGCTCTTCTCCCGAAATCCAACGCGGCGGCCGTCGTCTTCGTGCTGCTGACCTCAATCATTCGTGGCTGGCCGGCTCCCGGCCGGACGTGGCCGCTAAACCGCATCGTAGATCTTGATTCTATGCGCGGGCATGACGGTGGCCTAGCTCCCCTCTCGGCTGGGGAAACGGGGCCGGCTCCTGGTCCGGTGAATCGCGCATTCACCGGACCAGGAGGCTCCGCGCGGGCGAAGGACGCCGCCCGGGCCATGCTGCACGGCGGCGAAGACTGCTGGGGCGTGATCAAGGAGGGCGTGAAGACCAAGGTCCAGGAGTTCCTGCCGCACTCGTCAGAGTGATCAGGCGGCCTACGGCCGTCTCACCGGGGCTCGCGGCCCAGGAAGGCGATCAGCCGGTCGCCGGGGCTGGCGCCGGCCGCCACGGCGACCGGCGGCGCGAACCGGCCCGGCCGGTCGGCGTCCGTGACGAGCAGCGGCGTGAGCTGGAGCAGTTCCTCGGCCAGTTGCGGCGGGATCGGCCGGGGGTGCCCGCATGCCTGCGCCACATCCCAGCCGTGCACGGCGATCTCCACTGCCCCGACGCTCGTCACAATGCTCGTGGATACCGGGCAGCCGCCCACCGAGACCAGGTCGGCGTCCGTGTCCGCCCACATGCCGAGGATCTGGCCAGCCTGGGCCCGCAGCGCCGAGACGGGGTCGGCCCCCGGATTGCCGTGCTCGCTGACCGGGCTGAGCGCGACCCGGCCGACGTCGCTGGCCTCCCGCAGGGCGGCGAGGGAGTCGCTCATGTGGGCCAGCAGGGCAGCCAGGTCCCAGTCCCGGCACGGCGTCGGCTGGGACCAGGCGGCCGGAGTTACGTTGGGTAGGTTGCCGAGGGTGTAACTGATCGCCCGTTCGAGCAGTCCGACTGCGCCGAACAGCACCGCCGCCCGCCGTGCGGTCATGACCGGGCCGGAAGGACGGCGGGCAGGCCGAACGTGGCGAACAGCGAGGTGTCGAAGAACGCGGCCACATGGTCGATGCCGGCCGCCGTGACATGGACGACGTGCAGCTGGAAGGCCTGGTACTGGCCGGATTCGTCCCGGAAGTACATGCCGAAGGCAGGCTGCCCGTTCGCCTCGGTCGGGAGCAGCCGCAGGTCGCCCGGGGTCTTGGCCGGACACTGGGTCGCGACGAGGCGGCCGATGTCCGCGGGCGTCTGATACCAGCCGGTGTACGGCGGCATCTCCCAGACCGCGTCCGCGCTGAACAGTTCCACGAGCGCGGCCACGTCGTAGTCCTCGAAGGCCGCGACGTAACGCCGGAGCAGTTCTCGCTGCTCGGCGGTGCTGGGCTCGGGGACGTCATCCTGGGTCGGAGCGACCTGGCTGATCTGCGCCCGAGCGCGTTGCAGCGAGCTGTTCACGGCGGCGGTCGTGGTACCGAGCAGTTCGGCGACTTGCGCGGCTGGCCACTTCAGGACCTCTCTGAGGATCAGGACGGTGCGCTGCTGCGGCGGCAGGTGCTGCAACGCGGCGATGAGGGCGAGCCGGATGCTGTCCCGCGAGACAACGATCGTGGCGGGATCCGCCGCCTGGCCGGCCACCATGGCGTCAGGGATCGGCTCCAGCCACGGCACCTCCGGCTGCTGGGCCAGGTCTGCCGCAGGGTCGGAGCTCGGGGCGCCGAGCCCGCTGGGCAGCGGGCGGCGGTTGCGGCTCTCCAGCGCGGTCAGGCAGGCCGTGGTGGCGATCCGGTAGAGCCATGTCCGCAGCGACGACCGCTCCTCGAACCTGTCGTAGGCCCGCCAGGCACGCAGGTAGGTCTCCTGCACGAGATCCTCGGCGTCGTGCACCGAGCCGAGCATCCGGTAGCAGTGCGCCAGCAACTCGCGCCGGTACGGCTCCGCCCGTGGCAGGAACTCCTGCTGGACCGCGCTTTCCGTCATCGTCACGACCTTTCGTGTCCGCTACCTGTACAGACTAGGCAGAGGACACGAACTCATCGGTCTCCCCAACAATTGCCCGGGGCCCAGCGGCGCCCTGCGTGCTCAGGCGGTGGCAGCCTCGCTTGCCGCCGCCAGTCCAGCCGTGGTCGGCTCCGCCGCGGTCTCTTCGGCGGCCAACTTCGGCACGATGAGAACGGGCCGTCGCGCGAGGTGGAGCAGCCGGTGTGACACGCTGCCCAGCGGCAGGTGCGGCAGGTCGGCGCGGCCACGTGAGCCGACCACGATGATCCTGGCGTCGCAGGAGTCGGCAACGGCCAGGATCATCCTGGGGACGTGGCCGTAGTTGGCTTCCTGGATCTCGGTTTCCGCGCTGACGCCGGCCTTGGCCAGGGCGGCGGTGATTCCGGCGGCGAGCTGCTCGCCTTCACCTTCGGCGCAATCCACCCGGATTCTGCCGAAGCGGCCCACGGCGAACTCGTGGACGTGCAGCACGACGACCTTGTCGCCACTGTCGCGGCTGAGCTCGCGGGTGAACTCCGCGGCGGCTGCGACGTGGCTGGCGGCATCGACGGCCAGCAGGATGGTCTTGTTCATGTTCCCTCCCTCGGAAACTCGGCCGTTTCAGCAGCTCAGGCGGCCTGGCTCAGTTATGGATCCGGCGGCCGCTGATGCGGAGCGGCACGATCTGCACGTAGACGTCGCGCGCGCCGTCGGCCCAGGGTTGGAGCTGCGCCGCCATCTCCAGGTGGCGCACCTGTTCTTCCTTCTTGGCCCGGACCGCACGGCCGGTGACCAGCACGCTCCAGCCCTCGCTCAGCGTTTCGTCGAAGCGGTCGGCCTCGAATCCGGCTTTGCAGTCCAGATGACTGGCTAGCTGGGTATCCACGCCGGTCCGCAGGATCACGGTCCGCCCGACCATGGCGAAGTTGACCGGCAGCGCCACCGGGCCGTCCAGCGTGCAGAACACCACGCGGCCCAGGCCTCCGGGTGACAGCAGGTCGTAGCACTCAGCCGGGGTGAGCGTCTGCAGCACCCGGCCGCTGTCAGACCCGAGGGCACGGCCATTCGATGATCTGCCGTTGCTCGCGGCATCCTGGCTGGCAGTCACGATCCGTCACCTCCGATGCTCTCGTTCGGCTGTTGCCCTCATGCTTGCGGACTGCGATTGGTGCCGTCTGCCGTCCGAGGTCCCGGGAAGGCGGGCCATTGGGCCCTGCGTGGCTACGTCCCGGCCGTCGCTGCCCAGCTCGTCGCGAAATGTGTCGGCGGCCAGCTAACGGCCTTGGCCTGTGACCCGGCCACGGGCCAGGGTCACAGGCCAAGGCCGCCCCCTCCGGGCCCCCTTGCGAGCGGGTCCTCGCCCTGATCGGCATCCAGGTGCCGTCCGCCTGGTCGCGGCGCATCAGCGAAGAACACCATTTCGTCTATCTTGTCGACGGCGACGACATCGTCATCTTGCAAGCCCGCTACCACTACACATAACCCCTTGAACCAGGCCGCTCCGGCGACGCAGGGAGCCCGGCGCGGCGGGGGCGCGGCACAATGCTCTGGTGAGCCGGCCGTCGTGGCTGCCAGCGGGCGGCCAGGCCCCGGCTCGCAATCAGCCAACCCGGAAGGCGGAGCAGGATCGTGACAGCGCCCATCCAGGCACCCGGTCAGCTGCCGGTTCACCGCAGGATCGCCGAAGAGCTTGGCGTTCGCGAAGGCCAGGTGGCGGCCGCCGTCGAACTGCTCGACGGCGGGGCAACCGTGCCGTTCATCGCCCGCTACCGCAAGGAGGCCACCGGCACGCTCGACGACGCGCAGCTGCGCACGCTTGAGGAACGGCTGAGGTACCTCCGTGAGCTCGATGAACGGCGCGGCGCGATCCTGGAGTCCATCCGCTCCCAGGGCAAGCTGGACGAGGCGCTTGAGGCGCAGATCATGGCGGCTGACTCGAAGGCGCGCCTGGAGGACATCTACCTGCCCTACAAGCCGAAGCGCCGGACGAAGGCGCAGATCGCACGGGAGGCGGGGCTTGAGCCGCTAGCCGGGCAGATCATCGCCGAACCCGAGCGTGATCTGCAGGTGCTGGCCGGTGCCTACGTCAACGCGGACAAGGGGGTGCCGGACGAGGCCGCCGCCCTGGACGGGGCGCGGTCCATCCTTGTCGAGCGCTTCGGTGAGGATGCCGACCTGATCGGCACGCTGCGGGAGCGGATGTGGTCGCGGGGCCGCCTGGTCTCCCGGGTGCGCGAGGGCAAGCAGGAGGCCGGCGCCAAGTTCGCGGACTACTTCGAATTCGCCGAGCCCTTCACCAGGCTGCCCTCGCACCGCATCCTGGCGATGTTCCGCGGCGAACGGGAGGAGATCCTCGATCTCGACCTGGACCCCGAGGACGCGCCGGCCGGCGAGCGCAGCGACTACGAGTCGCGGATCGCGGGGCATTTCGGCGTTGCCGACCAGGGGCGCCCGGCCGACCACTGGCTCGCGGAGACCGTCCGCCGGGCCTGGCGGACCCGCATCCTCATCCATCTCAGCGTCGACCTGCGGATGCGGCTGTGGCAGCGGGCCGAGGACGAGGCGGTCGCCGTGTTCGCCGCGAACCTGCGCGACCTGATGCTCGCCGCGCCCGCGGGGGCCAGGCCGACGATGGGCCTTGACCCTGGTTTCCGCACCGGCGTGAAGGTGGCGGTGGTGGACACGACCGGCAAGCCGGTCGCCACGGAGACGATCTACCCGCATGAGCTGAGACGGCGCGCCGCCGGCGGACCCGGGCCATCCGGGTCCGCGGGTCCACGCCGGGCCTGGGAGGAATCGATCGCCATCCTCGCCCGGCTCGCGGCGGCCCACCACGTCGAGCTGATCTCCATCGGCAACGGCACCGCCTCGCGGGAGACGGACAGGCTGGCCGGGGACCTGATCAAGGCACATCCGGAGCTGAGGCTCACGAAGATCGTGGTCTCCGAGGCGGGCGCGTCGGTGTACTCGGCGTCCGCCTACGGCTCACGCGAACTGCCAGAGATGGACGTGTCGCTGCGCGGCGCGGTGTCGATCGCGCGCCGCCTGCAGGATCCGCTGGCCGAGCTGGTCAAGATCGACCCCAAGTCCATCGGGGTCGGCCAGTACCAGCACGATCTGTCCGAGGGCAAGCTGCCGCGCTCGCTGAACGCCGTGGTCGAGGACTGCGTGAACGCCGTTGGCGTGGACGTCAACACGGCCTCCCCGCCGCTGCTGGCCCGGGTATCCGGGATCAGTGAGGGGCTGGCCAGCACCATCGTGGCGCACCGGGACGCGGCCGGGCCGTTCCGCAGCCGCAAGGCTCTCAAGGACGTCCCGCGGCTAGGGGCCAAGGCGTTCGAGCAGTGCGCGGGATTCCTGCGCATCCAGGGTGGCGACGACCCGCTCGACGCCTCCAGCGTGCATCCCGAGGCCTACCCGGTGGTGGTGCGCATCCTGAAGACGGCCGCGCTCACCGCGGGTGAACTGATTGGCAACACAACGGTGCTGCGCTCGCTACGGCCACAGGACCTCACCGACGACCGTTTCGGACTGCCCACGGTCACGGACATCCTCAGGGAGCTTGAGAAGCCGGGCCGTGACCCGCGCCCGGCCTTCACGACCGCGGCGTTCGCCGAGGGGGTGGAGTCGCTGGAGGACCTCGCGCCCGGCATGGTGCTGGAGGGGGTGGTCAGCAACGTCGCGGCGTTCGGCGCGTTCGTCGACGTTGGCGTGCACCAGGACGGCCTTGTGCACGTGTCCGCGATGTCGCGGGACTTCGTCGCCGATCCCCGCGCCGTCGTGAAGGCAGGCGAGGTCGTCCGCGTGAAGGTGCTCAGCGTGGACATCCCGCGCAAGCGCATCTCGCTCACGATGCGCCTGGACGACGAGGGCGCCGGCGGGTCGCGGGCGGCATCTGGTCCCGTCCGCGAGGACGGCCCCACGCGACCCGACGACCGCTCCGACAGCGGCGGCCGGGAGCCGGCCAAGAGCGGTGCGGCCGGCGGCGGCGATCGGCGGACCGGCGGGCGGCCCAGCGGCGGCCAGG
>OBLW0100003655.1_pt1 | contig 11918 bp, 9 predicted proteins | sample 1520161 | NCBI WGS metagenome assembly OBLW01 (sample SAMEA3539309, study PRJEB22396) | soil metagenome | biome: tundra; feature: field; material: soil | place: USA | collected 2010-05 | depth 0.15 m
AGAACTTAATTCGGCGACATAAAAAACTATTGACAAAGTTACTCAGATGTCTGTTAAGTGAGGCACGGCGCAGGCGTCACGAACCCGCCCTCACACGACGCTGCCGGTTTCCTGTTTTAATTTCTCTGCCTGATAATGTGTAGTGAGCGCTTCGATGAGCGGTTGCAGTTTGCCATCCATCACAGATTCCAACTGGTGGATGGTGAATCCGATGCGATGGTCGGTAAGGCGGTTCTGCGGAAAATTATATGTGCGGATCTTCTCGCTGCGGTCGCCGGAACCAACCATTGCCTTGCGCTCTTTGGCCAACGCCTGTTGCTGCTTTTCCATCTCGATTTCGTAAAGCCGCGAGCGCAACACACGCATCCCCTTCTCGCGGTTCTTAATTTGTGACTTCTCATCCTGGCAGCTCACCACCGTATTCGTCGGAATGTGCGTGATGCGCACCGCGGAATAAGTCGTATTCACCGACTGCCCGCCTGGACCGGAGGAGCAGAAGGTGTCGATGCGCAGGTCTTTGGCTTCGATCTTGATGTCCACATCCTCGGCCTCGGGCAGCACGGCGACTGTGACGGCCGAAGTATGGACGCGTCCCTGCTGCTCGGTGGCGGGAACGCGCTGAACGCGGTGTACACCGCTTTCATATTTCAGCTGAGAAAAAACCCGATGGCCTTCAATGATGGCGATGACTTCCTTCAATCCTCCGGCCGAGGATTCTGAGGAAGAGAGGATTTCAACCTTCCAGCGCTGCATTTCGGCGAAGCGGGTGTACATTCGGAAGATTTCCGCGGCGAAGAGCGTGGCTTCATCTCCCCCCGTGCCGGCTCGAATTTCCAGGATGATATTTTTCTCGTCGTTGGGATCTTTGGGCAGCAACAGGACTTTCAAGTCTTCTTCGATGGCACTGACTCGCGGCTCGAGTTTGCTAAGTTCTTCCTGAGCGTAGGCGCGCATCTCGGGATCTTTTTCCTCGGCGAGCATCGCTTTACTCTCCGCTATTCCTCGGATGAGGTCCTTATATTCGCGATACTTATCGACGGTGGGCGCGATTTCACTGTGCGCCTTGGCGGTCTTCTGATACTTCGCCGAATCGTTAACGATATCCGGCGAGGCCAGAGCGCTGGTCAGTTCTTCGTATCGGGCTTCGATTTGGTCAAGACGTTCAAACATGGGACGCTTTCTTAAGATGGAAGCTTGCTAGATCTCGCTCTTGCTGGACCCGGTGAAGGGTTAGACGCAGCCGCCTCCGTCTGTACGGCATTGTAGATGAGGGATGGGGAGAGGAAATATTCGCGGCGGCGCCGCTAGGCGATTACCAGTTCGCCACCGTTTTCTTTTTCCAGAGCCATGGCACGATCGAGAGCGACAATCGCGCACTGCGCCTGCTCGTCAGACGGAGGCTGCGTTGTGATCCGCTGCAGCCACAAGCCGGGAGCGGTCATCAGCGCAAAGAGAGAACCGCGATGCTTTGCGGCGAAGCGAATGATTTCATACGAGACGCCGGCTATTACCGGCAGCAGCACGATGCGCGACGCGAAGCGCGCCCAGAACGTCGTGAAGGGAATCAACATGTAAAAGCCGATCGAGATCAGCATCACGGTCATCAGAAAGCTGGTGCCGCAGCGGGGATGGAAGGTCGAGTACTTCTGCACTGCGGCAGTATCGAGCGGATCGCCATTCTCGAAGGCGAATACAGTTTTGTGCTCGGCGCCGTGATATTGGTACACCCGTCGAATGTCCGGGAACAGCGAAACTCCCCAGATGAATAGCAGGAATAAAATCAAGCGCACGGCGCCATCGACGAGGTTGAACGCGATCTGCCCACCGAGAGCGGGATTAGCCTTCTTGAGTTCCGTGGCCGCCAGCAGCGGCAAATATTTGTACATGAAGATGAAGAATGCCAGGGAAAGGATGACATTGCCCGTTGCCAGCCATCCGCTGATAGAGGCTGCTTTTTCCCGAGTCTGCGACCGAAAAGGTTCCGCCTCGCTTCGCTTGGGCGAGACAGCCGAGGCGGCTGTCTCCACATGTATTTCATTTTGCATCACATCTTCGATGGCTACATTGGCAGAGAAGCGTAGTGCGCGGTAGCCTAGCGACATGGCATAACCTAGCGTCATCACTCCGCGCACAATCGGCCAGGCCATCCACTTGTGTTTCTCCGAGGGGCGCTCCAGCGGCTGGCTCAGGGTAACCACTTCGCCCGAAGGTTTGCGGCAAGCGATTGCCCAGGCGTGCGGAGAACGCATCATCACGCCCTCAAGCACAGCTTGTCCGCCGACCAAAGTTTCTTCGCCACTTTCCAGGGCGGGTAGAAGCTGCACCGCCACCAGGAAACGCACTAGATTTCGCAAGGAACGCACGGTAATTAGATGCCCCAGACGCCAGAAAGCGCCAATCACTAGGTTACCACAGGCGGCAAATGCCATTGCGCGGGACGGTCTTTCGTCTATTCTCTGGGATGACATGCTCAGATTCGCGCAGACTTGCGATGCGATCGCAGCCACCACCAAGAAGTTGCAGAAGACGGCCATTGTGGCTGAATACCTGAAATCCCGCACGATCGACGAGTCCGCCGTGTCGGCAGTGTTTCTTTCGGGCAGCGCATTCGCGGCGTGGGAGGAGACGACATTGCAGATCGGCGGCTCCATCTTGTGGCGCGTGGTTGCAGAGCTTTCCGGAAGGGACGAAGCAGCGCTCACGGTGGCCTACCGCAAGTATGGGGACCTGGGCGCGGTTGCCGGAGAAATGCTGGCGGAGCGCTCTGGACAAGGGCTGACAATTCTGGAGGTTGATGATGCATTCCGGCAGATCGCAGCGGCTCGCGGATCTGCAGCGAAGGCCGCGCTGGTTCGGGATCTGCTGCAGCGAGCCAGACCGCTTGAAGCCAAATACATCGCAAAAATTATGACGGGCGATCTGCGGATTGGACTGAAAGAAAGTCTGGTCGAGGCGGCAGTAGCGAAGGCTTACGATGCCACCTTCGCGGAGGTGCAGCGAGCCAACATGTTACTCGGCGACATTGGAGAGACGCTGAGGTTGGCGGTCACGGGTCAGCTTGCGGAAGCAAAGATGCGGTTGTTTCATCCTCTGGGATTCATGCTGGCCAGTCCGATCGACTCGCCCGCGGAGGGACTGAGTTACTTCGCTGAGGCTGCTGTTGAAGATAAATATGATGGCATCCGCGCGCAGGCGCATGTTTCGGAGGCCGAGGTAAAGTTTTTCTCGCGCACACGCGACGAGATCACCGCGTCATTTCCGGAGTTGCCCAGAGCGCTTTGGGGATTGCCGCAGGAGGCGGTTCTCGATGGCGAGATCGTGGCTTGGGAATATCCACAAAACCTTGCCCAGACCCAGGAAGTGGTGGACGGATTGCCCTCGGAGGCGGGAGAGATCAAAGCTGCGGAACTCGGCCGGGCACGTCCTTTCTCGGTTTTGCAGCAGCGGCTGGGGCGAAAGAAAGTGAACGAGAAAATGTTGCGGGAAATTCCTGTCGCATACCTCGTGTTCGATGTTTTATACGTGGGCGGTGAGTTACTCATTCATCGTCCGTTGCGGGAGCGGGCGCTGATTCTGGATGCGCTGCTGGCTGGAGGAAGAAAAGTCATGCACCACAGAGTCACAGAGTCACAGAGGAAAATCGGAACACAAGGTAAGTTGACGTTCGACGACGAGGAAGAAATTTCGGCAGCCAGTATCATTCGCGCCCCGGTTTTTCTCGTGGGTGCACCTGCGGAACTGGAAGACCTTTTCGTGGCTGCGCGGGCTCGGGGCAACGAAGGATTAATGATCAAGGACCTTGCCTCACCTTATGCTCCCGGCAAACGCGGGAAGTCGTGGCTGAAGATGAAGCGCGAACTGGCTACGCTCGACGTCGTCGTGACCGCCGTCGAGTACGGACACGGCAAGCGGATAGCCGTGCTGAGCGACTACACCTTTGCCGTGTGGGATATGAATAAAGACCGGCTGGTGAATATCGGCAAAGCATATTCCGGATTGACCGACGCCGAGATAGCTGAGATGACGAAGTGGTTTCTCGAACACACTATTGAAGATCAGGGCTTTCGGCGCACGGTCGAACCGAAGATCGTGCTGGAAGTGGCTTTCAACAACATGATGCGGTCCGATCGTCACGACAGCGGCTACGCGCTGCGCTTCCCGCGGATCGTGCGGCTGAGGCCAGATAAGACGGCGGAGGAGGCAGATACGATTGAACGGGTGCGGGAGATCTACGAAAACCAGAAGCAGTGAATCCGACGGGCAGGCCTGAACAGCTTAGGCCTACGGAGATGAACAGTTGCGTCGGTCCGCCCTGCTAGCCCAGGAAATATGGACGTGCCTCTTAATGGAAGCCGTTGAGCGCCTGGTGAACTATGACGAATGGTTTCTGCGCGAGGTGGAAAAAGGACTTGCTGCCGCCGCCCGCGGGCGAGTTCATGGAGCACTCTGACCTCAGGAAAATGATCGACGAGCGGTATCCTGGCTAATGCGAATCCGCTGCACGGACTCTGCCGTTCGCGATTTCACGCACATCTGCGATTCCATAGAAAAACATACTAGCGGCGCCGCTGCATGCCGTGTTGCCCTTTGTATCTATTTACCAGCAGATTGACATGCTGGCAAAGTTCCGAGAGCACGGAAGAACAGGTCGAAAACCCGACACACGCGAGCTTATGTTTACCGGGTTACCGTATCTTGCGATCTATCGTATCCGCGAAGACGCAGTGGAGATAGTTCGACTTCTTCACGGTGCCCAAGAATGGCCGTAACCGAGCGTTAGAGGTAGCTCAGTGACTGTGGTGGTGATGCTCTTCGCTTTCCCCCACCGGAATCACGCAGCCATGCGCCACTTCGCACTCCACGTGCTCGAATTGGATCGTCGTATGGTCGATGTGGAAAGTGTGGTGCAGGCGGTCTTTCACGTCGCGCAGGATGCGCTCGCTGACTGAGGGTGGAATATCTGCGATTGAGATGTGGCAGGAGAGTGCGCGAGTCTCCGAGCCGATGCTCCAGCAATGGAGATCGTGCACGTCGTTGACGCCGTCGATGGAGCGGATGGCGATTTCGACCGATTCGAGCTGCACTCCGCGGGGCGTGCCTTCGAGCAAAATATTCAGCGTCTCACGTACGATGCCGAAGCCTGACCAGAGAATCAGAGCGCCGATTCCGCATGACAGCGCCGAGTCAATCCAGGAATTGCCGGTGATCAGAATTGCCCAGCCTCCGGCGATCACGGTGGCAGTAGAGAGCGTATCGCCCACTTCATGCAGCAGTGCGCTACGGATATTGACGTCGCCTCCGGAGCGGTAAAGCAGTAGGGTGATCACCCCGTTCATCACGACGCCAGCGGCCGCCACCCACATCATGATGGCGGCTTGCACGTGCTCGGGATGCTGCAAGCGGCGGAATGCCTCGTAAAAGATGAAGAACGAAACCGCGACCAGCGAGACTGCATTGACCAGCGCGGCCAGAACTCCGGCGCGATGATACCCATAAGTCTTGGTAGAACTAGCTGGACGCGACTGCAAATAGACCGCAACCAGCGACAGCAGCAGCGCTAAAAAGTCGGAAAGATTGTGTCCCGCTTCTGATAGGAGTGCCAGCGAATGGGCGCGAATGCCGGCCGCCACCAGCAGCACAATGTATGCGAGAGTCACCCCCAGCGAGATCTTGAGCACTCGCTTGGGACTACCCGCGCCGTGAACGTGGGCGTGCATTTCTTAAGTGTACGGGCGGCGAACGCGGGCTTCAAGCCGCAAGGTGCGGGAGTGGAAACGATTGCCTCTTAATTCTCATCCGTTCAACCATCAGCGGTTGAAAAGATTCTGCAGGTAGCGGTCGTTGTACATGGTGGTCGTGCTCTGAACGAATTCCAGGATGCGGTACATTTGTTCGCGCGAGTCGCGGCTCATTTCCTTGAACTGAATCGCAATTCCCGATCCCGGATGCATTCTGGCGACGCTGCCTTCCGCGCTCAAATCAACCTTGTCCATGGAAAAAACTACTTTGACGTTAGAGCCCGGAGTGAGGATGGCTGCGGTTTCCACGTAGCAGCCGCCCAAGCTGATGTCGATCAGATTGCCGAAGATGGGTGCCGCACTTCCCTGGGGATGCAACTCGATCGTGAGCCGGCATTTCATCCGCGTGTGCAGCCGCTGATCTTTCGTTGTGGGTTGTTTTTGTTTCTCCAGATACATGCGGCGGTCCGCTTCAGTGAGCAACTGTTCGGCGTCATTGCCATCAACCGGAGACACCGCGACTCCCACACTTAGGGAGAGAATGTCTTCTCCGCAAACATCAAATCCAGCCTGACGTGCCAAGGGTCGAATCTGCTCTATCTTCTTGGTGGCTGCGTCAGCAGGAAGCCCTGGAGCGATCACCACAAATTCATCTCCGCCCATGCGGGCGACATAGTCGTACTCGCGGCAACTGTCTTTCAGGGCCTGCGCAAACAAACGTAAGACTCGATTTCCCTCCAAATGTCCGAAACGGTCGTTGATCTTCTTGAACCCGTTCATGTCACAGACCATCAAAGTGAGGGAGACATTGTCGCGCTTGCAACGTGCCAATTCGCGATCCAGTTGCAGAAACAGCGACCGGGCGTTGGGCAGGCCGGTAAGGTAGTCGGTAGTGGCTGAACTTTCCGCCTGCTGATATTTGACGGCGTTCTCGATGGCCAAAGCCATTTTCCCGGTCACCGCGAGCAGAATCCGCAAATGATCGGAAGTGAACGCATCGCGCTCGGCGCGGTATAAGGCCAGAACACCGATTACGCCACTCACGCCCTCAAGCGGCAACGCCAGAGCCGAACGCAGCGTGCTGAACTTGTCGGGATCGTTTAAGTAGCCTGGCTCCACTGAAGGATTCCCGTTCACAATCGGTTTCTTATTCTGCGCGACCCAGCCGGACAAGCCATCGCCCATCGGTATCCGCAAGGAAGCAAAAAGACGGTAGTTGTCGCCATTTACATACTCCGGGATCAACTCGTCACCGCGCCGGATATAGATGGCGATGGCGTCGTAGGGAACCATCGGCTTGAGCTTCACCGAGAAGACTGACAAAGTTTCACCGAGGCTTAGCGACGCTCCGAGATCCTGGCTCAACTCAAACAGGGACTGAGCTTCCTGGCGCGCCGCCGCGATCGACGAGAGAAAATTCGCTTCCCGCCCCGGCGTATCCGACACACCGGCGCTTTCGAATCCTGCAGCAGGTGCCGGTCCGCGCGTAATCTTCATCTCGCCGGAGTGCACCGGTATGCCATCTTCCGCTGATTTCTTCAGCGCCAGATTCTCCAGAGATTTGTAACGCCTCTTCAGGACGTCCACGACTTTCGGATCAAACGATTTCCCGGATTCCGCCGCGAGTCGTTGCATCACTTCATCCAAGGGCATCGCGCGGCGGTATTGCCGGTCCGATGCCAGGGCATCCAGAAAATCGACGGCTGAAAGAATTCGCGCACCGATGGGGATTTCGATATTTTTCAGTCCGTAGGGATAACCCGATCCGTCCCACTTTTCGTGGTGCGCACGCACGATCGGCACCACTGGGTAAGGAAATCGAACGCGTTCGAGAATCTCAGCTCCCACCACGGTATGAATCTTCATCTTCTCGAACTCTTCCGGAGTCAGCCGGCCGGGTTTCGAAATGATATGTTCGGGCACGGCCAGCTTGCCAATGTCATGCAGCAGCGCGGCCGCGTGCAGGGCCTCCAACTCCGCCCCCTTCATGCCCAGTTCTTTGGCGACCTCGATGGCGTATATACGCACCCTCTGCAGGTGATCGTGCGTAGTCTGATCCTTGGCTTCAATGGCCAAGGCCAAGGCTTCAATGGTTCGAAGATGCAGATTTGCCATTTCTTCGACATGCCGTTTTTCATCTTCCAGCTTTCCGAGATATAGACGGTACGAACGGTAGATCAGATAAATGGCGGGAACGAATAGCAGCGAAGTTTCCCAATTAAAGGCATGATTGAACCAGGAAATCGCGCCCGCAATTCCGGCGCCTACCAGATAGTAGGGGAAAGACCAGAAGTAGCAGTCCACCAAAATGTCCCGGAGCGGCTTGCCTTCGCTGAGCGAAATCACTGTGGCAATGCTTCCCGCATTGACAATGAAATAGACCGTGGCTGTCAGGCACAAAAGCAGCGGACGGTTGGAGATAAGTTCATTGCAAAACGGATTATGGTAGACGAAATAGCCGAGCGCTGTGGAAAGAGAACCCGCGCAGACATTGAACGTTAGCTGAATGGCAGTGGGCCGAGCCGGGTACAAGCTCTGAGCTATCATAGCTACAGCCCCCAGCGTCATCACTTCCGCATAGCCGAGTTCCGCTATCCCCACCAGGATGAATAGGAAGCTGACGGAGAGAGTTCCCGTAATGCCCGGCAGAGTGACCCGCAATCGCGAGGCCAAAATTGCGATGCCCAGATAACAAATGAATTCCGCGATGTTCTTGCTGCTCTGATGAATGGCACCCTGCAGCAGACACGCCGTGCCAGCAGCAATCACCAAGCCGACCAAGACCTGGGCCCCAGCCGGCAGTCCTCTCCACGAATTGGTGCTGGCAGACATTTTAGTGGGGACCACCACGCCATCGCTGCCGCATGCGTGTGCGGCGGCCATGCTCAAGGATAAGCACTTAACAGATTTAGTAACAGAGGTTTGGAAGGTAGATCGGAAACTTCGGTAATGCTCAAAAGTGCCGAGAATTGATCAACTTCCCCGGAATCAAACTGCAAAGTTTTTCTCACCCTCCGACTAACGGTTACCTGCAAGGTGAAACAGATCGCAATCGCATTGTTCTCGTTGCTTCCGCGGTTAGCAGCGGCGGAACGACTATTGCAGTCGTTCGTACGCCCACTCAAGTGGTGATTGTAGATACGGGCAGAAACTATCGCGATCTGTGGTACCCTTCCGGCCCTCGACTTTTGCCAATGAAGACGAGATCCCGTTTAAGGAGACCCAAATGAAACGTCCGTTCCTCGCCCTGTTGATTTGTATTGTGCTCGGCGTTGTGATCCTACTTTCTGGCGCTCGTCCCGTGCGAGCGGGAAACAATACGGAGAGTCCAACTCTGTTTGATGTGGACCAGGATGCTGCTGCCGACTACTGCGCCAAGAAGGGTGGCGAGGTCGATATACGCTCCCCCTACTACAACACCAACGACAACAATCCGCGGAATTGGGTTCGCCTTTCAGGAACTCACGCCTTCTGCAAATTCACCTCGCTAAAAGACGGATCGCGGATTCATGTCCTGCTGTCCACGCTTTACACCAAACAGCCTAGCCTGGCCGCCTTGGCTTATTACGCGGAGGTTCCGTATGGAGGAACCTGCAGCGGGAATCCGGGATCCTGTTATTGCAGCCAGTTGGGTGGCACCGATCTGTTCGGTGGGATCAACCCCAATGGCGGCGGGTGGGTGCAAATGAGCGACCCGGTGGATACGGTACTCGAGGCATGTATCTTCCCCGACATGTCAACGATTGATTCGTGGGGGCTAACGTACCACCAGGCGAAGATCATTCGAGGTAAGAATCTGAGAGGTGTGTTGCGGTATCCGGACCCATACGCTAAGTAGAGTCTTCGGCTCACTGGAAATCGACGTTGCTGACGCGGGAATCTGGAATCTCAGAGCACGACGTGGTTGGCGGCGGCGCGTGGACTCGAACCACGGACCTACGGATTATGAGTCGCCCAACCGGGACTGACTCTAAAGAACTTAAACAACCTAACTCGGCAGAATCCGGCAAAGTACGGCAAGAAATGCAACCCAGGCGCAACCGTGGGAGCGGTGAAGAATGCTGAAAACCGCCCACGCTGACGCAGAAAGAGCGGAGAATGCCGCTGCCGATGCAGAAACCTTTGCCAGCAAAATCCTGAATCAAGCCGGGGGCGATCCGGACAAGGCGCTGAAGTTGTTTGATCAACTCTCGTCAAACGTTACTGATCCAGACCAGAAACGACTTGGACCGCAGATTCGCAAGGCAATTCGGGCGAGGCGGCAGATCAATAAACCGGAGAGTGCGTTGGACAAAATTATCAGCGGTGACATCGATGGCGGATTGAATGACTTCTTGTGCCTCTCCAGCGCGGTCCCTTCCCTTGGATTCAATGCTTACCCGCCCTCGGATTTCATATTAAGGGCCGCGGAAGAAGATGGCACATTCCCTGGGCTGCATATTTACGAAAACCGAACAACCAAGATGGCACGCGCTCATCCAGGTCGTCAGACTGTCCCGGCGACCTTGTTTTTCTCTGTGGCGACGATAAAGGGTGCGCGTTTTCGGCACACCCTTTGCCCCTCAAGATATTCAACGCGCTGCGAGTCGGCATAAACGGGGGAGGGCTCGCACTCGCAGAGCCGGAGATCCGGGAGTCATTGGTCAACCTACACCCTAACCCTACTCCTCAGCACAATTAAATGCAGCCTGTTCGTAATTCGTAAAACGCATCGAAGCCGATGGGCAATACAGCTTGACAAGCCTTCACAAATAGCCGTAGATTCGGGCCTCGAACGATCTCCGCTCTAATGGAAGTCATCGGTTTTCGGGGGAGAGCCGATGGCCTTCATTTTTGCTCAGGTCCTCATCATTAGGTTAAGCGAGCGACGTTCGCCGTCATTTCTTCCACGTGCCTCTAACAAGGGGAATCTAGCCGGTCCTTGAAGCCGCACGCTCAAAAGTACGCCAGCGGGTAGACGTTTGCTGTTAAAATCGCTACGCTCCTTCGATGGCAAACAGTAAGAAACCGCCCGCACGGTCAATCGCCACTTTGATCGATGACCTGGATAGGATTCGGGAAGAACTCTTGAAGATCCAACGATCACTGGAAAAGATAGAGCCGATTAAGCCTATCGCCAAGCTTACGCCTGAAAGCGATTAGCCACCTGCGATCATTCGGCCGTCTCCGCGACAGCGTTGCAGCAAACTCCACGGCATCTGGTATCTGCCGCGGAAAGGCGAGTCCACCTTCATCGCCTGGTGCGACGTTGCGAGCGTGAACGCTCATGATACTCAACAGCGGCTGGTGTTGGCCGACGCTACAGGCGGGCTGGACTGTTCAATTGTGAACAGTGCGTTTTGGCTGCTTCTGTTTTTCCCGTTCGGACTTGAGCTTGGCCTCTGCTGCCAGACTTTCTCTTTCGAACCCGGACATTGTGCACGGGTAATCCAGAACGTTTGTTGAGTATGGCTTTAGTGTGCGCTTCTTCTTGCCGTTCATGGAATAGATGGTAGTGCGGTGCTTGCGAGTTTGTCTGCCCGGTGGCGCACGCTGCCGCGCCAGTTAACTCCCGACGAGCCAAATCCAGAGAAGCACTGACGAACCGCTGGTCTAAATCGGGGCAAAAAACAGAGCCTCCAGCGCCATCCTTCGGACTTGCTCACTACGTCATTACTTATAACCAAGTAATGACATATTGAACCAAGCTCCGGCAGCGCCTCTCTGGGGGGAAGAGACTACTGGATCGTTCACGCGGGTTGCCCGGCCAACTCTCGAAGGGAACGTTGCAGGTTATCGTCCGGTATGCGATCGATTTCTCTGGCTCCGATGAGGCCGCGGCGTAATCGCGGCGAACCTTGAGCGAACCGTTTTCTCCATTCGAATCGAAACTTATATAATCCACACATGCAAGGAATACCGTGGAGCACAATTGCGCTCGGCTCGCTGTTGCTCATCTCGGCCCGCTCAATAGGAGGACAGGAAGTGAAATCTCCGCAACCTGAAAAGTCGAAGCCGCCTGTCAAAATGGAGCAGCGCGGGCGCATCCTTGGAATCGGCGGTGTCTTCTTCAAATCCGCTAATCGTGATCAGATGCGCGAATGGTATTCGAAGCATCTTGGACTCGCTGACAAAGGCCAAGGCGCGATGCTTCCGTGGCGCGAACACGACGACCCGCAAAAGGAACACGTTACAGTTTGG
>OBLW0100003656.1_pt1 | contig 11918 bp, 9 predicted proteins | sample 1520161 | NCBI WGS metagenome assembly OBLW01 (sample SAMEA3539309, study PRJEB22396) | soil metagenome | biome: tundra; feature: field; material: soil | place: USA | collected 2010-05 | depth 0.15 m
GTGGGCGAGCGCGACCCGCTCTTTCAGGTCGGCCGCCGGAGAGGCCCGCCGGCCGCGCCACGCGCGGCGAACCCGGCGCCCGATCCGCCGGCCGACGACGGCGAAGGCAAAGACGAGCGGGGGCGCGGCGAGGCCCCCGATCCAGAAGAGCGCCGAGTCGTCGGCGTGAGTGCGGGCCTCGCGACGCCCGGCGAGCGCGCCGCGGGGATCGGGCAGGCCCGGTAAGATCGGCTGCGCCGCCTCCGCGGAGGCCGCGGCAGCAGCGCCCGCGGCCGGCGTGACCTTCACCACCCCGAGCGGAGCGCGCGCGAGCTCGTAGCGTTTGAGCTCCGGATCCCAGTAGGGCAAGGTCAGAGTCCCGAGATCCACGGCCCCCGCCTTCTTGATGCGAACGACGTAGTCGAACGTCCGCTTGCCGCCGTACGCGTCGTGGGCCGTCGGGCCGACCTCGTCGTGCACCTCGGGCGTGAGCCACTCGACCCCTTCGCGCGCGCCCGTCGCGAGACTGCTCGGGAGGTTCCCCGTTCCCGAGAGCTCGACGTGCACGCCCAGGGCCCCTCCTTGCTCGAGCTCGCGCGGCGTCACCTGCGCCGCGAGCGCGAAGCGCCCGACGTCGCCGAGCGCGTACCCCGGCGGCCGACCCGCGCTCGGGGGCTCGCTCACGTGCACGTGGAACTCCTCGGTGGCGCGCCCCTGACCCGCGACCGAGCGCGGACGCACCAGCGTCTCGGTCATGGGCCCGATGTCGAGGACCCCGGTGCGAAGCGGAAACAGCGCCCAGCGCCTCACGAGCTTCACGACCCACGTCTTGCCGCCGGCCGACGCGTAGCCCGCGAGCTGCGCGTCCTGGTCCTCGCGGAGGAGCGGGTGCTTCACGAAGTCGGGCACCTGCGCGTCGCGGGCGTCCTCGGCGATCGCGACGTCGGTCGCCTCGACGTCGAGGTACTCGTAGACGCTGAAGGTCACCTGCTCGCCCACGACGGCGTTCGGCTTGTCGATCGTGGCGTGGAGGAAGTAGACCGCGCCGCGCGGCGGCTCGACGGTCAGCTTCGGATCGGTGGGCGGGGCCGAGGGCGTCGGCTGCGCCTGATCGAAGGGATCCATCCCGGGGATCAGCGTCTTCCACGGATCGAAGGGCGAGAACGCCCCGAACGGGCTCTGCGCCGGCGGCGGCTGGCGCGGCGCGCGGCGCGGCGCCCGCCCCGCCGGCACCACGCGGATCTTCACGGTCTGGGTCGTGAACCGCGAGCTCCCGACCGAGACGCTCGGCGGTCCGAGGCTGAACGCTCCGACGTGCTGCGCCTGGAGGGCCCAGTCGACGGTCAGCGAGTACCGGTCGGAGCGGTTGCCGTTGATGCTGATGTGCGTCTGCGTCGGCGACTCGTTCTCACCGCGCACGGCGAACCCCGGTGTCGCGCCGATCCGGGGATTGGTGGGCATCTCGTCGGGGCTGGTGACGGTCATCTCGAGGCGCACGACGTCGCCCACGCCGACGGTGTCCTGTTCGAGCGTGAACTGGATCTGGGGCGCGCTCTGCGCGAACGCCGGTGACGCCGCGGCCAAAACCAGGGCGAGGACCAGGGCGAGGACCAGGCCGACGGGCACGAGGGGGAGGAGCGAGAAGATCAGGGAGATCTTCTTCACTTGTCGGCCATCCCGCGCACGCGCTTCTTGCCGAAACGCTTCGCCTCTTCTTGCTGGAGCGTGGGCGCGTTCTCGAGCTGATCGAGCATGCGCTGGTCTTCGTCGCGGCTCGCGGGCGGCGCGGCGCCGGCTTCGCGAGGAGGCTCCGCCCCCGCCTCGGGCTGCGGCGGAGGCTGCGGGGGCTCGGCGTCGCGACCCGCGCCTTCGCCGGCGTCGGGCGAATGGCTCCCTCCGGCGTCGGCGCCGGAGTCCTTCGGCCCCTCGCCGCCGTCGGGCGAGCGCGAGGCGTCGCCGCTCGCGTCTTGCGATGCGTCGGAGCCGGAGTCCTTTTTGCTGTCGTCGATGCGCCGGAGCGCGATCGCGCGGTTGTACGCGGCGTCTCGCCCCACGGGATCGCCGCTGTCGGGCTCGCCCGGCGCGAGGACGAGCGCGCGATCGTAGGCGTCGACCGCGTCTTGATAGGCGCCATCGAGGAAGGCGAGGTTGCCCGAGAGGTAGTGCGCCCGCGCGCGGAGCTCTTCGGGCACGGAGTCATCGTTCGCGATCGCCTGCACGACCCGCCGGGCGCATTCGATCTGGGCGTGTCGCTTGGCGCGCACGGCTTCGCTGACGCCGCCGCCGTTCGTCCCGGGGGGGCTCTCTTCTTCGCCGAAGCGGCGGCCGAACTGCTCGCCGAGGCGGAAGAGGGACAGACCGAGATCGAAGGTCCCGTCGGGGCGCTTCTTGAGGCCGTCAGGGGTGCCGATGATCCCGTCCTGGCAGGGGCCGGTCGAGAGGTAGCCCTCGAGCAGTCCCGTCGCCGCGCCGGCTTCGCCCGCGTCGAGCTGGACGATCGCCTCTCTCACCTGGGGCGCGTCGCGGTCGAACGGCCGCGAGGGATCCCAGGCGCAGGCCGCGAACAGCGGCAGCAGCACGAGCAGCGAAGCTCCGAGCGCGATGCGGCCGCCGGAGACGTTCATCGCGCCCCTCCCCCCGCCTGCGCCGCGCGGGCCCCTGAGGCGCGCTTGCGTCGCGGCGCTTCGCCGATGAGCATGTCGGCGATGAGGAGAACGACCGCCGCGCCGAGAGGCCACGCGTACTCCTCGGCGTAGACCGTCTCGACCTTCTCGCTCAGCTCTTCGCGCATCATGCGCTGCAGCTCCTTGGCCACCTGATCGATGCCGGTCGAGCCGTGCTCGGCGCGAACGATGGTCCCGCCCGTGGCCTGCGCGACGCGCGCAAGCTGGGCCTCGCCGTCGGCCGAGAGCTGCGTGGTCATGGCCTTTCCGTCTTCGTCGCGGCGCATGCCGCTGATCTTGCCGTCGCTGCCGACCTCCGGGATCTGCTCGGGCGCGCGGCCGCCGATCTGCACGACGTCGATCCGCGTCCCTTCTTGCGCGCAGTTCTGGGCCACGCTGACCGGATCGCCCTCGAGGTCTTCGCCGTCGGTCACGAGGACCATGACGCGGACGTGGTCCTTCGACTTCGGGTCGCGCGCAAAGATCTGGCGCCCGGCTTCGAGCGCGCGCGCCGTGGCCGTGCCGCCGACGGGCATGTCGTTCGGATCGAGCTGCCGGAAGAACTGCGCGATCGCGGCGCCGTCGCTGGTTAGCGGGAAGCTCATCGGCTCGCCCGCGAACGCCACGGCTCCGAACCGCGCGCCGGGGAGATCTTGAATCAGGCGCGCCACCTCGGCCTTGGCGCGCGCGGTGCGGCTCGGCGCGATGTCGCGGGCGTACATGCTCTTCGAGTAGTCGAGCACGACGACGACATCGAGGTTCGTCGCCGGAATGAGGCGCGTGCCGCTCCCGAACTGAGGGCGCGCCAGGGCGACGAACGCGAGGAGCATGGCGGCGACGAGCAAGACGGCCTTCACCGCGCGGCGCGCCGACGCGTCGTAGGTCACGAGGGGCGCGATGATCGACGGATCGCCGAAGCTGCGCGTCGCCCGCGCGTGCTGGAGGCTGGCCCAGGCCACCGCGCCGGCGTAGCCGAGGAACGCCACGGCGCAGAACACGGCGATGATGACGCCGGCGAGCGAACCGAAGTCGTGCCCCCACCTCACGGGAACCTCCGCACGAGGGCGAGCCGCGCGAGGGCTTCGAGCGCCAGGAGCACGACGGCCGGCACCAGCAAGAACGGGAAGAGGTCCTCCATCGTCGAGGCCTCCGACTCGAACTTGGTCTTCTCGAGGTGATCGAGGATCGAGTGCATGCTGTTCTCGAGGCCCGACTTGTCGGTCGCGATGAACGCCTCGCCGCCGGTCTCGTGCGACATCGAGCGCAGGAGCTCGGGGTTCACCGGGAAGCGCTTTCGCGCGTAGACCGGCTGGCCGAAGAGGTCCGTCCCCGTCTGCACGTCGACGTCGTCGCCGTTGCCGATCTGCACCGTGTAGACGCGCACGCCCTCTTTCTGCGCGAGGTGGGCGGAGTACTCGGGCGAGATCACGCCCTCGTTGGAGTCGCCGTCGGTGAGCAAGACGACGGCCTTGCTGCGCGCGCTGCTCCGCCGCATCCGCGCCACGGCCGTGCCCACCGCGTCGCCGATGGCCGTCTTGCTGCTGTCGATGACCCCGAGCTCGATGCGCGACACGAGCGACGCGATGAGCGCATAGTCGAGCGTCGGCGGAGAGAGCACGAAGGCCTGCTTGGCGAAGACCACGGCGCCGATGCGGTCGGTCTTCCGGCGGCGCACGAAGTCGATGAGCACGTCCTTGGCGACGTCGATGCGCGTCGGCCGGTGCGCGGCTCGCGCGCCGAGGCCGGGCACGAGGTCGTTCGCCGGCGCGTCCATCACGGCCGCCATCGAGCCCGACAGGTCGAGCACCAGGACGATGTCGATCCCCTTCTCTTCGAGGTTCTCGCCGCGCAGGACGCTCTGCGGCCGCCCGAGCGCGAGCACCGCGAGGACGAGCGCCGCGCCGCGGAGGATGCCCGGAAAGTCGCGGAGCGGTGTTCTCCAGCCGCGCGGGCCCACCATGAGCGGCGCGAGCGTCGGCAACCCGAGCCGGGGAACGCGGGCGTCGGCGCCGAGGGTCATTCGCCACACCGCGTACGGAACCGCCAGCAGCGCCAGCCCGATGGCCCCGCACCAGGCCGCGCGCGTGGCCCACGCGAGCGTGTCCGCGGTCGACGGGTGCGCGCCGAGCACGCCGGGCCACGCCGTCCACTTCGCGCTCTGCCACGCCTCGCCTCGGGCGAGCACGGGCCAGACGAGCCCGAGCGTGATCGCCGCGATCGTGCCGAGCGCGACGAGGGTGCCGCGGTACCAGCGGGCGGTCCGGGTCTTCATCGGGCGCCCCCGCCGCCCGGAGGCGCTGCGCCGGGCGGGCGCTCACCGGAGGACGGCATCGTCGACCTGACCATGCGCTCGGCCGCGGTCAGGGCGCGTTCGCACTCCTCGAGCGTCGGCGTCAGCGTCGCGAACTTCACCAGATCGCAGTGCTGGAGGAACCCCGCGACCTCCGGGATCGGCAGCCCGAAGTGCGGAGCGCGACGGAGCGCCGCGAGCGTCTCGTCGGTGGTCGACTCGAGCCCGTCGAAGCCGAAGCGCGCTCCGAGGTACTCGCGGACGGCGTCGTTGACGCGATCGAAGAAGTCGGCGAACCGCTGCATCTCGAGCAGGCCGGCGTGCCGCGCCTCGTGCAGTCGCTCGAAGGCGACCTCCCAGGGAACGCGCGGAGGGGGCGGCGGCGGCACGGGCTTCGGGCGACGCCTCCAGCGGAACGCCAGCCAAGCGAGGAGCGAGCCGCCGAGCGCACCGAAGACGAGCCACGACAGGCCGTGCTCGAGCGCGACCCACTCTTCGCGCTGTACGCGCGCCGGGGGGTTCGGGCGGGGCTGCGCGTCGGGGGTCGACGCCGTCGGATCCTCGATGAGGATCGAGTGCTCTTTCGTGCAGAGGGTGACGACGTCGCTGTTCGCTCGCGCGACCGACACGGGCATCGCGGGCAAGACGAGCGTGTGCCGGCCCGGACCGCTCGGGAGCGCGACGAGCGGGAGGTCGAGCGTGGTCTGACGGCGGCCGGTCCCCTTCGCGTCGCCGGCCGCGGGAGCGACGTCCGTGCTCGTCAGCCGGGCCGCGCCGCCGCCGTCTTGATCGGGCAGCGCGAACCCCGCCGACTTGAGCGCCCGGGCCGCGTCGCTCTCGCTCTGCAGCTCGAGGCCGCGCGGCAGCACCGTCTCGCCCTTCCCGTGCGACACCACCACGTGCAACGTCGCGACGTACCCGCTCAACCCACGCTCCGGAAACGCGTCGACCATCGTCGGCCGCTCCGCCCCCGAAGGCCCCGTCTCCACACACTCGGCGCCAGCGGTCGACGCCCATGCTCCCAGGACCGAGAACATGAACAGGAAGGCGGGAATCCCTCTCTCGTGGCGGAAGATCATCGCCGGATCCTCTTGGCTCGGCGAGCGAAGAGGTCGCGGAGGGGGCGAACGAACGAGCCGCCGGTCTCGATCTCGACGGAGTCGAGGCCGAGCTTGTTGAATGCTCCGTGGCGACTGTCGACGATCTTGGCCATCGCGGAGGCGTACCAGGCACGGACGCGAGCGTCGCCCGTGTCTACGACGACGCTCTCGCCGCTCTCGAGGTCCTCGAAGGTCGCGAGGCCGACGTCGGGCAGCTCGGCGTCGCGCGGATCGCGGAGCACGACCGGGACGACGTCGTGCTTGGCCGCGGCGAGGGCGAGCGTGCGCTCGTAGGCCGTGTCGTAGAAGTCGCTCACGATGAACGCGACGCTCTTCCGCCGCGAGACGCGCACGAGCGCCTCGAGGGCGGCCTTGAGGTTCGTGCCCGCTCCGAGCGCGACGCGTCCCTTGTCGCCCAGCGCGCGGGCCCGCGCGCCCGCCTCGATCTCTCGCGCCACGGGCGCCTCGAAGCCGAGGATCTCGCGAACGACGCGCATCACGTGCTTCTCGCCCTTCTTCGGCGGGACGATGCGCTCGACGCGGTCGGTCGAGATGATGAGGCCGACGCGGTCGTTGTTCCGGATCGCGCTGAACGCGAGGAGCGCGGCGACCTCGCTCGCGACCCGGACCTTCGCCGCGCGGCGCGTCCCGAAGCGCTCGCTCGCCGAGAGATCGACCACGAGCATCACGGTCATCTCGCGCTCTTCGACGAAGACCTTCACGAAGGTCTCGTTCATCCGCGCCGAGACGTTCCAGTCGATGGTGCGGACGTCGTCGCCCGGCTGGTACGGCCGCACTTCGCGGAACGCCAGCCCCTGGCCCTTGAAGCTGGAGCTGTACGTCCCCGAGAGCTGCTCGTTGGCGAGCCGCGCGGTGTGGATTTCGATGACGCGGAGGGCCGCGAGGAGGTCCTTCGGGATCACGGCCGTTCATTCCACTCGTGCAAACGCTTCTGCCGCTTCTGCCGCTTCTGCTGGTCCTGCCGCTTCGCCCTCTAGGGCACCTCGACGACCTCGAACACCCTCTTCACGATCTGCTCGCTCGTCACCTCTTCGGCGTCGGCCTCGTAGGTCAAGACCAGGCGGTGGCGGAGCACGTCGGGGCCGATGGCCTTCACGTCTTCGGGGGTCACGTACCCGCGATGCCGCAAGAACGCGTGCGCGCGCGCCGCGAGGTTGAGCGCGATCGTCGCGCGGGGGCTGGCGCCGAACTCGATGAGCGGCGCCACGTCTTTCAGCCCGTGCTTGGCCGGCTCGCGCGTCGCGAAGACGACGTCGACGATGTACTCCTTCACCTTGTCGTCGACGTAGACCTGCTTGCAGACCTTGCGCGCTTCGAGGAGCTCCCCCGGAGTCACGCAGGCCTGGGCGACCAGCGGCTCGAGCTGCGTCATGCGGTCCATGATTTTCCGCTCTTCTTCGCGCGTCGGGTACCCGACCTTCACCATGAGCATGAAGCGGTCGATCTGCGCCTCGGGGAGCGCGTACGTGCCCTCTTGCTCGATGGGGTTCTGCGTCGCCATGACGATGAACGGCTCGGGGAGCGGGTAGGTCTTGTCGCCGATGGTGACCTGGCGCTCTTGCATCGCCTCGAGCAGGGCGCTCTGCACCTTCGCGGGGGCCCGGTTGATCTCGTCGGCCAAGACCAAGTTCGCGAAGATCGGGCCGAGCTTCGAGGTGAACTCGCCCTTCTGCTGGTTGTAAACGACCGTTCCGACCAGGTCGGCCGGCAAGAGGTCCGGCGTGAACTGGATGCGGGCGAACTTGGCGTGAATGGCGTCGCAGAGGGTTCGGACCGTGAGCGTCTTGGCGAGGCCGGGCACGCCCTCGAGCAAGACGTGACCGCCCGTCAGCAGGCCGACGAGGATTCGCTCGACCATGTAGTGCTGGCCAACGATGACCTTGCCGACCTCGTTCGCGAGACGGTCGACGAAGGCACTCTCCTTGGCGACGAGCTCGTTCAGGGCGCGGACGTCGTACATAAGCGAATGGCTCCGATTGCGGATCGAGGGGAAACGGACCGGCGCGCGTTCTAACACGACCCGCGTCGGGGAGGCGCGCCTTGTCGTCGAGTTCTGCGGGCGCGGGGCCGACGCCCGGGGTAGGCGCTTTATTCCCGGCGTTTGTGCTCCACGCCCGGTTCGCGCAAGACCCCGAGGTCCGGCGGCGCTTTCTTCGCGAGGGCTACGTCGCGAACAAGATCGACCACCCCGGCGCCGTCGCGATCCTCGACGACGACATCGCGCAAGACGGCTCGCCGTTCCTGGTCCTCGAGCTGCTCGAAGGCGAGTCGCTCTCGGGCACGCTTTCGCGCGCCGGCGGAACGATCCCCGTCCCCGACGCCCTCGCCATCGCGGCGTTCGAGGAAACTTCGAGAACGAACCGGCGGAGCTCAGTTCACACAGACGCCGCCGCCGTCGGCGGTGATGTGCGTGCAGTGAATCGCGTCGCCCGTGAAGAGGAAGTTCTCGAGGTGGTACATGCGGCAGTTCAGCGTGTTGCCGCCCCCCTGGAGGTCGGACGCGTCGCCCATCAGGTAGGGGTAACCCGGATAGCCGCCGTCGGCGCCGCACGACTGCAAGCAGTCGCCCATATCCGCGTAAGACGTCGGGCAGAACTTGACCGCCATCGAGCAGAAGTCGTCGCACGGATTCGTTCCGCAGAACTCGGCGCCGAGGGGCCCGGCGTGCGGGCAATGCTCCTGGGGATTCTCCAGAGCCGCGTGAGAGTGCCACACCCGGCAATACACGCTGTCGCCGCTCGCAGTGGGGCTCGTGGCGCTCACGTCGACCGGGTTGTCCAGCCCCTGCTCGTCATAATGATTCGTGTGGAACGCGCAGAGCTGATTGCACACGTCGGCCGAGAGATATTCCTGATTCGCCATGGCCCCGCAGCTGATGGCCATGTCCGCGCAATAGTCTTTGCAGTCGTCCCTGGCGACGAACACGCCGCCGTCACCGGCTTCGATCGTGCCGGCCTCGGACGAGCCCCCCGGGCTCTTGGGCTCGGGGGAGGCCTGATCGATACCGAGCACCGCGTTGCACGCGACGAGCACGCCGGCGACCGCGGCAGCCGCTCCGAACGCGAGCGCGAACATCCCTGCCCTCGTGGCCGGCATCACCAGGCTCCTCTCGCGACGACGCCGCCCAGCGTCGGCAATACTTGCAGGCTCGCCGAGGCCGACCCCGCCGGCGACCGGGGCGCCGTGAACCAAAGAATCCCGCCCGCCACGATCGCCGCCGCGCCGACGCCGACGAAGACCGTGGCCAGGTTCCCGGCGGACCGTGCGTCGTCACGCTGCGAGAGCCCCGCGGCGGAGCAGAGATTCGGGCTGGCGGGCTCGCAGTTGGCGAGCGAGTCGTTGTACTTGCTCTTGGCGCCGAGCGCGAGGACGCCCCCGACGCCGAGACCGACCACGCCGACCCCGGCCACGATGGCGCCGGCCACGCGCTGCGGGCCGCCCCGGCCCGCAGCGGGTGCCGGTGTAGAAGTCGCCTCGGTCGTCGCCCCCGGAGACGAGGTCGCCGGTGCTTCGCCGGGCGACTGCACAGCAGGGACGGCCGAGGTCGAGTCGGCGGGCGCCTCGTCGAGAGCAGGGATGCCGACGGTGGATTGGGCCCCATCTTGCGCGACGTCGACCGTGATCGACCACGACTTGCGGCCAGGCGCGCTGGCCTCGACCGTGTGCGTCCCGGTGTCGACGGGGATCCCGAGGCTCCACTCTGCGGGGTCGACGAGGACCGCGTCGCGCTTCACTTGCTGCCCGGGAGCGGGCTGCGCGACGGTGATGGTCAGGCGAGCGAGCTTCGGCGCGAGCCCGTCGGCCCTTCGCTGCGCGGTGGCCAGATAGTCTTTCCTCCCGGCCGCGTTGGCGGCGCTGGCCGCCTCGCGGTACGTGGCCCAGGCCGTTGCGGTGCGACCGGACTTCTCCCAGCAATTCGCGAGATTGAGCAGCGTCGCCACCGACGGGCCGAGACGCTCGCTGTCGGCGAACTTGGGACAGGCCTCAGCGTACTTGCCTGCCGCGAGGAGCGACCGCGCCTCTTCGAAGAGCGCCTCGGCCGCGACGTTGGTGTTCGAGGCGGTCTGAGCGCGCGCCTCGGGTCCGGAGGCGAGCGTGGCGGTGATCCCGACCGCCAGCAGGATCCACGAGCTCGGCGTGGGACATCGCATCCCCCCTCTCTAGCCGAACTCCGTCAACGCAGCGCGGGAATGTCGTCGTCGAGAGGCGTGGAGTGAAGCGGCTCGGCCGATCTTGCGAGCACGGGCGAAGGCGGAACGAACGCCGGCTTCGGCGCCGTGGCGACCGCGTCGTTCGACAGCGCCGGCGCGACCGCGGATGACGAGGGCTCGAGGCTGGGCAAAACCACCTGGGCGATCGGTTCGGCGCTCCACGCGGGGATCGGCGTGACGGGTACGGGCGCAACGAGCAGCGTCGTCGAGTCCGCCGGCGGAGGCGCCGGTGAGCTCGATGCGCCGCCCGATCGCCGGACCGCGAAGAGCACCCCCACCGCTACGACGGCAAGGAACGGAATGGCGAGCCACACGCGGGCGCGATGACGCGGCGACGTGAGCTGCTGCGACTCGCGACGCCCTTCGGAGCCCCACGCCGCGGGAATCGAGGGCGTGAGAACCGGCACGCCAAAGGGCGGCGTCAACACCGGCGGCGTCAACACCGGCGCGCCGAGGGGCGGCGGCGCGCCAGCCGTCGCGGACTCGACCGATGACGGCAGCGAAAACGTGCTCAGACGAAGAGGCGAGAACGGCTCCAGCGCGAGGGCCAGCTCCGACGCGTTCGCGTAGCGCCTGTCTCGGTCTTTTTCGAGGCAACGTTCGACGACGGCGACCATCGCCGGCGGAAGGTCGGGACGGAGCGCGGCGAGCGAGAGCGGAGGCTCGCTGACGACCTTGAGACAGAGCTCCGGCATCGTCTCGGCCTCGAACGGGCTCCGCAGCGTGAGGAGCTCGAACAGCACGACGCCCAGCGCCCAGATGTCGATCCGCGCGTCGACGTCGCGCGAGGAGCGCATCTGCTCGGGCGCCATGTAGAGCGGGGAGCCGAGCACCGCGCTCGTCCTCGTGAGGGCGCCTTTGCCGCCGCTCGTCAAATTCGCCGACTTCGAGACGCCGAAGTCGAGCACTTTCATCTTGGGCGAGCCGCCGACGCTGCGCGTGAGAAACAGATTCTCGGGCTTGAGGTCGCGATGAACGATGCCCGCGGCGTGCGCCTCGGCGACGCCCTCGCAGACCTGCAACATCAAGACGACGGCCATGTCGAGGGGCATCGGTCCGTCGCGGATCAGAATCTGTCCCAGATCGCTCCCGTCGAGGAACTCCATCACCATGTAGGGAGCGCCGCTTTCGAGCTTGCCGACGTCGAGCACCCGGGCCACGTGTTCGCTCCGCAAGCGAGCCGCGGAGCGCGACTCTCGCAGAAAACGCTCGACCGCCTCGTCGTTGGCGAGCGACTCGTCGCGAACGAACTTGATGGCCACGAGCTGACCGAGCTCTTCGTGGCGCGCGGCGAAGACGACCCCCATCCCCCCGACCCCGAGCACGCGCTCGATGCGGTACTTGCCCGCAAGGAGGTCCCCTTCGCGAACCTGGATGGAGCCGAGCTGGGTCATCCGCGAAAAGTTCTATCACACGGCGCAACAAGCGCTCGCCGCGGGGCGCACGCGGCTCAGCGAATCGTGGGGATGTCTTCGTCTTTACCCCGTTCGCTCTCTCTACTTCCTGGTCCCGCTGCGCCATTTGCACCGCTTGCACCGCTTGCACCGCTTGCACCGCTTGCACCGCCTCGGCGGCCGGGCTCGCCCGGGATCGGGGGCGGGCTCGGGGCGGCCCTGGGGGTCGGGCGCGAAGGCCCCGTCGGCGCCATCGATCC
>OBLW0100003657.1_pt1 | contig 11917 bp, 10 predicted proteins | sample 1520161 | NCBI WGS metagenome assembly OBLW01 (sample SAMEA3539309, study PRJEB22396) | soil metagenome | biome: tundra; feature: field; material: soil | place: USA | collected 2010-05 | depth 0.15 m
TGGAAATGCTGCTCTCCGGCACCACCACTTACACCGACATGTATTACTTCGAGGATGTGGTGGCCGAAGCGACCAAAGAAGCCGGCATGCGCGGCGTGCTGGGCGAAACCATCATCGGCTTCCCTTCCCCCGACGCCAAGACTCCGGCCGACGCGCTGGCCTTCACCGACCGTTTCCTCGCCCGCTTTCACGGCGATTCGCTGATCGTACCCGCCGTGGCGCCGCACGCCATCTACACCAACTCGGACGAGACCCTGCAAGCCTGCCGCGCGCTCGCCAACCGGCATGGCGCGCCGCTCGTGATTCACCTTTCGGAAACCAAGCACGAAAACGACGAGTGCCTAGCCAAGCGCAAGCTGACCCCCACACAGGCGCTCGACGCGCTGGGCATCTTCAACGGCCGCACCGTCGCGGCGCACGCCGTGTGGGTGGACGAGGCCGATCTGGCGATCTTGAAGGCGCGCGGCGTGGGGATCGCGCATTGCCCATCGAGCAACATGAAGCTGGCCAGCGGCATCGCGCCGGTCACGCGCATGCTGGCGCTGGATCTAGCTGTGGGCCTGGGCCCCGATGGTCCCGCCGGCAGCAACAACGACTTCAACATGTTTGAAGAGATGGATCTGGCGGCCAAGCTGCAGAAGGTCGCCACCGGCGACCCGCGAAACCTTCCGGCGGAGGCGGCCGTCGAAATGGCCACCATCCGCGGCGCGCGCGCGCTGGGTATGGAAAAGGAGATCGGGTCGCTTGAATCCGGCAAACGGGCGGACCTGATCTCGATCCGCTTGGACCGTCCCAACGCCGTCCCGCTCTACAACGTTTACTCGCAGATGGTCTACGCGCTGAAAGGCAGCGATGTAGAGGATGTGATGGTCAACGGTAAACTGCTGGTGAAGGATGCCCAGCCGCTGACACTCGATGCGGCGGCGATTGAAGCGAAGGCGCGAGAGTATTGCGATCGGGTGCAGAAATCGTTGCGCTGACGTGCCATAATCTTTCCAGTGGCAGATGTTCAACTTCTTGGGAAGCCTTGCCTCGCTAATCGGCCTGGTTTTCAGTATTCTGGCGTTCGTCTTCGCGAAGCGCGCGTCGACGGCAGCACGGGAAGCGCGGGATGCCGCGATGCGCCAGTCGCTTGGTGAAGATATGCATGGCGCCTCCAGAAGCGCCCAAGAGATTGTTACGTTCCTGAGGGACGGCAAAGGCGAGATGGCTCTTCTTCGAATAGGGGATCGGATGAATCAGGCCAGCTACCTCATCGCCCGGTGAGAAACAAGGCTGTCCGAGAAATCAAGGAACAACCTCTCGGATGGTGTCGAGGAACTGCGCTCGATGCACCGAGTTCTAACGAAAAGCGTCCGCGGTAGCTTGGCGGAGAGACAGAAGGCTCGCTTGGCCACGACTGCTCAGCGAGTCAGCTCGATATTCAACGAAGAACGTGGAACGGCGGCGAAGGCTGCGGAACTAAAGGGCGATTAAATGGCTGACCAACAAACCATTGAGTTTTTTAACGGTGTCCTGTCGAAAACAAGGGCAGGTAAGATTCCATGGAAGCCGACTGCTGAAGACTCGAACTTCATCGCCACGATCGGCGGCCAATATGTATTATCCGTTTCCGCTTACGATGTGGAAGCCCCCTTAGCAGAAGTGCCACAGCCTCGTTACGCCTTGGTCCTACGTGACCGGAACGGTGACGAACTGACAACGGTCACCGATACCGACCAGGAGATTTCCGCGAACGAGATTCAGGAGTTGTACGAGACAGCAAGGCGAAAGGCTATAAGGGTCGACGAGAAGATCGGCGGCGTCCTCGAGGTGCTAAGCAGGCTCTAGCTGGTCCGGCTGTCAAACCAACGTCGCTCTAGATCGCATGTCCCGCATGCTCGAAGAAATCCGCCAACAGCCCGACGCCCTGGAGCGTACCCTGTCCTCCGAACTCCGCAGCATCGAGCGCTTCAAACAGCGCGTGGCCAAGCGCCGCCCGCGCCTGATCGTGCTGGCCGCGCGCGGCACCTCCGACAACGCCGCGCAGTTCGGGCGCTATCTGTTGGAAATCACTACCGGCATCCCGGTATCGCTGGCCGCGCCCGCTATCCATACGCTCTACAACGCGCGCATCGACTATCGCGACGCCCTGGTGGTGGCCATCTCGCAATCCGGCGAATCCACCGACACCAACCTGGTGCTCGAGCGCGCGCGCGAACAGGGCGCGCTCACCATCGGCATCACCAACGAGTCCTCCAGCACGCTGGCGCGCCTGGCCGAGCACGCCTTTCTGGTGCACGCCGGCAAAGAGAGGAGCGTGGCCGCCACCAAGACCTACACCGGCCAGGTGCTGATGCTCTATCTGCTGGCCTACGCGCTCGGCGGACGCATCCGCATCGACGACCTGAAACGCTTGCCGGAACGCGCCCAAATGGCCCTGGATCTGGAGCCCTCCATCGCCGAGCTTTCCGGGCGTTATCGCTTCATGGATCATGCGGTGGTGGTGGGCCGCGGCCTGAATTATTCCACCGCCTTCGAATTCGCGCTGAAGATGATGGAGACCTGCTATGTGGTCGCCGAGCGGTTTTCTTCGGCCGACTTTCTGCACGGCCCCATCGCCATGGTGGACCCCGATTTCCCGGTGTTCGCGTTTGCCCCTTCCGGACCAACCTGGAACTCCATCGCAGAAACGCTGGACAAGCTCCAAAAGCTCAAGGCCGAAACCGTAGTCATCACCGACGCCAGCAACACCGAAGCGGCGGCGCGCGCCACGCGTGTGATCCGGCTGCCGCACAAACTCCCGGAGCTGTACACTCCGATTCCGTACATCATCCCCGCGCAATTCTTCGCGGCCTGCCTGGCGGACCAAAAGGGCCTCGACCCGGACAAGCCTCGCACCATCACCAAGGTAACCCTGACGATGTAACGTGGAACACAGCCTCGGAGCGGGTCCTGGAGGACCCGCGCAGACCTGGAGGTCTGCCCCACCGCCACGCTATAAGCTAAACTGGTCTTATTCTGAGCCGATTCGTCTTACCGGGCATCATCCTGGTGGCCATGCTTGCCGAGGTCGCCCAAGCCGCCACACCCGAACGGGGCCAACTCGATGCGAGTCCCACACTGTTTGCCGTCATGGCGGCCATCAACGCGGCGGGCTACGACGCGGACATCGCCTCTCCCAACAACAGTCCGCTCCGCGAAACCATCCGCAAAGAACTGGCGGCGAAGCATATCCCCAGCCTGCCAGCGCTCAAGGATTTCTACCTCGAGCACCGCCAAAACGATGCCACCGCGGATCTCAGCCAATACATTTCGTTCGCCCTCTCGGTGGATGGCCCTCCGGCGTTCGCGCTGAAAGGCCGCACCGTGGAAGCGCCGCCGGATGTTGCGGCGCTGGATGGTTTCGCCCCGCTGCTCGCGAAGTTTTATCGCGAGGCCGCGATCGATGACCTCTGGAACCGGTCGCAACCGGCCTTCGAGCAGATCATCGAGCGCTATCACGAACCGGTGGCGGCGGCCGTGCTGCAGGTGAACGGCTTCTTGCGCAACGAAACCTCCGGCACGTCCTCCAAATGGTTCCAAATCTACGTCGACTTGCTGGGCGCTCCCAATCAGATCCAGACGCGCAGCTATGGCAAGAATTACTACGTGGCGATTACGCCCTCGGCCGAGCCGCGCATCCGCGACGTGCGGCACGCCTATCTGCACTATCTGCTCGATCCCCTGGCCACCCGCCACGAGGAAATCGTCATGCGCAAGCGCGGACTGGCCGACCACGCGCAACGCGCTCCGGTGCTCGACCGATCGTTCAAATCGGATTATTTGCTGCTGGTGACCGAGTCGCTCATCAAGGCCATCGAAGCGCGGCTCGACAAGCAGCCGGCCATGGCGAACCAGGCCATGCTGGAGGGTTACATCCTGACCGCGTATTTCGCCGAACACTTGCAGGCTTACCTGAAGCAGGAACAGGCCATGCGGTTCTACTATCCGGAAATGATCGCGGCCATCGACCTGAAGCGTGAAGACGCGCGCCTCTCGCAGATCGAGTTTGTTTCGCAGGCGCCGGTGCGGCAGGCAAAGGTCGTTCCGCCACCCGCGCCTCCGGAACCGCAAGGCGCGTACAAAACGCTGGCGCAAGCCGAACAGCTTTACAAGGATCGCAACCTGGAGCCGGCCCGGCAGCTTTTCCTGAAGGCGCTGCAGGAAACCGGGGAACAGCCGCTGCATGCCCAAGCTTATTATGGTCTGGCGCGCATCGCGGCTCTCGAAAAGAATCCGGATATGGCCGAGCGCCTGTTCGAAAAGACGCTCGAATCCCAGCCAGAGCCGCAGGTGAAGGCCTGGGCGCTGGTGTACCTGGCGCGGCTCTCGGACGCGGCGGGCGACCGCGAACAGGCCACCCGGCGTTATCGGGACGCACTGGCAGTGGAAGGCGCATCTCCGGCGGCTCGTGAAGCCGCGGAGCAGGGCGTCCAGCGAAGTTTTGAGAAGAAGTCAAATTAGAGGAGTCTATATGAAACGAATCATATTGAGCGGCGCACTGGCGCTGGCGGTCGCCCTGCCGGGTCTGCTGGCGCAACCCAAGCCGAAATCCGCCGTGGAGCTTGAAGCGCTGAAAACCATGTTCGGCGCACAAGACGCGGATGCGCGCATCGCCGCCTGCGAGAATGTGCTGACCAAGTTCGCGGACACGGAGTTCAAAGCTGTGGCGCTCTACTTCGAGGCCCTCTCCTACGACCAGAAGCACGACTATGAGCACACCGTGGTCTTCGGTGAGCGGGCCATCGAAGCGGATCCCAAGTACTATCAGGCCATGCTGTTGCTGGCTGGGGTTATCGCGCAGCACACCAAGGAATTCGACCTGGATCGCGAGGAGAAGCTGGCCCAGGTGGAAAAGTACGCCAAGACCACTATCGAGTTGCTGAAAGACGCCCCCAAGCCAAACACCAGCATCACCGACGACCAGTGGACGGCGGCCAAAAAGGACTTGGCCTCCCAGGCGCACGCCGCGCTCGGCATGGGCGCCATGGCGCGCAAGAAGTACGACGTGGCCGAAAGCGAGTTCAAATTTGCCATTGACGGTGTGGACAAGCCCGATCCGGCAACTATGGTGCGGCTGGGCAAAGTCTACAGCGACGACGGCAAGTATGACGACGCGATTGCGCAGTTCGACAAAGTGATGGCCATGCAGGATATCAATGTGCAGGTCAAACAGGTGGCGCAGGCCGAGCGGGTGCGGGCGATCCAGAAGAAGAACCCGGCCAAGCCGGCCGACGCCGCGCCGCCCGCTAACCCTGCGCCGCCAAAACCGGAAGCCCCGAAGCCGTAGATTCCCATTATGCGCGCGGATCTGGACGCCCTGGAGGTCGCCGCCGGCCACCGGTTCGCGGATCGCGAGATCCTCCGCCGCGCGCTGACCCATAGTTCGCACGTTCACGAACAAGCGCTCGCGGGCGGGCAGGCCACGGCGCGCGACAACGAGCAGCTCGAGTTCCTGGGCGACTCCGTGTTGGGTTTCCTGATCAGCGAGGATTTGCTCCAGCGCCATCCGGAAGCCGCCGAAGGGCGCCTGTCCAAGTTGAAGGCGCACTTGGTCAGCGCCGTCTGGCTGCACGAGGCCGCCCAGCGGCTGCGCCTCGGAGAATATCTGGAACTCGGCCGCGGCGAGGAACTGAGCGGCGGGCGGGCCAAGAAGACGCTGCTGGTGGACGCACTGGAAGCGCTCATCGCCGCCATCTACCTGGATGGCGGCATCGGGGCCGCCCGCGAGTTCATCAAACGCTTCGTGGCGGAGCCGGGCATCTCCACCGCCGGGCTCGCCGGTGAGCAGCTTCCCCAGAACCTTACCGACTACAAGAGCGCGCTGCAGGAGTTCGCGCAGGCGCGCCGCTTGCCGCCGCCGCGTTACGTGATCGTGCGCGAGCGCGGACCCGAGCACTCTAAGACCTTTACGGTCGAGGCGCGCGTGGGCCGCGAGTGGGTGGGACAGGCCGAAGGCAATACCAAAAAGAGCGCCGCGCAAAAGGCCGCGCGGGATGTCTACGAGCGGCTTCAGGGATCCCCTTCCGGGTAGCCGAGTGAGCGCCGACATGGCGACGTTGTTTGCTTGCGCGATAACCGCTTGCTTACGCGCGGCTCGGTACAGCACCGATTCGGAGCCGGGCCCAGAGGGCGCCCCGTCAGGGAGCGGATGCGCAATTACTTATGTCGTTCTGTCGATCGGTCCAGGACGCCCTGCGCGGCGCCCGCGCCATTCAGCGCGGAGGCGGGCTCTATGAGCTGGAAGTGGAATCGCGAGGCGGACTGGCCGGTCTTTTGCAGGTACGTCCAGTCCACGTAGAGTTGGCGGCGGTCGCGCGCAAACTGCGCGGCGTAATCCGACACGCGGGCGGCATCCGGCTGCTCCACAGGTATCCAGGAGACCTGCGGGTTGAAATAGCTGATAGTCCACAGATCGGGCACGAACTCGCCAAAGATGACGCCGGTGCCCTCGGGCCAGCGCGTCCGCTGTTTGAGCGCGAAAGCCAGTGGCGCGTTGCTCGCGGCCTGCGTTTTTGGGTAAATGAATTGCCAGAAGTTCCAGCACAGCAGCGCCGCCGCAAGAAAAGCGAGCGGACGCGCGCCGGTCGCCCGCGCCGCCAGCGCCAGGCACGCCAGCAGCGGCGCCAGATAGAACAGCCGGTAGAAAGTGTTGTACGGCTCCCAAACGAGCAGGAAGCACAGATAGGCCCCCACCCAAACCAGCAGCGGCCAATCGGACAGAACAGGCAAGAGGCGCCGGCGATTGTTTGCCAGCCCTGCCACGGCGAACACCAACAGCGCTACTGCCACCGGCCCCACGAGGTATGCCGTGGGACTGAGCTTTCCTCCGGCAAACAGTTTGCCGGTGCCCAGCAGCAACCAGCCCGTGTTGCGCGCCGCGTCGAAGGAGAAAGGCATTTTGGCGTGGAAAGTCAGCCAGCCCGCAAAGGTCGGAGCCCGATGCACGGCAAGCCGGAATGCCGCCGCGTAGACAGCCAGCGTCCCGCCCGCCGAAACCAGCGTGTAAATGGCGGCGTCCCGCCAGAAGCGTTCCCTGGAGCGCCGCCAGAGAAGCGCCAGGCCAACCGGATAAAACAACGCGCTCAATTGGTGCATCATCGTCGCGCACACGTGCAGCAGCCCGCCTCGCACCGCCGAACGCCGCAGCGCCAGGTAGGCCGCCGCCAGAAAAACGTTAGCCAGGATATAAGAGTCGGCGTCGGTCGTGAACTTCCAGAATGTGGCGGACGCGCCCAGGATCGCGGCCCCCGCGGCGCTATTCCACGGCGGGACGCCGAGGGACCGGAACAGCCGGTCTGCCAGCCAGATCAGCAGGGCGCCGGCGATGCAGTTCGTCCACTGCATCAGGTAGAGCGCGCGCACGCGGCTGCCCAACAACTGGTATTCTCCGTAACCGATAAAATTGTAGAGCAGATGGTGCACGTTGAACAGTTCGCGCCAGCTCTGGGCGTGCTCGATGTCGATGGCGAAGGACACACCATCCCAGTAGTAGTTGCGTGTGGGAAAAAGCAGATAGACGAACGCGAACAGGAGCGCCAGCACCGCGCCGGGCTGTAACCGGTTAGTGGCCACGTTAGTGGGAAAGAAGCCGCCAGCCTTTACCGGGGACCCAGCGGACCGGCGTGCCGGCGCTGGGGTCGAACGAACCTCGGCATCCCCCTCGGGCAGGCCGCGGGTCCATTCCTAAAATCCTAGCTAGCTGTCTGCACATATCGGCCAGCAGACCTGGGCCGAGTTCTTTCTTGCCCCGTTCGGGATCCCAGCGGTAAGCGAGCTTGTTCCGTTTCGCGATGGCTTCACTTTGCGGAGGAACTCGCCACCCTTCGCCTTCCGATTGTCGAACAGTTCTCTTCGATTCTCAAGTGGGGGTAAAGCGAACACCGCTAGCGGGCGAGCTGCGCTCGCCGAAGAGCGGGTCCAGGGGACCCGCGCAGACCGAGGGTCTGCCCCACTAAAATAGCCAGAGTCCAGTGACAGGCTGGAAGCCTGTCCCACCATTGCATTTGCCAAATGATCCAACTCGGGGCACACTTGAAAACGAGCGCTACAGAATATAGCGGCTGAGGTCTTGGTCCTTGACGATGTCGGCTAACTGCTTGCGCACGTAGGCCGCATCCACCTTGACGGTCTTCTTCTTCAGATCCGGACCCTCGAATGAGACTTCTTCGAGCAGCTTTTCCATGATGGTGTGCAGGCGGCGGGCGCCGATGTTTTCGGAGCTTTGATTGACCTGCGCGGCGAATTTGGCGACTTCCTCCAGCGCGTCGTCGGTGAAGGTCAGCTTGATGCCCTCGGTTTCCATCAACGCGGTGTATTGCTTGGCGAGCGCGTTCTTGGGCTCGCGCAGAATGCGGATGAAATCCTCCACGGTGAGCGACTTCAGCTCCACGCGGATGGGGAAGCGCCCCTGCAGCTCGGGGATCATGTCGGCCGGCTTGGAGACGTGGAAGGCGCCGGCCGCCATGAACAGAATGTGGTCCGTGCGCACGAAACCGTAGCGCGTATTGACGGTGGTGCCCTCGACGATGGGCAGGATATCGCGCTGCACGCCCTCGCGGCTGACATCCGGGCCGTGGCCGGTTTCGCGCCCGGCGATCTTGTCGATTTCGTCGAGGAAGATGATGCCGCTGGTCTCCACGCGCTCCAGGGCCACGCGCGTGACCTGGTCCATGTCGATGAGCTTCTGCTCCTCTTCCTGCCCGAGGTAATCGGCGGCTTCGGCCACGCGCATCTTGCGCCGCCGCGTTTTGCCGCCGAAGAAATTGGGGAGCATGTCCTTGATGTTGATGCTCATCTCTTCGATGCCCGCGTTGGTGGCGATCTCGAAGTTGGGGCCGCGGTCTTTCACCTCCAGCTCCACGATGCGCTCGTCGAGCTTGCCCTCGCGCAACCGCTCGCGCAGCTTTTCGCGGGTGCGCTCGATGCTCTCGGTGGGCTCCGGTTGGGGCGGCATGAGCAGGTCCAACAGGCGCTCTTCGGCGTTGGCTTCGGCGTGGTCGGCAACCTCTTCGAGGCGTTCTTCGCGCACCATGTCGATGGCGATATCCACCAGGTCGCGGATCATGGATTCCACGTCGCGGCCCACGTAGCCGACTTCGGTGAACTTGCTGGCCTCCACCTTCAGGAACGGCGAATTGGCCAGCCGCGCCAGACGCCGCGCGATCTCGGTCTTGCCGACGCCGGTGGGACCGATCATGAGGATGTTCTTGGGCATCACCTCTTCGGCCATCTCGGGCGGCAGTTTCTGGCGGCGAATGCGGTTGCGCAGCGCGATGGCCACCGCGCGCTTGGCGTCGGCCTGCCCCACCACGTGCTTGTCCAGCTCGCGCACGATTTCGCGGGGGGTGAGCTCGTCGAGGATAGGTTCCTCGTCCACGGACTGGGCGGGAAGATAGATGACCATTAGGCAAGCTCCTCGTAGGTGATGTTGTCATTGGTGTAGATGCAGATGCGGGCGGCGATCTGCATGGATTGCTCGGCGATCTGGCGCGCGGAGAGCTTGGTATTGCGCAGCAGCGCGGTGGCGGCGGAGAGCGCGAAAGGCCCGCCGGAGCCGATGGACGCGGCGCCCTCGTCCGGCTCGATGACGTCGCCGTTGCCGCTGATGATGTAGGTGTTCTTGTCGTCGGCCACCAGCAGGAGCGCTTCCAGATGGCGCAGCATGCGGTCGGTGCGCCAGTCCTTGGCCAACTCCACAGCGGCGCGCGAGAGGTTGCCGTTGAACTGCTCCAGCTTGGATTCGAAGCGGGCGAACAGGGCGAAGGCGTCCGCCGTGGAGCCGGCGAACCCGGTCAGGATCTTGTCGTTGTAGATGCGGCGCAACTTCTTGGCGGACGATTTGAGGACTTCGTGGCCCAGGGTCACTTGCCCGTCGCCAGCCATGACCACTTTGTTGTCACGGCGGACGCAGAGCACCGTCGTCGAGCGTATGCGTTGTTTCATTGAAACAACCAGTTTATCTCAGCGCGCGATCGGCGATCGGCGATCAGCTATCGGCTATCTGCTATCGGCGATCAGCTATTGGAAATGTTGATGCCGGCGTTGGACAGCGTGTTCGTAATAATCGCCATCGGATCCAGCGATTCGTTCGGGGTGCTATTTGCCTGGAAAGCCGCCAGCAGTTGGCTGAGCTGGCTCGTACTGCTGTTGCTCGAGGTGCTGCTGGAACTGCTGTCCGCATCGCTTGACGAAGCGTGGGCATGATGATGATGATGGCCACCACCGACCGCCTGAGCCAGATCCTGCATGTTGGGGAGTTGGCCGCTCTGCGAGGCGCTGGTGAAGTCCGTCGCAAGCTGGTTGAGCTGGGTCGCCTGTGTCGAATTGCCGTCCGCCGTGGCGGTTTTAGCGGCGTTTTGCAGGTTCGTGGCGATTTGCTGGGTGACCTGCTTGTACTCGGTTGGATTCGACTGTTGAAGCTGCTGGAGCGTGCTCATGAGTTGAGCGAACGGCGAAAGCTGGCCGTTCTCCGACTGCGCCGTCACCGACGACGTGCCAGTGCTGCTTGAACTACTTCCGGTCGAGCTCGTGTTTTGGAGCGCGGAGCTGAGAATCGACTGTAAATAGCTGCTGGAAAGATTGTTTATGGAACTTATAGAACCCATGCTTTCCTTATCGGCATTTTCATCTCCGCTATCCGGATATCGTAAGATATTGAAAAGGCAGGATCGAGCCATCTGCCGCACCGCCAAATTTCCGGCAGTGGGAAGAATTCTTGGCGCCACGCCGCGGCGCAATCGGGCGGGCGGAAGACTTCAGGTCGCAGCGTTTGTTGTGCCGATTCCCGGCATGTGCCGCAGGCGCGACTAAGGCCGGCCAGGATACCGGGTCGAGCCTTTTTGCCGTCGTCGCAATCGTGAGCGCGGAAGACCAGGACGAGCTACGCCAGGCACTCACGTAAATTGAGCAGGCGGCTGGGACGGACCACCGCAAGTGGCACAAGTCGCGACCCGCACGTCGAGTCCGCTACCTCAACCTGGTGCTTGAAAAAAACCTTGCTCGATGGGCCGGTCGCATTCGCGCCGCGTTCCTTGGCGGAACCGAGGAACAAGAGCTGCTCTCCCGTGCGCTCGAACCGCGGCGGCTCTGGAAGTTGACGAGCTTAAAAAAGAGAAAACCCCGTAAAGGGGTTTTGTTGTCCCGGCTAGCTCCCTCTCGGAAGCCAAACTCTGCCAACGGGCAGGCCTTCACCGGGACTACGCTTTTAATGCTATGTCACCGGTCGCGCGCGGGCGAGGGCGTCCGCCCCACTTTGGCCCACAGCAGGTATCCTGAGCATTGCCCCCCACACGCCGCTACGAAGACAAAGTCCTGCTCCTGCTGACGCTGATTATCGGCGCGGTGGTCGGTCTGGTGGTGGTCGCCTTCATTCTGGTAACCGAGAATCTGGGCGCCCGGCTTTATCCGGGTTCCGTGGCCGCCTGGCGCAGGTTGGTTATCCCGGTGGCCGGAGCGCTGGTCACCGGCATACTGCTGTCCCGCTATTTCCCGAACGCGCGCGGCAGCGGGATTCCGCAAACCAAGACGGCGCTTTTCGTGCGCGATGGCTTCATCGCCATGCGCACGGTGATCGGCAAGTTCAGCATGTCGGCGATCTCGCTGGCCAGCGGCATCGCGCTGGGCCGCGAGGGTCCGTCGGTGCAGGTTTCCGCGGGCATCGCGTCGGTGCTGGGCCGGAGACTGGGGCTGAGCGCCAGCAGCGTGAAAGCGCTCTTGCCGGTGGGCGCGTCGGCCGCACTGGCTGCCGCATTCAACACTCCCATTGCGGCCGTGCTCTTCACGCTCGAAGAAGTCATGGGCGACATGCACGCTCCGGTGCTCGGCTCTATCGTGCTGGCTTCCGCCACTTCCTGGATCGTGCTGCACCTGTTGCTGGGCGACGAGCCGCTGTTCC
>OBLW0100003658.1_pt1 | contig 11908 bp, 4 predicted proteins | sample 1520161 | NCBI WGS metagenome assembly OBLW01 (sample SAMEA3539309, study PRJEB22396) | soil metagenome | biome: tundra; feature: field; material: soil | place: USA | collected 2010-05 | depth 0.15 m
CGAGCTTCCTGCCGGCGCTGCGGGTGACTCGGTTGAATCCGGCGGAGACTCTGCGACAGGAGTAGGGGCGCGGGCAGGCGGCCTGAGAGGCCGCCGCAGGCTGTGAGCCTGCCCCACTATTTGACTACGATTTTGTCGACCGCCTGGTTGTCGCAATCGTCTTCGACGCGCACGGCCAGGGTGTGCTCGCCGGGCGCGATGTGGTCAAGCGTGAGATCGTAGGCCAGTTCGTGGGAATCGGAAAGCCCGGTGACCGGGGCGGCCAGCGTCCAGTCGCCGCCATCCAGCGAGTATTCCGCCTTCTTGATGTTGCTCAGCGCATCGGCGGCGCTCCAGGTGGCGTGCAGTTTGCCGCCGGATGCGCTGGCCGCCAGACCAGTTATGCGCGGCGGCGTATTGTCGATCAGAAACGGATCGCTCACCATAAAAGTGGACAGGGCGTCGGCGGGCGGATTGCCGGGCAGGTCAGACGCCGTTACGCGAAGGCGATACTCACCATCCGGGAACGCAGTGGAATCCCAGCTCCAATACTTTTCCCGCACCTTGTCCTTGAGGAGCTTCCAGTTGGTCTCATGCACGCCGCGAATTTCAACTGTGAAGATGAGGTTGTCGCCATTATCATCGGCGGCGGCCCAGCGTGCGCCCGCGAAGCCCTTGGCGTACTGCATGGAGGACGCGCCGGAATCGAGCGATAGAGACGGCCCGGAGTTGGAGGGCGGCTTGCCAATCGGCGGGAGCGTCAGCGTTTGCGAAGGAGTCAGGACGCCCGCCGGCGCGGGAAACTTGTAGTTGGGGGGCGTGCTCTCGATGGCTTCGATGCGCGGCGGCACGTTGCGCTGCAGGTAGGCCACATCCACGGATTCCAACTCCGGCGATTGAGCGGCGCCGGCGGTGAGGGTCGCTTTCCACTGAAAGAAACGGGCCGCGGGCGCGGCGATGCGATCGCCCTTGGGATCGGCGATGGCCGCGGACCAGGGGCTCCAGTTCTTCTGCGGCCGATCGAGGTTTCCGCTGCGTGAGGCGATGGCGACGCTGCCGCCGTTCAGATTCGCCTCGAAGCTGAGGCGACCCCATTGCGAAAAGAAACCGGCATCGAAAACATCGCTTTCGAGGGAGCCTTCGTGCGCCAGGCCCGGACCCACGCGATAGATCTTGCCTACGTTGCCCGTGGCCGCGTAGAGTACGCCATCGGCGCCGGCTTGGAAAGCGGTGATCTGGGTGGAGGGCGCGGTGAGCAGAGCCGTGCGCAACACATCCGACTCGATGCGGTAGATGTAACCCTTGTTGCCGGAACCGAGCAGAGCGCACCCTCGCGCGTCGAATGCGATGGCATAAACGATGTCCTGGGCGTGGCTCCAGATTTTGTGCGGATTGCCGCCAGGATCGATGCGGTACACGTCCGAACCGGTCACCGACACGCCACTCGAAGAGGGCGCCATGGAGGGAGGGGGCGCGGCGGCATGGACTTGCAACGGCGCGCCGGGTGCAGCGGGCAGCGCGGGAGACGGAGTTGGGGCGGGCGGTGGCGCGGACGACGGGGCTGGCTTGCTGCCCACTCCCGCCGCATAAATCGAACCATCCTTAGCCACCGCCACGGCTGTGACTTCGCTCTTGCTCAGTTGATATAGCACGAAGCCAATGCCGGCGGGAGAGACCCGGATGACCAGCCCGCCGGGGTCGGTGCCCAGAATGACGTTGCCGGCGGCATCCACGGCCAGCGACCGCACGTGCGTCTCGTCGGTCTGGTACAGGACGCTGCCATTGCCATCCGAAGTGACACGGTGGACTGCGCCCGGATCGCCGGTAGCGACCAACAAGTCACCCGCTTTGTCGAACGCCAGGGCCCAGATGTACTTCGCTTTCGGATCGTAGAAGACTTCGTGCTTGCCGTCGGGCGCGACGCGGTAGACCTTGCCGTCGGGCGCGGTGGCCACGTACACGCGGTCGCGCGCGTCGATGGCAATCGCCGGAATCTGGAGGCCGTCCAACTCCGCCAGCGTCTTCTTCTCGCCAGAGGCCGAAAGGCGGTACAGCTTGGCGCCGGGACCGCCGCCGGCATACAGGTTGCCCTGGGAGTCCCGCGCCAGCGCCCACAGGTATGCCGACGAAGTGTCGTAGATTTCCTGGAATTGGGGCGCCAGAGAGACCAGGCCATCGCTGCGCAGCGACAGGTTCTTGAGGTTGCCTTTCTCGAAATCGGGGTAGTCGCTTTCGGTCCAGGTCCGAGTCTGAGAAGACAGGAGACAGGAGACAGAAGACAGAAGACAGAAGACAGAAGTCAGAATGCAACGCGGACGCCGGAACTTCGGGCAAGTTCGACTCGCGGTAAGGGAAATATAGGATTTAAGCATAGAGTAGGCCGACGGAATTCTGACTTCTGACTTCTGACTTCTGACTTCTGACTTCTGTCTTCTGACTTCTTCTTCACTTCACCGTAATATTCAGCGTATAACTGCCCGTAATCACATAGTCGAACGGCAGGGACATCTGCTCTGAGGCGCTATCGGGCGACGTTATCAGCGAGCGGTTGGAACCGCGCCCGGACTGCATGACGTTCAACACCGAGGCAGGCAGGCTGGGCAGGGTCTTATCGTCGTAATACGCGGTGGGGCTGGCTTCCAGGAGCGAAACATAGAGCTTATTGTTACTGCGCTCCTGATTGATGAGCGAGACAGTCTGCGGCAGGTCGATGTAATGGTTGACCATGCCGGCCACGTTTTGCATGCGGTTGATGGTATCCGCGTCGCTGAGCACGATTTTGTGCTCACCCTTGGCCAGCCCGGCCGGTATCTTGAGCGTGAAATTGCGCTCGAGGCTTTCGCCGCGGTAAGGACGCAGGAAGACCTTGACCGCCACATCGTCACCGGGGCGCGCCTCGGGAGCCGCCAGCCAGGCGTTTTCGATGCTAGCCACGCGGCGCTCGGGCAGCAGGTCCACGGTGACAGCGACGCGCTTGATGCTGGGGGAATTGACGGCGTTTAGATACAGGCGGTTGAATTTGTCGCCCCACCATCCGGCCAGCACCATGGGCGCGGGCATGGGCATCTCGCCGGATGCCTGCATGGTGGAAAGCGACAGGTTCGGGCCGCCAGAGAGCTCCACGTCGGCGGTCAGCCGGTAGGTTGCCTCGTCCTTGAACTCGTTCAATTCGGAGAGCGAGTTGAACAGCGTGAGCATCATCAGGTAAGGCGTCCACTTCTGCTGCACGAAGACGTTGAAGCGGAGATTCTTCTGGCTGCGCACCGCATTATTCTCGCCGAACGAGCGCACTTGTACGGTGACCGGAATCATGGCCGATTCTTCACCCAGCACGCCCATGATGCCGCTATGGCGGTCCTGATGCAGCGCGCCCACGATCTCGGTTGCATTGGCGTATTTGTTGGGCTGGAACTGGGAGGCCAGGGTCATGACGACCTCGCCCTGGCTCATGGGCATACTGACCGGGCCGAGGTTGAAGAATGGATGCCCAAAGGCCAGGACACGCTGCCCGTCGTTGTAAGTCACGGTGCCGAGGCCGGTGATGCTCATGTCGCCCGAGACCAAGACGCCGGCGACCGGATCGCCGGGACGCAGCGAGGTCTGCCAACCGGCCGCGGGCTTAGCCGTGTAGGTGGCGCTGGACGCGCCGCCTCCCTGCACTGCCGCGATGCCAAGCTGTTCGAACAGCGGCCCGAATTCGCGCAGCACATTCTCGTGGAAACCGGAGAACGTCAGCGGCGTTTCGATGGGAACCATCATAGGCGCCTGACGCGGCAGATTGGGCAAGGCGCCAGCGGCCACGGCTTGCGCCAGCAGATCGCCCGGCACGGCGGCTTGGGAACGCGCGGCCACTTTATCGGGCGTGCGCGCATCGGCGGGCCGGGACTGGTCGAGATCCTGAATCTCCAGCATCAGTTCGGCCGGCGTGATGCCGCAGATGGCATCCGGCGAAAAGACGCTGAGCCGGAGGGCCACCGCGCCCACCAGCTTGCCATCGATGTAGACGGGGCTGCCGCTCATCCCGCCAGCGACGTTGGTGCGCACGGCCTTGCCGCCCAGTTTGGCCAGGATGATGTCCTGCCGGGGTCCCCAGGCGTTCTTCCATAGCCCGAGGATTTCCACGGGAACAGGCTCGGGGATGGTCCCGGTAAATACGGTCCAGGCGGTGCCCAGCATGCCCGGGCGGAGATCCGAAGCCTTGAAGATATCCACCTTGCCGATCCGCGGACGTTCGGGCGCGAGGTCTGCCGCGCACAGGGGAAAGGCGAGCGCCGCAATCGACAGGGCGATCACGGGCATGCGATGCTTCATGGGGTTGGGTAGCTCCGTCACGACTATTGTACTATGGCCGCCGGGTGGCTCCGGAGCGGGAAGCCGGGCCGGACTGGCGGCGCGGAAGGGCAGGGAGCGGGGAGTGGAGTTGCATTGTCACGCGAATTGGCACGCGAATTTGACCTGATGGCCGCGTTGAGGTAGGATATAAATGCGGGGTGGAGCAGTCTGGTAGCTCGTTGGGCTCATAACCCAAAGGTCGGTGGTTCAAATCCACCCCCCGCAACCAAAGTTTTCAGTTACCTAGGGTGGTTTTCGCCCTGTCTTCCCCTTCCATTGCTAACGCATTCCTGACGTCCGCCACCGATTTGCGGCGGGCTGCTTCCATAGATTTTTCGTAGCGGCCACTGGCCTCCCTGCCGCATCCTGGAAACAGGTGCCCGTAGGTATGTAGACACCGCCTGTTCCCGGCCTGCTCGATGCCGGTGCCCAAGTGGTGTCCTGGTCTAGATCGCCGGTAGTCGATCCCCGAAGGAGGCTAATCGGGCCGCTGAATGGCCCTAGAGCCCCAATGCTGTTCACTTAATGATGTTTCGGTGGGGCAGACGATCGTTTTATGTCGCCTGCCAACGCTCCCCGAAGGCGGCAGACCACAAGGTGCGATGGTCTGCCCCACCAAAGTGAACAGTATTGGCCCTAGCTAGCTAGCTAAGCTAAGCTAGCAGGGCCAGCGGCCAGATGACACGCTTCTCGCGCCCGTAGCGATACACCCCGGCGGGCGTCGCTACCAGGTTGAACACCAGATTGGTCGCACTGACGGCCGGGCTGGTGAATCCAAGCACGCTCATCTGGAGCGGCAACAGCAGAAACGCGCCGGAGATGCCGGCCATCGACGTGAAAAACGAGATGACGAACGCAGCGGCGGGCGGAAACCAAGTCGATGCTTGCATGGGACGTTCGAAAATGGCCAACGGTGTATGAAAACGGTTCACAAGCCGGCAACATAGACAATCACTGCGTCGACCTCCTGCTTGGTGAAGAACTGGCCTCGGATCAGGTATTGGATGTGCAAGTCTCCTTCTTCGCCGTGGCAGCGGGCACATTCGGCATCGCCGGTTCTCCGCGGAGTCGCCGGCCAGCAAAAGCACGACGGTATCACGCGCTGCCAGGTCGCGACACGTCTCATTAAGAACTGCAGGAGCGAGTTTAGCGCCTGGCGCTTCTACCAATATGACGGCGTGCTTCTTCTGGCGATACGCGGAAATTCGCACTTCCGCGGCAGGGCACAGTGTGCGAGCGCAAGAGCAGCCCAATATTTTCGGATGCACATGTCTCCAACCTCCTCGTTCATAGTGTATGCCCAATCGACAGCCGTGGGGGCTGTTCAACTACAGTTGGGGTTCGGCAGCTTGTGGTAACAGGCCATCGTCCAACAATCCCGATTCGCGGGTCACTTCCTTGACTCCTTGCCCCGTGTTGAACAGCAGGTTTCCATTGGGAAGCACCCAGATGTCGTTCGCGTTCGGGCATCGTAGGACCGTTCCACCTTCCCTGAGCGGTCCACTAAAAAGACTGTGCCTTGGGTGTAGCCGGTGCAGGCGAATCGATGTGTCTGCGCGGTGGCCAGCGCCGCGCAGAGGGCCAAGGCGAGCGGTAACTTCGCGCTCATGCGATCGCACGTCCAGTGGACCGCGCGGCTCACGCTTGAAAGGTGTGCGGGGCAGCAGCGACGGGAGCGGCCACCAAGGTCCGAACGAGGTTGCCCGTCTGTCTCCACCACCCGTGGAGGGCCTGGCCGTTATAATGCACGCACAGCGGGCGCCAATCGCTCCCGCCGGAACCTTGCCCCAAAAAGGGGTCGACAACCACGCACCGGGTGTCGAGGCGAAGCCCCACGCGCAACGCTTTGAGTGCGCTCTCTTTCCCGCTCCAAAGCAGGGCGAGAAGCCGGAAGCGGTCCGCCGGGGACGCCTGCGCCAGGAGTTGCTGTTCCTGGGCGGTGAAGTAATCGGCGGCGAAGGCGTCACTGCGCGGTTCGACGACTTCGAGATCGCAGCCCAGTGCCGCCTCGGACCCAGCGACGGCGCAAGCCGCCCAACCCGCGCGGTGGCTGATCGAGATAGTTACGGGCGCGGGTCCATTTCCGACGAAGACCTCCGGAGCGCCGCTCGGGGCCGGGCGAATTTCTATGCGCGCCAGGGACCGGGGATCGGCCGCCAGGTTCAAGCAGGCGGCCAGCGCGCGCTTCGCCGTCCAGCGCCCAAGCCTCCAGTCCGCGCGGCGCTTTGGGAATCGCATGCCGCTTAGGCGGACCGCTTCGCTAGCGCTCAGCCAATCGTCCGCGGCAGGCAGGTCCGCGACGCCCTGTTCCAGCCAGGAGACGTCTATCAAGCTACACCAGAACGGGGCGCAGAGCCCTCAACGGCTCGACATCCACCGCGTCGGGGTGCGCCACCATTTTGTAACCGCGCAGACGGAGGTAGCTGTTTCCGGCCTGATCCACCACCTCCGCATCGAGGCTGTCTCCGTCTCGAGCGGGTGCGACCACCGCGTACAGCGGCCCGTCGGCCAGATCCGGCGAACGCCACAGGCAGACTTGGTCGACGTGCAGCGGCAATCCGATGCGGCCTTGCCCGGCAACTTCCCGGAGCGCCGCGGCCTGGAAGCACAGCTCGATCAACCGGGGCGCCATCGCCGTGGGCCGGTCGGGTGGATAGTGATGGTTGGGCAGGCCCTTGTAGAATTGGCCCACCGTCCGATCATCGTCCAGCCAGGCGCGCTCCAGAACCTGGTAGGCCGGTCCGTGGAAGAAGACGCGATAGATGTCGGCAGCCTCGACCATCGCTCCGGCCGGTTCGCCGGGCGCCGGCGCGGCCACTGTCTCGGGCGCGCGCCTGGTCAGCCGCACGCGCGCCGTGAAGTGCGTGGTCACTTGCGGCTCAGTCTGATTCGGAAGCGAGCGACTGCCGTTCAAGCGGCAATCCACTACCACGGACTCGCCCCGCGGCCGGAATACGGCCTCGATGGTGACGGTGCGCGGCTCGCTGCGATAGAATTTGAACGGCGCCAGGAAGTTCACGTCCTCGATCGCCTCCACGCGCCACCCGGGCAACATGCACAAAGCGGCTTCCGCAAAAGCCTCGATGCCCATGACGCCGGGCAACACGGGCCTGCCTTCGATCTGGTGATCGTGCAGGAACGGCTGGATGGCCGGGTCCAGTGTCGTCTCGATGGTCAGGCAGCCCTGCAGGCTCATGCCGGCGATCTTGCCGATCATGGGTCCAAACGCGGGTGCGGCGGTTGTGGCGGCAGTTGGGTCGAGGCCTCCGGTCGCATCCCACTCGTTCATCATGATGCCGAGAGCGCCTGCGACAACGACCTCGCCGCGCGTACCGCCCTCCGTCAAATCGCGGCGGATCCAAGGAATTCCAGCTTCGGGCGGCAGCATATCGATGCCGGCGCGCGCCATCATCTCGGGGATGGAGCCGCGTGTGGCCATGCCGATACCGCCCCACGCCGTCCAGTCGATGGCGATGCCGCGCGTGGCGGGCCGCGTGGTGCGGAAGCTGGAAGCGATTTTGCACAGCAGATCGTTGGCGGAACTGTAATCCGCCTGCCCGGCGTTGCCGAAGCGGCCGGCGATCGAGCTGAATGCCACCGTCGCCCGCAGCGGCATGTCGCCGATGGCGTGCAGAAGGTTGAACCAGCCGTCGGCTTTCACGTCGAAGACCAGATCGAATTCGCGCGGGTCCTTGTCCGGCAGGAAGCGGCTGCGCTCCATACCGGCGGCGTGCAGCAGCACATCGATGCGGCCGCTGCGCTCGCGAACCTCGCCGACGATTTTGGCCACCGCGTCCGCATCCGTTAAGTTGACGCTGTAATAGCGGGCCGTGCCGCCGGCCGCGCGCACCGCGTCGATGGCAGCGCGGGCCGCCTGCGCGCGCTCCAGGCCGGCCAGTTCTTTCTCAACCAGAGCCGGCGTGGCGCGCTTCCCACGGGCCTTGAGGCGCGCGTGCAGATCGCGCATCAGACCTTCTTTATCGGTCGACAGGCGCCGCAGGTCCGGATTGTCCGGATCGGGCTCGGGGATCAGATCGAGCAGATAGAACGTGCCGCCGGATGCGGCCGCAAGGTCCGCGGTGATCGCGGAGACGATGCTGCCGGCCGCGCCGGTAACGAGGAAGACCGTATCCTTATTCAATGCGAGACCGGGCTGTCCGTCCGCGGCGGGCTGTTCTTCGAGGCTGACGCTCCATCGCAGCCCTTCTTTGCAGCCGATCTCGATTGCGCCTGGGTCGCGCAGGGTTTCCGCCACGAGGAGCTCAGCCACTTCCGATGCGTTGCACACCGCTTCGAAATCGACTGTCTTGACGAAAGCGTCCGGGCGCTCCCGTTTATATGTCTTGGCGAAGCCGGTCACGGCACCGCCCATCGGCGCCACCGCGCCGGCATTGTCATAACCGTGCTGCCCGCCGAGCCGCGTCGCCGAAACCAGGAAGGTGTCCGGCGCTGCGATCTGCTCGTAGAGCCCGCGCATAGTTGTGTAAAGCGATTTGACGCGCACTCGCAGGGCCTCGTGCCAGGTGGCCAGGTCCATGTCGCGCAGGCTTCCCTCGTGGTCGAGCGCGGGCAGCCAGTAGACGCCATGTACCGGGCCGGCCACTGGCGTTCCGTCGAGCAGGAGGACTTCCGCTCCGGACTCACGCAGGCGCTCGGCCAGCGCTTCGGCCACGCCGCCGTTGTCCGGCATGATGGCAACGCGGCGGCCCGCCGCCAGCGTCACGGCCGTGGGCTTACAAATGGAGAGCGGCGGGCGCAAGGTGGGCGTCGGCACGCGGCGCGGAATCTGATTCGCCGCATCGAAATCCGCTGGCGATGGGTGAGGGGTGACGGGTGATGGGACGGCAGGCGAAACCGCCTGCCCCACCAGGTCGGGGCGGTTCTCGTATACGAACGCGATCACATGCGCTAGCGTCGGGAAGTCGCGCAGCTTGCGATTCTCATCGCGCGGGATGTTGTAGATCGCGCGCACGGATGCAAACAGATCGGCCTGCTTGACGGTATCGACTCCCAGATCGGCTTCGAGGTCCAGATCGGGATCCAGCATGTCCGCCGGGTAGCCGGTCTTCTCGGCCACCAACGCTAGTAGCCGATCTTTGACCGGATCGGCTGCCGCTGGCGCCGGGGGCTGGGCCTTTACTTCGGGCGCGGCCGCGGCGAGGCCGAGGTCCGGACGTTTCTCGTGCACGAACGCGATCACATGCGCTAGCGTGGGGAAGTCGCGCAGCTTGCGATCCTCGTCGCGCGGAATGTTGTAGATCGCGCGCACGGATGCAAATAGATCGGCCTGCTTCACCGTATCGACTCCCAGATCGGCTTCCAGATCCAGATCGGGATCCAGCATGTCGGGCGGATAGCCGGTCTTCTCGGCAACCAACGCCAGGAGCCGCTCCTTGACCGGATCGCCGGCCATTGGCGCGGCGGGCTGCGGGGCAGGGGCTGGGGGCTGGGGCCGCACTGCGGGCGCTGCAGCCGCCTCCGCCAGATCCGGCCGCTTCTCGTGTACGAACGCGATCACATGCGCCAGCGTGGGGAAGTCGCGCAGCTTGCGATTCTCGTCACGCGGGATGCTGTAGATCTCGCGCACGGATGCAAATAGATCGGCCTGCTTCACCGTATCGACTCCCAGATCGGCTTCCAGATCCAGATCGGGATCCAGCATATCCGGCGGGTAGCCGGTCTTCTCTGCGACCAGCGCCAGGAGCCGCTCTTTGACCGGATCGCCTGCCGGAGAGCGCGCGGGCTGGGGACTGGGGACCGGCGGCTGGGACTTCACTTCCGGCACCGCCGCAGCCTGCTCAAGGTCCGGACGATTCTCGTGTACAAACCGGATCACGTGCGCCAGTGTGGGGAAGTCGCGCAGCTTGACCTTGTCGTTGCGCACGATGTTGTAGATCTCGCGGACGGAGGCAAATAGATCGGCCTGCTTGACGGTGTCGACTCCCAAATCCGCTTCCAGATCCAGATCGAGATCCAGCATATCGGATGGGTAGCCGGTCTTCTCGGCGACCAGCGCCAGGAGCCGCTCTTTGACTGGATCGGCTGCCACCGGCGCGGGGGGCTGGGGGCTGGGGGCCGGGGCCTGGTGCTTCACTGCGGGCGCCGCTTTGGTCTCGACGGCCGGCTGCACCGGCGCCGGCGCGGCATGCGCCGCCTGCGCCGCGGGGTCCTTTACGCGCAGCGTGCGCTGCACCACTTCCAGATTGACGGCTGGCTGGCCCGCAACCCGGCTCAACCACGCGCTCCAAACGTTTTGATCCGCAATGCGCGAGGCATAGCCCAGCGCATGCGGGCTGGTCCGCGCGCCGTCGGCCGGCGCAACCCAATGCAACAGCGTCATGCTGATTTGCGAACCAAACCCGGCGCCCAGGCGCAGCGCGTAGTCGACGGGATAGGCGCCGCCCTTGGACAAATTCAGCGGGCCCAGTTCGGGATCGACTTCCTTGAAGTTGGCCACCGGCGGTGCGCATCCGGTTTCGAGCGCCTTCACGGCCACCACATCTTCGATGCCCGTGCCCATGGCGTGGCCCGTGAAGCCCTTGGTGTTGGAGATCACGATGCGGTCGGCCGCGCCGCCGAACACGCGCCGCAGCGCGTGGATCTCGGCCGAGGCGCTGCCGCCGCGCGCGGGCGTATACGTTTCGTGGGAAACAAACAACATCCGCGAAGCTGCCTCTCCCCGCCGGAAGCCGTTGCCGGCCTCGGCCTCGGCCACCAGTTTCTCCATCACCCCGCAGATATGCTCGGGGTCCAGCCGCGTGCCGTGGAAGGCGCTGTTAGCCGTCATCGCGCTGAGCACTTCGCAGATGGGCCGGATGCCGCGTTCGCGCGCCGCATCCGCGCTCTCGATTACCATGGCTGCGGCGCCCATCCCCATGATCATGCCGTGCCGGCGGCGGTCGAACGGGGTAGCGGCTTCTTCGACCACAGCGTCGGTGGCCGCCGCTCCGCTGGCCAGGAAGCCTGCGCCGAACCACTCGATCAGGTTGTCGGTGGTGATGTCATCCGCCGAGACGACCACGACCCGGCGGCACCGTCCGGCGCGGATCCAATCGTTGGCCAGTGCCACGGCTTGGGTAGTGCTGGCGCAGGCGGAGTTGATTTGCGTGTTGGGGCCGCGCGCTCCGATGAACTCGGCGAATTGCGAATGCCCCATCGACAAAATGTGGAACAGGAAGCGCCGGTCGAAGTTGTATGGCTGCTTGGCCAGATCGGCGCGCAGATCGTCGATACGCCGCGCCATCTCCTGGCCCACGGTGGAACGGCCCTCCGCCTCCACCAGGCGGGCGTACATGCTCTCGAGCATGGCCAACTGGTCGCGGCGGGCGCGGTCGGCGTAATAGCGCGACATCTCGCCCGCGAAGGAATCGAAACCGGGAAAAACGCAGGCAAAAATCACACCGGTATCGTCGCGCATGGCGTCCGGCAATCCCCAGCGCTCGGGCAGTTGCGTGCCCTTGCTGGTAGTCTTGTAGCGCATGACCAGCGGGATGCCGGCGTCGCGCAGGGCGTCGAGGCCCGCCGCGATAGCCAGTTGCGTGACACGGTCCAGGGCGGCCAGGCGCTCGGCGGAAACGCCAAACTCCTTTTCCAGATC
>OBLW0100003659.1_pt1 | contig 11908 bp, 8 predicted proteins | sample 1520161 | NCBI WGS metagenome assembly OBLW01 (sample SAMEA3539309, study PRJEB22396) | soil metagenome | biome: tundra; feature: field; material: soil | place: USA | collected 2010-05 | depth 0.15 m
CCCCAACTGGTCACCGTTGTGTCTTCGAGTGCCGCGCGATGGCCGCTGCCGGCAAAGTCAAAGGAAAGGTAGGACTCGGCCAATGGATTCGGCTCGTTCTCGGTGTAGACATGCATGCCGAACATGTTGAAGCGCATGCGCAGCATGGCCGCGAAATAGGCCTTGAAATCCTCATCGTTATACATGCTGATGCAATTGAGAAAATCCGGCCAGGGCAATAGGCCTCGAACGGCAAAGCATGGCAAACCCGTCCATGGCTGACCCGGCTGCGGCAATCGTAATCCTGTAGGGCGATCGATCGGTGCCGTCGTGCCATCGATACCGAAGACGAGACCTTGCTGCTCAAGAAACTCGAATACCGCAAAGAGCAAAGCCTGTTCACCGGCGGCGCGAAAAATGACGCCTTTGTCCGAGGTTGCAATTTCGTACTCTTCGGTCCCCTTGAAATGCGACGGGTCGATCATGAGCGTCAGAACCGTTGCCGCTGCGATGCCGTCGCCGCCTGTGAGCTTCACATCCAGCGCCGGATTCAGCATATGCAACCCGCTCGATAACTCACGAGCCGCATGCCGTGTCTTCAGGCTGTCAGGGACTTGTGAACGAATTGCGATGATTTTTGCTTTGACAACTTGCGCTGAAACCTGGTTGAGCGCAAGCATTCCTGCTGCCGAAGCCAAGGCCGATGTCTTCATGAAATCCCGACGATCCATCATACGTACACTCCTACTTAGCGCTCCACCATGCAGAAATTTCTTCAAGGGAGCGATTCTTGGTTTCAGGAAGGTTTCGCCACACAAACCACGCCTCAAGGGCGCAGAAGCAGGCGTAGAGAAAGAAGGGAGAACCATGACCGAAATGCCGAATGAGTGTGCGGCTCTGGTCTAACATCGGAAAGGTCTGCGAGACCGCGAAGTTGGCAAGCCAGAGTGCTGCGCTAGCAATCGCCATTCCACGCGCTCGGAAGTGCGCGGGAAATATTTCAGACAAAACTACCCATGTAACCGGACCTACTGAAAGGGCGAAACAGGCGATATAGCCCAAGATAAATGCCAGCAGCCACGCACCGGTGTCTGAACGCATGGCTGCCGCCCCCATGGCCACGAGGCAGACTCCCATACCGAGCGATCCGCCAATGAGGAGAGGTTTTCGCCCCGCCTTGTCGACCACGGCCATTGCGACGATTGTAAACAGCAAGTTGACTGCGCCGACGAACACAGTTTCAAGTAAGTCGGTATTTCCGGAGTGACTTATATGGTTGAATATTTCGGGCGCGTAATAAAGAAAGACATTGATTCCAGTGACCTGCTGCAGCACTGCAAGCGTGATGCCAAGCCAAAGAACCTTTGCCAAATGCCCGCGCGATGCCGGCGCCATAACATGCGTTGCAAGGTCGTCATCAAGCCTCGCGCCGCCGATGCGGAGCGCCACAGCTTCCGCCTCGGCAGTTCGCCCATGCATGATTAGAAAACGAGCCGTTTCTGGAACGAGGAAAAGCAAACCAAACAACAGAATTGCCGGGAAGACGCCCGAGGCGAACATCCAACGCCACCCAATGTCTTCGTTCCATGAAGTGCTTCCACTGAGGCGAATGGAGTAGTTTACGACGTAGATGACCAGCATGCCGAATACAATCGCAAGTTGATTAAGGGATACGAGTCGGCCTCGCCATTTTTTTGGAGCTATTTCTGCGATGTAAAGTGGGCTGGCGATTGACGCAGCTCCTATGCCAACTCCCCCGACGACGCGATACGCGATGAACCACGCAATTGACGGCGCGAGAGCGCTACCAACTGCTGAAGCCAGAAAGCAAAACGCAGAGATATGCAGTATCTTGTGACGACCCAGCCAATCGCCACCTAGACCAGCTACCGCTGATCCCAGAACGCATCCTGCCAGAGCCGAACTAGCTGCCCATCCCGCCCCCGCTGCGCCAAGCGAAAAGTGGCTTTGGAGGAGGCCAATGGCGCCTGAGATGACCGCAGTATCGTAGCCAAAGAGCAGCCCGCCCAAAGCTGCCACGCTCGATATCACCAGCAGATACAACGTCCCTGAAAGACGTTTTTGATGGAGAGTCGCGCCTGGATCACTTTCGTTCTGATTGGCTATGGTCATGTTTTGTTGATGCTTAAGAATCGTATTTCATCCCTTGGCGGATTGTCACTCAACCAATCGTTGAATGCCCGCAAATGACGGGTGCCCCCGCACTGCAGATCGGCGCAAAGTCAGCGGCTGATTTTGGGCTCGCCCGAGGTTGGCGATTGTCCCACCCAATCGTGTCGGGAATAGCCGGAAGGAAGGTCTGGTGTATTGCCATTTCTAAATACCGAAATTCCCTGCATCTCACGAAATAGTCCGAGATTCGTTCGCATGGCAATCACAGGGTTGATGTAGTAGTTCTTGGGAAAGGGCCTGCCGTTCAGGAAGTTGTCCATCACCAGGCGCACCGCCAACTGGCCCTGGCGGTAAGGGTCCTGATAAATGGAAGCGCAAAGTGTCCTGCGACGAAAGTAGGGTTCCTGGTCTGAGAAGAGGTCAGTTGCAATGATGGTTATGTGGCCACTTCGGTTCTGCTCCTCAACAGCCCTGCAGACCGGAATGCAATTCACCGTGCTTATATAGATACCCCTTAGATTGGGGTACTCATGTAACAATCTAAGTGTTTTTCGGTAGACCTCTTCCGCAACCTCGTGCCCCTCGATCAAACTTACTGTCTTGCCTCCCTGGCATTCAATTGGAAAATCCTTCTGAAACTGTTCAACCTTCGTGCGGTGCTCCTCGGTAATCAGCATGCCTGTAACTATTGCCACTTCGGAGCCGAGTGGAACTAGTTTCGCCATCATTTCGGCTGCAAGTGCACCGTTCAGGATTGGGTCGACTGAAATAGCCGTCGATCGACAAGTAGGCGAATCATCGCTTGCAACGCACACCACGCGCACATTGCGATCGTTTTCAGCTCTTTCGATAAGTGGTGCTACCTCTTGGGCTCTGCCGGGCGTCACAACTAGCGCCTGAATATTTTCGTCGAGCAACTGATTCACCGCCCGCGAAACAGGAGAACTCAGATCCTTGACCCTGCGATAGACCACCTCCAGACCCACATGTTCGTAACGTTTCGCTTCGTCTACAACGCCGGCGTAAAGCTGGTCATAGAAATACCGGATCTCGCGCGGGATGCACACGCCAATTCGAAAGGTGGATTTGGCAAAGGAAAGCGCTCGTGCGGTGGGATTGGGCGCATAGCTATTCGACTCTGCGATCGCCAGAATTCGTTCGCGCGTTTCTTTGTTGATGCCTGTTCGCCTATTAAGAGCACGGTCAACAGTTCCAACGGAGACATTTGCAAGTCTCGCCACATCTCGAACGCCAAATCGTTTCATTGTATCGCCACCCAGAAAGGTTACGTAAATGCCGATATTCAGTAACCTTCCGCTTGCCTGTTAAGAGGCGTTCCGACTGCCACTACCGGTGTACGCCCACATATCCGATCAATTGTTAACAAGATGAACTTCTGGGTGCCGGACGTGAATCGCGCACCACTTATGGTTCGTTCTGTCTTGCTATATCGGCGGGTTCCCCCAAGACGTCCCCCCGCGCCTTGGAAAGTTTGCTACATCTCGTGAATTCGGCGGTAGCTTCCTCTTTCTTGCCAACTTGTTGGAGGGCCCGCGCAAACAGAAAACTTGCGGGCTGCGATTGGGGATTAAGGCGCGTTGCATTTTCCAACAAGGGTAGAGCCTCACGCGGTCTCCCTAAGTAAAGTTCGTCCTTTCCCAATGCTAGTTGCACATTCGGATTCTGAGGTTTAAGCACATGCGCCTGTTCCAGCAGAGGCTTGGCATCCTGGTACGACCCTTGGTCCACAAGCAATGCGCCTGCACAAAACAATGCCGGGAAGAATCCCGGATCCAGCTTCCCCGCCTGCTCCCACTCTTTCAGAGCCGCGCGAAAATCTCTCTGCTTAAAATACGTCGAGCCAAGATAGAAGTGCGCTTCGACCATCTTGGGCGCGATGGCCAAGCATTTGTGCAGGCTCTCGGCGGCTTTGGGATAGTCTTCCCGCACGTAAGCGGTCAACCCGAACAGGTAATAAACTTGTGGTGAGTCCCCCTGGCTCTCAAGCAACGAAGCCAGGACGCGCTCCGAGTCGGCTTCTCGCCCAGTCTCCTTGTAACATGCCGCCAGGCCAACTAGAATGGAAGCGTCGTTTGAAGGCATGAGTTTCTCATACTCGGATGCAGCCCGAGAACAATCGCCAATTTGCGAAAGCGACACAGCTAAGAGTTGACGCGACCGAAGGTCCTGAGGATTCTTGACGAGGACTTTCTCAAAACTGCCGGCCGCATGTTTCCAGTCGCCCAGTCGGTAGTACGACAAACCAAGGTTGATGAGTGCCCGCATCGACTCGGGATCGATCGTAAGTGCAAAATGGTATTCGATAATTGCTGCATTGAATTTACCTTCTCGCGCCAGCACGACACCGAGATTTGTGAGTGCTGGAACAGATTTTGGATGGTTAGTCAAAAACTTGCGGTATGAGCGCTCTGCGGATGCGAAATCCCCTTTCACCTGGCTGCGCCGCGCCTCCTCAAATGTATCTTGCTGGGCAAGGCCTTTCACGGAAAAGAGCAGAGCAACGGTGATGACCAGTAGTAACGGCGTAGGCATGCGCATGGCTTAGTATGCTGGACCCTGGTTGTCGCGGTCCAGCATTTCATTTGATACTGTTAAGTACAGTCTGCTGTTAAAACTCGACCTTCATATTCAATTGAAGGATACGTGGGTCATGCGCCGAATTCACCCGTCCAATACCATTGTTGATTGCAGCGCCACTGGGGTCCGACCCGGCAAAGCTCGTATTAAGTCCGCTCCAACTTGGGTGGTTGAGAACGTTGAACGCGTCGCAACGAATCAAATACGTGAAGCGCTCGCCAAGTTTGAGAGACTTGAACAACGCAGTATCCCAGTCAGCAATTCCCGGCCCTCTTAGGCTATACGGCTTGAGAGTGCCAAAGTATCCTGGCGCCGGCACCGAATAAACATTGGGGTCGAACCATTCGGTCACTTTTTTTACGAGCTTTTGTTGCGCTCCGGATTGCAAATTCGGACGCGATGCAAGCCCGGGAGTAGCGCTGCCAAGGGCAACTGTAAACGGAGTGCCGCTCTGGAATTGCACGATACCAGTCCACTGCCAGCCGTCCATAACCGCCCTCGCCAGATATCCTTTGTGTTTTGCAAAAGACGGGAGTTGATACAGATAATTGGCTATCAGCATATGGGGCCGATCGTACGAAGACAGGCTCCGTTCTGCCGCGGGGTTATAAGCGTTCTGTGGACTTGATCCGAAACCAGGAGCATCGGACATCGTTTTCGAGAAAGTATAGGAGACCTCCGCCATCACACCGCGTGTCATCTGGCGCTGCAGGTGCACCTGTAGGCCGCTATAGTCTGTGGTTCCCCCGGGGATATGTTGGTTGATATTCGTAAAGCCCTTGTAGGGGACAATTGTGCTTTCGATCACACTCCCACTATTCAGTCCTGGGTTAAAGTCATATCCCCCTTCGGGAAGAGGTTGATTGATGTTGCGCGTGCTGTCACTGTGCGTCCCAAGTGTGCCTACATAGCCCAGGGACACTACGGTATTCGTGGCAAGCTCGTGCTGGATATCCAAACTCCAACTTTGCACCATCGGCGAAGGGTACACCTCATTCAGCGATACAACTCCGAACGGCGACAAAGCTCCGGCGTTGCCGGTGGCTGGATTAGCAATGGGTCCCTGATAGACGGTCCCGATATTCCCGTTGGGTGGATTGCCGACCAACCCATAGCTGTCGTTTCCCTGGATGCGATAAAATCCCATGCCATATCCCCCGCGGATGGCCCATACACCACGCCCGCTGGGATCGAAGGCAAACCCAATACGGGGACCAAACCGCCACGGGTTGTTCTTGACTAAGTCAGTGGGCAGACCTTGTGCCGGGCTGATCAGGCCGTTGTATCTGTCACCGGAACCGGGCGCTATTGTGCCGTCGCTGTTGACCGTCACAGCCTTGGTCGGATCGTATGCCGATGGAACGAAGTTATAGAGGGTGTTTCCGTCGATATACAAGTGTGGGATGAAAAAGTAGCGCACCCCAAGATTCAATGTCAGTTTTCGGGTGACTTTCCAAGTATCCTGCGCATAGGCCTCAAAGTGGTTGTAATTGTAGGACGGCATGAGGCTCGTTTCAAGCTGGCTGTAGGAATTGAAATTTCCCAGCAGGAAGTCGGCCATTGGATTCTTCGTTGAGTACCCGGTAAAGTTGAAGCCGCCCTGCGTCCCCGGATCTACCTGAGCGCCGACCGGGGTAACTGAATGCTCATAGATAGCACCGGCCTTGAGCGAGTGTACCCCCGCATTTTTGGAGAAGTTGTCGTTTACTTCCTGCACGTTGTGATGCGCCCACCATGGGAAGTAGGAAGTATCGATAGCTCCCCATCCACCGCTAAACGCGAGGTTGGGTACTTTCACGGCACCGGTCTGCGGAAATAACGGGGCAATGCTCAGCCCGGTAGGCGCCAGGTAGTTCCCTGACTCAGAAACAGCTAACTTATCTTTCGGTCCGTAGTTACTAGCGTAGTCATACGAGACTTCGTTCAACATCGTTGGGCTGATGATTTCTGATACCTTTCCCAGGAAGCTGTGGCCCGGGATGTTTGTCGTGGTCTGAATATCGGGAAATGCTTGGCTTGACCAAAGCACGCCGGAGAGGTGATGGGGTTCTGTGTCCTCAATGTAGCGGACCTGCAACAGGATCTTGCTGGTCGCCTGATGCGTCACATTCACCAGTTCCTGTCTCCAGGTATCCGTGTCGGCAGCATTCTGGTTAAAATTCTGGAAACCGCTGACCCCTGGAGTCGGGAGTGGGAAATTGTTCTGCAGCAGCAGCGTTGCATTCTGGTCGATCCTATTCAAAGGTATCTGATGATTGGGAAACGGGAGACCGTTCTTGGGATCGATGATAGGCGTGCCCGTACGTGCATCCTCTGCCGCAAAGTTTCCGCTTCGCATATCTGCCGTTGGTGTTGCAGCCAGGAAGATATCTGTTGAATTATTGCGCCGCCATTCCTCTGCAAAGAAAAAGAACGTCTTCGATTTACTCCGCGGATAGAGATGAGGGATGAAGAATGGACCACCAATCCGGTATCCATAGTCATTGAAACGCAACTTTTGATTGGTAAGGGAAAAGTAGTTCACCGCATCCAATGCATCGTTCTTGAAATAGTCGTATGCGGCGCCGTGAAACTGATCTGTCCCTGTGCGCGTGGCCACTAGGAGGCTGGCCCCGGCCGCATTGCCGAACTCTGCTGAATAGTCCGTTGTGTTGACTTTGATCTCCGAGATGGCTTCGAGCCCCGGAGTTGTTAACGACCCGGTTCCGTTGCCCATGTCGGTATTTTCAACACCGTCCACCTCGAAGCCCGTGGCCTGTTCCTGTTGGCCATTAAGGGCAAAGCCTCTTGAACTGTTGAAACCCGTCCCCCCTTCGTCGCCCATCGTGCGCGACGCCCCTGGCACCAACTGCTGAATTTGCGTGAATTCGCGCCCATTAACCGGCAAATCGGTCATCTGTTGTGTCAGGATCGTATCGCTCATATCTGCCGTCTCGGTATTCACCATCGGAGTGGCATCCGAAACGCTCACCGTTTCCGTAACGCTGCCCACTATGAGAACGAAATTGACGGCAAGTTTGTCTCCGACATTGAGCTGAATACCGGTCTTGAGTTCTGACTTGAACCCGTCTGATACCACCGCGACGTCGTATTTCCCCACCAAAAGGTCATACACTTCGAAGATGCCGTGCGAGTTCGTCACCACGGCATGCGCTGCGTGCGTGCCGGTATTCGTAACCGTGACAGGCGCGTTCGGAACAATGTTTCCGCTAGGGTCTGTAACTTGTCCAGTGATGCTCCCTGTGGTCTGTGCACTGGATGTGCTCGTAATCAGCATTGCAATCGCAAGTAGTACTAGACCACGAATGCAGGCGTAGGCCGCTCTTCCGCATCGATTCGTCACATCTTCCTCCTAATGATTACAAATCCGTGCATTCTCGTGCCGGATAGTTACCGCTGAATTTAAAGCGCACAAAACCCGTATTTTGTCGGGCTCGCGGCAAGACTGGATTCCGTGTACATTCGTACACTTCAGCAAATTCCGTGCACGGTACCGATGGTGTGCGACTATAGGCGCGCTATTGAGAAATTGTCAAGCCTATTCTTTCGTCGGGAATGTATCGGAGTTGGGGGCGGCACGCGATCCGCGATTTGTATTCTTTCTGCTGAGACTTTAGTATTGGTTCACCAAATTTCTGCTATCCACGCTGGACTGGAGAACCAAGACCATGCTCACCAGAAGAAAGTTCATGGGGGCGCTTTCAGCCATTTGCGCTTTGGCCAACATGGAGGGCAATGCGTTAGCCATTGCACCGAGCGGCAAAGAGTACCATGTTTCCAAAAATGGGAATGACGGAAACAGCGGCTCGCCATCCGGGATGTTGCGAACGATTTCCGCGGCGGCGGAACGAGCCCAGCCGGGCGATACGATCACCGTTCATACAGGTGTCTACCGAGAGCGCGTCAGCCCTCCTCGCGGCGGTCAGTCCGATGCAAGACGGGTCGTTTATCAAGCCGCGCCCGGTGAACGAGTGGAAATTTCTGGAGCAGAAGTTACAGGGAATTGGGTCAGGGTTCAGGGCGATGTCTGGAAAACGATTTTCCCAAATAGCTTCTTTGGCTCCTTCAACCCTTACAGCGATCTGATTCACGGAGACTGGTTCGATGCCAAGGAACGACCGCATCATACAGGTGCAGTCTATCTCGACGGCGAATGGTTGACCGAAGCGGCCAAACTAGAAGACGTGTTGCATGGGACGGTTGGCCCTTTGCTTTGGTTTGGAGAGGTGGGCGAGAAGAACACCACTCTTTGGGCACAGTTCAGGGGGCTCGACCCCAACGAGCGACGTACCGAGGTCAATGTCCGTCAGACAGTGTTTTATCCTGACAAGCCGGGGGTCAACTACATTACGGTCCGCGGCTTCATTCTGCGGCAGGCCGCCACTCCTTGGGCGCCGCCCACGGCCGAACAAATCGGTTTGATCGGCACGCATTGGAGCAAAGGCTGGGTTATTGAGAACAATACCATCAGCCACTCCATCTGTTCGGGAATCTCGCTTGGGAAATACGGCGACGCCTGGGACAACAAATCGGCAAACTCCGCCGAAGGTTATGTCGAGACCATTCACCGCGCCTCGAAAGAAGGCTGGTCAAAGGAAAACATCGGCCATCATTTAGTCCGCGGCAACACGATCTCCCACTGCGAACAGGCCGGCATTGTCGGCAGCCTGGGCGCCGTGTTCAGCGTAGTAACCGGCAATACCATCCACGACATCCACGTGAGGCGGCTGTTCACCGGTGCGGAAATGGCGGGGATCAAGTTCCATGGGGCCATCGATGTCGAGATCAGCCGGAACCGCATCTACCGAACCTGCCTTGGACTGTGGCTCGACTGGATGGCACAGGGCACGCATGTGACAGCGAATCTCTTCCACGACAACGAAGATCAGGACTTCATGGCGGAGGTGGACCACGGGCCATTCATCTTCGACAACAATATCTTCCTTTCACCTATGTCACAACTGATCGTCTCCCGGGGAGGCGCTTTTGTTCATAACATGTTCTGTGGGGGTGCGAATGTGGTTCCATTCGACGATCGGCAGACCCCTTTCCTTAAACCCCATTCGACCGAAGTTGCAGGGCTCCACGACAACCCGAGCGGCGATATGCGTTTTTACAACAATCTTTTTGCTCAAGCCGGCGATCTGAGCCCCTACGATGAAACCCGCCTGCCGATGCATCTCGGTGGAAATGTGTTCCTCAAAGGTGCCAAGGCTTGCAAACATGAGGCCGCACCTCTCATCAAGCCGGAGTTTGATCCAGGCATCCGACTTGTCGAGACGCCAAACGGGATTTACCTTGAGATTTCACTCGACAAGGAATGGTCAGTCGAACAGTCTCGAAACACCATAACAGCCGATTTGCTTGGCCTGGCAATGATTCCAAATCTCCCATTCGAAAGCGCCGATGGAACGCTAGTTCACATCGATAAGGACTATTCGGGCAGCCTCCGAAACCTGGTCAATCCCTTTCCGGGACCATTTGAGACGTCGCAAGGCGGAAAGCAACGGATCAAGATCTGGGCAGTAAATCAGGGGCGGAAGACCCCATAAGAAAAGGCCTGAAAGAGTCGTGTTTTTAAAGGACTTTCTTATGCGCTGCGAAGTGAGCGGGAATCTAAGGATTCCCGCCCACGCTACATACTTTATCAGTAACGAAAAGTCGGCAAGGGTCAGCCGATTCGTCTTGGCACCGAGGTCAACTGACGACAGGTCAATGCTCTCACCAAACAATTCGGGCTTCCGGAGAATCGTTACCGAACGACGGAAGAAGAACGCATTCTAAGTGTTCCCCGCGAAAACATTCAGCGTTAAAATAGTCTTGAGTCGCAAGCTGCTCTTAATCCCCGGAGGTCGACTCATGCTGATACTTGTTCCATGGAAGCCCGTTGTCTTCGTCTGGTTATTGCTCTCTGCGATGTTTCTCTTCTGGGCCGGGGCAATGTGTGTCGTTGAAGGGAAGAATCCGTTTGGGATTCCGAAACACAATCTTCGTTCATCCGTGAGCCAGGTTGCCGGTCACCAAGGGCTGCATCAAAAGCATCTTCACAAGGCCCAATCCGCAGGCAGCAAAGGCGAGAGCCAGGCCATCAGCGCACAAGCGCACATGGAGCCGCAGGTGGACCACTAGGCGCAACAGAAGGTTGGGGAAAAGTTGACCCAAAGTTCGGTTGCACTGGCGCACAGCGGATGGCCGTGCTGGCTGACAGCAAGGCGAACAGGAAGCATCCGTTTAATTCAGCCCAAATTGTGAAGGAGCGCAGTGAAACGGCGCGTGCATGCCCGTAGGTTGGGACAACAACTGCGCCGATGGCGGGTGGCGGGAGCTTCATGCGCGGGCGGGCGGGTAGACGGGCTTGCGAGCAAGAAAATGGCGGAGCCAATAGAGTTTGGCTCCGCCAGATTGTTGGATGGACTTAGGCCGCTTTGGCTTTCTTCACGGCCTTTGTCGGGCGCTTAACTGTGGTCTCCTTTGCCGCCTTCGTCTTTTCCTTGGCCGCGAACTCCTGCTTGACCTTGGTGGTGATTGCGGCCACGTCCACCTTGTAGATGTCGGCGGCGTCTCTGAGCACTCTGCCGGCATCGTTCGCGGGTTGGGCGGAGTAGAGAATGACAGCTTCCACCAAGAGGCGTCCGAGAACGCTTTCCTCTGCCTTGCGGACGAAAGCTGCTAGTAGCTTGCCCGGTGCAACATCTCGTGGCCTAGCTCATGCACCAATGTGCTGAACTCCTCGGCCTTGGTTTGGCCGGGAAGCAATGCGATCTTTCCGCCGTAGCTCACTCCCTGCGCCGGTGCGATGCGCTCGTTGTACTCAAGCTCAATGCCCTGCTGCTGCACGAAATCGACAAGCCGTTCGTGATAGGTGCCAACTTCGCCAGAAACTGTCGGCGGCTCGGGAAGCTCGGTGCCTTCGGTCTGTTCAACATCGAAGACATATACAACACGGAAGCCGATGAGCATGGGCTTTGGCTTGTCGGTATGCTCTGAGGGTTCCTCGGTGGGCTGGCGCTTGGTGCCGATCATCGGAGCCAGAATCGGAATGCCCTTCTGTCCCTTCTTGACGTAGCGTCCAAGCTCGTTCCATGTGCGGATACCCGCAACGGTTCTGGTGCAAATAGCCCCTGCAGCCGAATGTCGGCGATAAAGTGATGCTGTGTTTTACGCGGCGAGCACGGCATTCCAGATCGCTGGCACAGTT
>OBLW0100003660.1_pt1 | contig 11907 bp, 8 predicted proteins | sample 1520161 | NCBI WGS metagenome assembly OBLW01 (sample SAMEA3539309, study PRJEB22396) | soil metagenome | biome: tundra; feature: field; material: soil | place: USA | collected 2010-05 | depth 0.15 m
CGTCCACGACGAGCGACGACTTCCCCGAGCCCGACACGCCGGACACGGCGACGAGTTGACCGAGGGGAAACTCGACGGAGATGTTTTGAAGATTATTTGCTCGCGCACCCACGATCCGGATCGATTCGACGGGGCTCAGTTGCAGACGGTCGGAAGATAGTTTCTTAGAAGGTGAATGGGGGTCGAAAGCGCCGAAGGCGCTCGGCGTTTCGGCTGCGATGAGCTCGCTCGCAGCGGCTTCCGCATAAGGCGCACTCTCTCTGTGTCCTTCCGAAGCAAGAATCTCTTCTCTTTCTTCTGTCTCTCTCCTCAGCGATCGGCCCGTCGCGGTGTCTGCCTGTTCCAGCTCGGCCGGTGTCCCCTCGAACACGAGCCGCCCGCCCCGCGCTCCCGCGCCCGGCCCGAGGTCGATGACGTGGTCGGCCGCGCGGATGACGTCCGTGTCGTGCTCGACCGCGACGACGGCATTGCCGCCCGCCGCGAGGCGCTCGAGGACGCCGAGAAGCCGGTGCGTGTCGCGGGGATGGAGGCCGACCGTGGGCTCGTCGAGGACGTAGAGCGTGCCGGTGAGGGCGTTGCCGATCGCTGCTCCGAGCTGGATCCGCTGGGCCTCGCCGCCCGAGAGCGTGCGCATCGTGCGCGCGAGCGTGAGATACCCGAGGCCGATCTCGACGAGCGTTCCGACGCGGCGCCGGAGATCCTCGACGAGCGCCGCTCCCCGCGCACGTTCCTCCGCGCGGGGGAGAGCGCCGGCCAGAAAGACGAGCAGCTCGTCGAGCGTGAGGGCGGTGACGTCGGCGATCGTCTTGCCCGAGAGCGTGACCGCGAGCGCCTCGCTCCTCAGGCGCGCCCCGCCGCAGGAGGGGCACGACGTGTAGCCGCGATATCGCGACAACAGGACCCTCACGTGCACCTTGTACCGCTTCTTTTCGAGGTACTTGAAGAGCCCCTCGACGCCGTACCACTCGCCCGAGCCCTTCCAGACGACGTCGCGCTCGCGCGGCGAAAGCTCGTTCCACGGCACGTCCCAGCGCAGCTTGTGGCGCCGCGAAACCGCCTTCAGATCGTCATAGGCGCTCTCGTACGCGGGCGAGTTGAACGGCGCAACCGGCCGTTCGCGGAGCGACTTGCGTCCGTCGGGGATGACGCGGGCCGGGTCGATGCCCGTCACACGCCCGAAGCCCTGGCACGTCTCGCATGCGCCGCGCGGCGAGTTGAAGGAAAAGAGAGCGGGAACGGGATCCGTGAAGCGCCGCCCGCACACGTCGCACACGAGGCCTCGAAAGAAGCGGCGGGCAGAGGGAAGAGCCTCTCCGTATTTCAGGACTGCAAGCTCGCCCGAGGCGGTGTCGAATGCCATTGAAAGTGAAGAGAGGATTTCTGGATCGGTGGCAAGGAGGACGTGCCGCCCGATGAGAAGCGCGACCCTCCCCGACTCATCGACCCCGGTCTCCTCTTTCGAAGAAATCTCCAGGACGTCTCCCGATGCGGAGACATGGCGGAAGAAGCCCATGCGCCTCCACTCCGCGGTCTCCGCCTCGAATGAATTAACGGCGCGCCGCGCTATGACGAGGACGCGCGCCCCCTCTCCCCACGCCGCGAGCAACTCGGCGCGCACGCTCTCGGCCGTGTGGCGGCGCACGGGCGTGCCGTCCTCCGGACAGCGCAGCGTTCCGGCGGCCGCGAAAAGGAGACGCAGGACGTCGTGGATCTCGGTCGCGGTCCCAACCGTGGATCGAGCCGAGCGCGCGGGCGCCTTCTGCTCGATCGCGAGCGCGGGCAGGACGTGCTCGATGAGGTCCACGTCGGGGCGCTCGAGCCTCTCGAGATACTGCCGCGCGTACGTGGACATGGACTCCACGAACCGGCGCTGACCCTCGGCGTAGAGCGTGTCGAACGCGAGCGACGACTTCCCCGACCCGGATGGGCCGGTGACGACCGTGAGCGCGCCGATCGGAAACGCGCACGTCACGTTCTTCAGGTTGTGCGTGCGCGCGTTCACGACCGTGATCGCGGAGACGGCGTGAGAAACGGGGCGCGCGTATCTCACCGCGAGAACACCGCGAGCTGGTTCAGGCCGAGCAGGAAACGCCGGTAGAGGACGAGGGAGACGCCGGCCGAGCGGCCCGCCTCCTCGAGGGCCGCACGGCCGAGGAGCATCTCGTGCTCATCGCGGGCGTGCGGCGACAGGAGGCCGACGGCCGCACCGGCCTCGAGGGGCCAGCGGCCGGAGGGGTGCGGCGTCGTCGCGACGATCCGGCCTTCGGGAGAGAGAAGCGGAGAGAGTCGGGACAGGACGGCCGCCGGGTCCGCGACGTGCTCGAGGACGGCGAGGAGGAGAATTCCTTCGAATGGTCCCTCGCGGACGAGCAGCGGCGGCGCCTCGCCGCGGGCAATGTCCCATTCGAAGAAATCTTTCTCCGGAAATCTCCCGCGCTGGGCCGCCAGCACGTCCGCGTCGCGGTCGCACCCGAAATAATCGGGCACGCGGGCTGCGAGGTCGGTCAGGCCGCACCCGACGTCGAGGACGCGCCCACCACGCGGCAAGTGAGGAAGCGCGGCCTTCAGGCGCGCCGCCCCGACGCGCGCCGTGAGACGGCCGTAAAAGGGCGAGCGCGGCGACACGGGCTCGGTTTTACACCTTCCAACGTAAGATCGTAGGCTGGATGAGCAAGGCCTCGTTCACCCTTCGCGGGGCGCGGCCTTCGGACGCGAACGCGATCGTTTCCCTGATCCGCGCCCTCGCCGAATACGAGAGGCAGCCCGAGGATTGCCACGCCGACCCGAAGCTCCTCGAGGAGCATCTCTTCGGAGAGAAACGCTTCGCCGAGGTGATCCTCGCGGAAATGGGCGGCGAGACCGTGGGTTTCGCTCTCTTTTTCCACAACTACTCGACGTGGCTCACGCGGCCCGGCCTCTACCTCGAGGATCTCTTCGTAATGCCCGCCTGCCGGGGACTCGGCATCGGCGAGGCGCTTCTGACGCATCTCGCGCGGCTCGCCGCATCTCGCGGCTGCGGGCGGATGGAGTGGAGCGTGCTCACGTGGAACGAGCCCGCGATCCGTTTCTACCGGCGGCTCGGGGCGGTTCCGATGGAGGGCTGGCGGGTCTACCGGCTCGCCGGAGACGCGCTCGCCCGTCTCGGGCGATAATCGGGCGGACTCCAGGGCAAGACGTGCAGAAAAGCAAATCTCAGACGGACACGCAACCGATCCGCATCCGCGAGGGGCGGAAGGGATCGGGCGTCATTCGGCGTCCGGTGTCGCTGCTCATCGATTCACCGGACCCCACGGCTCTCTTCGACCGCACGGGCCGCGTCCTTCTCGCGAACGAGGCCGCGCTCGCCGAGGGCACGCCCGGCCCGGGCAATCTCGACACGGCGCCCGGGAGCTCGCCGCCGTTCTGGCTCACGCCGCCGGGGCGTGACAGCCTCATCGAGGCCACGGTTAGCCCTGGGGGCGCGAAGAACTTCGAGGTTCGTATCCCTGCCGGACCCGAAACAGGCGAGCGCGTGTTCTGGGTGACGACGCGCCTCGCCTCGCAGGCGGCCGAAGGGGGCTTTCTCGCCGCCGCGCGCGAGGTGACCGGAGCGGCCGGCGAGAAGCTTCGCGCCGAATCGGCGGACACCGTGGCCGAGCCCGCCGATGCGCTGACGGGCTTCGCGAATCGAGAGCAGTTCCACTTCGAGCTCGAGCGCGAGCTCGCCCGCGCGGACCTTTTCGGACGGCCGCTCTCGCTCCTCGTCATCGGGCTCGACAACTTCAAGACTCTGAACGACACCCACGGGCTTCTCGCGGGAGACGAATACCTTCGCTCCATGGCCGAGACTCTTCGCGGCACCCTCCTGGGAGGAGAGACCGCCGGCCGCGTGGGCGGCGACGAGATCGCGATCCTGCTTCCCGGAGCCTCCGCGGCCGAAGCCGCGCCGCGCGCCGAGACCGTCATCGCGCTCATTCGCCGGATGGCGCCCCTGTGGGAGAGCAACGCGCTCACGCTCACCGCGAGCGCGGGGGTAGCCGTGTTCCCCGATCATGCGGGCGGCGCTGCCGACCTGTTCCTCGCGGCCGACCTCGCCATGCATCAGGCCAAGCGCCGCGGCGGCGGCCGCGTGCGCCTTCACGACCCGTCGGACCGCGAGCGAGACCGCACTGGCCGGCTGCGCGAGCAGTCGAACCGCATCCGCGCGTCTCTCGCCGAGTCGCGCTTCGTCCCCTACTTTCAGCCCGTGGCCGAGGTCGGAAGCGGTCGCATCGTGGCCGTCGAGACTCTCGCCCGCATGCGCGAGCCCGACGGACGCATCGCGCTTCCCGCCGAGTTCCTCGGAGCCGCCGAGCGCTTCGGCATCGTGACGGCGATCGACCGCGCCATCATCGCGGCCGCCTTCGACGCCCTCGCGGCGGCCCGCAAGCGCATAAGCCCCGAGCTCGAGATCGGCATCAACCTCTCGGGCCTGGACTTCGACGACGACACGCTCGTCGCCGACATCTCGCGGATGGCCCGAGCCAAGGGCATCCGCCCCGAGCGCGTCACGTTCGAGATCACCGAGACCGCCGCCCTGCGCGACTTCGACCGCGTGCGGGACTTCACGCTCGCGCTCACCGGAGAGGGCTTCCACTTCGCGCTCGACGACTTCGGCATGGGCTTCTCCTCTTTCCGCTATCTTCGCGAGCTGCCCGTCTCCTCTCTCAAGCTCGACATCAGCTACGTGAGGGACCTCCCGAAGGAGAAGGCAAACCGAGTCTTCGTGCGGGGCATGGCGGGCATCTGCCGCGGCCTCGGCGTCAAGACCGTGGCGGAGGGCGTGGAATCGGAGGAAGTCATGGAAATCCTGCCTGAGCTCGGCGTGGACCGCGCCCAGGGGTGGCACGTGGGCTATCCGTCGCCGGACCTTCCGGTCGTCGAAACCGGGGCGAGCCTCATTCTGCCGCGGAGGCCGCGGCCCTGATCCGTCCGCCCCGGGGCCCCGCAGGGCGCGCGTCGGGCCTTGCAGTGGACGCAGTGCTCCTCGTCGTGCTCGGCGCCCTCGTCGCGGGGGTCGTCGGGCTCGCCCAGCGCTGGCAGGCGCCGATCCGCCCGGCGGTCGAGATCGACCTCTCGCCTTCGGCGCTGCCCCTGTATACGCTTCTTTCGCTCTCCCGCGGCTTCGCGGCGTACCTGCTGTCTCTCGCGTTCACGCTCGTCTACGGCACGATCGCCGCGCATGACCGGCGCGCCGAGAAGGTGATGCTGCCGCTCCTCGACATCGGGCAGGGAATCCCGGTGCTCGGGTTCCTCCCGGGCCTCGTCCTCGGCATGGTCGCGCTCTTTCCGAGAACGAACGTCGGCCTCGAGCTCGCCTGCATCCTCATGATCTTCACCGCACAGGTCTGGAACATGACGTTCTCGTACGTCGGCTCGCTCCGCTCGATTCCGGAGGAGCTCCAGGAGGTCGCGCGCCTCCACCATTTCTCTTTCTGGAAGCGCTTCCGCACGGTCGAGGTGTCGTCCTCGGTGATCGGGCTCGTGTGGAACTCGATGATGTCGATGGCGGGCGGCTGGTTCTTCCTCACGGTCACCGAAGCCTTCACGCTCGGCGACCGCGACTTCCGCCTGCCGGGGATCGGCTCGTACATGGCCGTTGCGATCGAGAAGGGAGACCGGCGGGCCATGGCGTGGGCAATCGTCGCGATGACGGTCATGATCGTGGCGGTCGACCAGCTCCTCTGGCGCCCGCTCGTCGTGTGGTCGCAGCGCTTCCGCAACGCGGACATCGAGGGAGCGGACGCGCCGGAGTCGTGGGTGCTGAACCTGATGCGCCGTTCGAGTTTCCTGCGCCGGACGCGCCTGAGGAGGAGGCGGCGCCCACGGGCGCCGGCTCTCCTCGCCCCTCCTGAGAGCGCGGGAACCGTGCCGGGCGGCGGGGGCGAGCGCGTGCGAGCGGCTCTCGTCTCCGGGCTCGGGATCGTCGCGCTCGCGGCGGCGCTCCTCGGCGCGTGGAAGCTCGTCGGGCTCCTCGTGCGCGTTCCCGTCGCCAAGTGGGTCGTCCTCGCCGGCGCCGTCGGCGCGACGAGCGTCAGGACCTTCTCCGCCCTCGCCCTGGCGGCCGCCTGGACTCTGCCGATCGGAATCCTGATCGGCCGTTCGGCCGTCTGGTCGCGCCGGCTCCAGCCCGTCGTCCAGGTGGTCGCGTCGTTTCCCGCGCCCATGCTCTTCCCGATCGTGACGGGCGTCCTGCTCGTGCTCCGGGTGCCGTTCGGCGCGATCGCGGCCGTGCTCATGCTCCTCGGCGCCCAGTGGTACGTCCTCTTCAACGTGCTCGCGGGCGCGAGCGCGATCCCGCACGACCTCGACGAAGCCGCCGACGTCTATGCGATGAAGGGCGGCGCCCGCTGGCGGACGCTGTTCGTCCCAGCGGTGTTCCCGTTCCTCGTCACCGGGCTCGTGACGGCCGCGGGCGGCGCGTGGAATGCCTCGATCGTGGCCGAGACGCTGAACTGGCGCGGCACGACGCTCGAGACGTTCGGGATCGGCTCTCTCATCACGAGGGCCACGCGCGAAGCCGACTTCCCGCTTCTGACGGCCGGGGTGCTCACGATGTCGCTCGCCATCGTCGTCCTCAACCGCCTCGTCTGGAGGCGGCTCTACCGCCTCGCCGAGACGAAGTACAGTCTCAACCGATGAGCGCCCGTCCGGCCCCTGCCCCCGCGCCGCCCATCGCCGCCCTCCGCGGCGTGGACAAGGTCTACGCCGACGACGCAGGGCGCCCGCGCACCATCCTGAAAAACGTCGATTTCGAGGTGCGCTCGGGCGAGGTCGTGGCCATCCTCGGTCCCTCGGGCTGCGGCAAGTCCACGCTCCTGCGCATCCTCATCGGCCTGATTCCGCCGAGCGGCGGCCGCGTCGAACAGCACGGAATCCCTCTCGAGGGCATCCATGCGGGCGCGGCCGTCGTGTTCCAGAACTTCGCGCTCTTCCCCTGGCTGACCGTGGAGGAGAACGTGCGGGTCGGGCTGAACGGCCGGCCCCTGCCCCCGTCCGAGGCCGACGGCCGCGTGAAGGCCGCGCTCAAAGCGGTCGGCCTCGAAGGGCACGAGCGCGCCTTCCCGAAGGAGCTTTCCGGCGGCATGAAGCAGCGCGTCGGAATCGCCCGCGCGCTCGTGGGCCGGCCGGAGCTGCTCTGCATGGACGAGCCCTTTTCCGCGCTCGACATCCTCACGGCGGAGCTGCTTCGCACCGAGGTCTATCGCCTCTTCACCGAGCGCACGAGCGGCCTCTCATCGGTCATCCTCATCACGCATCTCATCGAGGAGGCCGTGTTCCTCGGCGACCGCATCGTGATCATGGGCGCGGACCCCGGCACCGTGCGTCGCGAGATCGCCAACACGGTGCCCCATCCGCGCGAGTACCGCGGAGACGACTTCATCCGGATGGTCGAACGGATCCACGACGTCATCACGCGCGTCCACCTGCCCGAAGTCGAAGAGGTCGAGCCCGCGGCGCCCGCGCTGCCCGGACGGCGCCTCGCGGGCCCCGTCGCGCCCCTCCCGGCCGTGCCCATCGGCGAGATCCTCGGCCTCCTCGAGATTCTCGCCGACCACGACGGCACGATGAACCTCTTCGACATCGACGCGATCACCGACTACGACTTCGGGCGGACGATCGCCGTCGCGAAGGCCGCCGAGATGCTCGACCTCGTCGACACGCCGAAGAACGACGTCGTGCTGACGGACTTCGGCCGGAAAATGATCAGCGCCACGGCCGCCGAGCGGCCCGCGCTGCTGCGCGCCGAGCTCCTCGCGCTCGGAACGTTCTGCCTCGTCATCCACGAGCTCGCCAAGGAGCCCGACACGCCGGTCGCCGCGGACGCGGTGCGCGACCTCCTCGCCGAGCGCCTGCCGACCGTGGACGCTTCCGGGCTCTTCGAGACTCTCCTCAACTGGGGCCGCGCCGGACACCTATTCGAATACGACGCGGCGGCCGACACGATCGCGCTCTTCTCGGGACGGGAGGAAGGGGCCGGAGGCTGACGTGGCCTCGCCTCCGCGCCTCGTGTCGCACACCGCCGCCGCGCTCTCGGAAAGGCGTGCCCGGCTGGACACGCTTCTCGCGCGCGTGTCGGGGCCGCCCGGAGGCGAGATGCTCCACGACCTGCGCGTCGCGCTGCGGCGGATCGCCGCGCTCGCGCGCCTGACGGGCGACGTTCCCCGGAAGGGGGACGGGAAGGCGCTGAGGGACGCCGCGCGCGATCTCCGCCGCGCGCTCTCGGTGCGGCGCACGCAGGACGTGGCGCGATCGCTTCTCCTCGCGCGTTTCCGGAGGGACCCCCGTCGCCGGGCCGTCGCCGTGCACCTCGCCGCCCGTCTCGCGAAGGAAGGCGATCCTGGGCCGTCACCGGAGCGGACGCGCGCGCTCCTCGCCCGCCTGCGCCGGGCCTTTACGCGGCGCGACCTCGCGTTCGCGCGACTCCACGACCCGCTCACCGGCACCGCGGACCCTCTCGCCGAAAGGATGCTCGCGAAATCCGTCCGGCGCCGCCTCCGGCGCGCCGCGAAGCGGCTGCACGACGCCGGAACGCCCGGCCCGGCGGGGCTTCATCCGGCGCGCATCCTGGCCCGCGACCTGCGCTACGGCCTCGAGTTCGCCGGCGACGCGATGCCGGCCCCGGACGCGCTCGTCCCGCTGTTGGCGGAATTCCAGGACGCGGCGGGCCACGCTCACGACGTCGCCGAGCTGATCGGAGAGGTCCGGAGCCTCGCCGGACGGTCGCGTGCCGCCGGCCGCCGCGAAGCGCTCCGCCTCCTGCCTCCCCTGCTCGGGGCCGAGGAGCGCGCGGTCGCGCGCGCCCAGGCGTCTTCGCGACGGCTTCTCGACCGCCTCGAGCTGTCGGAGCTCGAATGGTCCTGACGCGCCTCGGCATCGCGCCTTCGCCGCGGTGACGATGATTCCGAACCCTCTCGCGGTCATTTCCGTCGCGCGCGTCGCGTCACTGGAGGACGTCGTGTCGCGGCTCCACGCACTCGTCGAGGAAGACGTCCTCGGCTCCGAACGCGACCAGCGTCTCAGGCCTGTGGGCGCGAGACGTCGACCGGCACACCTTGCGCGGCGAGCCAGGCTTTCAGGTCCTCGCGCACGCGCCGGTCGCGGAACACGAACCACGCCTTCTCGTCGTTCGGGAAGGACAGAAGCACGTCGCGGAAGGCGCCTGGGCCACCGGATTCGAGCGCGAGGACTGCTTTCGCGCGCGCCTCAGCGCTCTCCATCCTTGGGGCGAACGCGCGGCACCGGGCCGCATCGACGTCCCTCGTGGACTTCGGGATGCGGAGATAGCGGCCAGTCCGCTCGTAAAGCAGCGCTTCGCGCAGCTCGGGCGAGCCGTTCAGGTGGGCGTGGATTTCGCCCGTCGCGCGGTCGAGGAAGTGGTTCATGAGCATCGATCGGGCCGCGAACGCGACCGTGAGGCCTTCCCAGTCGAGCTCCATCGGACGGGTATCGTATCTCCGTGGACTGCGACGACGACCTGGCGCGCGACGTGGCGCGCCGCCTTTCGCGGTGGTATCGCATGCATCGGCGCGACCTACCGTGGCGGCGCACGCGCAATCCATACGCCATCTGGATTTCCGAGGTCATGCTCCAGCAGACGACCGTCGAGGTCGTTGCGAAGCGCTGGAAGCGCTTCCTGACGCGTTTCCCGACGGTGGAGTCGCTCGCCCGTGCGCCGGAGCGCCCCGTCCTCGCGGAGTGGAGCGGCCTCGGCTATTACGCACGCGCGCGCAATCTCCACCGCGCCGCGCGGGCGATCGCGGCGCGCGGGGCGTTTCCGCGCACGCTCGAAGGCTGGCGCGACCTGCCCGGCGTCGGGGCGTACACGGCCGCCGCGGTCGCGTCGATCTCCTTCGGTGTCCCCGAGCCCGTCGTGGACGGCAACGTCGTGCGCGTCCTCTGCCGCCTCCACGGGCTGCGGCTCGATCCGAAGGCGCCCGCGACGCTCGCGAAAGTGCGCGCTCTCGCGCGCCCGCTCGTTCCCGCGCGGAATTCCGGTGACCACAACCAGGCCCTCATGGAGCTGGGGGCTCTCGTCTGCACGCCCCGCGCGCCGCGCTGCGGCGCGTGCCCGCTGCGCGGCGCGTGCCGCGCTGCGAAAGGCGGAAAACCGGAGGCGTTCCCGCGCGCGCCGCGACGGCCGGAGCCGCGCACGATCCATCTCGTGGCGGGAATCGTCGAGAGGGAAAAGAAGATTTTGCTCGTAGAAGACAAGACCCTCGTCAAAGGTCACCTTTGCGTCCCCACGTTTGAGGTTCGGGGCCGGCAGCGGCCTGCAAATGTTCTTAGAAGGGGGTGGAAACGGCTCACGGGCCGAGGTGCGGTGGCGCTCGAGAGAGTGGCCACGCTTCGCCATTCCGTATTGGATCGCCGCTACCTCGTCTGCCTCTTCACCTTCAAAGAAAAAAGAACCGTGCCTCCGCGCAGCCGCCAACCCGGATCGGACGACGCTTTCTCTCGCGCTCTCGTCCCTCGCGTCCCCGCGAGCCGAATTCGTCTTCTCTCTCCGAGCCAGATCTCCCGGCATGCCCATGGCGGCCTGCTCCTGAAAGTGCTGGCTGCGTGGCGGGAGCACGGGAGCTGACCGCTCGGCTATCCTCGCAGCGCATGGCGCGTCGCTCGGGCAGGACGCCGGAACCGGCGCTGGAGGAGTCCGTTGTACCGCGGGCGAACGCGCCGGCGCTCGTCCTCGTCGGGATTCTCGCGGCCCTCACGCTCCCCTTTCTCTTTTTCTCCACGGCCTCCAGCGAGGCGCTTCGCGAGACGAAGCTTCTCGTGCAGGCACTCGGGGCGGCGCTCGCGATGCTCGGCCTCGCGCGGAGCGGAGCGCTTCCGGCGCTCGGACGAGGCCACGCCGCGGGCGTCGCCGTCCTCGGCCTCTTCGCGGGTCTCGCTCTCACGCTCCTGTCGGCCATCGCGAACGCAGACATCGTGGACCCCCTCACGGCCGCCGCCATCCTCTCTCCGCTCGCGCTCCTCCTCGCCGGCGCTTCCCGGCCGGGCGCGCGCGTCGCGCCCGCCGCGGCGATCGCGCTGATGGCGGCAGGCTCCGCCACCGGTGCCCTCGCAGCTCTCCAGCGCTGGGCCGGCCTCTTTCGGCTGCCCCTCGAAGTCCCGGAGCCCCGATTTCTCGCGGCGGGCCTCATCGGAAACGCGGGCGACGTCGGGATGGCGCTCGTCGTCCCCGCGCTGCTCCTCTTCACCCGGGCGGCGGAGCCGGGCGCGAGTGCCGGGGCGAGAAGTCTCGCCGCGCTCGGCCTCGCTGCGACGCTCCTCGGTCTTTTCGCGACCGAGTCCGTCGCGCCGGCGCTCGCGTTTGGCGGGGGCGCCGCGGCCTTCGTGGCGCTCGACTTCCGCCGACGCTCTCTCGCGCTCATCGCCCTCCTCGTGGCGACGTTCCTCGGCCTTTTCGTGACTGGAGCCGGACGTCGCTTCCTCCTGAAACTCGACGAATTCCGCCGCGGCGACCTCGCGTCCGCCACGACGCAGCGCGACATCGGGCTCCTCGCGGGGCTGGAGATGGTCCGCGCGCGGCCCCTTCTCGGCGCCGGCCCGGGCGCGTTCTCGAATCGCTTCGTCCCCTCGCGGCTCGCGGCGGAGGAGCGCACGAGGCGCCATCTCGTGCACCGGAGCGGCTCGGCGCATTTCGACAACGCGCACAGCGAGCCCGTCACCCTCGGGGCCGAGACCGGAGTGCCCGCCGCGCTCGCCTCCATGACCGCGGCTTGCGCGCTGTTCGTGGGACTTCTCGCACGCCGCAAGCTCGCGCCAAAGGCCCCCGACGGCAACTCGATCGACGCCCTCTTCGCCACTCTTTTAGCCGTCGCATTGCTCTCTCTCGCCGACTTCCCACTCAGGATCGCCGTCGCCTCCGGGCCCGCCGCCTTT
>OBLW0100003661.1_pt1 | contig 11906 bp, 9 predicted proteins | sample 1520161 | NCBI WGS metagenome assembly OBLW01 (sample SAMEA3539309, study PRJEB22396) | soil metagenome | biome: tundra; feature: field; material: soil | place: USA | collected 2010-05 | depth 0.15 m
ACCTCTTCCCGTTCGAGGCGACCGCCGCCCTGTTGATCATCGCCGTGGTCGGCGCGGTGGTGCTGGCCCGCAGGCCTCCGCCCTCCACCAACCCGGTCGATGACGAGGGCGGTGCCGGGCCGATCGATGCCACCGGGGACAGCGTGGCAGTCGACGCGGCTGCCGCTGCGGAGGTCGCCTCCCCGCCCAGGGAGGGAGGGAGCCCGTTGCGCGCCCCACATGCCTCCGGCGTGGCCGGTTCGCCCGGTTCGCCCGGTTCGCCCGAGGAGATGGGGTCGTGACCATCAACGCCGACTGGTACCTCGCCCTCGGCGTGGTCCTGTTCTCCATCGGCGCCTTCGGTGTCCTGATCCGGCGCAACGTGCTGGTGATGTTCATGTGCGTGGAGTTGATGTTGAACGCCGCCAACCTGACCTTCGTGACGTTCGCCCGCGTGCTGCACGACATCGGGGGCCAGGTGCTGGTCTTCTTCGTGCTGGTGGTGGCGGCCGCCGAGGTGGTGGTCGGACTGGGGATCGTGGTCGCCATCTTCCGCCGTCGGGCAAACGCCACTGCCGACGACCTCCACATGATGAAGGGCTGACGGGACGATGCTGCACGTGACCTACCTGATCATCCTCCTGCCACTGGTCGGCTTCACCGTCCAGCTCCTTGTGGGGCGGCGGCTCGGGGATCCGGTGGCCGGCTGGGTGGCCACCTTCTTCATCGCAGCGTCGTTCCTCGTGTCGATAGGGGTCTACCTCGACCTGCTCATGGTGCAGGCCCCGGTGCGCACGTACTCCCAGAACCTGTGGACATGGATCCCCGTCGACCGCCTGCAGGTCCATGCCAGCCTGTTCGTCGACCCCCTGTCGATGACCATGGTGCTGTTCGTCACCGGCGTCAGCATGCTGATCCACCTCTACTCCATCGGGTACATGAAGGGCGACAGGGACTTCTCCAAGTTCTTCTTGTACATGAACCTGTTCGTCGCCTCCATGCTGATCCTGGTCCTGGGCAGCAACATGGTCGTCACCTACCTGGGCTGGGAAGGGGTCGGGGCCTGCTCGTACTGGCTGGTCTCGTTCTGGTTCACCCGCGACTCGGCTGCCAGTGCCGGGAAGAAGGCCTTCGTCTACAACCGGATCGGCGACGCCGGGTTCCTGTTGGCCATCTTCCTCACCTACGACAAGGTCCACTCGCTCGAGTACTCCACCGTCTTCGCCAACATCGACAAGATCGGCTCGGCCGACGTCACCGCCATCTGCCTGCTGCTGCTGGTCGGGGTGGTGGGCAAGTCGGCCCAGATCCCGCTCTTCCCCTGGCTGGCCGATGCCATGGAGGGCCCCACCCCGGTGTCGGCGCTCATCCACGCCGCCACCATGGTGACCGCCGGGGTGTACCTGCTCTGCCGCGTCAACCCCCTGTTGCATGCGTCGCCCGACGCCGCCCTGGTGGTCGCCATCATCGGGGCCGCCACCGCCTTCGTGGCCGCCACCATCGCCTGTGCCCAGAACGACATCAAGAAGGTGCTGGCCTACTCGACGGTGTCCCAGCTCGGGTACATGTTCCTGGCCATCGGGTGCGGCGCCTACGAGGCGGCCATCTTCTTGATGGTGGCCCATGCCTTCTTCAAGGGCCTGCTGTTCCTCGGTTCCGGCTCGGTCATCCACGGCCTCCACGACGAGCAGGACCTCAAGCGGATGGGCAATCTCCGCGCGTACATGCCGATCACCTTCATCACCTTCGCCGTCGGCTGGCTGGCGATCGCCGCCGTGCCGCCGCTGTCCGGCTTCTGGGCCAAGGGCGATGTGCTCGAGAACACCTGGGCGGCCCACCCGGCCCTCTGGGCGGTCGGCGTCGTGACCGCGGGGTTGACCGCCTACTACATGAGCCGCCTGACCGGCCTGGCCTTCTTCGGCAAGGACCGGTGGTCGGCCGAGGTGGCCATCGACGCCGGGGACGACCTGCCCGGTGCCCACCACTCCGAGGGCGCCATCCCCGAGCCACACGAGTCGGTGTGGATCATGACGGTCCCCCTGTGGATCCTGGCCTTCTTCGCCGCCGTGGCCGGGGTGATGGCCATCTCCTCCAGCCGGTTCTCCCTGGCCAGCTGGATCGATCCGGTGTTCGGGGCCAACCTCTACAACGACCACCTCTCCAGCGCCTCGGTGTGGGCGCTGGCCACGATCGACGGGGTGGTCGCCGTCGTCTTCGTGGCCATCGGCCTCCGGCTCTGGATGACCCGGGCCCAGCGCCCGGCGCTCGAGGCCGCCTTCCTGAGGGGCGCCTGGTACATCAACGAGTTGTACGACGCCGTCTTCGGGCGCCCGTCCGAGCGCTTGGCCGCCTTCTGCGCGGACGTGGTCGATCCGAAGGTGATCGACGGGGCGGTCAACGGGGTGGCCTCGGCGGTCCGTGGGTCGGGCGCGCTGGTCCGCCGCACGCAGACCGGCTACGTCCGCAACTACGTGCTCGGGATCGTGGTCGGCACGGTGTTCGTGCTCGGGTTCATGCTGACCAGGTTGTGGTGGTCCTGATGGCGACCTCCACCCCCTTCCCCTACCTGACCGTGCTGGTGCTCGTGCCAGCCATCGGCGCCGTCCTGGTTGCGGTGATCCCGCGTCACGCGGTGGCGGCGTGGTTCCACGAGGCGCTGGGGGTTGCCATCACCGTGGTCACCCTCTGTGTAGCGGCCGTCGTCGCCTTCAAATTCAAGGCGGGATACGGTGGCTTCCAGCTGGTGTCCGACCACATGTGGGCCAAGGACCTGGGAATCCACTGGTCGCTGGGCATCGACGGCATCTCGCTGTTTCTGGTGCTGTTGACCGCAGTGCTCTTCCCCCTCACCATCCTCGGGGCCCGGGCCCGGCGGGACCCGCGGTCGTTCGTGGGGTGGCTGCTCCTGCTGGAGGCTGCCTGCATGGGCAGCTTCGTCTCCCTCGACCTGGTGCTGTTCTTCTTGTTCTTCGAACTGACCCTGGTGCCCGCCTACTTCCTCATCGGCGGGTGGGGGTACGCCCGGAGGGGCTACGCCGCCATCAAGTTCTTCGTGTACACGTTCGCCGGATCCGCCTTCCTGCTGGTGGGCATCCTGGCGGTGGCGTTCATCCACCAGTCACAGACCGGTGTGCTGACCTTCGAGCTGCCTGCACTGATGCACACCCACTTCTCCGGGTCCGAGGGCGTGCTGCTCTTCCTCGCCTTCACTGCGGCGTTCGCGGTGAAGGCGCCGATCTTCCCCTTCCACACCTGGTCGCCCGATGCCTACGCCGAGGCGCCCACCGCGGGTTCGATCCTGATGGTGGCGGTGATGGCCAAGCTCGGCACGTACGGGATCATCCGGTTCGACCTCAACCTGTTTCCTCAGGCCAGCCGGACACTGGCCCCACTGCTCCTCACCCTGGCGGTCATCGGCATCGTCTACGGGGCGCTGGTCGCCTGCGCCCAGCGCGACCTCAAGCGCCTGTTGGCCTACTCGTCCCTGGCCCAGATCGGGTTCATCGCCCTCGGGACCTTCGCGCTCAACAGCCAGGGCCTCAGCGGCGGCGTGCTCCAGATGGTCAACCACGGACTGGTCATCGCCACCCTGTTCATCCTGGTGGGGTGGATCTACGAGCGGCGTGCGACCTGGCAGGTCTCCTCGCTCAAGGGGCTCCAGTCGCCGGCCCCGGTGCTGGCCGGGATCTTCACCGTCGCCATGATGGCCTCCATCGGCGTGCCCGGACTCAACGGGTTCGTAGGGGAGTTCCTCATCCTCATCGGCACCTTCGTCGCCCACCGGTGGTGGGCAGTGGTGGCCACCGGTGGCGTCATCGTGGCCGCGGTCTACCTGTTGTGGGGCTACCAGCAGGTGTTCCATGGCGAGCCGACGGCGGAGGACGCCAAGACCCGGGACCTGAGCTGGAACGAGCGCCTCATCGTCGCCCCGTTGATCATCCTCATCGTCCTGCTGGGCGTCTTCCCCAAGCCGCTGTTGGACCGGATCACCCCCTCGGTGAACCAACTGGTCGTCCACGTCGACCAGGTGACCAACACCAAGGTCCCCGCCGGCCTCGAGCCCCGCCCGGTGGCCACGGCCGCGCCCCGACACGACCCGTCGCTGGCCATCGCCGCCCCGAGGCCCCCTGCTGACCCCGGGTCGCGCACCGCAGGCCCGACGGGAGGGACCCCCTGATGCCCACCCTCCACCTGCTGGCCACCAGCTCGGCGACCCCGACCATCCACACACCCCACGTCGACTACCTCAGCATCCTGCCCATGGTGATCATGCTGGGAGGCGCACTGTTCCTGATGGTGGCGTCCTCCCTGTTCCGCAAGATCCTCAGCGTGGGGACCGGAACGCTCGTCGCCTCGGCGGTGTCGATCGCCGCACTGGTGGCTGCCCTGTTCCAGTGGCACCAGGTCAGCACTCACGGCGCCCAGGTGACCATCGCCGGCGCCATCGCCTTCGACGGCTTCGACGTGTTCATCCAGATCGTCGTGGCCATCGCCATGCTGTTGACGGCGCTGATCGGCGACGGGTACCTCCGGCGCGAAGGCGTGGAGGGACCCGAATTCCATGTCCTGGCCATGGCGTCGGCCTCCGGGGCCATGATGATGGGGGCGGCCAACGATCTCATCGTGATCTTCCTGGGCCTGGAGATCATGTCCATCGCCCTCTACGTGCTGGCCGCCTTCAATCACAAGAGGGCAGAGTCCGGAGAGGCGGCCCTCAAGTACTTCGTGCTCGGGGCCTTCTCCTCGGCGGTGTTCGTCTACGGGATCGCCTTGGTCTACGGAGCCACCGGGTCGAGCAACCTGCCCCAGATCGCCGACTACCTGTCCAGGAACGTGATCGCCTCGAACGGGGTGCTGCTGGCCGGCCTGGCCCTGCTGCTGGTCGGCTTCGGGTTCAAGATCGCCGCGGTGCCGTTCCACATGTGGTCGCCCGATGTGTACGAAGGCTCCCCGTCACCGGTCGCCGGGTTCATGGCTGCCGTGGCCAAGGCCGGCGCCTTCGCCGCCCTGCTCCGCGTGTTCGTCTCGTCCTTCGGCACCGTGCGGGCCGACTGGCAGCCGATCATCTGGGCACTGGCCGTGCTCAGCCTGCTGGTCGGGGCGGTGGTGGCCCTCATGCAGCGGGACGTGAAGCGGATGATGGCGTACTCGTCCATCAACCACGTGGGCTTCATCCTGCTCGGCGTCGAGACCGCCACCGCACGCGGGGTGTCGGCGTCGCTGTACTACGTGTTCACCTACATGTTCCTGGTCATCGGGTCGTTCGCGGTGATCACCGTGATGGCCCGGGACGGTGACACCGGGAACCAGATCTCCGACTACCGGGGCCTGGCCCGACGGCAGCCGCTGGTCGCCCTGGCTTTCGCCGTGCTCCTGCTGGGTCAGGCCGGGGCGCCGTTCACCACGGGGTTCCTGGCCAAGTTCGGGGTGGTGAGCGCCGCGGTCGACACCCACGGCTACGTTCTGGCCGTGGTGGCCATGGTGTCGGCGGCCATCGCCGCCTTCTTCTACCTGCGGTTGGCCGTGACCATGTACTCCCCCGTGGGCCTGGTCGGGAACGCGGCCGATGGAGGGGGCGAGGGCAGTGCGTCGGCAGTGGCCGGACCGGTCGGTGGCGACGGTGCGGTATCGAACCTGCAGGTGCTGACCGATGCGCCCCCGACCGAGGCGGTCACCGAACGCGGGCTCGTCACCGTTCCGGGGCTGACCGCACTGGCAATCGGCGTGTCGGTGGCGTTCACCCTCGTGTTCGGGATCTTCCCCGGGCCCATCCTGGACTTCGCCCACCAGGCCACCCTCCTCTTCACCTAGGGTCGCCGTTCCGCCGCCGGCAGCAAGGGCGTTGGGTCCGATCCCCGAACATGGACGGCTGCCCGGGTACTGTCGTTCGGGCAGATGATCGTGTGGGGCGAGGACGAGGAGTGAGCGATGGCCAACAGTTCGGGATCGCCGGGTCCGGGGTCGTCCCCGGCCAAGAAGCGTGACCCACGTGAGATCACCCGCATCGTCGTGGCCGTGGCAGCCCTCGTCCTGCTGATCGCCTTCGTGCTCGGCAACAGTCAGACCGTGAGGGTCAGCTTCGTCTTCTTCCACGCCGACATCAGCCTGATCTGGGTGCTGCTCATCGCCGCCGTGCTCGGTGCACTGGTCGACCGCCTGGTGATCATCCTCCGCTCCCGGCGCAAGAAGGCGCGCAAGGCGTAGCCCCCCGCAGCCGCAGCCGCAGCCGCAGCCGCAACCGCAGCCGCAGTGGCCCGGATCGCCCCCGGGGCGTCGATCGGGGAGCACAGGCCAGGGCGCGGACAGGCCCGCGAGGTACGATGATGGCCCCATGAGCCAGTTCACACCGGACGTACGGGCTGCCCACGGGCGCGAGGCACGTGCCCTGGTGCCCCGCACGCGTCATGGCGAGTGGCAGGTGCCGTCCGATCGCACCGATCCCCTGGAGATCCTGGCCATGCAGGCCGCCACCCGGATTCCCGACCTGGTCCCCATCCGCTACGGCCGCATGGCCGCCTCGCCGTTCGCCTTCTTCCGGGGTGCAGCGGCGGTGATGGCGGCCGACCTGGCCCACGAGGAGCACTCCCATCTCGACGTACAGCTGTGCGGGGACGCCCACCTTCTCAATTTCGGTGGGTTCGCCTCACCCGAGCGGGACATGGTCTTCGACGTCAACGACTTCGACGAGACGATCCCCGGGCCGTTCGAGTGGGACCTGAAGCGGCTGGCGGCGAGCTTCGAGGTCGCGGCGCGAGGTCGCGGGTTCGACGACGCCCTGCGCCGCTCGCTGGTCTCGCTCACCGCCCGTGGCTACCGCGAGGCGATCCGGGAGTTCGCCACCATGCGGAACCTCGAGATCTGGTACTCCAAGCTGGACGGGACGGTGCTGCAGACGAAGTGGGGGAACGAGGCGGGCAAGACGGTCATGGGCAACTTCGAGCACCGGGTGGTCAAGGCCCGGAGCAAGGACCATCTGTCGGCGATGGCCAGGCTGACCGCCGAGGTCGACGGCGCGCTGCAGTTCGTCGACGACCCGCCGCTGATGGTCCGGGCCGACGAGGTCTTCGCCGACCCGCACTCCATCGAGGTGGTGACCTCCCTGTTCCGCGGGCAGTCCGAGTACCGCCAGACCATGTCCGGGGACCACCAGCGCCTGTTCGAGCGCTACGAGTTCACCGACCTGGCGCGCAAGGTGGTCGGCGTGGGCAGCGTGGGCACCCGGTGCTGGGTGGCCCTCTTCATCGGGCGCGACCACGTTGACCCGCTGGTCCTCCAGATCAAGCAGGCCGAGGAGGCGGTCGGCGAGCCCTTCCTTGCCAAGAGCCAGTACGCCAACCAGGGCCAGCGGGTGGTCGAGGGGCAGCGGCTCATGCAGAGCGCCAGCGACATCTTCCTCGGGTGGAACCGCATCACCGCGGAGGACGGCGTCGCCCGCGACTTCTACATGCGGCAACTCTGGGACTGGAAGCTGTCGGCCGACCTCGAGACCATGCTGCCCGAGGGCCTGGCCATCTACGCCCAGATGTGCGGGTGGACCCTGGCCCGCGCCCACGCCCGCTCGGGCGACGCCATCGCCATCGGCTCCTACCTCGGGGCCGGCGACCGATTCGACCAGGCCATGTGCAGGTTCGCCGCGGCCTACGCCGACCAGAACCAGAAGGACTACGAGGCCCTCAAGATGGCCGTCGCCACCAACAAGGTCCATGCCATCAGCGGGGTCTGACCCTGACGACCGACCACCGCGAGACAACCACCGCGAAACAAGAAAGGCGGAACCGTGCCGCTCCACAAGCATCAATCCATCCGTGAAGACCTGCTGGACTCGGTCTATGCCGGCCAGGACCTGCTGACCACCCTGCCGGCCAACCGCTTCCCCACACAGGAGATGCGTCCCGACGACGCGTTCCAGGCCATCTCCGACGAGCTGCTGCTCGACGGCAACGCCCGCCAGAACCTGGCCACCTTCTGCCAGACCTGGGAGGAGGACGAGGTCCACCGACTGATGGACCTGTCGATCAACAAGAACATGATCGACAAGGACGAGTACCCCCAGACCGCCGAGATCGAGCGCCGCTGCGTCCAGATGCTGGCCGACCTGTGGAACGCCCCGAAGGAGGGCGGTGCCGTCGGGTGCTCGGCCATCGGCTCGTCGGAGGCATGCATGCTCGGCGGCATGGCGGCCAAGTGGCGGTGGCGGGCCAAGCGTCAGGCCGAGGGCAGGCCCACCGACAAGCCCAACATGGTGTGCGGCCCCGTCCAGGTGGTGTGGCACAAGTTCGCCAGGTACTGGGACGTCGAGATGCGCGAGATCCCGATGTCACCCGGCAAGTACTGCATGGACGTGGACCAGATGCTGGCCCAGGTGGACGAGAACACCATCATGGTGGTCCCCACCTTCGGGGTGACCTACACCGGCGCCTACGAGCCGGTGGCCGAGCTGGCCGCCGCCCTCGACCAGTTGGCCGAGGAGACCGGCCTCGACATCGACATCCACGTGGACGGGGCGTCGGGTGCCTTCCTCGCCCCGTTCTGCGCCCCCGAGGTGGTGTGGGACTTCCGCCTCCCCCGGGTGAAGTCGATCTCCACCTCGGGCCACAAGTTCGGCCTGGCCCCCCTCGGGGTGGGGTGGGTGCTGTGGCGTGACGCCTCCGAGCTTCCTGACGACCTGATCTTCCACGTCACCTACCTCGGCGGGGACATGCCGGTCTTCCAGATCAACTTCTCACGGCCCGCCGGCCAGATCGTGGCCCAGTACTACAACTTCGTCCGGCTGGGCCGGAAGGGGTACCAGGACGTGCACGACTCGTGTTACGCGACGGGTCAGTACCTGGCCACCGAGATCGTGAAGCTCGGGCCCTTCGAGCTGCTGTGCGACGCCGATCCGCAGACGGGCATCCCCTCGGTGGCCTGGCGGATCAAGGAGGGGGAGGACCCCGGTTACACCCTCTACGACGTGGCGGACCGCCTGCGGGTGAAGGGCTGGCAGGTGCCCGCCTACCCGCTGACCGGCTCGGTGGCCGACATCTCCGTCCAGCGGATCCTGGTGCGCCAGGGCGTCAGCCGGGACCTGGCCAACCTGCTCCTCGGCGACATCCGGGAGTCGATCGCCCACTTCGACAAGCATCCGGTGTCGGTGGCGATGACCAAGGAGGAGTCCGGAGGGTTCAGCCACCTGTAGGGGAGGTCACCCTGCGGGCCGCCCGCAGAGGGGCCGGCCGTGTTCACCCCGGTGCGGGGAGCGTCCAGTCCACCTTGATCGGACGGCTGGTGAACATCCGCGGGCGCCCGACCGCCGCCGGTCGGTCGGTGGTCCACGGAGCGGGGGCGGCCATGGTCAGGCCGGCCAGTCCCCGCACCGCCGAGTCGTAGCCTGAACGGATGGCGGCGAAGCGGTGCCAGCACTCCTCGCGCTTCTCCTCGGGAACCGGCAACAAGGGGTGGAGCCGGTCCAGCGCGGCGATGTACTCCTCTCGGCGGATCGAGATGTCCGGAGCGGGCCCCGAGGCCGCGCCGATGAGGTCGATCAGTCGGACGGGCCCGGGGATGGGAAGCGCGGCGGCCCGCGCTATCCGGACCAGGGTGGGCACGCCGTAGGCGAGGGCCATGATCGGCCCCTTCACCTCCTCGGCGGCATGCTCCTCGGTGCTGTAGTCCGATGCCGACGCGAGCAGGGCCGCGCCGTCCAGTACGGTCCCGATCGAGGCCACCCACGACTGTTCCGGCGACGATTCGGGGAAGTAGCAGAGGGCGGGGAAGTCGGTGTGGGTCCGGTCCAGCTCGAGCATCCAACCGGACGCCGTCGACCACAGCTGGGTGTCGTCCAGCGTGCCCAGGTGCTGGAGATTGGCGAGGAGGTCCACCGGCGAGTTCGGTGTGCCGGCGAACGGACGCAGCACGCTGATGCCCTTCTCCCTCCCGTGGTGGGCGGCGTAGATGGTGGGCAGGTAGCTGATCAGGAGGGCCACCAGGCCGAGCCCGATGGTGGCCTCGATGAACGTCAGCCAGATCCGGCTGGTGCCCGTCGGCTCGGCGAAGCCCAGGGTGAACAGTGATGATCCGCTGACCTCGAACGATCGCTGCAACGAGCCCGCCCCTGCCCCCCAGAAGATGAGGGTGAAGCTGGCAGTGACGAGGAGCATCCACACCAGAGGGAGGCTGACCAGGGCGATCGGAGCGTAGAGGGCGCGCAGGTTGGCCCGGCGCTCCTTGTTCCGCCACCGGTGCACGAGGATCCGGTCGGCCACCGCGAATACGAACCGGGAGATGCTGGTGAACCCGTTGCGGGGGAGGACCACCGTCTCCAGGGCGGAGATGAGCACGGACATGGCGAGCACCGTGCCGAGCAGGAGGGAACCGACCTGGAGAAGGGTCACGCCACTGCTCGGTGGGCGGCGACGGGTGGGCGGACGGCGGTGCCGGGTCCGGTCATTGCGAGAGGATCAGGTAGCAGCTGCGCCCCACGAGCCAGAAGCCGATGGTCAGCCAGAGGGCGGTGATGAACTGGTTGATGCACGTCTCCGACAGGTGGCGCAGGGCGTCCGGTCGCTTCCTCGCCGCCCTCCTGCAGAAAGGTGGCATACAGATCCATGGCGGGCCGGGTGTGCAACCGGTCACCCGTGCGTTTCCGGTGCCGCAGGGCCGGGCGCGGCACCAGGTGCCGCGGCCGACGGCGGTGCCGATGCGTCCCCGCCCCCCGACGTCGCTGATTCCGCGGTCCGTCGGGCCTCGCGGAGCTCGGTCGGCGTCTGGGGAAGCCACGCGGTGGTGGCATAGGCGACCACCACGGCGACGATGACCAGCGGCATGACATCGAGCCCGTCGCTGTAGAGCAGCAGCGTGGCCAGCAGCGTGGAGGTCAGCGGAAGCTTGAGCATCACCGTGCTCATGGCCCCGATCCCCATGCCCACCGCGGGAACCAGCGATAGCCCCGCAAGGTGCGACGCTGCGATCCCGCCCGCCGCTCCGATGAACAACGACGGGAAGACCGGGCCGCCCCGGAAGCTGGACAGCGAGAGCCCGTAGGCGATGGCCTTGCAGACCACCAGCAGGACCAGTGCCCCGACCGACCAGCCGGCGGCGTGCTCGACCAGGCCGGGGAGCGTGTTCTGCCCGGAGAAGAGGACCTCCGAGGCGCTCTTCCCGCTCGCTTCGCTGAAGCCGACGGCCAACCCTGCCACCGCCAGGCCGACCAGCGGCATGAGGAGGAAGATCCGTTTCTCGACCGGAGGCCGCACCACGAGACCCAGGAGGCGGACGCCGGTGCCGAGCACGGAGGCTGCCAGGCCGATCACGATGGCCCAGCCGAACATGGCGATCGTCGGGTGGTGGAACGGGGGAAGGCCGGGGATGGCCAGCGAGAACGTCCCCCACCCGGTCAGCGAGTTGAGGCCGATGAAGCACAGGGTCCCGATGCCGGCGGCCAGGAGCCCCGGCACCAGCACCAGCCCGAGCACGGGCCCTCCGAAGCCTGCCGCCTCCATCAACAGGAAGCCGCCGGCGAGCGGTGATCCGAACAGGGTGCTGATGGCGGCGAAGCTTCCCGCTGCGGCCATCACGGTGGCCGCCGCCGGCGGGGCGTCCTTTTTGGCCAGCTTGACGGCGATGACGCCCAGGGTCCCGCCGATGGCGATCAACGGTGCCTCGGGACCGAGGACCACGCCCAGGCTCAGGGTGGCCAGGGCGGCGAGGACGACACCGGGCAGGTCATGGGGGTCGGGTGTCCCGCCGGCATGGAACCCGTCGGCCGGGGAGTGGCCGCCCCTCCCCGGCAGGAAGGTGATGGCCAGGCTGACCAGGATGCCGGCCAGCCCGAGGACGGGGAGCGGCCACCAGGCCGGCGTCCCATGGAATCCGAGTTCACCCGGGAGTGACGCGAAGAACCAGTGCTGCAGCACGGCGACCACTTTGAGGAACGCGTACGCGACGGC
>OBLW0100003663.1_pt1 | contig 11903 bp, 10 predicted proteins | sample 1520161 | NCBI WGS metagenome assembly OBLW01 (sample SAMEA3539309, study PRJEB22396) | soil metagenome | biome: tundra; feature: field; material: soil | place: USA | collected 2010-05 | depth 0.15 m
AGCAGCACGGCCAGCAGCCAGTGCCGTCGCAGCGCCGCGCCCGGGCTGATACCGCCCAGGCCTGGGCGGCCGGCGGTGCCTCCCAGGCCGTCTGGCTGCCCGGCGTTCCCCCGTATTGGCATAACCCCGTCCCCGCGCAGGTCGGTTATGGTCCGGGCGACCGAAAATTAGGCAACTGTGCCGGACATCTGAAATGCGAGAAAAGGCTGGCCAGGCCAGCTCATCCAGTGCAGCGGCCGTCCCCCGTGTTGCCCTAAGTAAGCGTACCGGAACCCTGCGTATCCGGCGGTCAGCTTACGTCTAACCAGCCGCAATGACCCGAAGCCCGGCCCGCGGCCCGCGGCTCCCCGGGTTCGCCGGTGCTGCGGCAGCGCCGTGCACCGTGGCCGTGCACCGTGGCCGTGCACCGTGGCCGTGCACCGTGGCCGTGCACCGTGCAGGCCACACCCTCAATAGGCTGGACAGGTGATCCAGGATCCCCCTTCGAGGACCGCGCTGGTCCGCCGGGCGCGCCGCATCAACCGCGAACTGGCCTTGCTCTATCCCGACGCGCACTGCGAGCTCAACTTCACTTCCCCGCTTGAGCTTCTCGTGGCCACGATCCTGTCCGCGCAATGCACGGACAAGCGGGTCAACATCGTGACGCCCACCCTCTTCTCCCGCTACCGGACGGCGGCGGACTACGCTGCCGCCGACCGTGATGAAGTTGAGAAGATCATTCAGTCCACCGGGTTCTTCCGGGCCAAGACCACCAGCCTCATCGGCCTGGGGCAGGCGCTGTGTGACCGGTTCGGCGGCGAGGTGCCACCGCGGCTGCGCGATCTGGTCACCCTGCCCGGAGTCGGCCGCAAGACGGCGAATGTCGTGCTCGGCAACGCTTTCGGCATTCCCGGCATCACGGTGGACACGCATTTCGCCAGGCTCTCCCGCCGCTTCGGCTGGACCACGCAGACCGACCCAGTCAAGATCGAGCAGGAGGTCGGCGCGCTTATCCCGCGGTCCGAGTGGACCGCGCTGTCGCACCGGCTGATCTGGCACGGCCGGAGGATCTGCCATGCCCGCAGGCCCGCCTGCGGGGCGTGCCCGCTGGCCAGGCTCTGCCCGGCGTTCGGGGAGGGGCCCACCGACGAGAAGACGGCCCGGGCGCTGGTCAAGGCGGGACCGTTCGCATGACCGGGGTGCCCACTTGGCTGCTCGACCTGGCCGCCGCGGCCCCGCGGATTACCGTGCCGCCTGCCTTGCGGCCACCGCCGGGCAGCGGCCGGCCCTCGGCGGTGCTCGTGCTCTTCGGGGACGGGCCGGACGGCCCCGACCTTCTGCTCGTTCAGCGCGGACCATGGCTGCGCCGGCACGCTGGCCAGCCAGCCTTCCCCGGCGGAGCGATCGAGGAGTCGGACGGCGGGCCGGTCCCCGCCGCACTCCGCGAGGCCGCCGAGGAGGCAGGCGTCGACGCGTCCGGCGTCCAAGTGCTCGCCGTGCTGCCGGAGTTGTACATCAGCCGGAGCGGGTTCGCCGTCACGCCGGTACTCGCCTGGTGGCACCGGCCGGGCCCGGTCATCCTGGGCGACCCCACCGAGGTGACCGCCTGCGCCCGGGTGCCACTCGCCGAACTGGCGGACCCCAGCCACCGGCTGACCGTCCGCCATCCGTCCGGCACCGCCGGCCCCGCATTCCGGGTGCAGGGCATGCTCGTGTGGGGCTTCACCGCCGCCCTGGTGGACTTGCTGCTCGCGCTGGGCGGCTGGGAACGGCCGTGGGATCGTGGTCACGAGGAGGATCTGCCGCCGGATGCGCTCGCTTCCGCCGCCCGTAGCTGAATCCGCCGCTCACGGCCGAATCTATTGCACAGCGCCGCCTTGTGGACGGGCCAATCATCGCCCGGCGCGCTATACGGTGGGCAGGTGCCGGGTGATTTGCTTGACCTGATCTTGATTGTGCTCGCGGCCGCGTTCGCCGTGGCCGGGTACCGCCAGGGCTTCATCGTCGGCGTGCTCAGCTTCGCCGGGTTTCTCGGCGGGGCGGCAATCGGCGCCCTTTTCGCGCCATCGCTCGCTCGCTCCATGGCCCGTCAGCAGACCAAGCAGGCCCTCGTGGCCATCGTCGTGGTCTTCCTGGCCGCGATGATCGGCCAGCTGCTGGCCTCCGCGATAGGGGCGGCCCTCCGCTCCCGGGTGAGCTGGCGGCCCGCCACGTTCGTGGACTCCCTCGGCGGCGCCGCGGTGAGCGTGCTGTCTGTGCTGCTCATCGCCTGGCTGATCGGTTCCGCGGTGGTGAACGCGCCGTTCGCGGCGATCACCACCCAGGTGAACCACTCTGTGGTGCTCAAGGGTGTGGACCGGGTCATGCCCCCGTCGGCGAGGACGATGTTCTCCGATTTCCGCGGCCTGCTGGCGGCCGGCCCGTACACGCAGGTCTTCGGCGAGCTGGGCGCCGAGCCCGCGCTGACCGTGGCGGCACCTGACCCGCGTGTCCTGTCTTCCCCGGGGCTACGGCGGGCGAGCGACAGCATCGTGAAGGTGTTCGGCGACGCGACGTCCTGCTCAAAGCAGATCGAGGGTTCAGGCTTCGTGTTCGCGCCCGACCATGTGCTCACGAACGCGCACGTGGTAGCCGGAGTCGACGATAACCAGCAGGTCGTGACCCGGACGGGGACCCACTTGGCGGCCCGGGTGGTTTTCTTTGACCCTGGGCGGGACGTCGCAGTGCTCTACGTGCCAGGCCTCAACGCCACCCCCCTGAGCTTCGCCGGGCCCGTCAGCGTGGGCGCCGACGCGATAGTTGTCGGCTACCCGGGGAACAAGTCCTTCACCGCGGTGCCCGCCCGGGTCGACCTGGACGAGAAGGTCAATGTCCCGGACATCTACGAGTCGCACAATGTGACCCGGCAGATCTACTCGGTGCGGGCGCTGGTCCAGTCGGGCAACTCGGGCGGACCGCTGCTGGCCCCAGATGGCCAGGTGGACGGGGTCGTCTTCGCCGCGGCCGTCGGGGTGAACGACAGCGGGTTCGCGCTGAGCTCCTCCGAGGTCACACCTGACGCCCAGGCCGCGCACAGCGCCACGTCGGCCGTGTCCACCCAAGGCTGCGCCTGACCCGGCGTCACTGAGCTGTCAGCCGCAGGCGCACGCCTGGCGCTGTCAGCGGCGTGGCGCCGGGCGCCTCGATCCGCACCGCCAGCTCGGCGCAGGCCCGGGCGACCCCGGCCGCGTCGATGCCGTGCGGCGCGACGTCGGCGTACCCGCCGACCGCCTGGCCGCCCCGGCGCAGCAGTGCGGCGGCTCCCCGGGCATTACCGCGCTGCGCGTGGGTGAGTCCCACCGCCACCTGGGCCAGCCCGCGCCACAGCTCCCGCTCGGCCTGGGGTGCCGCCTTCCACGACGCCTCAAGGACCTCGTGAGCGTGGAACGGGCGGCCGGAGTCGAGCAGGCGCTGGGCGAGCGTGAGCGCGTCAGCGGGCGGCAGCAGCAGGTCGTCAGGGACACGGTCCTCCCCTGGCGCGTCACGGGGGAGCGGCCGCCCCAGCGCATCGCGCGGCCTGGCATTGCGCGGCCGCCCAGCGTGATCCCTGTCCCGCCTGGCATCGCCCGGCTCGCGCGGTGTCATCGTTCGGGTTCGGGGTCCGCCAGCCAGCCGGTCAGCTCGGTGTCGAAGCGGTCCGGCTGCTCCTCGTGCGGGAAATGGCCGGAGCCGTCGAGCAGCCGCCACCGGTACGGGGCGTCCACATGCCTGCCGGAACCACGCGCGGTGCCGGGCAGCACGCAGGTGTCGAGCGCCCCGTGCAGGTGCAGGGTGGGGGCCTGGATCGGCGCGCGCATGCGCTTCGCGTAACGCATCCCGTCTGGACGCACCCGCGAGCGCAGGAACCAGCGGTGATACTCCAGCGCTGAGTGTGCCACCGACGGTATGCACATCGCCGCGCGGTAGCGACGCTCGGTGTCCAGGTCGGGCCAGCCGGGCCGGGACCAGGAGCGCAACATCCGGCCGACCTGGCGCGCGTCGTCCCTGACCAAGTGCCGCTCGGGCAGCACCGGAACCTGGAAACCGAATGCGTAGCCGCTGTGCCTGCCCTGGCCGAGGGGGTCTGTCAGCACGGCGGAGCGCATCCGCAGTGGGTGGGCGATGGAGACTATCCCGAGCCGCCGCACCACCTTGGGAAAATAGGCCGCCATGGTCCAGGCCACCAGGCCTCCCCAGTCGTGGCCGACCACGACGGCGTTCGCTTCTCCGAGCGCCCGGACCAGCCCGGCGGCATCGGAGGCGGCCGTCACCAGGTCGTATCCCCGCGGCGGCTTGTCGCTGCCCCCGTAGCCCCGCAGATCGGCCGCTACCGCCCGGTAGCCCGCGCCCGCCAGGGTCTCCAGTTGCTGCCGCCAGGTCCACCAGAACTGCGGGAAGCCGTGCAGCAGGAGCACCAGCGGCCCCTCGCCGTTCTCGGCGATATGGAACCGGGTCCCGTTGGCGCTGACCGGCCGGTGCCGCCACGGGCCGTCTACGTAGATTGCCGCGTCACCCCGCAGGGTCATCGCTCATCCTGCCTCGACCGCCGGCCGGCCGGTGCTCTCCTCGTCGCGCTTCAACATGGCAAAGTCCTCTTGCACAGTCTTCCTCGTCTCACGCAGCCCGCTGATCCCGCGCACCTTCTTCCACACGATCAGGCCGGCCACGGCGGCCAGGATCACGTACACGAGGGCCACGTAAAGGAAGGCGAGCCAGTCCCAGACGCCGACCGTCATCAGCCCGTAGGCCAGTGCGAAACTGCACAGCACCAAGACGAGGCATGCGGCCGGGGCGGCGATGGCGATCAGCGCGGCGGCCAGGATCAGGCGGCGGGCGTCCGCGCGCAGTTCGAGCTTGGCGAGGTCGAATTCGAACCTGGCCAGTTGGGTGACATCCCTGACGGCCTGCGCTACCAGGTCGCCGACTGACTGCTCGCTGTCGCTGCCGAGAGACCGCGGCGCTGTCGGCTTGGCCATCACGTACTCTCCCCTCCCGCGCTCCTGGCCAGTTGCTAAGTCTCGCGCCCCCCGATTGTTCCGCGCGCGTGCATGGGCATCGCAGCCAGGCCAGGCTTGCGGGACTCTGCCTGGGAGCGTCGTGACTCCCGGGACGCCGGTCCCCCACAGCAAGTGATCTTACGGGATCGGCGGGAAAATATACGTCGCCCCGCGCGCACAGCGAACGGCGCCCCGGTTGGGGCGCCGTTCCCTGACACGTCAGGACCGGGGTACCAAGCGTGCACCTCATCCTGCCGGGCAGGTCACGAGGCCGTGGCGCCACCTGCGGGCGCTAGCCGACCGTCACCGTCCCTGCCGCGGCACGCCTCCCGCGGCTGGTCGCGCGTGGGTTCCCGGTTGCCGTGTCCGGACGCGAGTCCGTGACACCTTTCTACGACGGATCGGCGGTGGAGCATAGTCCCGGGCGTCATCAATTCGTTATCTCGATCGATTCGGCCGCTCACATTTGCCCGAGCGGGCGTGTGGCCCGAGCCCAGGCGTCCCGGGGCGGCGACCGTCTGCTGGCCCGTAGCGGGCCACCAGCCCGGCTACGGGGAGATGGCCGCCCGCAACTTTCAGCCGGACGGCGGGAGCCGGGCCGGCCGCCCACTGCGGGCAATGAGCCCGGCCGACCCCGGCTGCGGGCTGAAATCGCTGATCCGGGGGCACCCGGCGGTAAGCCGCTGCGTACGGTCGCCGACCTTAGAGATGATCCTCTTGTCCCAGGTCAAAGAATGCGAAGAGTTTGTGTCCGCACTCTCGACGTAACTGCCCCTGGTCCGGCAGCATAGGGCTAAGTGAAGGAATCGAGTCATCTCGGCGTGACTGGTTGGTAACTTGAGCTAGATGCGCATAGGCTTTGCTGGATGACGGCCCGGCTCTGCCCCCCCCGGAGCCGGACCGTATGGCGACCCCCGCTCTCCCCCCCGGCGGGGGTCGTCCCATTGTGGTCGGGGCCGGTTTCCATTCCGATGGGAGCCGGCCCCGCCTCGGTGAGAGGCGGCCTCCGGTCCCCGTAACGGCTCGTCGGATCATGGTAACGGCCCGCAACGCCCGGTAGCTACTGGGCTGCCGTCTGTGACTGAGGCGCTCCCCGAACCCTGGCCCGCAGTCTCTGGGCTCCTCGGCCGCCGCCCGGTGCCAATACCTGGTCAGCGGCCGGGGCAGCCCGCCAGCAAGCTCTCAAGCAGCAGGACTGCGCCATTTTTGGAGAGCGGCTCATTGCCGTTACCGCATTTGGGGGATTGGATGCAGGATGGGCATCCAGCCTGGCACTCGCAGCTTCGAATGGCCTCTACCGTAGCGCGGAGCCATTCCGGTGCCGCCCGGTAGCCCCGTTCGGCAAAGCCCGCACCCCCGTCGTGACCGTCATAGACGAAAACGGTCAGCTGGCCCGTCGCGGGATGGACATCGGCGGAGACCCCGCCGATGTCCCATCGGTCGCAGGCGGCGAACAGCGGCAGCAGCCCGATCGAGGCATGCTCGGCAGCATGTGCGGCGCCGGGCAGGTCGACGTCCAGCCTGGCCAGGCCGGTTCGCTGGCGGTCGGGAATGGTCCACCAGACGGCGCGGGTGCGAAGGGTGCGCGGCGGCAGGTCGAGCGGCACCTCACCGAAAGGCCGGCCGGTCTCCAGCCCGCGCCGGACGAACGAGGTGACCTGCCTTGTCACCTGGACATCACCGAAATGCACCGCGGCGCCCCCCCACGCCGAGCGGCGCAGTTCCGCGGCGACCTCGATCGCGGTGACCTCCCGGGCGGACGTGGTGTACCCGGGGTCCGCCGCCTCCACCAGGGCCACTCCGTCGGCCATGTCGAGCCTGGTGACCAGGTACATCTCACCCTGATGCGGGTAGACGGCACCGGTGTGCACCAGCACGTGGGCGGACGGTTCGTCCACCGTCCCGACGAGCCGCCCGGTCGGCGTTTCGACGATCTTTACCGGACGCCCCCCGGTCCCGCGCAGCCCCGAGCGCGCCGCGCGGCCGCGGCGCGTCCAGCAGATGACGGGACCCCGGCGGCGCAGCATCCCGCGCCGGATAAGGGCGTCGGCCACCACTGCGGACTCCGGCCCGAACAGTGCCAGGTCAGCGGCGGTCAGCGGCAGTTCCGCCGCCGCCGCGCAGAGGTGCGGGGCCAGCACGTACGGGTTGCCGGGGTCAAGCACCGTCGCTTCCACCGGGCGCCGCAGCAGCGTCTCGGGGTGATGCACCAGGTAGGTGTCCAGCGGGTCATCGCGCGCGATCAGCACGGCGACCGCGCCGCGCCCATCCCGCCCGGCCCGGCCCGCCTGCTGCCAGAGTGCTGCCCTCGTCCCCGGCCAGCCCGCGATGAGCACGGCGTCCAGGCCGCTGATGTCAACGCCAAGCTCCAGGGCCGTGGTGGCGGCGAGGCCCGTCAGGGCTCCCGTCCGCAGCGCCTGCTCCAGCTCGCGCCGGTCCTCGGCGAGGTAGCCGGAGCGGTAGGCGGCCACCCGCTCGCCGAGCCCTGGTGCGCCCGCCTCGGCCAGCGCGCGCCGCGCCCCCATGGCGACCGCCTCGGCGCCGCGCCGCGACCGGGAAAAGGCCAGGGAGGGGATGTTCCGGGCCACCAGGTCGGCGAGCAGCCCGGCCGCCTCGGCGGTGGCGGTCCGCCTGACCGGTGCGCCCGCCTCCCCCCGCGCGGCGGTCAGCGGCGGCTCCCACAAGCCGAAGGTGACCGGCCCGCGCGGCGCGGCGCTCTCGGTCACTTCCTCGGCGTGCTGCCCGGTGAGCAGCAGCGCGCAGGCGGCAGGCTCGCTGATGGTGGCCGAGGCCAGCAGGAACACCGGGCCAGTCGGCCGCGCGGCGCCCCCGTGGTGCACGGCGACCCGGCGCAGCCTGCGCAGCACGTGGGCGACATGCGAGCCGAAGACCCCGCGGTAGCCGTGGCACTCGTCCACGATCACGTACTGAAGCCTGCGGAAGAACCCGTTCCACCGGGCATGCCGCGGCAGCAGCATGTGATGCAGCATGTCCGGTGTGGTCAGCAGGTAGGCGGCGTGGGACCGGGCCCAGTCCCGCTGCGCGGCGGGGGTGTCCCCGTCCAGCACGGCAGCGCGCAGGCCGTCGATGCCGAGCTCGCGAACCGCGCGCAACTGATCGGCGGCGAGCGCCCGGGTCGGCGCGATGTACAGCGCTGTGGCGCCCTCGAGCACCGCGGTGAGCGCGGGCAGCAGGTAGCCCAGCGACTTGCCGGACGCGGCGGGGGTGGAAATGATCACGTTCTTGCCGGAGTGGGCCAAGTCAGCCGCAAGGGCTTGGTGCGCCCACGGCGCGGATACCCCGATTCCGGCGAATCGCCTGGTTAGCTCAGCGGGTACCCAGTCGGGCCACGCGGCCCGCTGCCCGGTGCGCGCCGCAATGTGCTCGACGTGGACAAGCCGCCCCGACTCCGCGCCCAAGCGCAGGATCAGGGCGGCGGGGGTGTCCGCTCCGGGCACGAGCGGGGTGAGCGCAGCCATCGACTCCAGTGTGACATCTGTAGGCGAGGTGCCTCGAAGCGTGAACTCGTGTAGACATGACCTCAGAGCGTGGTTGAATGCGCGACGGGATCAGGTGCCCGCCCGAGGGAGTTCGGCTGCGGCTCTGGGCGGAAGACAACGACGGCAGTATGGCGCTGGAGGATTTGTGGATCTGAAGCTGGACCACCACACCAAGGACGGGATTGAAGTCGTCGACGTGGAGGGCGAGATCGACGTCTACACGGCGCCGCGCCTGCGCGAGCTTCTCATCGAGCTCGTCAACAACGGGCACTACCAGCTCGTGGTGAACATGGAGAAGGTCGAGTTCCTTGACTCGACCGGCCTCGGGGTGCTCGTCGGCGGGCTCAAGCGTGTCCGGGCCCACGATGGGTCGCTCGACCTGGTATGCACTCAGGAGCGGATACTTAAGATCTTCCGGATCACGGGGCTCACGAAGGTCTTCGGCATCCACGACACCGTGGATGAGGCCATTACGGCCCGGAAATCGGAGAAGTAGCGGCACGGCGCTGACTGCATCGATGGCCACTGTTGAAATGAGCTTCACGCCACTGCCCGTGCACGTGCGGACGGCGCGGCTGGTCGCTACGGCGGTAGCGCGGCGCAGCGGTGTGCAGGAAGCGCTCCTCGACGAGGTCCGCCTCGCGGTAGGCGAGGCGTGCTCGCGCGCGGTGGAGGCGCATCGCGTGCACTGCCCGGCCGAGCCGGTCCGGATCGAGCTGACCGGCATCGCCGGGCGGTTCGAGGTGGTGGTGACCGACGCGGCCGCCCGGGACGGCGACGAGAGTGCCGCTCCCGGGCCGGAGGCCGCGAACGGGCTGCCCGCGCCGGGCGGTGCCATCCCCGGCCCGGACGGCGGCCCAGATGACCCAGAGCCTCTGCTGCCGCAGGGGCTCGGCCTGGCGGTGATCGCGGGCCTGGCCGACGACGTCGAGATCTCGCGGACCTCCGCAGGGCTCAGCATCCGGATGAGCTGGCCTTCCGGTGACTATTCAGGCTGATGGCGGGCCGCGGCCCGGCGCCGCCACAGCGGCCGTGTTCCTGCCGGGCAGCATCAATGTGTGGTTACCTTTGCATTACGAACGGATCCCGACACACTCAGGTCGTGACCCCCGGCTTCGCATCGGCTAGTCAGCCTGCGTAGACTCCCCGGCACTGCCGTGGCCGTACTTGCACATAACCAGTGTCTATGCCTGGCTACCGCAGTGACAGTGGTGGCGGATGGGCGCGGACCGAAGCCGTGTGCCCTGTCAAGGAGGACAGATGTTTAGGCTCGACCTCGCCTCAGGCACTGGGGCGCCCGGAGTTAGCGGCGCCAACCTGACCTGGGTAGTCGTTGTCGCCGTCGTCGCATTGCTCGCTCTCGCCGTGGCGGGGGTGCTGGTGCGCCAAGTGCTCGCCGCCAGCCAGGGCACGGAAAAGATGCAGGAGATTGCTCTGGCGGTCCAGGAGGGCGCCGCGGCCTACCTGCGGCGCCAGTTCCGGACGATCGGCATCTTCGTGGTCCCGATCTTCTTCATACTCCTGCTGCTGCCCGCCGACTCGGCGTCTGTGCGGTGGGGCCGCAGCATATTTTTCCTGGTGGGAGCCGGATTCTCGGCACTGACCGGGTTCACTGGGATGTCGCTGGCAGTGCGCGGCAACGTGCGGGTGGCGGCCGCCGCGCGCGAGGGCTTCGCGGGTGAGCGGCCGGCCATGCGGATCGCCTTCCGCACTGGCGGGGTGGCCGGCATGTTCACCGTGGGCCTCGGCCTGTTCGGTGCGGCGGTCGTGGTGATCCTCTACAAGGCGAACGCGCCGAGCGTGCTGGAAGGCTTCGGCTTCGGCGCCGCGCTGCTCGCGATGTTCATGCGGGTTGGCGGCGGGATATTCACCAAGGCCGCGGACGTCGGAGCCGACCTGGTGGGCAAGGTCGAGAAGCACATCCCGGAGGATGACCCGCGCAACGCCGCCACGATCGCCGACAACGTGGGCGACAACGTGGGCGACTGCGCCGGGATGGCCGCCGACCTGTTCGAGTCCTACGCGGTCATGCTGGTCGCCTCGCTGATCCTCGGCAAGGTGGCGTTTGGCAATGACGGCCTGGTGTTCCCCCTGATCGTGCCGATGATTGGCGTGATCACGGCGGTGGCGGGCATCTTCTTGGTGGCCCCGCGCAAGGGTGACCGCAGCGGGATGACCGCCATCAACCGCGGCTTCTTCATCTCGGCGATCATCTCTCTGGTCCTTGTCATCGGCGCCGCCTTCATCTACCTTCCGGCCAAGTTCAGCGATCTCAAGGGCGTCACCGGCCTCACCGCCCATTCGATCCTTACCCATGGCGGGAATCCCCGGCTGCTGGCCATCGGCGCGGTGATCGTCGGGCTCGTGCTGGCCAGCGCCATCCAGTTGCTGACCGGGTATTTCACCGAGACCAACCGGAGGCCGGTCAAGGAGATCGGGGAGAGCTCGGCCACCGGCGCGGCCACGGTGATCCTGTCCGGGATCTCGGTGGGCCTGGAATCCGCGGTGTACTCAGCGCTGCTGATCGGCGGGGCGGTCTACGCAGCGTTCCTGCTCGGCACCGGCAACGCGACTATCGCTTTGTTCGCCGTGGCGCTCGCGGGTACCGGCCTGCTCACGACGGTAGGTGTCATCGTGTCGATGGACACGTTCGGCCCGGTTTCCGACAACGCCCAGGGCATCGCGGAGATGTCCGGCGACGTGACGGGCGAGGGTGCGGTGGTGCTCACCCGCCTGGATGCGATCGGCAACACCACCAAGGCCATCACCAAGGGAATCGCGATCGCGACCGCGGTGCTCGCCGCGACCGCCCTGTTCGGCTCGTTCAAGGCAACGGTGGTAGCCGCGCTCGGCAAGGCTGGGGGGAGCTTTAGCCTGTCGGTGGATCGGCCGAACGTCCTGGTCGGCGTCATGATCGGCGCCGCTGTGGTGTTCTACTTCTCCGGTCTCCTGATCATGGCCGTGGGCCGGGCGGCCGGGCGGGTCGTTCACGAGGTGCGCGAGCAGTTCCGCAACCACCCGGGGATCATGGACTACACCGAGAAACCCGAATATGGCCGCGTGGTGGACATCTGCACCAAGGACTCGCTGCGCGAACTGGCCACGCCAGGATTGATGGCGGTGCTCACCCCCATCGCGATCGGCTTCGCGTTCGGTTACGCCCCGCTCGGGTCCTTCCTGGCCGGCGCGATCGCTGCTGGCGCGCTGATGGCCGTCTTCCTGGCCAACTCCGGTGGTGCCTGGGACAACGCCAAGAAGCTCGTCGAGGACGGCCACTACGGCGGGAAGGGCTCCGAGGCGCACGAGGCAACAATCATCGGCGACACGGTGGGCGACCCGTTCAAGGACACGGCAGGCCCGGCCATCAACCCGCTGATCAAGGTCATGAACCTGGTCTCGCTGCTGATCG
>OBLW0100003664.1_pt1 | contig 11903 bp, 14 predicted proteins | sample 1520161 | NCBI WGS metagenome assembly OBLW01 (sample SAMEA3539309, study PRJEB22396) | soil metagenome | biome: tundra; feature: field; material: soil | place: USA | collected 2010-05 | depth 0.15 m
TGACCAACTGGAGAAGAGTGTTTCCGCGACCAAGGAATACCGAATCCTTCGAATCCAGCATGCGGGCCCTTGGGTGCAGCAGTATTTTGAGGAGGCACACCGCTGTTATATCCATGGTTTCGAGGTGGCGTGTGCCGTTCTGTGCCGGGGATTACTCGAAGCGGTTCTTACCGATCTGGTAGATCCGACCTATAGCCTAACTCGTAGGACGGGCAGCCCCCATCAATCCCACCTCACCGACATGATCGAGGCGGCGAGGGGCAAACTGTTAAGCGGGAAGAGGGCCGCTTCCGCCGAGATGATTCGAGATTGCGGGAATAGTGCGATTCACGACCTCAAAACCTTTCGGCAAGAGTATGCGCCGCGGCTCGGTCAAGTGCTGGAGGAAACTCGTAAGATTGTGAGCGATTTGTACAAGTAGAAGGTCCGCTTATTGAACGCTGCTTCTATGCCTGCTCATCCACCGCGTGAGGATCGTCGTCCTTCAGCGGCGTGTCATCCTCTTCGGGCGACTCGGGCTTGTATGCCGAACGCTTCTTGCCTGATTGTTGCTGGTCACCGCCGGTCGAATGCCTGGACTGCACCTCTCCCACAGGAGCGGGTGATACCAGCGGGTTGGTGATGGATAGATCATCCATACTCGTATCTCACGGAATACCTTCCAACCACTTCAGGGAGAGATTTGAGAGTTAGAGTTTAATCGGCAGTTCAGGGAGAAAACTTTAGGGGGCTGCGCTCTAATCAAGACTATTTATGGACGCTGCTGCCACTCCTTTAGCATTGCATCCGCTACTTGGCTGGGTTCGACGTTGTATGTGCCGGTCGCGATGGCCTGACGCAATTGCTCGACTCTGTCGGTGCGAACCCCGCTTGTGTCCATAGCCGCCGCGGTGAGTGCGGCCATGCTCGTTGCGCCGGCGAGAAGTGTTGTCGTTTCCGTCGCGGGCGCATCGGTTGCCTCGCGCGCGATGTTGTTCTGGCTCGAGGTGACCCGGTCCACAGGGGAATCGGTAAACTCGGTTCTAGGTTGCGAACCCATACCCCCGATCGAAATGGTCATGCTATGCCTCCCTCATGGGGCGTTGCCTGGTCCCACTAGTCTTGAGATTCTATGGGACGGGATCTCCAGAATGATACTGCCCAGAGCGCACCCAAGTTAGAGCCAGATGAGCTACTGGGCAAAACATGCCTAGTTGGTGGCATTTTGGCTGCCAAAATCCAGGATGCCTGAGGACGGTTGTTGACGATCAACTTCCAGGACTTCCCGCCGACAGCAAATACTGCCGCAGATGCTCGCGGTCCTTTGTTGAGGAGAAGATAAACGCGAATGCATGGTCAGAGCCGCGGCGACGTGTAACGATGGCCGCAATCGGCATGGTGGTCCAATCGCCGGGTAAGGTGAGGATCAACGTGGCCTTGGTATTGACATGCAGAGCTTCTGAGAGTCGGGCCACGAGGCCGCACTCACTGATTTCATAACAACGAGCGTAGAGGACACGAGGCTCGAGCTCGGTCTGCAACAAGAAATGGAAGTCCGTTTCGAAACGGGGGGCCCTGTACTCGAAATCCCGGATGTTCTCCACTTGTATCTCCCATCGCACGATCGGCCCGTTGTGGACCGCGAAACAAGGTTCGAGTACACCCTCAAGAGCTGAGCGTTCAGACGATCACACGAGCCATTCTTATCGGCAACCATAACCAAATTCTTTAATGTTTTGGGTCCAGGCGACGGCACGGATTGATTACGTTCGATGCTGTACCCGGAAAGGAGGGCCCATTTGGCAGGATCGTTGCATTTCAGCTAGGCAGATGTTGCCTACTTCTCATGGGACTCCAATTCAGGTAGCCCCCGGGTTCAACGGGGCCACCGACGGCCCGTTGGCTGACGCCTTTACTGCCTTCATCTCGGCAGCAAGCCGATTGGAGCGCTCGCATGGCCAGTTGCACGAAGAAGTTGCTCAACTGCGGATTCAACTGGAAGAACGGAATCGGGCGCTCGCTTCGAGCCTGGAAGAAAACGAACGGATGCGCGTCCTGCACGGGGAGATCCTCGATGCACTGCCCTGTGGGGTGGCCGTAGTCGAGGCAGAGCATGAAAACGTCGTTCTATTAAATCCAGAGGCGAAGCGGCTGATGGGGATTTCAGAGGGAGAAAAGCCGCGTTGGGCGGCTCTTCCCTCTTCGATACGATCCATGATTGATTCGGGGCCGACGCAAGCATGGCGGCATGGGGATGAACAGCTGGTTGCAGTCCATGGGCTTGAAGGAGAGCGCTGGCTTCGGGTCCGCTGCACATCCATTGGGAGCACCACTGCCAAACTTGGCCGCGCGTTGCCCCTCCCGACACTAATCCTCACCATTCGCGATACGACTTCTCAGAAGCAGGCTGACGAGGAGAGGGAAGCTTCTCGACACATGGTTGCTTTGGCAGAAATGGCTACACTTCTGGCCCACGAGATTCGAAATCCCCTGGGCAGCCTTGAATTGTTTGCCAGCTTGCTCGCAACCGATGCCGGGTTGACGAATGACTCCAGGAAATGGGTCCAGCACCTGCAGGCGGGCGTGCGATCGCTCGCTGCCACCGTAAACAATGTTCTCCGCTTTCACACGCCGGGTTCCGCTCCACTGGTGGTCGCGAAGCTCCGCGACATACTCATCAATGGCGTCGAATTTGTTCGTCCCTTGGCGCAACAAGCCGGCGTCGATACCGTGCTTGACGAAACGCTGGGAGAAGTCGAAATTATGGGCGATCCGGGAGGATTGCAGCAGGTACTGTTGAATCTGGCCCATAATGCGCTGCGCCATACTCCTGCGGGTGGCATACTTCGCGTTCGTGCCAGCATAGATTCCCGCGCTGACAAACGTTTCACCGTTATCGAGGTCTCGGACACAGGCAGTGGAATCAGCCCGGAGGATCTCCCTCGCATTTTTGAAGCTGGATTCAGCACGAACCGGCAAAGCACCGGGCTGGGGTTAGCGGTGTGTGAGCGAATCATGGAACAGCATCACGGCACAATTACCGCGACCAGCCGGCTAGGCGAAGGGTCCACATTTCATATGGAGCTGCCCACCCTGTGAGTCAAGATTTGAATTCAGTATTGGTCGTCGACGACGAGCCAGGAATGCGCATGGCGCTGCAGGCCAGTTTCCAACGCGTTGGGTGGCATGTTGAGACTGCTTCTGGAAGCTCGGAAGCGCTTCGTAAGTTCACTGCCAATGCATTCCCTTTAGTGGTGACGGACGTTCGAATGCCGGACGGCGATGGCTTGAACTTGATGCGGCAGGTGCGTCACTCCAGTCCATCCACCGCGGTCATTTTGCTTACCGCCTTTGGCAGCGTTCCCGAGGCAGTGAAGGCGATCCAAGGTGGCGCTTGTGACTACCTGACCAAGCCAGTTTCCTTTGAGCAACTGCAATCGACAGTGACGCGTGTCATGCGCCAGGCGGCACGTCCGGCGGACAGACCAACCAGACCAACCAGTCAAGCCGAAGCAATCGTCGGAAATTCCTCTGCGCTTCGACAGGTTCTTGACCGCGCGCGCCACGCCGCCAGAACCAATGCAGACGTTCTGATTGAGGCTGAGAGTGGCACCGGCAAGGAACTGTTAGCGCGTTTTGTCCATGATGCCAGTTCTCGCAATGGGAAGCCGTTTATTGCTATCAATTGCGCTGCCGTTCCGGAGAATCTTCTCGAGAGCGAGCTATTTGGTCATGTGCGCGGAGCTTTCACTGGCGCAGCCGCCACCAAAGTTGGCAAGTTTGAACTGGCTCAGGGCGGAACGCTGCTGTTGGATGAAATTGGCGAGATGCCAGTAAATCTGCAGCCCAAGTTGCTGCGGGCGTTGCAAGAACGAGCATTCGAGCGTCTCGGAGATACACGCACGATTGAAGTGGATATCCGGGTGATTGCGACCACCAACATCTCTCTCTACTCGATGGTCGAGCAAGGGAGGTTTCGGGCAGATCTTTATTACCGCTTGAATGTGATCCCGCTCAGTTTGCCTCCGCTTCGAAATCGCCGGGAAGACATTCCCGTGCTCGCCGAATCGTTTGCCTTTGAATTTGCGCAGGAGTTAGGCCGTCCGCTGCCAATTCTGAGTGCGGAATTTATCGCCAGTTTGCAGCGTCAGTCCTGGCCAGGAAATATTCGCGAGCTACGTAACTTTATCCGGCGGGTATTGACTCTGAGCGATGCCAGTGAGATCGGCCCAGAACTTGTGACCAGCGAGATGTTCAGTTCGGTGCAATCCGAAGTAAGCCATCGGACCACGACAGCCGGCGTGACACCCGCGACATCAATCCGCGCAGTCGAGCGGCATCTTCTGGAGAATGCGCTGGGAATGACAGGCGGCAATCGAACACGTGCGGCTGAGATGCTGGGAGTGAGTGTCCGCACCATCCGTAACAAAATTCGCCAATATGGCCTACCACCTCGGAGCAACGCATGAGTGATATATCGACACCGTTGATGAATTTCCTGGAGCGTGTTCTGGACGTTACCTCGCAACGTCACCAGCTCGTGATAACGAACATGGCTAACGTCGATACGCCGGGATATCGGACTAAGGACCTGGACTTTCGCAGCGAATTGCAACGCGCGGTGATGCCGGGTGATGGAAATAGTTTGGCGGTCGCACACCAGGTTTCCGGGTTGGTGGAGCGGCCCGATGGCAACGACGTAAACATCGACCGCGAGGGTCTTTTGCTCGCGGAAACACAAATGCAATTCGGGCTTGGCATCCAATTGATGCAGCATGAATTCCACAGTCTGATTTACGCAATCAGTGAAGGGAATAAATCATGAGTATGTTTACAGCTCTTGAAGTCAGTGGCGCTGCCTTGGGTGCTGAAAGGCAAAGGGCAGAGGTGGTGGCCGCCAATATGGCGAACGCCGAAACAACCAATACTCCCGAAGGCGGTCCTTATAAAAGAAAGGAAGTAGTGTTTGCCAGTTCCGGGAATCAATCCTTCCGGATGATGCTCGCCGACTACCATCGATTCGGCAATGCCGCGACGCCGGCTGTCAGAGTGCGGCAGGTGGTCGATGACCCGACCCCGCCGTTAATGCGCTACGAACCGGGACACCCGGACGCCGACAAAGACGGATATGTAGCGTATCCAGCCATCAATCCGACTCAGGAGATGGTGGACCTCATGGGTTCAGTGCGCTCCTATCAACTGAATGCATCCGCTGTCGCCGCCACAAAGCAAATGATTCAGCAGTCGATATCACTCTTGAAATAGCGTTGCCGGGGAGGAATGAACGTGAGTAACACCATTTTCACTGGACTGTCAGGTTTTCCGACCGCACCGACGGCGCCCTCGGCGCCCTCCGGGTCGAAGGGCACCGAAGGCAGCTTTGGCGACACTCTGAAAAGTGCGATCAGCAGCGTCGATCAGCTGAATCAGACTTCAGATTCTCAGGTGGCGGAGCTGCTGCAGGGAGACCGGCAGGACATTCACAACGTCATGATCGCAGTTGAGAAGGCAGACGTCGCATTTCAGCTGATGATGCAGGTGCGGAACAAGATCGTGAATGCCTATCAGGAGGTTTCGAAGTTGCAGTTCTAGCCGGATGCTCCGATAGCACGTCCACACTATGCCGCCCTTGAACAACATTCAGAAGCAAGCCACCGACTTTCTCGCAGCACTCACAGGGACGCAGAAAGCCATGCTCCTTTGTGCAGGGGTTGTGACGATTGCGGTTGTGGTTGGCTTTGCCAGCCTGATGGCGACTCCAGATTACAAGCCGCTGGTCACCGGAATGGAGGCAAGCGACGCTCAGGCGCTGGGAGTGAAACTGGCTGCGAAGAACATTCCATATCGCATGGGAAGCGACGGCAAGAGCGTGGAAGTACCGAGTGACAAGATCGACGCGAGTCGAATGGAGATCGCTTCCGACGGAATGCCGCACAGCGGCCGTCTTGGCTTCGAACTCTTTGACAAGATGAACTGGGGACAAACGGAGTTTGATGAAAAGGTGAACTACCAGAGGGCGCTGGAAGGAGAATTGGAACGCTCCATCCAGACTCTGAAAGACGTGGATAGCGTGCGCGTCCACCTGGTTATGCCGGTGCAGTCGGTCTTCATCGATCGCGAGCGAGCCGCGAAGGCCACCGTGGTTCTCAAACTTCGGTCCGGAAAGCTTCCGGAAGATACGCAACTCGGAATTGCCCGGCTGGTATCGGGTGCAGTCGATAACCTGAGCGCCGAGAACGTGACCGTGATCGACGCAGATACTAATCGTCCCCTTGGCATGCCAAAGCGCGATCTGGTGTCCGGAGATGGAAGTCTGGGGCAAGAGCTTAGCGCGCGGCTGGTGCAGACTCTCGAACCGGTGGTGGGACCCGATCATATACGGGCGAGCGTCACGGTTGAATATGATCCAAGTTCAAGTGAGGAGAACGAGGAAAGCTATGATCCAGATAGCCAGGTAGCGGTTTCCAGCCAGCACTCGGAAGAGCAGATCGAGGGCGCAATGATGGGAGGCGTTCCGGGCACTTCGAGCAATGTCCCTAGCGGGACTGCGACGCCCAAACCGGCTGTGACTGCGGGCGGAGATGGAGCCCAGCTGTCAAAGAGCGAAAGCGAGACTTATGCAGTCAGTAAGACGGTTCGCCACACGCTGAATCCCGCCGGACGGCTTCGCAGGATTTCTGCAGCTTTGCTCGTAGACGATGTTGTCGAGACAAAACAGGCGAACGGGAAAGAAACGCAAACCCGCCGCAAGAGAACCGCCGACGAACTGAAGGATATTGAAAATTTGGCTAAGGCCTCGATTGGAGTGGATACGCAGCGTGGCGACACTCTCACAGTCGAGAATCTCTCCTTTGAACAGTCTACTGTCACGCCACCTGTCAAACTTCCGCTGAGCGATCGAGTTCGGGTTGTGCTGCATGATTGGTCGAGCATCGTGCGGTATGCGGCGTTGCTGTTATTGTTCCTGCTGGCATATGCTCTGCTGCTGCGTCCCCTGAAAAAACAGGTGTTGGCTACGGTTCGAGAACTGCCCGGACGAGTGGCAAACCAACAGTCCGCCATGAGCGGGGCCGGCATGGACAATGCGCTCGCTGCCTTGCCTCCAGAGCAGCGTGCGCTGGCACTTAAGAAACAGCTCGTCGACAGGGTAAAAGGCGAACCCGCCGCAGCTGGACAGCTGATCCACGCATGGATCAATGAGGAGGCGACATGAGTGCAGGCGCTCGCGCAAGTTCGTCTCTAAGCGGCGGCCGGAAAGCAGCCATCCTCATCGCCCTCATGGGAGAAGACGTAGCCAGTTCCATTCTGCGGAACCTCCCCGAGCGGGACGTACAACTCGTCACGAGGGAGCTAGCGGAAATCGGCACGGTGCCGCCGGAGTTAGCTCACGAAGTTCTGGAAGAGTACAGCCGCGCCGCATCGACTCAGAAGTTTGTGACTCAGGGCGGCGCGGACGTTGCACGCCGGTTGCTGGTCAAGACCTTTGGGGAAGAGCAAGCCAAAGGCGTCATGCAAAAAGTTGCGGGGCTTCAGGAATCGAGCGCCGCGCAGTTGGAGTCACTGCGAAAGGTGGACCCCTCGCAACTGGCAAAGTTCATCGAGAGCGAACATCCACAAACAATCGCTTTGATTCTGGCGCATCTGGACGAGAAGCAAGTCGCCGCCATTCTGATGAAGTTGCCGGAACAGATAAGGGCAGACGCCGTGAAGCGGCTGGCGCAATTGCGGCAGTTTTCGCCGGAAATTGCTGAGAGGGTCTCGTTCGTGCTGAATCGGCGCCTGCAGGCCTTAGGAGAACAGAGTCGCAAGACGTACGCGGGATTCAAGAGCGTCGCCGATGTAATGAATCGACTTGAAAGCGGCGTGGCGAAAACCATTCTTGAATCGCTGGAGCAGGAGGATGCAACGCTTGCCATCAGTATCCGCAATTTCATGTTCACGTTTGAGGACCTGCTGGGCGTAGCCGACGTGGCCATCCGCGAGTGGCTTGGCACGGTGGACAAGAAGGTTCTCGCGCTGTCCCTGAAAGGCGCGAGCAACGATCTCAAGGATCATATTTTCCGATCCATGTCCTCGCGCGCTGCCGATATGCTCAAGGAAGACATGGAGGCGTTAGGGCCTGTACGGAACAAAGATGTGATGCAAGCGCAACAGGAGTCGGTGGCATTGCTGCGTCGCCTGGAAGCCGAAGGAAAGGTGGTTTTGCGATCGGATGGAGACGACGAGTATGTCGTATAGCGGTACGGGAGCAGCACCGGCGCGGGAGAGTATCGAGGAGTTTGTGTACCCGAATCCGGGTTCCGGTGGAGCATCGGAGGGCGGGAGTCCCTCCGCAGTGATTGGGTATGGGGCAGGGCAAGCTGACAATCTTCCCCGCATCAGCGAGCAAGAGCTATCTCGCTTGCTGTCAGAGGCGCGGGCTGAAGGCATGCGCGAAGGAGAGAAGCAAGCGCGCAAGGTGTTCGAAGACAGTCTTGCCGAGCAGCGAAAACTGGTGAGCGATGCGCTAGTCGCCTTCCAACAGGAACGCACGACATATTATTCAAATGTGGAGGGGCAACTGGTCCACCTCGCATTGGCAATTGCCGGAAAGATCTTACACCGCGAAGCGCAAGTGGATCGAATGGTCGTCGCCGGGCTCGTCAAAGTCATGCTGGAAAGGATGCAGCAAGGTACCAAGGCGATCGTGCGAATCCGGCCAGAGGATGCCTTTAGTTGGAGACATTATTTCAACACCAATCCTGACGTGGAAATCCTGGAAGATCCAAGCCTGGAGCCCAACGCGTGCAGGATTGAGACCGAGCTTGGGATCGCCGAAATGGGCTTGGACGCACAACTAAAAGAGGTCGAGTATGGCTTCTTCGACCTGCTCGCACAGCGGCCTGACGTGAAATGACAATCGGCGCCCTTCATTCCTGTAAGAATTGGCTTTCTTCCAGCTCAACCATCCGATGGAGCGGAAGAGTCACGCAGGTGGTGGGAAGCCTGGTGGAATCTTCCGGCCCTTTCTGCTCGGTAGGCGATTCCTGTGAAGTGCTCAATTCCGACAACGAGATATTTCCAGGCGAGATTGTCGCGTTTCGCGGCTCCAAGGTGTTGTCAATGTGCCTGGATAAGCCTCATGGCACACGCTTCGGAGACCGGGTGGTCACCTGCGGAGCCAGGCCCTCTCTGCGAGTTGGTCCACTGCTGCTGGGCAGAGTGATTGACGCCAAAGGGCAGCCTTTGGATTCGCTGCCCGAATATCCCGCAGTACGATCCATCCCGGTCGATGTGCTTGCCCCAGCCGCACTCGATCGCACACTGATTGACGAACCCCTGGGTTGTGGCATCAGGGCGGTCGATGCCTTCCTGACTTGTGGGCGCGGTCAACGTGTCGGCATCTTCGGAGGAAGCGGTGTTGGAAAGAGCACTCTGATCGGGATGATGGCGCGCGGTACCGCTGCCGATATGACCGTGCTCGCGCTGGTAGGCGAACGCGGACGAGAGGTTGGGGAATTCCTGGCTACGCTCGGCGAGGAAGGACGCCGCCGGTCCGTGGTGATCGTTTCTACTTCGGACCAGTCGCCCCTGTTACGTATTCGCGCGGCGCTGGCAGCGACCGCCGTGGCTGAGTATTTCAGCGCACTCGGCAAAAGCGTTCTGCTGGTCGTCGATTCTCTCACACGCTTTGCAATGGCCCAGCGCGAGATTGGGTTGGCCGCCGGCGAGCCTCCAACTGCCAAGGGTTACACGCCATCGGTGCTGACCATGCTGGCAAAGCTTATCGAACGTGCAGGTCGTTTTGCGGGCGGTAGTATTACAGCCTTCTACACGGTGCTGATGGAGGGTGATGACCAACAGGACCCCATTGTCGACACGGTCCGGTCTTTGTTGGATGGCCATATTGTCTTGGATCGCAACCTGAGCCTGGCGAACCACTACCCTCCGATATCAGTCCTGGACAGCCTGAGCCGGTTGATGCCAAGTGTTTGTTCACAAGAACATCTCCAAAAGGTCGGGGCCCTTCGCACGCTGCTGGCTGCCTACGCCCGAGCCGAAGACCTCATCAAAATTGGAGCCTATCAAAAGGGCTCTGACCCAACCCTCGATCGTGCTATCGGCGCTCTGCCCCAGATCAACGCATTCTTGCGGCAGGGTCCGACCGAGACCGCTTTGCTGGATTCCACCGTGAAGCAGCTAATGACGTTGCCCAGCTAAGTATGTCCTTCCGGTTTTCACTCGCGGCCGTGCTGAAGTATCGAGAAGCTCTGGAATTACGTGAATTTGCCGCCTTGGAGAAAGCCCAACAGGAAATTGCCCGGCTGGAAGCGCAAATCCATGAAGCGGAACAAGACCGGTGCGCAAAGGAGCAGCGCCGTGGCCAAGAGCTCAAACGCGGGATGCGGTCGAGACACCTGCAGGAGGCCATTGACCAGGAGCTCGCTATTGAGCGGTATCGGGACGAGCTTACGAAAAAGCAGGAGGAGCTGGCTCTCAAACGCCAGGAACTCTTGAAAGCGTATGAAGAATCGCGCCGAAAGCGCGAATTACTCGAAAAGCTGCGGGATCGAAAGCTCGGAGAGTACACGCACGAACAGGCCAAAGCCGAACAAGCCACAATCGATGACCTATTCCTGTCACGGCGGAATCGGACCCAATAGGCAAAGGTTGCCCATTTCCGGGCAAATGCTGCCTACCAGACCCTCACCACTTCAAATGTGACTACTTTCTAATCGGCACAATCTACAAAACTCTTTAATTCACTCTCTCGTAGAGCCGTTCTGGGAAATTTCTCTAATCCGGAATGTTTGGCTTGCAGCGTGCACCTTTGGCCTTGCAAAGGGAGAGATTGTGTCAGCTGTTATGCCGACGATTGGCGAGAACCCGACTCTATTTCAGGCTGACTCGTCGAAGACCGTCACGGGCAAGGCATCAACTGCCTCGTTTTCTTCCGAGTTAGCGAAAGCTACGGACGTGTTGCAGCCGTCCTCACCCCTTGCTGCAATCGGAGAATCGCAAGCCCAGGGAAACACTCCAACGAAAGCGGGCACCCGCAGGGCTACTACGGGGAGCGAACGCTCTTCCCTAGAACATTCAACCTCAGCTAGCACGATCGGTACGACGTACTCGCAGGAATCACCGGTGGCACAGACGACAGTTGCGCTATCAGCGTTACCCGTTGCAACGGGCGTACCGCTTGCAGCTCCCGACCCAGTCGCACCCGAGCCAGGTCACTCTTCGTCAGATCAATGTTCGTCAGCAGATGGATCGTCGACGACCCAGACTGGGGACGCATCGAGTATCGCCGCGCTGTCGACGGGGACAGCGGGATCTCCACTTCAGTTCCCAGTTCACAGTTCTCAGTTCTCATTGAAAAGCCCAGTGCTCCTTACTGGGAATTCTGGGCTGGAAACATTCGATTGTGGGACCTCCACCGTTGAAGTGGCCAATTCATTGGAAACCGGCTGTGGACTGGTGCCGAGCGCCATAGTACCGAGCGGCTTGGTACCGAGTGCCATGGTGCCGAGCGCCATAGTACCGAGCGGCTTGGTGCCGAGTGACCTGACGCCGAGTGGCATGGTGCCGAGCGGCCTGGTACCGAGTGCTATGGTGCCGAGTGCCTCGACATTACGTACCACGGACGTGAATGGCGAGCATGCGGATACGGTCGCTAAAGCGGGTGACAAGCCGGGCACGAGCAAACAAACGCAGGCTGGCGCCCTTGGCGTCTCAAAGACGGTTGCAGACGCCTTCCCAATTCATGCCACTGACCGCGAAACCTCGTCGGAAGCTGCGATCCACAGGCAGCCGAAGCAAGGCACCGACATTGCTGTCGATGCAAATCACACTCCGAAGGTCTCGCAATCGTTGATCGACTCTACGACGATCTACACTACTAGAGTCGACACCTCTAAGGTCGACACCTCTAAGACCGACACCTC
>OBLW0100003665.1_pt1 | contig 11903 bp, 10 predicted proteins | sample 1520161 | NCBI WGS metagenome assembly OBLW01 (sample SAMEA3539309, study PRJEB22396) | soil metagenome | biome: tundra; feature: field; material: soil | place: USA | collected 2010-05 | depth 0.15 m
GCGCATCCGTCGATACGCTTCACGCTCCGTCATTGCGAACCTCTGTTGCAAGAAACCTTTTGCGCGTTCCAGCAGTTTGCGATCTTCGAGCTGTTGTCGAATCTGGATGGCTTCTTCCTGAAGCCGCACGCAGGCATCCGACAAATGCGAGTGCGTCAAAGCGACGCCCATCTGTTCACCCACGAAACTCAATAGCGAAATCTCGTCGGGTGTGTGCACGTGTGGGTCGCGATGATGAACATTGAGGACTCCGATCACTTCGCCACCAGAAACAAGAGGAACCGAGAGCAATGCCTCATAGGTGTCTTCTATCAAGGCGGAAAACGTTTTGAAACGAGGGTCGGAGAATGCTTTGCTGGAGAGGGCGACGACCGACTTATGCTCGGCGACCCAGCCCGTCACTCCTTCGCCCATGCGGAGCCGCACCTGACCAATTTCCGTATCGTGCGGCAACTGCGATGCACGCAATACGACCTCATGCGTAGCGTGGTCCGGAAGATAAACCAGACAGGCGTCACTCGCGGTCGTTTCAATGGTGATTGCGATCAGCTCCCGCAGCATCTCGTCGATGCTCAGTCCAGAACTGACAACCCGGCTCGTTCGGTGCAGGATCGTAAGTTGCCACGAATCTGCACGGTTCTCCCTTGATCGCTCCATACACTGCTACCATTTTCTCCCACCCCCAAGACCCTAACTGGTCCCACCAATTTGCTAAGTTTAGTAAACAGCCTAGGGGGAACGACAGCGAGCGTCCAATCAATATTTTCTATCCCGGGCATTACATGAACGGCGCGCTGCCTTGGTTGGAGTGCTGCTCAACGTGCCGCATGTGGGTCTGACCTATTTGTTCTGAAGGTCAGCAACATCGGAATAATGCGTTGGACTTCCAAACAAGTTCGTCTTACGCTGACGTTGTCTGCTAAAGATTGTCGCTGTTGTTCTATTCGGAGACCAAGACCGTCACAGCGATGGGGTTACAGACGCCCTCCAAGGGAAGCACTGAAAATGCTTCTGTCACCTGCTCCTTGATCCGAGCAGCCGTTCACAGAAAAACAGAATCTTGTCGTAGTCGCGGCTGAACAACGGCACGCGAGTCTATTTTCCATACGAGGCGCGGGACGACCCGTACTGGGTTGATCCGACGATACTCGCGGAGGGGTAGTGCGCTTTGGGCGTACCCACTCGTTCCGAGACACAAATTAATAAGGAGCAGGATTATGCGGAAGGTAGCGATTTACGGTAAGGGCGGCATCGGCAAATCAACAACTACACAGAACACCGTGGCAGCCTTGGCGGAGATGGGCAAAAAGGTGATGGTGGTGGGCTGCGATCCCAAAGCGGATTCAACCCGCCTGTTGTTAGGCGGATTGGCGCAGCGGACGGTGCTCGACACGTTGCGCGATGAGGGCGAAGAAGTGGACCTCGAAGATATCCGCCGGGTCGGATTCGGCAATACCTATTGCACCGAGTCTGGCGGACCGGAACCGGGAGTGGGTTGCGCCGGCCGTGGCATCATCACCTCGATCAACCTGCTGGAGCAACTCGGCGCCTACAAGGAATCCATCGGCTTGGATTACGTTTTCTACGACGTGCTCGGCGATGTGGTGTGCGGCGGGTTTGCCATGCCGATCCGCGAAGGCAAGGCGCAGGAGATCTATATCGTTTGTTCGGGCGAGATGATGGCAATGTATGCCGCCAATAATATTTGCAAGGGCATCGTAAAGTTCGCCAATGCCGGAGGGGTGCGCCTGGGCGGCATCATCTGCAACAGCCGCAAAGTCGATAACGAACGGGAGATGATCGAAGAACTGGCGCGCCAACTGGGCACCCAGATGATTCACTTCGTACCGCGCGATAACGATGTTCAGCGCGCGGAAATCAACCGCAAGACGGTCATCCAGTGGAGGCCGACGTGTCCGCAGGCGGACGAGTATCGCAACCTCGCCAGAGCGATGGATGAGAACAAGATGTTCATCATCCCGAAGCCGCTGGAGATGGGGGCGCTCGAGAAACTCCTAATGGATTTCGGATTAGCCGAAGAGTTAGCACAAGACGCCGATGTGCCAGCGGTGGAGATTGATCTGGCGACGGCTACGCCGGCAAACTCGGTGGCCTGCGATTAGGACACCGCGTGCGGCAAGAACCAGCGACATAGCCTGAGTTTTAGAGGGAGAGAGTCATGGCGCACGATGCCCACGAAGTAAAAAAAGAAATGGTAGCGATTTATCCGAAGAAGCTGGGGAAAAAACGGGCCGAGCAGATCGTAGTTACGGAGCTTGGCCCGGATGGCGCAGTTCCTGAGATCAAAGCCAACGTTCGCACCAGCCCCGGGATCATTACGCAACGCGGATGCGCCTATGCCGGTTGCAAAGGCGTCGTGATCGGTCCCAGCCGCGACATTCTCAGCATTACCCATGGACCGATTGGCTGTTCGTTTTACAGTTGGTTGACGCGGCGGAATCAAACGCGTCCCCCAACCGATTCGGATCCTAACTTCATCAACTACTGTCTCTCCACGGACATGTCGGAACAAGAGATCGTCTTCGGTGGGGAGAAGAAACTGAAAGCCGCGATCAAGGAAGCCTACGATGCCTTCCATCCCAAGGCCATTGCCATCTTTTCGACGTGCCCGGTCGGACTGATCGGAGACGATGTGCACGCAGTCGCCCGGCAGATGAAGGAAGAACTCGGCATCAACGTTTTCGGATTCAGTTGCGAGGGCTATCGCGGCGTCAGCCAGTCAGCCGGACATCACATCGCGAACAATCAACTCTTTAAGCACGTGGTCGGCTTGAACGAATTGACTCACGAAGAGAAATTCAAGATCAACCTGCTCGGCGAGTACAACATCGGAGGAGACTCCTTCGTGATTGAAGACCTGTTCCAACGGTGTGGCATCAAGCTGATCGCCACGTTCAGCGGCAACTCGGACTATGACAGTATGGCGAACTCGCACACCGCGGATCTGAACCTGGTGATGTGCCACCGCTCCATCAACTATGTGGCGGAAATGATGGAGAAAAAGTTTGGCATTCCATGGCTCAAGATCAATTTTATCGGCGCTGCCGCCACCGCGAAATCGCTGCGAAAAATTGCGGCGTACTTCGACGATGCGGAGTTGAAGGCCAGGGTGGAAACGGTGATCGCCGAGGAGATGCCGAAGGTCGACGTGGTGCTGCAGAATGTGAAGCCTCGGTGCCAGGGAAAGACGGCGATGCTCTTCGTCGGCGGCTCGCGCGCCCATCACTACCAGGTACTGTTCAACGAGATGGGAATGGAAATCGTTGCCGCCGGTTACGAGTTTGGACATCGCGACGACTACGAGGGCCGGAAAGTGCTGCCCACAATCAAAGTCGACGCCGACAGCAAGAACATAGAAGAAATTGAGGTGCGTCCGGACGAGACCCGCTATGTGCCGCGCCTGAGGCCGGAACGCAAAGCGCAACTTACCGATCCCGAACTCGAATTTCAGGATTACGTGGGCATGATGCCAGAGATGGAAGATGGCACACTCGTGATCGACGACATCAGCCACCACGAGACCGAGCGCCTGATCGCGCTCTACAAGCCATCAATTTTCTGCGCCGGCATCAAGGAGAAATACGCGGTGCAGAAGATGGGAATCCCGTGCAAGCAGTTGCACAGCTACGACTACGGCGGACCCTATGCCGGTTTTGAAGGCGCCATCAACTTCTACCGGGAAATCGATCGCATGGTCAACATGAAGGTCTGGTCATTGCTGAAGGCTCCGTGGCAGACGTTCGAGCCGCAACCCGAATCTGCGCCCGTAGCCGCCGACTAGCAGTCGATCATTGACAGGGATCATCACCGAAGCAACGTTTCTTGCAAGAAGGGAATTCTATGCTCTTACGACACACGACCGCTGAGGTTGCCGAACGCACGGCCCTGACCATCAATCCGGCCAAGACCTGCCAGCCGATTGGAGCCATGTACGCTGCTCTCGGCGTCCATAGCTGCCTGCCGCATAGTCACGGTTCGCAGGGCTGCTGCTCCTATCACCGCAGCACGCTCACGCGTCATTACAAGGAGCCGGTGATGGCCGCCACGAGTTCATTTACGGAAGGCGCGTCGGTTTTCGGTGGACAGGCAAATCTGCTGCAAGCTTTCGAGACGATCTTTACCGTCTATAACCCGGACATCGTCGCGGTCCACACCACGTGTCTTTCCGAGACAATCGGCGACGACATTTCTCAAATCATCAGCAAAGCCAAGGCGGAAGGAAAAATTCCTGAAGGCAAACACGCCATTCATGCGAACACGCCCAGCTACGTGGGCTCGCACATCACCGGCTTCGCAAACATGGCCAAGTCACTGGTGACGAACTTCGCGGAAGGTACGGGAGCGGACAAAAAGCAGATCAATCTTCTTCCGGGTTGGGTGGAACCGCCGGATATGCGGGAACTGAAATGCCTGGCGCACCGGATGGGCGTCGATGTCGTCATGTTTCCGGACACCTCCGATGTTCTCGATGCGCCGCAGACGGGCAAGCACGAGCTCTATCCCAAAGGCGGAGCAACCATCGCTCAGATTCGCAGTGCAGGCGACAGCATTGGAACCATCGGGCTCGGACATTCCGCCTCGACGCGTGCGGCCAGCGCGCTGGAAGAGAAGTGCGAAGTAGCCAACGAGATGCTTGAGCTGCCGATCGGCCTGCAGGCGACGGATCGCTTCATTGAGGCGATGCGCGTCATGGCCGGAGTAAAGGTGCCCGATGTCATCACCGACGAACGCGGACGCCTGCTCGACATGATCGCCGACATGCATCAGTACGTCCACGGCAAGCGGGTGGCGCTCTTTGGAGACCCGGACCAACTGGTCTCGCTCTGCGATTTCCTGGTGTGCCTGGATATGAAACCGGTGTACATCGTTACCGGCACGCCATCGACGCGCTTTGAAAAGCGCGTGCGCGCTGTGTTGGGCGACCCTGTTCCCGACGTGAAGATTCGCAAAGGACCAGGGGCGGACATGTACCTGCTGCACCAGTGGATCAAACAGGAACCGGTGGATCTGCTCATCGGCAATACCTATGGGAAATACATCGCGCGCGACGAAAATATTCCATTCGTGCGGCATGGCTTCCCGATTCTCGATCGGGTCGGGCACGCCTATTTCCCAACGGTTGGCTATCGAGGGGGGATGTATTTGCTCGAGAAGATTCTGAATGCGTTCATGGATCGCCAGGATCGCGAAGCGCTGGAAGAGAAATTCGAACTGGTGATGTAGGGCTGGCGACATGGATCGATGCAAGAGACGAGGCCGGAGAGTCGGATGACGGACATACTACAAGAGCGCGAGCGGCAGGTGCATCGAAAGGGTGAACAGCCCTTCCAGATCGACTGCGAAAAACAGAGCGCGGCTGGCTCCGTCAGCCAGCGTGCTTGCGTCTTCTGCGGCTCGAGGGTCGTGCTCTATCCCATTGCCGACGCCCTGCACGTTGTTCACGGGCCCATCGGCTGCGCTTCCTACACCTGGGATATCCGCGGCGCCCGCTCTTCCGGGCCGCAGTTACATCGTCTGAGCTTTTCGACCGACCTGCAGGAAATGGACGTAATTCGCGGCGGCGAGAAGAAACTGTTCGCCGCGTTGTGCGAGTTGATCGACGCGCATCATCCGAAGGCCGCGTTCGTTTATGCCACCTGTATCGCCGGCATTATTGGCGATGACGTAAACGCAATCTGCAAGCAGGCCAGCCAGGCGAAGGGCATTCCCGTGCTCCCGGTTCATTCCGAGGGGTTCAAAGGGACGAAGAAAGACGGCTATCGCGCCGCCTGCGAAGCCTTGTTTCAGCTGATTGGAACCGCTTCTACGGAAGGCATCGCCCCCACCAGCGTCAATATTCTCGGTGACTTCAACCTTGCTGGCGAGATATGGATGATTCGCGAATACTTCGAACGCATGGGCATCGAGGTTGTCGCCTGCATTACCGGCGATGGACGCATTGACGACATTCGCCGTGCGCATGGGGCCGCGCTGAACCTGGTGCAGTGTTCCGGTTCCATGACGTATCTGGCGAAGAGCATGAAAGAGCGCTGGGGAACTCCGTTCTTGCGCGTCTCCTACTTCGGCATCGAAGACATGGCGCAAGCGCTTTACGACACTGCCCGCTTCTTCAAAGACCCCGCAATCATGCGGCGCACTCAAGAACTGGTACACCAGGAAATTGACCAGGTCATGCCGCAGATCAACCAGTATCGGCGGGACGTACGAGGCAAAAAGGCCGGCATCTATGTCGGCGGGGCGTTCAAAGCCTTTTCGCTGGTGCGCGCTTTGCGGCTACTCGACATGAAAACCGTACTCGTCGGTTCGCAAACCGGCAGCCGCGAAGATTACGAGCAGCTGCGCGAATTGTGCGATGAAGGCACGATCATCGTCGATGATTCGAATCCGCTGGAACTCGCGGGATTTCTCCAGGAGAAGGAAGTCGATCTGTTCATCGGCGGCGTGAAGGAGCGCCCCATCGCTTACAAACTCGGCGTGGGATTCTGCGACCACAATCACGAACGCAAAGAAGCTTTGGCGGGATTTGCCGGCATGGTCAATTTTGCGCGCGAGGTGCATTCCACCGTGATGAGCCCAGTGTGGCAATTCACGTCGCGCAGGCGGAAGGGAGTGGCGGTATGAGCGCGAATACGATCGCGGAAGTAAATGCTGTTAAGAGTGCGGCTACGGTTACGAACGCGGGCCTGAACATCATTCAGAAACCGGCCGCGCCGCCCAGCTATGTATCCACACGGAACGCATGCAAGATGTGCGCGCCGCTGGGCGCTAGCCTGGTGTTTCGCGGAATCGAAGGGGCGGTGCCATTTCTGCATGGCTCGCAGGGTTGCGCAACTTACATGCGCCGCTACATCATCAGTCATTTCCGCGAGCCCATGGATATTGCCGCCTCAGGTTTCAGCGAGTCCAGCGCCATTTTCGGTGGTGAAGACAATCTCCGCCGCGGTTTGCAGAACGTAACCGCGCAATACAAGCCCAACATGATCGGAGTTGCGACTACTTGCCTTTGTGAAACCATCGGCGAAGACGTTGCCTCGATGATTCGCGAATATGTGCTACACGTGAGCCAGGACGCGGAAACTGGCGGCTTCGCGCCGCAACTGGTTCATGTTTCCACACCCAGCTACAGTGGCACGCACATCGATGGTTTTCATGCCGCTGTTCGCTCGGTGGTTGAAGCACTCGCCGCACCGGCGCCCTTGCGGCCGCATCATGTCAACTTGTTTCCGGGGATGGTTTCGGCGGCGGATCTCCGTTATCTCAAGGAGATTGCCGACGACTTCGAGGTTTCGGCACTCGTGTTGCCGGACTACTCGGAGACGCTCGATGGCCCTGCGCTCGACGCGTACCAGAAGATTCCTGCCGGCGGGACCCCGATTCACGGGATTCGCTCGACAGCCGGAGCGCGCGCCTCGATCGAGTTCGGACGAACCATGCGTGAGCGCGACACGGCCGCGGCGTTCCTGGAAAGCAAGTTCGGCGTCCGAGCGCATCGCGTGGGTCTCCCCATCGGCATCAACGAAACGGATCGGTTTTTCTCGGCGCTGAAGGAAGTCGCGGATCGGCCGATGCCCCGCAAGCACGAAATGGAGCGAGGACGGCTTGTCGACTCCTACGTCGATGGCCACAAATACGTTTTTGGCAAGCGCGCCATCGTTTACGGAGAAGAGGATCTGGTCGTGGGCCTCGCCGCACTCCTGGCTGAAATCGGAATCATCCCGGTTCTGTGCGCTTCGGGTGGCAAGAGCGGCGTGCTCACCCAGGCCATCGCGGAAGTTGCTCCGAATTTGCCCGAGCCGCCCGAAATCTGCGATGGCGCCGATTTCATGTCCATCGCCGAGAAAGCGAAGCTGCTCAAACCCGATTTGCTGATCGGCAACAGCAAAGGCTACGGAATCGCACGCGATCTTGGAATCCCGCTGGTGCGCGTGGGATTCCCCATTCACGACCGCATCGGAGGACAACGCATTCTGCATCTCGGTTACCGCGGGGCACAACATCTTTTCGATCGCATCGTCAACGCACTGCTCGAATACAAGCAGGAAACAGCCGAAATTGGCTACAGCTATATGTGAGGAGGCCGCAGTGGCACTGGACTTGACGCAACATCCCTGTTTCAACTCGGAGGTACGCCATCGCACCGGACGAATCCATCTGCCGGTCGCACCCCGGTGCAACATCCAATGCAACTATTGCGACCGTAAGTTCGACTGCGCGAACGAGAGTCGTCCGGGCGTGACCAGCAGCGTGCTCTCGCCCAGCCAGGCCCTAGCATATCTCGATCGTGCGATCGAGAAAGCGCCCTACCTCAAGGTGGTCGGCATCGCGGGCCCGGGCGACCCGTTTGCCAATCCGGAAGAGACCATGGAAACCCTGCGTCTGGTTCGCGAGAAATATCCGGAGATGTTGCTTTGCGTGGCCACCAACGGATTGAATGCCGAACCCTATGTGGCGGAGCTCGCGCAGTTGCAGGTAAGTCACGTCACCCTCACAGTGAATGCCGTCGATCCGGAGATTGGAGCGCAGATCTATGCCTGGGTGCGCGACGAGCGCGCAATCTATCGCAACGAAGCCGCCGCGAGCCTGCTGTGGGAGCGCCAAAAACAAGCGATCGCGGCGCTGAAGAACAATGGCGTCATTGTGAAGATAAATACGATTGTCGTGCCCGGAATCAACGACGCGCACACCGAGGATGTGGCCATCGAGATGCGTGCGCTCGGCGCCGACATCATGAATTGCATCCCGCTCTATCCGGTGAAGGACACGCCGTTTGCAGATCGCGAGCAACTGGGCGCCGAACCCATGCGGCGATTGAGGAAGACAGTGCAGGACTATCTCCCACAAATGGAGCACTGCACACGTTGCCGGGCCGATGCGGTTGGATTGCTGGGAGAGCCGCAGCGCGACGATCTGGTCACCCTCATGCGAGCCTGCGCCGACGGAACATTCGACTCGCAGGATCGCCCTTACGTGGCGGTCGCGAGCATGGAGGGTTTCTTGGTCAATCAGCATTTGGGAGAAGCAACCCGGCTCTGGGTCTTCGGTCCCGGCGATCCCAATCCGCGCCTTATCGACACTCGTGCCACTCCGGAACCTGGAGATGGCATGGGACGCTGGCGTGAACTGGCACAAGCGATTCAGGATTGCCGCGCAGTGATCGTCGGTGGCATCGGCCGAAAACCGCGCTGGGCGCTGGAAAAGGCAGGGTTGAAGGTCGTCGAAGCGTCCGGGCTGATCTCGCAGGCCGTTTCCACTCTATATGAATCTGGCGACGTGCCGCCCTCGATGCGGAAGCCGTTTCGCGCCTGCGCGAGCGGGTCGGAGTGCCAGGGATCGGGTGCGGGTTGCTCGTAACAGCTGTTTATAACATTGGAGGGTATATCCATCATGGAAAAACCACAGCATCACATTCTGGTGTGTGCAAGTTTTCGCGTGGCGGGTGAGGCCAAAGGCGCTTGCCATCGTAAGGAGGCCGTCTCGCTACTGCAATATCTCGAAACGGAAATCATCGATCGGAATCTGGATGCCAGGGTTTCGAGCACGGGGTGTCTGAAGCAATGCGAGCATGGTCCCGTGATGGTCATCTATCCCGAAGGCCATTGGTACGGCGAAGTCAACGAAGAGAAGATTGACGAAGTCCTCGACGCGATTGGAGAGGGTAGAGTCGCAGAGGGCGCGCTCGCCTAAGGCCAGCTTCGTAACATCGAGAGGAAGATGAAAGCCAGCAGCGGCAAGGTTCCGTGGATCATCGACACTACACTACGCGACGGCGAACAGGCCGCCGGAGTTGTCTTTTCACGGGACGAAAAACTTGCGATTGCGCGCGCTCTTTCGGGGTTTGGTATTCCTGAACTGGAATGCGGCATTCCAGCCATGGGAGAGAGCGAGCGCGAGGACATTCGTGCTTTGCTGGCGCTGGGCCTGCCCCTCCGCCTCACCGGTTGGTGCCGAGCGACGGCGCACGACATCGCCAGCGCTCAGGAATGCGGACTGCGTTCCGTACATATCGCATTTCCTGTCTCGCATACGCAGTTATGGACCATCGGCAAGACACGCGATTGGATCACGGAAGAGTTGCCGCGCATGGCAGCTAAGGCGCGTGCCCGCTTCGATCACGTATCCGTCGGCGCACAGGACGCTTCGCGCACCGAACTGAACTACCTGCGCGAGTTTGTCGCGCTGGCCTGCGATAGTGGCGTCAACCGGGTGCGTTTAGCGGACACGGTGGGCAGATGGAATCCGATCGAGACCCATGAGGCGTTCCAACATCTTCGCGCAGTTGCTGGTGACACTTGCCTGGAGTTCCATGGCCATAATGATCTTGGAATGGCGACGGCGAACACGATCAGTGCTGTCCAAGGTGGAGCGGATTGCGTCAGTGTCACCGTGAACGGATTGGGAGAGCGCGCCGGCAATGCCGCTCTGGAAGAGGTAGCCATGGCCTTCCGCCACTCGCTCCGGCTGGATCTGCCCATGAGAACAGAGCTTCTCGACGGCCTGTGCGCCCTGGTGGCGAAGGCCTCCGGCCGCAGCATCCACAGCAACAAGCCCATCACCGGGCAAGCGGCCTTCCTTCACGAATCCGGGATCCATTGCAGCGGGCTGCTCAAGGACAGGAATGCTTATGAACTTTTCCCCGCGGGCGAAGTGGGACGGCCTCAGCCGGACTTTGTCATCGGCAAACATTCCGGTTCCGAAGCGGTCGTGAATGCCCTGGCGCGGCAAGGGATTCTCGTGAGCCGAAAACAAGCCTCAGAAATATTGCCTGAAATCCGCCGTCGCTGCGTAAGGGGGAAATCGCCATTGCAGGTTGCGGACTTGGCGGACTTCTTCAAGACGCCACGAAGCCAAGCATGAACTTGCGGGCGGAGCGGTAGAATCAGCTTTAGACGGTCGTTTTTAGACGTTCACTCCAAATACTCTTGCGAAAAGAGGGCGAGTACGCTCGATGATAAATTCTGTCTCCATTAACCACAAAGAACAGAAAGAGTACCCTCACCCGTGTCACATCGCCAAGTGTCCAAACCCGGGCCGCTATCAACTGTATGCGGGGATCGAGTCGGACGAACTCCCTGACTGGCAGGGCCAAGCGACTTGCTCGAAGCACCTGGTGGAAGAAGCTCGGCATCGTCCTGAGATTTTGATGTCGCTGATCGATGCTCTGATTGACGCCATGGAAGAGCATCAGATCCTTTAGAAGTAATTGCTATCCGAAGGAGAGCCTTTGTGAAAATCGGTGCGCGTAACGTGCTTGCTGGGACCATCACAAAAGTCACCAAGGGGGCTGTCAATGCAGAGATCGACCTGACCCTCAAAGGTGGCGAGAAAGTTGTGGCCATCCTTACCATTCACAGTGTGGATTCGCTCGGTCTGAAGGAGGGAAAACCTGCGTATGCAATCGTCAAGGCCAGTTCGGTGATGATCGCGAAAGACCTTCGACTTGGCCAGCTAAGCGCTCGCAATGTTCTTGATGGGAAGGTCGCAAAAATTCGGGATGGCGCGGTAAATAGCGAAGTGATCGTAAAGCTTACCAGCGGTGCCGAGGTGGTCTCAATCATCACGAAAGAGAGTGTCAAGTCCCTAGGTCTGGAAACTGGGGATTCGGTTTCGGCCATCGTCAAAGCGTCCAATGTCTTGGTCGGTGTCGACCATTGAGTCGTTGAGCGGCTAGTACAAGACGGTAGGAGTGTTTCTCTCGTCTCCAAGTACTGTCGTCAGCGATTCGGCTAGTCAAATCGCGATTGTGCCCGGATCACTGTCGCGCTTTCGGAAACGCACCTGAGAACCAGATGCGCTGAACCTTGCCGCATGTTTCTCGCATCGATGGGCCTGTACCATCGGCTTCCGTTTCTGCTCTCTTGGTGCTGCTTTATTGTCGAAGCACC